>Ga0179593_1429841_pt1 | contig 13523 bp, 14 predicted proteins | sample CZODoug2_1_08_16_FD_185931 | JGI IMG/M metagenome (GOLD analysis project Ga0179593, IMG submission 185931) | Vadose zone soil fungal communities from Angelo Coast Range Reserve, California, USA - CZODoug2_1_08_16fungal (PacBio error correction) | ecosystem: Environmental > Terrestrial > Soil >... | reverse complement strand
TCACCCCCGGGAGTCTCTTTTCTTCCACAAGGCCCTTGGCGATTCACAATTTGCTCCTCCGTGGTTCCCCACCCTGCCACCCTGGTTTTTTGGCTACTTCTCTTTCTCCAAGTCTTGATGACCCCCGGATGTTTTGTGTATCGTTACTTGTCAGCGTGTGTTTGCTTTCGTGCCATGCTTTTGTTTCTCCGCCCTTGCCATGGATAGTGAGAGTCAGATGACTCTTATCTGCCCCTTTCTCTCGCACAGGACTCGTTTGATTTCATTGTTCGTCGCTTGGGCCCTGGTCCGTCCCCCTCCAGTGCAGATTTTGCTGATGGTTTTGGAAACTGATCTGGGGGCCCTTCCTTTTGGAACAGGTCTTTTTCTTGCCGCTTTGTTGTTTTTATTGCCCTGGTTTGTTGGGGCCCACGCTGTGTCGACTCGTTCCTTTGGCTTTTTTTTTTTTTGTGCCGTTGTGTCTCCCCTCCCTCCCCCCCCCGGGGGACGTGTAAATCCGTTCAGGCGATCAACCCAACCTCATCCTTCACCCCACCGTGTTCCTAATTCAGGCCCCAGGTTTATGTCCACTCCCTTGTTTTCTCCCCCGTCGTCCGAAGGATGTCTGCAAAACAACCAACTCCGGGCCGTTTGAGTTCAACCGTCCACCCCCCCCCACTATCTTCCCGGCCACACCCCCCCCTCTCCAGGGCCCCGCTGGTTGTGCGTCGTCACCCCCACTCCCGCTTGGCTATTTGTTGTCGTTGATTCCGACTTTGTAAGTGCACTCGTGTCAAGTTCAGTTGGTTTGGGGATGTCTACCAACTGGGGGGCCGTCCTAGAGCCTTGGCGCTCACGTGGTGGGGTTCCGTAACACTTTATTTTGATTCGGGGTTTTTTGTTGTGTGGTGCTTTTGTTTGCCTTGGTGTTGTTTGGTTTGTGGGTTGTTCGGTTTGGTGTTTCTTTCGTTATTTTCCAGTATCGCACGCGTGCATTGAGAGGATTTCCCCCGTGTTGCTTTAGTCTACGCTCCCCCTTTACCTATACACAGGCCACAAAAATTATACCCCCTTATAAACCCCAACACATTATACTGCCTCTGTATCTAATTCCCTGGCCACAAACCCCCACAACGTCACCTTTTTTTTTGTTTGCAGGATTATGTTTGTCCGTGTTACAGGTCTTGTTGTGGTTGTGGTTTTTTTTGCTTTGCTCTGTTTGCACCACAAAACCCACCACCCCCCGCCCAAACACACAACTACTCTCACCCACCACCCACCCATCACCAACCCCCGCCCCACACCAACCAAACACACCACCACACACCACACCACCGGAAAATACACCCGTATCCCCTTTTCGTTTATGGTTGCGTTTGTTTGTTGGATTTCCCGCCCCTCTTGTTCTCTTTGTTCTTTGAGAATTCCCACCCTCTTCCACGGGTTGGTGTCCTGATACCAGCTTGTGTTCTGCTTTTTGTGTTCGTTTTGTTTTTGCCTCCCCTGTCTGTTACTGCTTATCTTCAAGCTCTTTGTTTTTTTTACACGGCCCCCCTCACGTGTGCTGTCCCCGCTACGGGTTTCTGTCTCACACTCCCTGCTTTCCGTGCTCTCTACCGCGTTTCTTTTTCCGTTCCCCCCCACTGAGTGGGTGGGGGCTTGGTACACGTATCTCACTCCCACCTTTTACCTACCCTAACACACCCCCCGAACCACCCCCTATCCCCACACCACCATTCAAGTGTATATGATTTTCTTGGGATGACTGTTTCAGAACCCACCCCCCACCCCTGGTACCACCTTGTTCAGCCCCACGTTCTTGGTAGCTATGTAACGAAGTGGGTGTTTTTTTTTGTTTGAGTTTTTGTTTTTTGTTTTCTTTTTTTTTTTTTTTTTTTGTTTTTTTGTTCCCTTTTCTCTTTTTTGAATTCCCTGTTGTCCTATGGGCTATTTTTGACCCCCCCCCTTTCCATCCCCACATTTGCGCTTCCCCTCCCCCCATTTTTATTCGACCGCGAGTTGGAATTAAATTTTTTTTGGAGGAGGGTTTGTGGGATCTTGTTGTGTGTAACTCTGCTTCCTACCCCCCCTGCTGTTGAGGGTAATTTTTCCCTAGTAGACTTTACGGCTGTTTCCCCGGGCCCCCCTTGCGAAACCCTCTTTGCCGCTCAGCTGGGTAGTGGGTCCTGGTCCCAGGTGAGGCACTTTTGTCAACTTTCCTCGGTTTTTCTGGGAACTTTTTGTATTGCCTTGCCCACAAAAAGGTTCACCCCACAACCTTTCCGAGGTTGTGGGTTAGGAGGCTCAGGTGTTGCGTTTTTTTTGGTGTTTTCGTTGTTGTCGGGTGGGTTTAGTTTTGGATTGCTGTTTGGGGTATGGTTCAGGTTGGTTTGTGTAGGGGTCCTGGTGTGTGTAATGGTCGTGTCCTCTGGATTAACCTTTTATGTTGGTCGCTCTATCTGGTTTTTTGTCTCATCGGGGCCTTAGTTTGTTGTGTTTGTTTGTGCTACAGTCTGCTTTCCTATGTCGCTGTGGTGTGTAACGATCTCCGCCCCGTTACCACTCTTCCACCCATATGCCCTACCCCACCCACCTTTCACCCAGTCCAGATCCTACTTTCTCTTGCGTTCGGTGGTTGGTTTTTTCTGGACTTTGGGTGGTGTTTTTGTGCGACTCGTCGGTCTGGTGTGACCTCTCCGCTTTTTTCTCAGTAATTGTCTCCCCCCCGTTACTATACTCGAGAATCCACCCCATCTGCGAAGATGTGACACGCTTCATTCTTTTTTGTTTGTTTGTATAGTCTTTCATGTGTTTTTTTTGTTTCCACTCCCTGAGTGACGCGTGGGTTGTGTATTTTGCCCCCCAGTTGCCTGTTTCCTGCTTTTGCACGTTGGCCAAAACAACCCCAAAACTTCCAAGCCCTCCCCGATTGGAATTTCCTAAATTAACCAGGTCCCACACATTGGTTTTGATGGCTGTGTGTTGTTTTGTTGGGTGGTATCCTGTTCACTTGGGGCAACCCCTCGTTCCCACTTTTTTTGTCTGTCGTTCGTAATATGCTGTTGATGAGTGTGATGGCGGTGCCACATAAATCTTAACCCATTAAATACACAAACTATAACTCTTCGTTCTTAGCGGTTTTCTGGATATAGCCCCCGCCTTGGCTCTTGACTCAAACCGGCAACGTCGCAAACCAACACCCCACGAGCAACATCTGTCTCTATCGACACGTATCAAGTTTGCCCGTTGTGCTCGTATATGTGCGTGGGATGGGTTGGGGAGGTGGGCGTGGTTGGGGTATTTGTTGGTGGCCGTTGGCGTTGGTGTTACTCATCGAAGTGGAGTGGACGTTGTGTTTTAGTCCTTGTGTGTTGGTGGTTTTGTGTTGGTTGTTGCGGTGGTTCCTTGGTTTGTTCCTCTATTGCCGCCCCCCCCTTCTGTGTGGACGAGTCTGGTGCCCCTTATTGCGGTTTGGGTTGTTTTCTAAATTCGGCAACGCCACACGGAAAAGGGACCCACATTCGGCTACCAGTCCTACCCGCGCTAACCCCCCACACACCGCTCTAAGGGGTCCACCCACCCTAATTTACTATAGTTAGTTAGGCCCCAAACCCCCCGGACTACAGTTGTTAACTCACCACCCCCTCCATCAAATGCGCCTGCGCTGTTTGGGCCTTTTTTCTCTTTTTTTTGCAGCCATACGGCACCCCCACATGTTTTTGGACCCCTCTCCCATACAGTTGTCCCCTCTTGTCTGTTGATTTTGTCTGTGAGTTCGCGTTTCGGCTGTTCGGTGGGTCCCCGTGTACCTTGTTTGGGTTGTGTGTTGCGTTGTTCTTTTATTATTTTTGGTCCCTTGGGGGTTTCCGATGCCCACGTGCGTACTTTTTTTTGGGGGGGGGGTTTTTCCCCTTCCTTGTTGTGTTGTTTTCTGTCTGGCTGGCTTGGTGCGTGTTGTATTTTTTTTGGTGTTGAGGTTTTTGTGTCCGTGTTGTGTTTATTCGCTGTTTTTGTTTGCTTTGATCATACCTCATAGATAGCGTTGCGGGTTGTTGCCCGCTTGACTGGCCCCCCCCCCCCTCATACTTATTATATCTCTCTAACCCGTCCCGTATATCAAGTGGGGCTTGTGTGGTTTGTGCCTTAGTGCGTTCCCTTTCCCCCGGGAGATTGGTCTGGGTGACCATTTTGTAGGTGGGCATTTCCGTGTTGCAGTGTGTTTTTGTGTGGCATATTGTGTTGTTGGACAAGGTCTGTTAATTTTTTGGGTGTTGTTGATTGGTTGTGTGTATGTGTGGCCTTGCCTTTGCGTTTGACAGAGTTCGTCCCCCACAGGCAGCCTTTTGTACGCAGGTGCGGCACGTTGGTCGCTCACGCCCCCCGTTTGTGCTGGCGTTTGCCTGGTTGGTTTTCAACTTGTTTGTTGTTTTTGGGCATGTTGTTCGCCTGATGTGTTTCCGTTTTTCGTTATAGGTTGTCGCCCGGCTTTTGGTGTTCCCTACTTCTTTGTTGAATTCGTACGAGCCCGAGTCTTTTTTTCCGCTATCCGTTGTCTCTTCCTTTATGTTTTTTTCGGTGTTGTGTTTTGTTTACCCCAACTGCCAGTTGATGCGTGTAGTTGTCGTGGTTTTTTGTCGGTTAGTTGATGGTTCCTTTTGGAGGGTTGCCTTATCTGACTTGTTTTGTTTCCCCCAGTATTCTTCACCCCTTTCCCCCCTTCCCCTGTTCCCCTTTTTATTCTTTCCCTTTCATCCGTCTTTCTAGCTTTACCCCCACCCGTGTACGAGTAGTTAGTCGGTAAGACGTTGCTCCCCCCCCTTTGCGGCGTGTCCGTCCGCCTTTTTTCCTGATTGTGGACCCTATTTTTGCTTTTTTATTGCAGCTGTCGTCGGTCCTTAAACCCCTTGAAACCCCACACAGCCGGTTCGCTTTATTAGTTTTTTAGTTATCTTTCTTTGTTTTTATTTTTGTGGCCTTTTCCCCTTTCTCCTAGGCTTATATTTGCCATTTTACTAGCGGTGGGGGCGTTCCGACCCCTGTTTGAATATGCTTGTTTACCTTGTTTTGGCAGAACCATAAGTTGGTGCTCTAGAGTTTATAGAAGTTTGTGGGCACCTTTTTTTTTTTCTGTATTGTTCCAGTGTGGTTTTGGTTTTCACTCGTTGTGCGGAGCGTGTTCTGTGACGCGTGTTGTCCTTGTGTCTGGTTGTTTTCCGTATGTGTGGATCTGTCGTACCAGTATTGGCCAATTTTCTACGTAACATGTCGGTGTGAACGTTATGTCTCATTTTCTGCCCACCCCGGCCCGGACGCCCACCCATTTTTTTTTATTTGTTTCCCTGTATCAAAATCCACACCATCCTCCAGACCCCCCATTCCCCTGTGTGCGCTTTGTTGCCGCCAATGCACTGTTTGACTAGCATGCCACGAAGTGCGACATTTAGTTGTTTCTTGTTTTTCCTCTAGTTTGCATTTGTCTGTTCGTCTTCCTTCGGTCGCTCGGCGGTGTCCCGTATTTTTCCCCCCTCTGACGTTTTCCCGTTTAACTGAAATGGAAGTTTTTTTAGTGCATCATGTGGGACTTCCCCGAAGTTTTGTTAGATTTTTCTGCGTTTCTTCTTTCCCAGTCCGAAAACTGGGTTTGTGTTGTGGCATATTGATTTTGTGTTTTGTGTTGCTTTTATCAGTTGTGCTGTTGCGGTGGGATACTTTTAATGCTGTAGGTCAGTTGAATCTGAGGTCATTTGTTTGACCCTTTGGTGCCCTGTCTTCGCCCGTGCCTTTTTTCGGGTTGTTTTGAGGTTCAAAAGGACCAATCTTTACCCCACAGTCGTAGTGGGTCAATTGAAAGTTTACCCAGCACCACAGTAGGTTTTGGAGCTCCCCAGATCGCGGCTAGTTTAGATGTCTTATTCCCCGTGTGTCCGGGGCATGTGGTTTGTTGGGGGTCGTTTTAATCATTACCCCTTTTAGGTTTGTAAAACCTTGCTGATTTTTGTGTATGGCAATCCCGTTCGTTTTGTCCCGATGTCTCCGGAAGGTGGTAGGTTTCTATTAACCCTGTCTCCTACTCCTTTCTTTATTCACTGGAAACATATGTTAGCTAGTGTAGAGCGTTGTGTGTCCCTGAAAGCTGCTTCTTCCATTGGATCTGAATGGAGTAGGGTCTCCTGATGTGTCCGAACCGTTTAAACGTGTTCTTAGGTGGGGGGCGCTCGAGCAACCACGTTGTTGGGGGGTCTGGTCTCAAGGTGCTTTTTCTTTGGTCGAGTGACTACCTTCCCCTGTAGTCGTATGCCCCAACGACGCCCAAGCCGGTGTTTGGTCGCAGTTGCCGTGAGTATAACATCAGCGATCGTAACGACTCAGGTCCCCCCCCCCCCCCCCCCTTTGTCGCTTTGGTACTTTTTATTTTCTCCCACCCCCTAAGTTCTTTTCTGTGGAGGTACTGGTCATTTTGTTTCCCTGTAGTGGTTGAATGGTAGGGAGTTTATGCACGAACAGGGGTTCGCTATCTCGCCTAATTCCTAGCGAGATTACGGGCACTTGCTTGGGGTTGGTCCGTGGCGCATTTGCTGTGGGATAGCTTTTTCCAAATACTGTTCCCTTTGTTGTCTCCCTTTGTGTTCTACTCGGACCCACTAGTTTTTTCGTTTGCGGTTCTTTGCTCGGAGCGTACGGGTCCCCCTACGTCGAAGCTCCCGCACTTCGCACCTTTGTGCTAGTTTCTGCGCATCCCCAGGTTGTAAGTTGTGTGAGGGCTCCCCCCGTATTTTTGCAGACTGCGCCCATGGGTATATGGCTCTCCAGCTTGACTTTGTTTTTTCTACCAAGTCCTCTCTAGTAATTTTGCACGTTCCTGTTGTATTTACGGTTAAAATTTGTCGGGCCCCCCCCCCCAACTTGCGTTTTTTCCCAGTTCGTTCCTCCCTTTTGAAGTTCGTCTAGGAGTTGAGGGGGTTGCAGGCCCCGTGTGTTGCAAGCATGAAGTCTTCTCAGTTTGGTAGGTCCTATGTCCACTAGTTGTTATCAGCCCTTTGCCCCTTTTCCAAGAGGTAATCGTGTTTGTTTTTTGCCGACAGGGTACCTTTGTATCTTAACCGTGACGGTACAGGCTTTTTTTGACACGGTGTGTTTTGTCTTCACCTTAATGTTTCCCCCCCCCTTCATCGTGTTGAAATTTTCTTTCTGTTGAGTTCCCATTGGGTCTGTGTCGCGGGTTTGTAGTCTCTAATTTTTCGATTTTTTTCAACGCTCTGTTGTGCCGCGCAGACATACTGGTTTCGTTCCCATTTGTGGTTGATTTTAGGTGGGGCGTGTTAGTTACAATCTATTCGTTTACGCTCTCCTCTCCCTGTTGTTCTTTTTTTGTGGTGGTTTCTGTCAGGCAATTTATTGCCGAGTTTCCCTGTTTTTCCCGTGCCTGCACCCTGTCAAGGGCCCGTATCCCTTGGGGTTGGTGGTGGCCTTATCGTAATGTTCTCTCCCGCACATTTTCAGTGCCCCGTGAAAGTGTGGGTCTTCTTAGGGTTTTCTTTGATGGGGGGGTGCTGCCGGCGGAGATCAGGGAATGAGGGATTGGAGCGATGTCGATTAGTGTCGTGGGTGCGTACGGGGTGGGGGGGGGCGGTGTCGCGGGGGGTCGGGGTGGATGGGGTGGTGGGGTGGTTTTTTGTTGTGGGGCGTGGGGGGGGGAGTGAGGGGGGGGGGGGTGGGATTTTTTCAAGGCGGGGGCGTGAGCGGGGGGGTTGGTGTTGGGGGGGTTCTGCGGGGGTGGTGGGGGTGTTGGGGGTGTCTTGGGCAGCCGGGTGGGTGCGGTGGTTTGTTTTTTGTTGTGTGGTTTTTTCCCCGGTGTTCTTTGGCATTCAGGGCCGTTTTGGGTTTGTTATGGGCGCTTCCCACCACTTAAGTTCCTGTACCGTTTGGGGCTCAACTTTCCGGGACCGTCCCACGAGGGTTTTTCACTTTTTTTGCTCCCCCCCGAAATGTAGAAAGGGGTTTCAGATTTGACAAAGCCCCGTGGAGGCGTTCCCTCGCTAAAGGACCTTGCAATGCTTGCTTCTGTGTGTGGTATCAGCGACAGGCAGGCGCGGTGGGTTTGTGGGGTGGGGGCGTGGGGGTCGATGTGGGGGGGGTGGTGAGTCCGGTCCTTTTGGTTGTTTTGGCCTCGGGGGGGGTCTGAGTGTTGTTGTGTGTGGGGCCAGGGGGCTCTCCTTTTCTTGGGTGGGGAGTTGCGTCTCCCGTGGTTGTAGCCGGGGGAGGTAGCGAGTGGGGTTGTTGTGGCGTTGTGGTTTTGGTTTTGTGGGTGTGGGGGGGGGTGTGGGGTGTTGGGTTTGTTTGCGGGTGGGGGGTGGGCGTTTTTGGGGGGCCTGGTTGGTTCGGGGGGGGGGGTGGTGGGGGGGGGGGGGTTTTTTGGTTTTCCGTATGCGTTGGGGGTGTTGGGTTGGAGCGTTTGGGTGGTTGTATGCTGGTGTGTGTGTGTTATGCGGTCTGTTGGTGGTTGGGGTGTGGGGGGGGGGTTGGGTGGTGGTTTGTTTTTTTGGATGTGCTGTTGTTTTTTGGTTCCCTGGTTTTGTGTGGTTGTGGTGTGGTAAGTGTCCCCCCTAATTTTGGTTCCTCCCAACACCTTGACGTGGTTTTGTGTGTTCATTGCTCTCAAGTCCGGTTTCCGGGTGGCCTTGGTCTGGGGGGGTGGTAGGTTACGGTTGGCCTTTGTGGTTTTTATGATTTGGGTGTTGGGTTTGGTTTTGCGTGGTCTCCCCCTCCCGATCAGTGTGTGCAGATGTCCGTATTCTGTACTGTATCCCCCACCGGTTGGTGTTTTACTTCTGGTATGGGTTTTCCGTCGGCTGACTCCGGATCAAATGTTGGTCGGCGCACCCTAACTGTTCGGTATCGGTTGGTGTGGTCCCGCGAGGTTTTTGTTGGTTTTGGTTATTCCGTGTTGTTGGGGTTCCTCTTCCCCGAGCCAACTAGCTTCAGGTACTTGCTTCTTTCTGCGTCCTCTGGCACAAAGGGTCGCTTTTCGGGTTTTTTGTCAACACGTTCGAACTTCCGTATTTGGCCCATTTTTTTTTCACACCCTGTTTTGGAGTGCGTGTTTGATGCTGGAACGATTTGAGGTGATGTTTGCTCGGTGCAATCGTCCTTTCCGGGGGGTTTTTGGTAGTCGTGGCGGTTTATTTTGCTGTTGGTGGTGAGCTCTTGTATCGGACACGCGCTTGTATTATCACGATTTTCGTGTGTGGGCGATTGGTGAGTGGTTTTACCTCTGCTTCAATTAGTGACCAAGGTGTTTCCCTTTTTTTTTTTTTCCATTTTTTCCTTGGTTCATTAATGGTTCCCCTTTCCGCCCTGTAACGCATTGGCGTTCAAGGGTGACTTCGATTTAGATACTTGTTTTATTTTTTATCGACTTCATAATGTGTCCCGCTTGCCTTTATTTACGCTATTCGCCTGGGGGGGTACTTTTTCTTTCGAAGAGTGTGTGTTGATCTTTCCCCACGGAACCCTGACATTCTGTGTCCGCGGTTTAACCCTTTAGTTCTTTTTTGTTTTTTCCTTTGTTTTTTCTTTTCTTTGGGTGGGCGGCTACTCGAATGATTTAGGACTGTTTCGTTAGTGGTAGCCGGCTTGTAGTGTGCTTGAAACCCAAGGCCTGCGTGTGTGTTTTTGGCTGGGCGTTTTTGGTTGATGTGGATCATGTCCGTGTGTGGTTGGGTTTTTGACAGTAGTGCTTTATTTTCCCTGTTTGGTTTGTGTATTGTTGCTTGTGGGCGGGTGTTACGTTTTTCAACTTGGTAATACCAGATTGGTCTTTCCCCGGATTTTAAGTCACTATTTCTATCGGGGTCTCATGTCAGTACCTTAGTGGACTCCATGTTCCTCAGTGGTACCCTTTTTTTTTTTTTGTTTTCGTGTTATTCCCCACTTGACTGTCTTTGTTTTAGGTCCTGTGGTTGATAAACATGATTTAGAGTTGGGGTGTTTTCTTTTTTGGGTTGCGTTTGTTCCTTGTCATTGGCGTCTCTATTTCTGCACTTAAATCCCCCCACTCCAATTCTTTTTTCAACCGACCTTTTGATTTCTCCCCTCATTCCCCTAAGTCTTCCTGCCCATGGTTACTTTTGGAAGTGGAGGTGATTTTTTCTCCTATGGAGGGCTTTTAATTACTGTTTTTTCTTTTCCTTTTTTTCCCCCTGTGGGTCTTTTTTTTCAAATATAAGTATTTGCGGGGGCAGCTTTTGGGGGTGGTACTGGCTCACCCACAGTGTGAAAACACCCCCAAGGGAACCCCCCACCACCCCCCCGATGAAAAAAATTATTCCAGTGGCCCCCACTCAGACAACATCGTCGTTTCCTTTAAAACTTCTCCTCTTATTGGCACTTTAGAGGATCTCCATAACTGCTCCCCGCCTCAATACATTTCATAGCCGTCCCGTTGGCTACAGCAAGATTTGGTGCGACGGTGACGGATTTAACCCGGGACTATATTCCCCCTGTTGGCCTGTTTTTTGCTCCCAGAAGGGCAGTGTCCCACCCACCCCCCTTGCCTATCAATACGGGTCCCCCACCACAACCCGCCCACCACAAAAACTAGACAGTTAAAAATACCACTATCCCAAGGTTTACCACCCCCAGCACAACCCTACCCGAGACGGCATTCCTGGCTAGGGTCCGGTTGATCTTGGGCCCTTTGTCCATTTGGCTGGTCTACCCGTTTTTTGGCCCGCGCAATTGTCTGCCTGTTGGGTGCTGTGAAAAGTTCTGTTGCCGCCCCCGTGGGTATGATCTTTTTTTTCGCGTTAGGTGGCGTAGCTGTTTGTTCGATTGGGCGTAGATTTCGTGGGATTTAGGCCAGGACTGTTTTGTTCAGTGTGGGTGATGTTTGGCCCGAGTTGTGTGGTTCCGAAAACACCTTGTTGGCCTCCGTGGGTTCGGTTCAATTGGGTTTGTGTTTTGGCTCTCTTGAGCCCTCCAAACGGACCCCCATTTATTGGTCCTCCTTCTGGCACGGTTTGCAAGTTGTGTCTTACCCGTGTGGTTTTTCTTTCTGCTTCACTTCAATGTACCTGTGGTTTGACTAGAGTTCTTGCAAGTTGTGTTAATTCGCCGTTTCTGCCTTGTGTTTGAGGGGGGGTTGTGTTTGGGGGGTCTTTTTTGTTTTTTGGGCATTCTTGGGTTTTTACAGGCTTGTCTTTTAGTGCGGCGCGGTTGCCTTCTTTTTATGTGAGTTCTTCGAAAACTATCAGGTTCTTTGTCTTAGTTGCAATCTTAGTGCGTTTCTGTAAAATGGTGTCCCCAAAAAACTCGGAGGTTTTCTTTTCTATTTCCTCCCCAACGTTTCCAATGTTCATTCCCAGCTATTCTTCTGGTTAGAATGATGTGGGGTTGTGTATTAGTCTTCTGGGTTTTTGTTCATATGTAGGGTTTGAGGATTCTGGACGTTGCTGTTGTTATTTGTGGCTCGCGTGGGGGGGTCGGGGGCTTTGGGTTGGCGGTTGGGTGTGTGAGCCGGTGTGCGTTTGTTGTGTGTACTGGGTTTTAAGCCCGCAGTGGTGAACTACGACGTGGGGCGGGCTTAGGTTGTGTTTTGTTTTGGCGGGGTGTGCACCCTTCCTCGGGCTCGTCGGTTGGGGGTGGCGTTCCCCTTTCCGCTGTTTCCCCGTTGGGTTCTTGTGTGTGTGGTTTTCACCTTCCTCGCCACTGAGGGTGATTCAGGGGGGGGGGGTTTCGGGGTTTTCATCTACTCTACCTAAAGTATCGCTTTTCCTTGATCCCGAATCTTTCGGCCCTAGGTATGTCACCTTCTTCCCCTTTTGTTTAAGTCTTTTTGAGTTTCGTTGTTGTGTTGTTGTTTAGTGCCGTTCCCTTTGAAGTCCGGTCCAACATAAGCAGCCCCCCCTTTGTTTTGACTTGTCCCCCTTGTCTTTCGGTGCCCTCTCCTGAGTGCCTCATTTTTGGCCGGGTTTTTTGGTGTTGGTTTCTTGGTGCGGCACATTACCCCAGTGGCCTCCCCCCCTTGATATTTGGTTGTTTTTTTGTTGCCTTCTATTGACATCTTCCGGATGTTTCTCTGTTTGGGTTAATTTGTGCCAACTAGTACCTCCGCTGGGGTGTTTCTAATCCGTATTTGTTTTGTTTTTTTGTTGGCCCCCCGTATTTTGTACTGAGTTTTTTTGGATTCCACAGAAAGGACTCCCCCATCCTGTTGAGCAATTCCCGTTTTGTGCCCTGTAGTTTTACCTGATGATCTGGGTAGTTGCTCTGTTTCTTCTCACCGGGACCCTGTGGTGCTTCGAAGTCGTTCGTCGGAAACAGTAGTTTTGCTGATTTCGGGTAAGGTCTTCTGCGCTTTCATTTTCTTGGGTGTTGTTTGTTGGAGGTGCATAGAATTGGGGTTTGACCATTCCCTGAGTGGTTTTACTGTGGGGTGATTGGACTTTCCCCCGTCCATTTGATATGACGAACTGGGAGTTTTTTTGGAACCCTCTACAGTCGAGACCTGTTGGATGATTCCCCATCCCCTCTGTGTTTCCTGGACCTTCCCCCCGCCCGGGTGAGATGGTTTTTGTTTGGTTGGAGTGTTTTTTTTTTTTTTGTTTTTTGGAACCTGAACTCTGACTCCTTTCTCCCACGAACGTTGTCCTTGTTTTTTGTTTTAAGTTTTGTGACCGTACCCCTCGCATCCCCTGCTACTGCCATCGCCTTTCCTCCTAGACTCCATCGAATCATGGGGGATTTCTCCCCAACCTGTTTACACCCCCACACCACCAAACACCACCAAAACCCCCGGACACCCCCCCACAAAAAACCATTATATTACTTACCAAGAACAGGAAGTCCCCCCTGCCCCCAAGCCTGACCCTCCCAGGTTATAGACCACCAAACTAATACCCCCACAACCACTTACCCCGCCTCTAAACAGCACCAAAAACGTACCACGCCCCTCCCCGTTATAAACCAATCCCCACGCAAACCATCAGGTGAGCAGGCTCCTACTTATAATCGGTGTTCACCATCATTCCACCACCCCCCCCCACCCCCCCCCCCCCCAAACCCCTCACCCCAACCCCCCAAAAACCCACCCCCAAACACCCCCCACACACCCCCTCCCCCCACCGATCCCCCCCACCCCCCCTCCATACACCCAAAGATTGTGGGTCATCATCTCCCTTACACCCTGTCCCTTCCCCCCAAAAAGCTCATATCGCCGCAGGACACAACACGATTCTGCATTCTCCTTCCCCTGCTCTATCAGTACCTATCTATCCTCATGTGTCAATACTCTCACCCCCCTCCTTCTCTTGATGGCCACTCACCCGTGCCCTTTTGTACTTAGTCCCCTTTTTTTCCCTTGGGGTGGTTGGTTTGTTGTTTTCCTGGTGGTTTGTTTCATTAACGGGCTTGTTATGTCTTGTGCCCAAGACCCGTTACTTCCCGGTATGGTGTCGTTTTCCCTCGTGAATGTTTTGAGTGTTTTCTGTTTTTACTTTGTAGGGGTTATGTCCTTTTTGGGCTTTCGTTTTTGCGACTTCCAATTG
>Ga0179593_1580817_pt1 | contig 13524 bp, 16 predicted proteins | sample CZODoug2_1_08_16_FD_185931 | JGI IMG/M metagenome (GOLD analysis project Ga0179593, IMG submission 185931) | Vadose zone soil fungal communities from Angelo Coast Range Reserve, California, USA - CZODoug2_1_08_16fungal (PacBio error correction) | ecosystem: Environmental > Terrestrial > Soil >... | reverse complement strand
TATCCCCGGGTCTCCCCCTACTCTCTAGGTTTTTGATTTTGATACCGTCAGGGGGCGGAAGCGGCGGCCCCTCTTCCTCGTTCCGCCCTGACCCTTCTTTTTTTCCCTGGGGTTGGAACGCGAAGAAGTTTTACGAGCGGATGTGCTGTTTGTTTTTTTACCTCCTTTTTAACTCTTCATGGGCTTCCTCCACAGCCTCAGCGAGGCTTCTTTCTCCTTTCGTGAAGCTTCTTCCCCCCCCTTTTGAATCTGGCAGGTAGAAGGACTCTTTTTCCCCTGGCAGCCGACAAAAGCTCTCCTTTCCGCATGGGCCTCCGGTCTTTACCCTCACTGGTAGACAGAATTGGGCTCTTTCTTCTTCCTCCCCTCAATCCTTGCAGTACCCCTCCTCCCTCAACGAACGACGTAAAACCAATTCTTCCAATAGCATCACCGATGGACAAATGTTTTTTTTTTTTTTACCCTCCGGTCACACTTCCTTCTGGGGACGCGTGAGGAATTACATTCCGTTTTCTCCAGTCATTTTCCCTTTCCCGTTGAACGTGAGGGGGAAAGTGACCTTATTGCTGGTTGCATCCGCCGAGGTTTTTTTTCCCCTTCCGGTGCTATTTTTTTTTTAACGCAGCGAGTATTTCCCCCTTGGGTGGTCGACGGTACCCCCTTTTCCCCGGCAGCAGGTGACTGGACCCCAAGTCCATTGGCGACCGTACCCCATATTTCTCCCCTTCCCCTTTATCAAAGGTTCTTTTCTTCCTTTTTTTTTCAAATCAAGGAAGCCCCCCCCTCTTTTGCTTTTTCTTCCCCCTCTAATCAAGCCCGATGAGACTCCCCGCGCGGACAGATGTGTCTTCTTTCTCTAAATAGTGGTTCCCCAGAAAGGAAAGCCGCTGCCCCTCTCCTGTGTCTTTCCCTCCCCCTGGAAAGATCGTGAACAAACTTCCGTTGCCACACGGAAGCTCTTTTTTTGCCGTCCCTTGAAATCGAACGATACAACGGGCCTCCCCCTTTTCGTTTTACACCCCCTTTTTTGCTCTTTGCAACTTTTTTTCAAAGATTTAGGGCCTTTCCCCTTTTGACCCCCGTGCCCTCCCCTTGTCTTCGGAGAGAGAACCCATTACACACCCCACCTCTTTTCTTCGACGCCCCCCCTTCAACCTCCTTCCTTTTTTCTTTCTGGATTCTTTGCCGCAAAAGGGAAACTTTTTCTCTCGTCATAGCGACTACGACACGGTACCCTTTTTAGCCTTTCTTATGTTTTTTTTTTTTTTTCAAATAATAAAGAACATTAATTCCTTTCTCGATGGGACGTTCCTTTTCCTTTGCAAAGTAGGAATTTCCCCTTCCTTCATAATCGGCTGCCTGGCGAGCCTCTCAAAAACCCCCGAGCATCTTTTTTTCTTTTCTTTCTCCCTATACAGGTTTCGATGGATCATGACATGCCTCTTTCCCCTACGCAATGTTCTGCTCCTTCTCTCAGCCTGGAGATTAAGCGGGGTTTCCCTCCTATCGAATACCAGCACTCCTCCTTTTCGGAGTGTCACTATTATGTTTTCTCTTCCCAGGGTCGCGTGGCGCATCTTCCCCTTCCCTCTTTTTGGACCTCCACCTGTTCCCCTTTTTTCGCCGTCAAAGACTCCTTCGCGCGGAGCGTTTTTTCCTTCCACCTGGCCCTGATTCAAGGTTGCCGTGGCCTTTCTGCTTACGACCTCTTACTTCCGAGAGAGAAGACTGTCCTTCTTTTTCTCTTTCCTCTTCCTCTTTGTTTTGTTTTTCTTTTTCTTGGCCTCGTTGGTCTAGTAGTTTACGGAAGCCGCCCTCTTTCCGGCAAAAATGGGCTTTCCTCCATTGGTGCCCCCCAAGTCTTTTCCCAACTAACTTGATAGTCCCTCGGCTTTCCTTTCCTTTTTCCCCCCCTAAGCTCCTCCCTTCCCCGCGCCCCATTTTTTTCTTCATAGAAAGCGAGTTACGCCCTCCCTTCGCCAGGGAGGCTTCCTTTGATGCCCACCGGAATCAGACAGGGGCTTCGTTTGTCCCGCAATGGCGTCGTGCCCCTTTCTCTCTTCCTCCCAGCCTGGAAAGTTTCCTTTTCCTTCGCGTAGTCGAGGGTTTTTCTTTTTCTCGCCAGGCCTTCCCGCTTCTTTTTCCTTTGGTTTACCTTCAGTTCTGTTTCTTCATTCAGGGCTCTTTTCCCCACCTTTCTTGTTTTTTTTCTTTTTTCCGTGAAGCCAAGATAATAAGTCTTTTCCTTTCCCGCCCCCCCTAGTCGCTAGCAAGGCGCGCCGTCGATGTTGTGACTTGGCGCACGACCCCCCTCTTTTCCTTGTGTTCTTTAACGTCGAAGAAATATCTTTCATCTTTCCCCGAGCGCTGCTTTTTTCCCCTCCTTTTCCGTTAGAACGAGGTTCTTCCCCTCAAATCGATTTGCTTTCCTTTGACTTTGCCCACTCCTTCCGCGCGTGGTGTGTAAAACGACCCTTCCTCTTAACGGCCCTTTTTCAGGTCGCGATTGTAACTTCCTCTCCATAAAGCTCTTCCGTGTGCCCCCTTCTTTGCACCCCTCTCTGTCTTTTTCCCACCGAGGATCTCGTTCACTGTCTTTTTTCCCACACGTCTTCTATTTTCTTTGTCACAAAATCGATGTAAGAGATGTCCCCTTCCTTTCCGTGAGGGCCGACACAATCTCCTGGTGGTCATTTTTCTCCTATCAAAACCACCGTGGACGGTCCCCTTCTTCCCTTTCGTATCCTGGCAAGTTTTTCTTTTCTCTTGAGGAGATGCGTCCGCACACAGGCTGCTTTGTCAGACCCAAACCGTTTTTGGATCATTCCCTTCCCTCTAACTCGCAAAGCCATCGAACTTTTTTCCCCCTTCTTGGGGGTGTGTGCACGATTCTTTCCCCTTCGGCATTCTTCCCCCCGCCTTCCCTTGGATTTTTTCTTTATGCGTATGGCAACGTTCTTCCCCCCCCCTTCACACGAGTAGTCCCTTTCCCCCCCCCTAGTAGTTTAACCGATTTAGTCCGATTTCCCCCCCCGGTGATTGCTCTTTTGGGCGTCCGACACTTCTGAATTTTGTCCCGTTGTTATCAGTTTAGAGCGCCAAGTGTGATTTTCCTCTTTTCCCTTTTTGAGAGCAAGCCCAAAATGCGGGTCCTTCCCTCCGTGCCTTCCATTTTCTCAGGAGTATTTTTTTTCTAGAATTTGTAGATGCCCTCCCCCCCAGAATCTGCCCCCCCCCTTCCCTTCATGCAAGATCGGTTGGCACGCAGCTTCGTCCTCCCAGCCGCGCTGAGGCTCGGGCTGTCGTCTCCCTCCTCTTTAAGGGATCCAAAGAAAATCCGATCGTACTCCCGCCCCCTGCTTCACTTTATTACGCGTTCCAACCCCCTTCTCCCCCTTTGAATTCGCCTCCCTTTTTCAGCTCCTCAGAAGCCGGGGCCCTTTTTTAGACTCCCAAGGTCCTTACTCTTTCTCCAATAAGTGTGAGGAGAATCATGCTTGTACCCCTTTCCCCCCCCCCTCCCCCCTCCTCAGTTTTTTTATATCTTCCTTTTCCCCCCCAGCTGATTCGCCATACACGGATTTCCTTTTCCCCTCTCTCAGATGTGCTTTCTCCCGTCTGTGTGTCTGTGTTTTTCCTCCCATCGTGGGTTTTTTCTGCGAGGTTGGAACGCGGACTCTTCGTACAGGTACGCGTTCTTTTTTTCCACGCCTTATATCATTGAACTAGACATTTCCCTCCACGAGCCTCAGCGATGCTTTCTTTTTTTCTCATTCCAAGCGTGCCCTCGTGCGGTAGCGGAATGCCGGCTGCTTTGCAGCGACACCTCCCGTATCTCCTCCTTGCGAGATCGGTGACTCATTACTGCCTTCCCGTAATTTGGGGCTGCTATCCCTCCTCCAATCTGCGCCCAAAAGAACGGCAGTCCGTGATTAGCGTTTCTCCTCCCCCCCCCTCACCGATGGACGGGTTGAGGGGATACCTCCCTTTTTTCCTATCTACTGATTGGGGGCCAATCTACTTCTTTTCCCCTTCGGGTCCTTGGGAACGGAAAAGTTGGTAACTTGGCCCTCCTTTTTTTTCAGAATGTCCTGAAGCATTGCTGTTGCAGTTTTGACCACTCTCGGAGTTCCGTGGTTTTTCCGATTGTACGGTTTGGCTGCCCTTTTCCCTTCTTCCTCCCGGTTGGCTGTTTCCCCTCCCTTTTTTCTCCCCCCCCGTCAATTGGCGACAGACGATACAGATCTCCCTTTTAACGCCAACGGTTTAGTTAGCTCACCCCACCTCAAGGACTCCCCCCCCCCACCCTTCCCTTCCTTTGTCGGCCACGAAAGGACACTCTGACGCTGAATGCCCTCTTCTTTTGTCCTGCGCTTTCCTGGTGGATAAGCGTCCCTTCCCCTCGCTGATTTTCTTCCTTGTCAGCTACCGCAAAGGACGGGAACCCCACACGCGAGCGTCCTCCACCTGAGAATGTTTTTTCTTCCATGTACACGCGAACTGGCCTCCCCTTCTTGCCACCCCTTTTTTTCCCCACAACACGAGCGGATGGCAAGTTCTTTTTCCGAAAACGATTTCGGGCCCTGCCCTTTCCCCCTCAACGTGCGTTTTTTCCTACACACTCCCACAATGAAGAGCTTCCCCTACCACCCCCCTTCAGGAACGACGTGCTGGAGTATTTGATCCCCTTTTATCGACGTCTCGCGTGCATTTCTCCCCCCTTTTGGATGGCGTCAGTTCGGTTTTCTTTTATTCGAATCGGCGACACGCCACCCCTTCAGAGGGTCTCCCAAGAAGTTTTTTCGCTCCTTTTTGCACTTCCGCAAATTTTTTTCCTTTTGCCGTCATAAGCGGCCTGTCCCCCCCCAGAGACTTCCCCCCCCCCCCCCTTCAGGAATTGGATTGAGAGGAAGATCCCTCTTTTGGAACGGAATTGCCACGCCGATGTTTTTTTCAGACACCCTTTTTTTTGTCGCATATCGAAATACCCGCACCTGTCTTTTTCCCTTTTCGGCTGAACGTTTCTCAGTATTAATCCTGGCCTTTCTTGAATCTGGGCGCCAGCTTCTTTTATCAGAAGGGATTTCCCTCCCTTCTTTTCCCTGACGGATCGTTTTCCTTCGGGAGGGCGATTACGCCCCCTTTGCCTGCTGGCACGACGCTTCCCCCTTCCCTTCTCGTGAGAAATTTCCTCCCCCTTCCCTGGTTTCATAGATATCTTTTTTTGTTGTGCTAGAGATGACCCTTCTCCTCAAATTTAGTTTTCCAGGAAGAAGAAGCCTCTTCCCCATTCCGGAAAAAATGGGATTTTTTCCCCCTTGCGTGCCCCCCCCCCGCTCTCAAGAGTAGGAACCTTCCCCTTTTTTCCCCTTTTGTGACGATTAAGTTAGTGCCCCTGAGCGCTTCCTTCCCGATGCCGTCTTTTCCGATTTAACCTGTTCAAGCATTTCCCCCTCGAAAGGTTTCCTTTCCCGATATGCGGCCAAGTGATGACACCGGGCTTAGATCTTCAGGAAGCTTCCTCCTTTGCCCTTTCGTTCCCTCCCCCCATGGAATCGTCATAGACAATCCCTTAGTTCCTCTTTTTTTTTTTTTTCCTTCTGACAGGCAGGCCAGATGATGACAGTCACCGTTACCTCTTTTTGAATCCTTTCCCCATTCTAGAAAGTCGAACAAACCTCTCCTTTTTTCTTCCCCTTTTTTTCGCGGATTAGACCTTTCTGCTAACCGTCAGCCATCCCTTTTCTTTAGTCTTTCGCGAGAAAGTTTCTTCCCCCAGCCGGTTTCCCTTTCCCAAGAATCCAGCACGCTTTTTTGAAGGTGTCGTCGTTTCCCTCCCAGACAATCTTTTTTTTTCTGACGGACGAACTTCCCTTTTTCACGCGTCGCAATTCCTTTTTTCCCCGAGTTGACTTTCAAAAGCGCCGTTCGTTTGTTAAAAAGAACATATTTGGCCCTCTTTTTTTCCAAGTTGTTTTTTTCAGGTCGAGCATTGTAAATGTCCTTTTCCAGAGACTAAGTATTTTTTTTTCTAGGAGTTCTGCTCCCTTCCTTCCGGTAGCTGATTTATTTTTTTGCGTGCGCGTATGACAACACCCCTTTTCTCCTCTAAGCGCGTCACCCCCCCTTGGGCTTTTTTTTTTGATGTTGTACGTGCGGTGCCCCCCCCCCCCACTCAATCTTCATGCCTGTTTTTTTCTGATTGGAGGATGAGATTGACCTCCCTTTGTGCCGTGAAAAGGATAGAAATTCGTCTTCTTTTCGCCCGTGACTTTTTCTTCCCCAGCAAACTGATGACGTCCCTTCCCCCTCTTTTTCCGTCAGCCCCCTTCCCCCCCTCTCTCGCGCCGTGCAGGCCAAAGCGACCCTCGAAGTTTTAAACCATCGTTTCCCCCTTACCCTGGATAGCTTAGTTAACACCTTTGGCTTTCTGGTCTGGCCAGGATTTTCCCCCTTCCCCCTTTTTTGTAGCTTGGCCCCAATCAGTAGCTCTTCTCCCCTTCAAAACCTTTCCATCGGTTGTTTTCTTCCCAGCCCACCTTGTTTTTTTTTTTTGTGTATCAAGTACGAGGCTCCAATTCCTCTCTTCGAGCAGACCCCCCTCTTCTTTCCCCTCCAAATGCTACGGCTAATGAGAAAATCTCTCTCGCGGCTTTGTCGGCTGGCCATTTTTCCCCCAACGATCGTTTCCCCTCTTTCCGATAGCGTTTGGCCGCACAGCTTTCTACTTCCTTTCCCCCCCCTCCGCCTCGCTGAGGGCTTTTCTTTTCCTTTCTTTCCAACAATGTCGAGTTAAGGATCTATCCTCCTCAGAGTACTTTCCGAAACTTTTCCCTCTTTCTTCAAATCGCTCCCTTTTTTGGTCAAGCCAATATATGTGTCGACAAAATTTCCCGCCCCCGGACGGGTATCCCCCCCATGTCCCCAATGCAAGTTAAGACGGTATTTAGGCGAATATGCTTGTACACCTGATTTTCCTCTGTTGTTTCTTGGAGTAGTCCTTTTCTTCATAAAGTATTTCAGCTCCGCCGGAACTTTTTTTCTCTCCTCTTTTATTGCTCCCCGTCCCTTTGGCTTGCGGCCTTATGGGCGAAACATAGATTGCTGCTCCCGCGCGCGGGTTGGAACGCGGACTTCCCTTTTTTTCTTCCAGGTTTACCACCCCCCCCCCAAAAAAAAACCCCCTTCTTTCCTTTTTTTGCAACCTCCTTTTCCTTCCGTGGTATTTGAGCCGTATCCCCCTTCGGCTTCTGTTTTTGAGCGTCATTTTCCCCTTCCCCAAAGACCGATGTTCTTTTTTTTTCGATTAGTTTTTGGGAGGGAGAACCCTTCTTCCTATGACAACACTTTCCCCTCCTGAGATCGGGATCATTAAGCAGGTCCTGCCCGCATTGGGGTGCTCTTTTCCGACGAAATTTTGCTTCCCCAACGAACGGCGTAAACCCATTCCATTTCCGCACCTCCCTCCTTAAAGGTTTAGGGGATACCCCTCCCTACTATTATGATTTGTTCCCCCGTGCGAGGTCTTCCTTCGAAAGCAGTAATTGGACCCTTTCCCCCTTTTACGTGAATTTTCTTTCTGCTGTAATGAAGACATTGCTGTTTCCAATTCGAGGCGGTGTCCTCTTTTTTTTCAAACCTCGTCTTTTTTTGGATGACGTACCTGCGGGAATGATCCCCTCCCCCCCTTTTTTGACGCATACCTCCACCCCCCCTTCAATGGCAGAAAGTCCTTCCCGGACTAGAATTTCTCTTCCCCCCTCCCTTTTGTTGAGATTCGCCGTTTTCCCCCCCCATCCGCAAAATAAAACTTTTCCTTCCGATTGCTTTTGTCGGCCCGCCCTCTTCTGAGCCTATGCCACTTTTTTTTAAGCGAGGAGAGTAGATCCTTTTCATACGCGCACGGTCCCCCTTCCCGTAGATCACGGTGTCAGATATCCCCAAGATCGTGCACACGCCTTTTTTTCTTTGAACCCGGCCCTTTTCTTTTTTCTGGCCATTAGCCAGAGGAAAGTTCTTCCCTCGAACGATACACTTTTTTTCTTTCCCCCCTATGTGTTCGTTTTACAACACTTCCCTGTTCTGCATGTTGCCGCCCCCTCCCCATGCTTCCCTCGGAAAAACGTGGTCCCTTCTCCCCCCACAATTCCCCCCCCCCTCCCCCTCTTCGACAGAAGACAATTCCCCTTTTTTGCGCAAGTTCAAACCTCTTCCCCTCCGACGGCGGTCTTTTCTTTTTTTTTCCCAAGGGATGGCGGACGGCGGAGGCGGTCTTCTTTTTCTTTATCCCCGGGCGACCCCCCCTCCCCCCCCCCCCTAAGGTGCGACGGTCGAGATGGGCAGGTTCCCTGGCGGAATCAAGGTACCACCGTTTTCTCCGTCATTTTTTGGCAGCCCCCGTGACGAAGCGAAGAATTGGATTGGCGGAGGACCTTCCTTTTCGCCTGCCTGCCGGGAACTTCCCTTCCCCCTCCTCCGGCGAAGGGCTTCCTGAAGATAGACTCTTTGGCATCAATTGCCATACGACTTCCCTCTTTGGGACCTTATTGGTCTTTTTTTTTCGCTTAATGATGAGTATTTCCCCTTTCTGCTTGGCTCCTTCGCGATCTGGGGAAAGCACACCCTGTACCACGACGCAAGGAGCCTCTTCTGAGAGTTCCTTTTTTCACGAAAGGGCGGCTTCCCCCCCGCCCCTTTGTTTTTCCTTTCTCGTCTTCGGCTTCCCCCGACATGCAAGCGAGAGACGTCTCTCCCCCTCCATCGACTTTTTCTCCCCTTTTTTTTTTTTTTCCCGATTGACACAGCGTCTTGCTTAGCAGCTCCTAGGTGGTCTTCTCCTTCTTTACAGCTTCCCAGGCACTTCTTTTTTTTGTCTATTCCCCACCTCGAGCCTCGTTTCTTCCCTTGCTTCGTGGTACAGTCCGCTTTCTTCCACATGGTCTTTTTAAGTAATTTTTCTCGACGGTTTCCCCCCTCCTCCTAATTTAAACCTTCCCCTTCTATGCGGCAATTCCCCCCCTCAGCCATTATAGATTCTTAGTCGTGAAATTAGTTAAATTCCCTTCTAACAGGATCCTTTCTTTCCCATCCCCCGGCGGTAGTACGATGGTTTTTTGAATCGTCCCAGGCAGGCCGATGATGAAGGTTTCACGTTTCCCCTCCGGTCGTATATTTTTTTCCTTTTTTTTTCTTCGAACACTTAGTAATGTTTTGAGGATTCCCCCCCGAGAACGTCTTCCCCCTCCTCTTTTTTCCCATTCCTTTTAAAGTGGTAGTAGTTTTTTTCCACGCGCGCCATCGAATTTCCTTTAAGTTCTCGGTTTGACCCTTCTCTCTCGGGGAATTGAGGATGTGAAGTTGTTCGTAGTCTCATCAACTTCCTTTTGGGAAGTGTTTCGAGAGAACTTTTCCCGTGCCACGTTTTCCGTCGACATCTTTGCATGCCCCATCCCTTCCCGGCCACATGCTTCCGGGCATCCGCGCGTTTTTTCCCCTAGGGCGCTGAACGGCACGTTGTAGGCGTTTTTTCCTTTGTTCCTGTCGTTTTTCCTTTTCAAGATCTTCAGTGTGCAAATGTTTCTTTGTGTGATACGATATTAAGTCTTCCTTTTTTGGATCTCGTTCAGCGTTTCCCCGTATTCCCCCACGTTTCTTTTCCTTCCCCGGTAACAAAATCGAGTCCTTCTCTCATCGGGCTTCTTTCCGTTTCCCGACACCGGCAATAGTGACTGCTCTTTCTGAGCTTGACGTCGCCTCTCCCCCCCCCCTCAAGCAGAATTGCTCTTTTCTCCAATTGAATGTGTTGAGGCTCTCACTGATGCCTTTTCTCTCCCAGGGTTACGTCAGCAAATCCCCCCAATAGGATTAATCTCGGCGTTTCCCTGACCGCACCAAAAATCGGAGGGATTAGGTCTTCATTACCCCCTGTCCACCATCAGCGGTTCACAGCCCCCCCCATACTGGCTTCTGCGTCTTTCCTTTTTTCCTTCGCGTTGCGTCTTTTTTTTCTGTAGTTTAACAGATTTAGCGTATTTTTTCTTGCTATTGTTTTCTCTCCCCTTCCCCCTGGAATGGGGTTTACGGCCGTTCGGTGGTTTCCTCAAAGGATTTCGTCCCCTCTTCGACCCCCCCTTCCTTTTTTCGTTAAGACCCTCCCTCCCCTTCTTCCGGCTTCCTTCTCCCCCCCTTCTGGTTCGCGATCGAGATTGGTCTCCCCCCTAATCGGCATCCCGCTACCTGCCTTCCTCTGCAATTTTGCTCAAAACAGAAGCATCGGCTGAGGTTTCTTTTTTCCCCCATTAACCACAAGTCTTTCAAGGCGTTTACAAAGCCCCTCCCCCCTGACAGCGCCAGCGCGCTTCTCCCCCCCCCTCTCGATTCCTTTTCCGCAATCTATGTGTCGGCACATTAAGGCCGCCCTCTGCCCCACTCCCTCCCTTCCCCCCTCTGAGCTGAAAATAAGGTAGGGCGCACTTTTCCTCTCCTCCGTTGTTGGGTTCTCTCCCAGCATGATTTATCTTTTCTTTGGGCAGATAAGCCTGGAGGATCCCTTTTTTCCTTAGGGGAGACCCCCTCTCTCTCCCAAGGGAGGCGAATCGAGAGCGGGTTTTCCTCTGGCGCTTTTCGAAAGGTACGCTCCGGCTTTCCCTCCTCTCCTGCTTCCCTCCGAAAGACACGAGCATCAGCGAGCTTCTTCCTGCCGCTGCCGGCCCAACACCTCTTTTCTTTAGCGGAATGCCGATTAGGTTTGGGAGGCTCCTCGATTCCCTCCTCCCCACGATTACTTTTCTTGCTTAACCTTCCTCCTTTGTAGAAAGAATTGGGGATTGATATCCTTTTCCCTCAATCCCCTTGCGCTCGCCCCCTTTTTTCCCAAACGACGGCAGTAAACACCGTCAATGGTTTTTTTCCATAGCACTCCGATGTCCCCTTTGATGACCTCCAGAAACTCCTTCGGGGCCAAGCTACGAGGGTACGAGTGGGTCCCTCTCTCCAGCCAGACAGTTAATTTCCCCCTTTCCCTTTAACGGACGCTGAGGGGAAACCCTTTGAAGACATTAGTTGAATCCTGCCTCTTTTCCCCCTGGGCCCGCGTTTTTTTTTTCTATTGAATCCTTTGGGACCCGTCTTCTCCTTTGGGAATGATCCCCTCCTATTTTTTTCCCCTCCTTCACAAAGTAAATGACGCCCTCCCCTTAATTTCTGATCCTTCACGTCGACTTTTTTTTTTCTCAAGTCCCGTTCCCCAAACAAAGGAATGAAAGCTCTTTTCCCGCCCTTCTCAAGCCGATGGACGCGGAAGGCCCTCTTTACGCGCGGAGAGTCGAATCATCCTTTTTAACGATCCTTCAAGACCTTTCTGCCTTACGCCCCCCCTCCGTCCCCCACAACGCCGAGAGGAAAGGTCACCTTTTTTCTGCGCTGCCCTTCTACGGCCTCGACATGGACACTCCTCTTTTTTTCCTGCACCATATGTGTAGTTTTACACCACTTTCTTTTTTTTTCTTTCTGCTTTTTCCCGTCCCCTCCTTCTGGCGAAAGCGTTTACTCATTTCCCTTTGCAGCAGCGCTCGACCCTCCCCCACCCCTTTTTTCTTCGCCGAGAACCCCCCCCGGGAGGGATCTTTGCGCCAAGTTTCCTTTTCTTCGACCTTCCTCCCTCTTTTTCTCTTCCACGGTAAAAGGGATGGCGGACGGCGGGGTTTCCTAATTCCGGCGCCCAGACCCCTCCTTTCCATTCCGAGGTTTTCCTTCTTTTTCTGCATTCATGAAGACTGACGCCCCCCCCCCCTTCGGACCCGGTTCCTTTCCTTTCCCTTTCCACATGCTGGCGAGAACACCCCCAAACCATGACTACGCCGCCTTTTCGCCGATCCCTTTTTTCGCCCCCTGCCTCCCTTGCACGACGCCATGGCGGCGTTGCTCCTCCCCTGCGGACTTTTTCCCCTGCCGCCATTCGAATACCCGCCCCCTGAGGGGCGGCGTGCACTGATTGCGTTCATCCTTCTTTTGGCGAATCGGGAAGGAGTTTCCTCCCGTCAGCGTCCCTGCCCCTACTTTGAGTTACTAAAAGATGTTCCCTTTGAAGTTGTGCACGCCCCGTGATACCTCCCCTTTTTCCCGTGACTGGTTTTTCTTCCGGAACTCCCTCCCCCCCTCCCCAGCGAGAGAAGAATGGCGAATCAGTTTCCCCCCCCTCCTCCGTGTTGTGGTTGAGATCGCCTTTTTCGCCTTTTCTCGAGCTTGCCCCACCCTTTCTTTTTTCAAGCACGAAGAAGCCTGCAACCATGGGCTGTCTTTTTTTGCCGACCCTGCGTGCCCGATCCGAGCGTCTCGGCAACCTTTTCAGTTAGTGGCTCCAGAGCGTCTCCTCACCCCCTCTTCACGAGAAATGGGCAAGTAGTACTTCCCCCCTACAGCTGTCCAATAATTTAAACTTCGATTTTCTTCTTTTCGATTGCTGGGTGCTGAATCCGCCCTTTCCGCACCTGCCACCTTTCTTTTCCCCCGGCAGGAATGGCAGCCAGCGACTTTCCCCTCCCATTCCTTCGCTTCCTTTTTTTTTTTTTTTCTCTTTGGTCTCGAAAGGCATTACCTTGATCCGACTTTTGCTCCCTCTTTCCATCTCGACGTCGAACCCTTCTTCCTCTTTTGTAGCCCTTCTTTCCTCCAGCCACGATAAGAGCAGCTCTCCTCCCTACCTTTTACCGTGTGTAGTCCCGTCTTTCCCTGAACCCCCCCAATGGCAAGCCCCTTTTCTTTACAGAACGAGGGTCTTGAGGATTTTCTTTCTTCTAAGAAAATTCCCCTGTTTTTCCTTTTAGCGCCTGCTTAATTACAGTGCTCCCCGCGTCGGCCAGGCATGGCCCGCCCTTTGTGACTCCCTTTTCCAGGGAAATCAGAGAGTGGTTTCTTGTTCCCAGCAGTACACCGGGCCCTTGTTTTTTTTCGATTTCCAGGTAGCGCTCCCTTTTTTCTAAGGGCAGAGCACCGTTTTATAGGAGTAGTGCCCCTCCCTTTTCTCTTCTGCTCTCTTTCGAGGATTTCACACGGGATTCCCCATCTTCCCGACCTTTCCCCCCCTCCAGAGATGGAATTAAGAGTCTCTTTTTCGGGGCCGACCCCCCTCCTGGTTGGCTTCCGTGATTTGCGGATGAGCTTCCCCCCGTGACGGTGAAAAGGATCAGCTTTTGATCGTATTTGCCCCCATTTTCTCGTCCAGCAAACTCCTTTCCCCTGGGTACGTCAGCACCCCCCTTGGTACCCAATAGGATTCAATTCCGCTACGAACTCGCACCGCCTCCTTTCACAAACGGACCCTTTTCACACGGCATTCTTCACCCTCCTGTCTTTCCCACTTTGGCAACGGAATGGAAGGTCCCCCCCCCAATCAGTAGATAGTGAGTTACCCCCTACAAACCTTTCCCTTTTTCTTTTTCGTCGAAAGCTAAATACACATTGTATGGTTTTTTAGCCCTCCAATCTATTTCCTCTTTTCCCCCTCCCCAAAGGGAGGTATACCCC
>Ga0179593_1418626_pt1 | contig 13524 bp, 21 predicted proteins | sample CZODoug2_1_08_16_FD_185931 | JGI IMG/M metagenome (GOLD analysis project Ga0179593, IMG submission 185931) | Vadose zone soil fungal communities from Angelo Coast Range Reserve, California, USA - CZODoug2_1_08_16fungal (PacBio error correction) | ecosystem: Environmental > Terrestrial > Soil >... | reverse complement strand
TTCAAACCTAACTGACTCTTTCCAGCGCGCGTGTCCCCCCCTTTCTCAATGATTTTATAACTGCGCCTAGGTAAAAGAGCTGACCTTTCGCCACGTTAAGAACTCTTTTTTGCTCCCTTCTGTTCGACCGGACTTTTCTCTAATCTTTCCGGTGGTCCTCCTTTCAAGCCCGTTTCCATCGGCTCTTTTTAACTTTCTCCCATTCTGCGAACCAGAGCCCCTTTTCCTTTCCAAAAACGGGCGACGTCTGTAGGCTCTCTTTTGACGCTTTCTTTCTTCAGTGAAGCAGATCTTTTCTGGACAACTCTATCGAGAAGGCCCTTCCCTAGTCCTTCCCGCGACGGCCAAGATCCTTTTTTCGACGGACGCGGTTTTTTTTTCACCGCTATTCAACTGTTCGAATGGTCCCCTTTTCCCTAATTAAACTTTGAGTCCCCTATATCTTCTTTCTTCCCTCTCCCTTTTGCTTTGGTTGGAAAATGAGGTATAGGGTTCTTAATGTTTCATTCTACTCACATTTTTTTTCTTAGCTTCCCCAGTTTTTTCTATGTGTGTACTATTTTTCCCTCCTCAATCCTTTTTTTTATCCCCTAACCCCTCCTCACCTTTTCCTTTCCTCCTTTGGGCAATCAAATTTTTCCGTGAGTCCCTTTCCTCTTTTCGAGAAACTTTTTTTTCCTTTTGCGAGTCAGCCCACTCTGCCTGCCCCCCTGGTTGTCGTTTTTCCATCGTTTTTTTCCTCCCCCCTATTTAGCGATTCGTTAACTGCCTGTTGGGCACGGACATTCTAGACCCTTTCCTCGACGCCTGGTTTAGCTCCCCGTTGCCCTTTCTTTCCCCTTCCCAGTTTTGCCTAGTACCTATCCGATGGCTGTTCAGTATTCTCTCCATAGAGTGTTGACAGTCAGACTGGTGCCGGTTTTTCTCGAACCTCCGATGCATTCTAATTTTTCCCCCCTTTCGAACCCGCGCCCCCTTGAGTGAATCCTCCCTCTTTTCTCTTTCTTGTTTTTACCTCTGGAGTTTCTCTTGCTACATTTCTCTTCCTTACAGACCTTTTGTTTAGGTGTATACTTCTTTTCTTTTCAACTGACAACTTTTTTCCGGGACACGTCTTTTTTTCTTTTTGCCTTTCTCTGCTTTTTTCCCTCGTTTCCTCTGGCCCGGGTTTGGTCTCTTTTTTTGGACAATCCTGTTTTGCAGTTCCTCCCCCTTTTTTCGCTTTCCCCTTAGGATTCAGTTTTTTTTTTTTTTGCTGGATCTTGCTCATTCTTCATTTCTGTCCCGAGACCGAGACGGGCGGGCTGGTTACCGGTCTGCCCCCTCTGATTCCAATGGCCTGAAGCTTCGCTCCTTCTTTTCCAGGAGGTTTGGTGATTCTTTTTTCAGATGGTTTGATTTGGAGCGCCCCCCTCCGAGTTGGTCTGTCGGGAGCGGCTTCACGATCGGTTGAAGGACGTGTCTCTAGGTTGGGTCTCTTCTCTTTTCCCTGTCACTTTTTTTCGGCACGGCGTCCTTTGGGCCGAAGACTCCCGATCTGCGCGAAATTGTTGCTCCCCTTGTGACATTTTGGTAACTGGACACCCACGTGTACCCCTCCGTTCGTTTGTGGAGATATGACTTTTTTAGCCAGGCGCGTGTTTCACCTGCGTTTGTCTTTTGAGGCCCTTCTTTTTATACCTGGTTCCCCTCCTTGACTTGTGTTTCTTTTTTTTTTTAGGGTACAGCCACTTCCCCCTTTTCCCCCACGTGAACTACGCCCCCTGGAATCTTTTCGCGATTTTTGGCTTTTCCTTGCGCGCTTCGCTTATATTTTCCCTTCTTCATTGAGCCCCGGTGATTTTCTTTTTTAGCGCGATCTCTCCACCCCGAGGCGTCTTCCTCCCCCCTTTTTTGGGATTATTAAACTCGCTGTCGCTTCGATCTGGAAGGTGTATTTTTTCCCTTTTCTTTTGCGAAGTGTACTGTTGGAACACGATTTTCTCATGCCTGGTGCGGCTCGATTTTATCCTTTTTCACGACTTGTGATTCGTTTTTTCTCTTCCGTCTCTCCTTCCCCTTTTTTTAGCTACCTTGTTTTTCTTTTTTTTCTTCTTTCAGTTACGGAATGGATTTCTTTCCGGACCCGTGCGAATCACTTTGTCTTTTTTCAGAAGGAGGACGGAAGTTTTCTTAGGATCCTTGCGCATCCACGCGCGCCATGAGGTTTTTGTTTTTCTAAAGCTCATTCCTTTTTTTTCTGGAATCGTAGGCTCGATGAATGACCCACCTCCGTCTTGCGTCGTTGCAGATATTCGCCCCTCTCTCCCATCCTATCTATCTCTCTTCCCCACTTGTCTATATGCTTGTGATGATCCTTAAGCTCATCCACTAAAGTCCCATCATTTTCCTCCCTTTCTCTCATGCGCTAACTACCGTCGGAGCGATTCCTCCGCAGGAGAGCTAGCATAAAATTTCTCTATGCCCTCACAAGTCCAGCTCCGTCCCCTTGAACCCACAACATTCGTAACCTCTTCTCTTATTCCCCAACTTCCTCCCTCCAGCAACGTGACCCTCGGCTTTCTCCCCTTTTTTTACTCGCAGCGCCCCACGTCCTCCTTTGATGATACAATCCTTTTTTTCTTTTATTTTTTTTTTTTTTTTTTTTTTTTTTTTTTTTTTTTTTTTATTTTTTTTAGTTCCATTCCTCACCCCCCCAGTTTTCCTTGACTTTTGTCCTTTTTTCAAAACGTACACGTGCGCTCCTACCTTCCTCTTACGTAAGCTCTCCCTTCCCTGCTTTCCCCTAGTCTAGATACATAGCTAAACCTTCGTCTCCTCCTCGGTAGTGCAATGATCGAGCCTTTCTCGCCGTATCTTCTTATTCCCGCAGTTCATTTTTCCCCCTTCCTCCTCGACAAGAAGCGCCATCGCGAACTAGATGACGGTAGTAGTTCAGTTTTGGCCACTGTGCTCTCTATCCCCCCTAAGATGGCCCCCCCCGTTGATGTTGCCTTTCCAAACCAGCCCCTGGCCAAAATCCTTTTCTTCCCCCCTTATTGTCTGAGCGCTCATTTCCTCCCCGATCGGCTTCTAAAGATGGTGTTTACGTTCCTGTATGAACGATGGCCTTCAGTGCTATTCTCGTCTGCACCTTTCTTACCTTTTTACGACAATAGTGACGCGGACGTCTCCCCTTATAGGCCCACGACGTTTCCCTCTCTTCCACTCTCTCCCCACAAACCCCTCGAGGGCGTGCCAAAAATTACATTCCGCGCCCTGTCCCACCCCCTTCCTTTCCTCAATCCGTATCTAGTTTTTTTTTATTTCCTTTCGTGGCTGGTAACAGCCTCTTTGTTTTCGTCTGGCAGTGTTTTCTTCGATATTCTCCCAGCTACCCTTCCCTCGCCGACCTCCTTTTTTCCCCTCTTTGGTCCCACGCGCTAGACACCCCCATTTTTTTTTTAGCCCCCGCCGTGCGTTAAGGCTCTCATTCAAAAAAGCAATTACTTCCGCCCGCTGCTTTGGCCGTTCCCTTCCTTACCCTTCTTCCTCTACTCCCTGCCCTCTTCCCCTTCTTTGTTATCGTGAAAGGTATCCAACCTCTTCCCCCTCCCGTCGGGACCCCCCCTAGCCCACGTCTCATGGAACCTTTGTCCGTTCGTTCACCTCCTTGCTTTTCGTTTTCTTTTTCTCCCTTTTTAGGTTCTGGGTCAGAAATTTGTTCTAGGTCGCTCCTTTTTCATTCCAGCCCGAATACCGTCTGTCTTTTCTTAAACCTGAGCCCATGTTTTTTCTTCCCCTTCTCACGCTTAGTCGAAGGTTAGGCGCGTATTGCCCCGGCAGTCCTTCTCTTTATTTTTATTTTGCCCACCAATTTGACTCCGCCTTCAACTTTACACCTATGACTTTTACTCTTGCGTTCATCTTGCTCACGTTTCCCCCTTTTCTCTAATGTGCGGCAAAGGCAATTTGATGCAGCGTTTCTTGCCAGATGTCAGCGGATTGTTAATTTTTTTCCCCTCCTTCTTTCGTTTTTTCTTCTTCCCTCCAAGTATCTTAATGCATGTGCTTGTATTCACCCCCCCAAGGTCCTTTACTTTTTTTGACTGTTCTCCCTTTTTTGTCTCCCTATGTTTCCCCCCCCCCCCCAAGCCAACTGAACTTTTTTCTTCTTTTACTTCCTGCACCGTTGAGAGATTTCAGTACCGAGTGTCATGTGTCCTTTCAGGGAAGGTCCATATAGGCCTCCTTTCACCCCCCCCAACCTCGCCCCCTTTTCTCTCCCAGCGATATTGAAGCTTTGTTTCCCCATTTGCGAGTGATGATCCCTCTTTTCCTTGGTAAAAAGGATGATTTTTTCTTCCCCTACTCTAGATTAACCCTTTAGGAGTACACTCCTATCTTTTTTTTGAGTCAGATTTCTTTCTTTAGGCCAGTAAGATGGATGGCGAACTCCTAGAAAGCGCGTGGCCCCCCCTCCCTTCAGATGACACCTTAAGCCTTGGGGTTGTTCTTCTGTTTTGCTCCTTTCCTCTTTGCGCGATCTAGTCGACATTCCCCCTGCCTTCTTAGTTATAAATCTTTTTCTACCCCCCTCTTTTGAGAGGTATCCGCGCGGGCAGCAGTTTGCCCTTTTGAAATCCTATCCAATTTCATCTCCTCTTTTACTTTTCCCTTTTTTTTTTGAGAGATCTCTGATTGTGTATCACACTTTTTTTTTCCTCGAAGCGCGCTCCGTCTGTAGCCACGGATTCCTACCGTTTACTCCTTTTTACTATGCGTTTCCCTTCACTTGGAGCGCGTATGATTTTCAACGAGGAATAACCTCCCCCACCTTCTCTTTTCCGCGTGGCAGCTCCTGACCCTTGCCATCGCGAGTGTCCTTTTCTCTTCCCTCCCCATCTTCCTCCCGAGCCCACGGTGCCCCGAGACTCCACCACGGGCTCCTTTCCCCTTTGAGAATCTCTATCTCAGTTGGCACGATTCATCCTGTTTTCCCATGAACCCCCATCTCAGTCAAAGTTTCTTTCCTCTTTCTTCATCCGCGACGTAAACTCTCGTTATACAAAGTTGTACCTCTCCTTCGGGCCTTTGTTTACAACTGAATCATTCGCGCCCCTCTCGACGTAAACCTGCCTTCCTTTTCCCCCCTCTCCCCTTTTCTTGATGAAGTAGCCACCACGTTTTTTTTCCTTTTCCCCTGATTTATAGGGGCCCTCCCCTTCCCTTTTTCATCTAAGGAAGTTCCCTATTGTTTCCGATTAAGCTTCTTAGGTGACTCATTCAGACCCCCCCCTGAATTCTTGATGTCCACTTCCCTCCTTCTCACCAGCGCACGTCCCGTTGGTAATACTTGGCGTTGCCGCATGGCTTCGTTTTCCCTCGCTGGGGGTTCGAGCAAGATTTGCCCGGTGCCAATCTCCTTGGGTAGCTGTTCCCCCCTTATTTTATTCTTTTTTTTCCTCCAAAATAATTTTTAGCTATTTACTGCCTGAGGCTGGACCGCCTATTCCTTTAAAACCCTCCTTCGCCCCCCTCAAGCTTTGAGTAAGTTCTTCATTTTGACCTGTTAGTCTTTGCCCCTTCCTTTTGCTGGAATGGCAACTATCTCCGTCCTAGAGGGCTTCCCTCTCCACCCTCTTTAGTGCACCTCAGCCCCACGCGATTCACGCGCTACGCCCTTCCTTTCCACTCTGCGCGACGGTATGTGCCCTCAATTTGATCCTTATTGTGGTGGTCCAGAGGCTGAGTGACCCCCTTTTTTTGACCATTCTTCGAAATCCCGAACTGGGTGTCTTCGCGAGATGTCTCAAGACTTTTTATGGTTAACCCTTGCCAACCTTTTTCCCCGGGGGAAGGTACTTGGCTTTTTTTTTTTTTTTTTTTGCCCGGTCCTTTGATTCTTGTTGGATTTCTCTTTTCCATCTTTGGTTTGTTTCTTTTCTTTTCGATTCGTTGAACTTGAGTTCTTGTCTTTTTCTCTTCTAAGATTCTTTTCCTCCGGAATGCGAAGGTTTTTTTAAAGGCGCACGGACTTCAACCTTTTTTCCTTTGACCGAAGCGAGTCCTTGATTGTTCTTCCCTTTTGATCGCGGAAGATGTACTGTTTGTGCGTCAGCTCTTGGGTGTGTTTTTTTTTTCCTTTTTTCAAGATTACCTTTCTTTTTTTTTGAAGGAGTTGAGGATCGCGGTGTTTTCTTTTTCTTTGTCTCCTTGCGCGTCCCTCTGTCTTTTTGTCTGTTCCCTTTCTCCTTCCCTTGAAGAGTCAGACGAAATATTCTCCCTTTGGGAACCGATGGCCCCTTGTTGCAAATTTCGGCCTTAACCCCTTCTCTTTCGATCCTGCTTTTTAGCTAGGCGCGTTCTTCTCCGGCCTTTTTTTTTCACATGCGGACTGGCCTATTGTGGCTTGCTTGACTAGTCCCCCTCCCCTTTCCTTGGTTGATTTTTCGGATTTTTTACCAACGTTGACCCTTTTTTTGTCTCCTTTCCAAGGAAAAATGGATCGTGCGTCCCTTGATGTGCTTCTTTGCGCGCCTGCTCTGACGTTTTAGCCTGTTATCCCCCTTCGCCGTCCGCTCTACCTCTTTTTCTTTACCTCGCCGGGGAGCAGGTTTTTTATTCTGGGCGGCCTTTTTTTTTTGGCCTTTCAGGATGTGACCATCTTTGTGTCGTTGTTCCTCTTTTTGCATCCCTTTTTCTTTCTTTTCGTTTCACTCCCTTTTTTTCCCCTTTTTAGTTGCGCTCGTTCTTTCACCAAGCTTGAATTATACGTCGCATTTTTTCTTTCCTTGGAGTGATTTACGGTTTGCGCCTTTGAAGACGCGTTTTTTCCAAAGTTTGTTTATTCTTGGTTCTGGTACTTTGTTTTTTTCCTCCCCCATGGGTGCGAAATCGCTGCTTTTCCTTTTTTATGGCGACAGGGATTTTTTCAGTCTTTCTCTGCAAAGCCCGGTTTTCGTTACCGGGTTTTTTGCTTCTATCATGTCTCCCCTATCCCTCTTTCTCCCCGTTGTGTTTTTATTTCTTTTTTTTTTTTTTCTTCTCGAGAAAGCTGCAACGACCCCAGCTTCAGAAACGTATTTGCAGTCTCGCGCTCCGCTGTCTTTTCCACAACTCCCTTCGCCGCGTCTTTCTACTTTTTTTTCGCACCCTTGGCTTCGAGGTACTCCACTTCCTCCTGTTGTCTCCTCCCGATTCGCATCGACGTCTTCCCTCTCAGTAACACGCACCACTTCCTCTTCTTTGCTAACGTCGCGCGTTCTTCTCCGCATTCGCCCGCCTTGATGATCACACTTCGTTTCCCCTTTTCATCGCACAAGCCTCCCCCCTCCTTTTTCCCCAACGTACACGTGCGCTCAATCCTTTCTTCCCCTATGGAGCGAGTTTAGACTTCACCTTTCCTACGCGCGCCGGTCGACGAAGACTTTTGATTCTCTTTTTCGGCTCGCGTTTTTTCGCCCTTCTAGCCTCTTCTTCATTTTTTCTTTTCAACGAAGCGCCACTCTTAGCCTATTATTTCGTAGTTTCCATTTTTCTTCTGTAGCCACTACCTAAGCACCTCCCCCCCCTTTGAACTCTTTGCAATTGAAACCCCCCTCCACCCTTTTCCCTCCCCTTTCCCACGCGCCTGCCATTTTATTCATGACATTCTCTTTAGTCTCGAAAGAGCCGTGTTTCTTTCGGCCTTCGCCCCCCTGTTTTTTTTTCTCCCCTTTTTTTTCCTTCCGCATTCGCCCTGACCTCGTTTCTTTCCAATTAGTGGCGACTCTACCAAAATCCGATAGTTCCCCCTTTCCTCCCTCAGCTCCCCCTCCGACAACCCCAACCCCCTCATTTTGCTCTCCCAAACAATTCCGCGATTTCCCCCCCCTCCTTTAAGCACTCCGTATCCTCTTTTCTTTGCCTTTTCCCCCATTTGTTTTTTCGTAAACGCCTCCCCCCCTTTTTCCCCCCCTTTCTGTGGCAGATGCAGCGCTTATCCTCCCTATTCTCCTCAAGTTCCAACGCCTCTTCGACCTCCCCTGCCCGTAACCCCGTTTTTCCTCTTCCCTGAGTAGACAAGCTTTCCGCCAGTGCGGTTCCCTGTTTTCCCAAGCCCCTCCCCAAGCCGTGGTCGCCTTTTTCCAGGTGCCCCAATCTTCCCCCCTTCTTCGTCCCAACTCATTTCTGATCACCTTTTCGGAGGTCCCTTCAACGCGTCCAATAACTCCCACCCCACCCTCCGATCCCCCCCCCTCTTTTATGAACCTACCTTCGTTTCCCTTTGGCCGCAAGTTATCTTGCTCGCTTGCGATTCGTTAATCTTTCGTCCCTTTTTCGAACTCTAGGAGCGGTCTCCTTATTAGGTGTGCTTCCATCGAATACTTCCTCGGCCCCTCGCCCTCTCCTCACTTTTACGGAGTATCACTCACTCCCTTTAGTCCCCTCTTTCTTTTGACCTTCTTTCTTTCCTTTGACTAGGCAGTTAACTGAATCCTTCATTATTGACACCCTTAGACTCATTTTTTACATAACAAAGAAGATCTCCATGTTGTTCCCTCTTTCACCCAACTTGTTGCGCCTCCTCAGCGTTTCCACCAGGTTTTGCCCGCGGGCGTGCGCTGTTGATAGCGGGTTTTTTTTTTATTTTTTCTGCTGTTATTATCTTCCCTCTTTCTCGTTAGAATGAACACTGTGAATACTTCCCCCCCCCCTTCAATCAATTCCTTAGAATGAATTGTTTTTTCTTTTAACGGTTTTGGCCCCTATCTCTTTGCCACCTGCCGAATGGGGTATTCGCACCCCCCTCTTCATCTTCTCAGTTATTTTTTTTTTCCCTTCCTTTCCTTCCAATCTTCTCGCGAAGCCTCCATGGTCCTATCGGTGAAACCCCTTTTCTTTCCCTCTTTACACTTGTGGAAGCGATCTTGTCGTCGTTGACTTTTTTTTGGAACATTCATTTTTTCCTCCCAGTTTATGGGTAACCAGTTGTCTTGGACATATATTCTTCTTTCTGCATAATCTCGGCGCCCGTTTTGGAGTCCCTCCAGTGGGTCGTTGCAGTACGTTATCTCCCCTAAGCCTGTCTGGCCCCTCTCTTCCCTTTAAAACGGAAAGCTACTGTTTTTTTTCCTCAGGTAAACATTTCGACGCGTCATCTCTCGGAGCGCTTTAGTCGCTAACCTTTTTTTCCATACCATCTTTCTTTTTTCCTTTACCTTGTTTTCCTGCCTGTTCTCTCTCGTAATGAATTTTTGACCCCTTTATCATCCAATATTCCCCTCTTCCTCCTCCGTTTTTTTTGTTGAGAGATTTTTTTTTTTTTAGTTTATTCCCACTACCTATGTTTTCCTCCCCCTCCCGCTTAAAATGTGGAGATTAAACTTTGATTTACCTTCAGAATTGGTTTTGTTTTCTTCTCTCCCATACCCTGCCGTTGTCTCCCGCGTCGACATTTTTCGCTGGTTAAGGCCCCCTTTCTTTGTTTTTGTGCTTTCCTTTCTTTGGAAATCTCGCGTGCGCTGGGTCTTGATCCCTCCAGCCTGGCAGTTCTTCCCGGGGAATCTGTGACTCACGGGACCCCCCAACGAGCCATTTCGACTCTATTCTTATTTTCTCCCTCTCATAATGGGTGTACCCATGACTCTACCCCCGTTGTCAGCAAGCGCAAACTTTCTCTAAGGACCGCGACGGCCACAGACCTTTCCGCTTTTCCGGTACAATCGTTAGTCAAGTTTTTTTTTTCCCCCTCTTCTTTCCCCCAGAATTCCTTCGGCCCTTATATTTCTTTTTAAATTCCCACTGTTGAACTCTTTTCGCCCTATTCGGGTGCTGCTCCACCCCCTTCTTTTTCAAATTCGGGTAGGTGCCCCCCTACCTTCAATTTTCTTCTAAGGCAATTCATTTTGCTCCCCGGTCTTTCAAAAAGTGCTGCATTCTAAAGTACTCTTTGCCCTTCCCCTCAAGAACTCTCTTATGTCCATCAAAAATACCGAATATCCCCTTTTCTTTTTTGTTTTAAAGCAGTTTTGTTGTCTTTTGGAGTGCTATGCTTTTGTGTTTTCGTACCTTTTTCCCGCAACGAGGTCGCCACGACTAGGGTTCGATAACCCTTCGCTGATTTGTCTTTTCCCCTTACTCGATTGTTCACTTCTTCTGGCCAGGGACAATCTTCTTTTAACAACCTCGACCGCCGCGTTCGTCCCAGACCCGGACAATTCGGCTATTTTCCTTGTATAATTTCGTTTTCTGGAAACCTGATTTTTTTCCCCCGATTATTGAGGGCTCTGACCCATTGAATTCCGACCAAGATCGTCTTCTCCCGCGTCTCATGCTCCTCTTTTTTCACGCGAACCGCGAGAGCAGTTTACTTCCTTTAAATCTATTGACTTTTTTTTTGGTCACTAGGCGATTTTGCGTTGTCCCCGTTTTTTCCTCTGAGACCTGACCCTTTCGCCTCTGACGCGAGATTTGTTGTTAAGACTTCTTTTCCCCACCGTCCACCGGTGGCGCACAATTTTTTTTTTTACTTTCTTGGATGGCTTTTAAGCTTCTGGTTTCAGTTTGTTGGCTATCTCTTTTCCAACGAATGCGGGTTTCTTTCTTTTTCGGTTCTCCTTTCGGCTTTCAATTGTGAGGCGTTTTTTTTTTTACAGTAGGCGCAGCCTCTCTTATTACAGCGAACTTTCCTTCATTCTTTTTCTGTGTCTCTCCACGAAGGTCATTTTTTCGTCCCATTGAGTCAGAGAGATCCCCTTTTATTGCTGGACCAAAGTGTTTTTTTCTTTTCTTTTTTCTGCTTCTGAAGTTCTCCTCGATCTCGATTTGGTTGTGGGAGAGGAAGGTTTTCCTTTTTATTGAAGGCGTTGAGTCCATGGGATTTTTTCGACGCGCTTCCCTCTTGTTTGAAAGGGCCTTTTTCGCGTACGATCCTGAGCTGCCCTCCTTTGCGTACGAGCAACTTTCCCTCTTACCATTTTCCCTCAACCCCGGCGCGTCGATCTTAGCTCTCTTTGCTGTCTCCTGCTCCAAGGCTCCATTGGGCTTTTCGGCCCGCTTTTTTCTGCACTAGTTTCGCGATTTTTTTCCCATCCTTTTTTTGTTTTTTCTTTATGGCGGGATTCTGTTTTTAAAGAAGACCACCCCCTTGCTCCCCCGTTTCACTTCTAAGCTTCTTTCTTTTTCCCCCTCGATGGGGTTGTTTTCTTCCCTAATCTCTGGAATAATCGTTGAGCAGTGCGGGAATGGTAGAGCACTCTATTGCCCCCCCCCTCCAGAGGCTTCTCGCGGGTTCTGGTATTCTTCTTAGTTTTTGCAGTTTTTTCCCCCCTTTTTCTTCTTTGTTTGAGAATGATTGATCCCGTGTAGTTGTGAATGGGTTTTTTTCGTTTCTCTTCCCTTTGAGATATTGACACGAGTGGCTTCTCATAAGGTGCTGGTGGTTGTCTTCTTGATCTCTCGACCGAAAGTTATACTTCGCATTTCCTCTTCCCTTTCTGTTGAGGAGTTACCTTTTTCGCCTTTGAAGCCCGGCTATTTGCGATCAGTTTCTTTTGTTGCAAACGACCCGAAGATTTGATCTAATCCATTTTTGCGGAATCGGAGCGATCTTTCTTCCCTCTCATGATCAAGGGTGTTAGCTCCCTTTGTATCCAAAGTCCGTTTCTGTTACGTTTTCTTTCAGCTTGATAACAGCCACCTCCTCCTATCTTTAATTTTTTAGATTTTGAGTTTTGCTTGATCGTGTAAGACTCTGAAACTGAAAGCCCGGTAAAAGCGGCCTCTTGTCCCTGTATCGCTACGATGGACTCTCCCCCTTTTCTATCCCTCACTTGCGGCGTTTCTCACCTTCTGATCTATCCAGTTCTCATCTCCCCCTTTTTCCACGATCCACCTTTCTCATCGCTCGGAAAATGAACGTTCAGTAACTCACAAAGCACTTGCCAGTTTTTTTCTGTACGTATAACTTTCTTTCTTTCGCCCTCTCCCCCAACGCACCGCCCCTCTATAAAATTAGTTCCAATCAAGATCCCTTCCTTCCGCTCTTCCTTCTTTGCCAACCTTTCCAATAATTTCCCAAATCTTCCGTCGAGACCCAAAGAAGCCCACATATGTTCCTCCTCTTTTTCGCCGCTTTTAGTATTGTGCAACGGCTTTTCTCTCCTCGCCCGGCTACAGCTTTCCCCTTCTCTCTTCCGTTAGTCCGGAAAGAGAGTCCAACAATCTTCCCTTGTGCCGGATGTCAACGTTTTCCTTGTGCGGTTTGTTTTTTTTGCCCCCCTTCACGCTACCCTTTTTTTCTTTTTTGCACCCTATGGTCAAACTAGTGCCCACAAGCCAACAGCAGCCGGGCCCCCCGCTCATTTCATGATGCTCTTCACTCTCCCTCCCGTTGCCCAACTTGAAATATTCTTCTTACGTTCCCGTCTGGAGGACCCACCGATGGCTCTTTTCAATAATTTCTGGATCTCTCGCCTTACACTTGTACCATTCGTTTCTTTACCTCTTAGTGACGCTTTCTCACCCCCCGTGCTATTTGCCGTCAAGACCGAAGATTCCCCCTCAGCCTTCCCAATCTCCACTCATATTTATCGTGGAGCGCTTACCCCCTCTTCCGGTCCGTCCCCCTTTTTTCCTAAGTCTTCTCGCTGCGGCCCTTTCTTAACTTTCCTTCTGGCTAACCACCTTCGCATTTCGCTTGTCCCGTATTCCCGCGCTTAGTCAAGACTGCAATCCCCTGATTTGAAAGTCCTCCATGCCCAATGACTGCCTTACTTTTGTAGTAAAAGCCATCACTTTTTTTTTTTAAACATCATTCTACACGAACCCAAGCTTCCTCCCATCTGGTGGGCTCTCCCGCCACTGGTCAATATAAGCACCCAGTGCACCTTCCCCTTGCCGTTCCACTGTTTCAGGTTTTTCCCCAACGCGTCTTACTTTCTTCCACTCGGCTCGACAAAGGTTCGAATTTTTCTTCGTAACTGTCTCAAAACGCTTCCACCGCTCCCGCTGGACCCCACCCCTCTCTACTATTTTCCGCACATACCTTCGATCTCTTCCGCCCCCCTTGCGATTTCCCTAGCGGAGCACTTCTGCGACGATACCTCTTGCCTTTCATGTGGTAGAAAGAGTCTGTTTTCAGCGTTTTTTCTCCGTGTTTTTCCCCCTTCCAGCGGAACTATCTCTTCTTCCCATGGGCGATGCCGAAGGGCGATTTCGGTCGTAGACACGCGCGCTTTTTATGTCTCGTCTTTTTTGCCCTTCCCTTGACCACATCTTAATCCGCGTTCCATTTCTTGACACAAGCAGCCGCTTTACCAATTAACCTGTATTTGTGCTTCTTGTCCCTTCTTTTCCGTCACACCCCTTTTCTCTCCTTCCTCCCTTCCTTCAAGCACCTTGCGGTCCACTCTTTGGATGTCTTTTTCTTTCTTTTTCTGGATACTTCTCCTTAATCGATCGTCATTCTCTGGAGAATGAACAACCGTGTTGACTTCCAACTAAGGCCTTCCAATTCTTAGACAATGCACCCCTTTCCTCCCTTTGGGATTTTCCCCCCTT
>Ga0179593_1347512_pt1 | contig 13524 bp, 15 predicted proteins | sample CZODoug2_1_08_16_FD_185931 | JGI IMG/M metagenome (GOLD analysis project Ga0179593, IMG submission 185931) | Vadose zone soil fungal communities from Angelo Coast Range Reserve, California, USA - CZODoug2_1_08_16fungal (PacBio error correction) | ecosystem: Environmental > Terrestrial > Soil >... | reverse complement strand
GACTTCGTCCGCAGAGTTTTACTCTCTTTGCCCCTGGTGATTGTTTCCCCATATCCGTTACCCCGTGCGCGTTCTGACTTTCTTTGCCCCTGACCTGTTGCCAGGTAACGTGCCTTTTGGACATTTATTCTTTTCTATCTTGTTTTTACCCCGAAGAAATGCTGTGCCCTTGTTTCTTTATCTTTCCTATTTTTGTTTTGTATCCCCCATTCCCCGTTCTTGGTTTTTTATCTCTCTCTTTTGGATCTACATCCGTGAGTACTCGGCTTGATAGATAAGCGTGCGAAATCCTGCGACCATTTCATATTCTCTTTGTCAGGCGAAGTCTTTTACACATCGTCTGGCATCTTCCCAACTGCCCACTGCCAATCGATGGTCATTGTTACCCTCCCGGTTCTCGTAAACCTGTCGATTCAGCCACCGATTGTTACAGTTTAATACTTGGTTAGTCTCCCTCCTTTCTTTTTGAGCTCCTTTTACCTCTTAAAAGGAAGCGCCCCCTCTTCCGTTGATCCCAACGCACGCGTGGTCTTTTTCCCATTTCCTGCCATATTAGTTTTGAAGATGAGCGAGCTTCTTCTTTTTTTTCAGGTTCCCCCCTTTTGTTCGAATTTAACACCCGTTACCGTGAAAGGGGCGGACTCTACTACTTTCCTTCTTTGGTTCACTCCTGGAACTGTTCAATACCCCCAACCACATCGGAGCTTTCCGTGATGCTCCCCGGTGGGGTTCTCTCTCTCTGCCCCCTTCATTATACCCTAGTTAGTTTCCCCTCCTCAAACACCACCTTGCTTTTCTCTTGTTTTCTCCCCCCCCCCTACTGAGGGTTAAGAACATTTGAACTCTGACTTTGGTTATCACGGCTTCATCGGCCCCCCCTCCCCGCGCCTCTGGCGTTCCTGACTGAATTCGCCTTTTTTTCTCATAGTCCAGTGGACTTTGGTCCTCCCTCCACCACTTTCCAAATTCCCATCGCAAAATCCTTGAGCCAGTTGTTTTCTTGTCAACTCATTTGTCGGTCTTCGCACACTTCCTGGCAATTTTTTTCTCCCCTTACTTCCCGCAAATTTAAGATTCCCTTCCCCCCTCCTAAGTGAATTCCTCCAGGAAAATTAATCGAAGGCCAGTCCCCCCTGTTTCTTCCTCCCGGTTTCGGTAAGATGTCAGCCCTAAAACCCTTTCTCAACTCCATTTTTTGCCCTCGACTTGCCTGGTCTTGCTACGCCCTCTTTGCCAGAAGTGACATAGGGACAAGGCTGTAGAAGTTAGCGTACAGTTTGCAGCCCCCTCTCCCCCCCCCCCCCCCCTTATTTGTATTCTGTGATTTGGATTTTGCCAGTGCGCGCTTCCCCCCCACAAGAGTGATTAAGAGTATTGGCAGGAGGCTGTTTCGAAGTTTTTCCCGGGAACATACAATCTGTGTTTTTGATGATTCTTCCTCCCTTTTCCTATTTTTTTGTATCCAGAAGGAGGAGATCCTGCGTCGCTCTGAGGAGAATCTCCTTCACTTTTCCCCCTCCGCTTCTGAACGGGCGTGCCCAAGTTCTCCCTTTATCGCATCTTCTGTTTCTAAGCTAAGTCTTTTAGCTCCTAGAACTTTTTCGTCTCTCGCTGGTCAGCATTGGGGTTTAGTGCTTCTTTCCCCCTGCGGCTTAAATTCCCCACACCCCCCCCTAGGTTTTGGACCGCGTAGGGTGTCTTCCTCCCTCTCCCCCCCCCCGACAGAACTATTCTTTTAGGCGAGGCCGCCCATTTCCTGCAAACACCCCATTTTACTCTTCTCCAGTTTTCCCCCGGGTTCTTTGGTTGAGAAAAGGGTTTTCGTTCACGTCTCAATCAGGATCTTTCGACTTCCTGCACACGATTTTCCCTTCTTTTTCGTCTTCTTTCCTTCATTTCCCCTTGTTTCCCCAGAAGATACTCGGTACGATTTTCTCCCCCCAACCATTGCACCCCTCTCATTATTGGAGACCCCCGAGAAAGCAGATCTTCCCCTTAGCATTCTAATCTGTTCCATTTTCCTTTCACGGCTTTTTTTCCCCCTCCAATCCCTCCCTCACTTCTCCTCTGGGACCCCCTCACTCATTTGATTTAGTTTAGTCATGGTTCCAATCTCAACATTCTTCTCGGCGAGCCTCTTCCTTTACTTTTCATGCATTTTCTCTCTCTTGTCCCGCTCCCGAGTAAACCCCCCTTCAACAGGTCGATTTCGTTCGAGCCCTCCCACTACCATTGAGAGCTTTGTTTTCCATTCGTCCTGCTCTTGATATCAAAGCAACCCTCTGACGTCTTAGGTCGGAGTACTTCTTCTGCTCGATCTCCATCGCTCGAGGAGAGCTTTTGAACTTGACTGTTTAGTGCACCCCCCCCCCCTCCCTCCTATCCGAACCTTTATATCAATTGTTGTTCCTGTATGCGGTCCTCTGACTCCCTGGAAGGGATTGTGTGCACTACAAAGCCCCGCGTGCAAGCTCTTCTATCCTGCTCGCTCTTTCGGATAGACTGTTCTCATGCTTATTTCCGCTCGCCCGACTTTTGTCTTATATCCACCCCTTCTTCTCTGGTCCTCCCTGTCTAGACAACCGCTCCCGCAAAGTGTTGGCGCTCACGACATCTCTTTTTTGACCTTTTTTCTATAGATCTTGTGATCGCGCGTCCGGCTTCTACTCTTACACGTACCCAAATTTCGCACAGTCCCTTCTTGCGATTTGTTTCTTCCCCCCCCATGCTCCCAAGAACCTCAACACTGCCGGAGGGTCATTGCTTGTTCCACGCCCCTGTCCCGTTTCTTGGAGGGTTTGTTCTTTTCAAACTCCTGCTCCACCCTCTCTCTTTTCATACGGTGGATGGCATTGCTCAGCATGGATCTATACACAATCCATTCGTGTGTGTTTTTAGATCTCTTTAGTAATCCCCGAGTTCTATTCACATGCCCACCCTTTGGCTGACCCTGCCTTCGGTGAACAGCATGAAGTCTGGGTTTTCATTCCTTCTCCGATCCTGCTTGAACTTTCGCCTTCTCCCCCTTCACCTTTTTCCAGTCCGGTATCCTTTATCCGATTCTGTTTTCTTTTTTTCGGTGGTGGCAGCGACCCCTCTTCATCATGGAGATGAGCCGTTCGCGTTAAGTTTGATCCTCCCCCCCCCATAATAGTTTTCAACCCTACTTCTTGTGTTTTTGCGAGTGCCCTCCCCCGAGGCGGAGTTGCCGCTGAACGCCTCCACCATCTCTTCTTCCTTCTTGCACGAGCTTCGAAATCACTTCGTTCTCTTGTTTTACACTTTCCTATCGATTTTCCCGTCCCCCACCCTCTCACTTCCGGACGCGGAGTTTTCATTGTTCTTTTTTCTTTTTTTATGTCCGTAGCTCTCGCTCTTCTCCTAACAGCCCGCTCGTCTCGCGAAGAACGACTTCTCGAAACCGGGTTCGTTTGCCAAGCCAGTGGAAGATCAGGCTTCCTCGATTGCCTTTTCATTTGGGGAGACCCGATAACATGGCCCTCCTCCCCTCTCCTCCCCAACTCCGGTCATGGGTATTCCCGTGTGCTCTTACCCTTATTCCCTTTTGGCACTGAGGTACCTGGTCTTTTTCCACACAAAAGTCCATGTTGAAGTCGACTTGATAAGACTATCTTTTAGTCGGTTTTTTTGTGTACTCTTCACCTGCCCCTTTTCTCCTTTGCGGGCTTAAAACTTGCAAGGCCTTTTCCTTTTTTGTCTGTTTGTATCTTTTTCTCGCCCGGAAACAAATTATTTCCTTTGCTTATATTTTTACCGCCTTCCAGCAGCGTTGACACTTTTCCCCCCCCCAAACGCTTTTTTTTTTCCATCCTCCCCATTTTGAAGTGGGATTTGCTGGTACGTCCACATTATTCTTCAGTCCACCGACACCCTCTGCCTCGTTAATTCCAAGGAATAGCTTTTCCCGCGCTTTTCATCCTCCTCCTTATAAATACTGCAGATTTTCTCTCAAGCCCCCTCTCCCCGCCCCCCTACAATTCCCATTTGTGTTTGTTCCGGAGAACTAACTGACATCCTTTTTTCCCGCAGGCGGCAGATTTTCCGACTGGCGTCCCCTTTCTTTTACTTGACTCCGATGTTTGGTTTTTTGATTCCATCCCAAGCGCTTTCACAAATGTCCCCGACCTTCCCTCCGCCGTGCGGACTGGTCCCCCTCAAGCAACGTCGTGTTCCTTCCGAACCATCGTCTCATTAATTGGATCTTGCCTTCCTTTTTCCCCCAGCTGTTGGGCTCCCCTCTCCCTTTTTCCCTTGGTCTCGGTAACAGGCGAGCGATTTCTTGCTCTCGAACATCGTGCGGCCTCTTGTTTCTTCCTACGGGGCGTTCTCTGCCCTTTTCTATTCGCGAAATTGAATAGGATGAACCTCTCACTCCTTCCCCTTTTGACTTACTTTTCAGTTCAAGATGGTGTACCACCCGACTTCGCGCCTTTTCCCTCGCGGAATGAAATTGGTCGCCGATGGAATTTTTTTACCAGCCTTTCCCTTCCTCTTCCTTTCTGGTTGATAACGCCCCGATCGATCCCCCCCCCCGCCACACTTCTATTGCTAGCCGCCATAGCCCCTGCAACCCCGACAACGATTAGACCCCTTTTCCCTTCTTATTCAATTTAACCAACCATCAGAATTTTTTTCGTTGCTATCACACCTTTCCCTCTTCCCTGAACCCGGGAAGTAATAGATGTCATTTTAGACTCAGGCCTCGCGCCCTTCTTTAACTGCTTTATTGGAACCCAACTGGTTTCACTGGGACCAAATCTTCTCACTCTTCTTTTTTTCCCTTCGAGATATCTAAACCGTTTTTTTCCGCCTGAGAATAGCTCCTCTAGCGTTGAATAGCTTTGCCGCTGGAAACCTTTTTCAATTATCCTTTAATCCTGGCGCCCGCGGACCTTATGAATGAACTAGCTGAATTGTTGAAAATTAATTTTCTTTTCTTTGCGTGCCATGTGTTTGTACCACTTCCACTTCATGAGAGCCCCTTTTCTTTTCTTTCGTCATCGTTGTAGGATTTTTTTGCAGTTAGTCACGATCCAGTCTCCAATGTTTGTCTGGTTTTGATCACCGGGATGGATTTTTTTTTTTTTTCCGCACTTTTTCTTTTGCCCCATGATGACTTAGGTGAGTTTAAACGGCGACCTTTCATTCGCTTTTTTGCCAGCGCGCGAAGTCCGTTGTTCTCTTTCCCCATGCCCGGCCTCGGAAACTACCTGCTATATGCCTTTCCTGTTTCCTATAGGTACGCTTCCATCCCCCTCCTCTTCCCGCCACCTAGTTTAATAATATACCCGAGGTCAGTCAAGTTTATGTCTTTTTTTCTTTTACTCTCTTCTTTAACCTCCCTTCCCTCTTTCCTGAGTCCAAAAGACCCGAGGGTCTTAACCATTCCTTCCCTATCCTCCTTTAAGCTGTAGTGAGCTCGGTCTTGTAAGCTTCAAAAGATGATTTCTACTTTTCCCCCCCCCCGTTTATGTACCGAAACGTCTGCATTGGTTTTAATAGTTCTGTTTCTTTTTCTCCCAATATGAGTACATTAGAGATTCCTTTTTTATGTAGGATTCCAAGTCCTTTTCTCCCGGGTTCGATAGTTGTCCAGAAGGATGTTCCTTTTTCCTTTTCGCTTACCATACACCCCACCTTCGGTTTCCTCCCTCCTTGTGTTGGACCCGAAACTTGAACTCTCCCTAGTTGTTATCACCGGTTCTATTTAGTACCGCGCCTCTCTTCCTTCATTGACCTGCCAGGTTGTTCCGAAGCAATAATTTTTCCCTTTTTCAGACCTCCATCAAAAAATGCCTTCGACCCCATCCTGCGCCCTGTTTCTGTCACCGTGACTGAGCTGCGTCATTTTCACCACCTTTCCGTGGGTTCCTTTTGTTAAAATCCTCCCCTCCTCCACCCCCTGACGGCTTGCACCTTTTATCTCCTCCTCCACTCGTCGACCGGTCTGAGTCAGCCGAAAACAACCTAATTGCTTCTCTTCTCCTTCCCCTTTTCTTTTTTTTTTTGTTCACCACTTTTCGCAAGGAATCTTTCCCTCCTTAGTTTCGCTCGCAGCCCCCCTCCCCAAACGTCTCTCTCTTTGCTGGTTTTTCTTGTTGCCATTGTCTCTTTCTGCCCAAAGAGTGCCGGAACCCCCCTCTTTCTCTCTGTCCCCCCTTGCAAATTTCCCGGGTTTCTCGTATTATTTCCCTTTACGATGTTGGCTTGTCCCTAGACGTCAGGACGATATTTCTCTCCGCGCTCATTATAGCGCTCCCTCCACGGCAGGATGCGTTTTACGTATCTGTATCTCGCCACCAGTTGGATTTCCCTTTTCCTCTTCAATTCTTTGGACATTTCCCGAGAGAGCGTCCCCCCTTCGTCAGCCGAATATTGTTTCTTCTTCCAGCGCTTGATTCCCTACCCCCACACCGAATTCGGTGTGAACGTAGTAGGTTTCTTCGCGCTGACGATTCCACAGTATCTATTCGTCTGATTTCAGTACAGTCCGTCCTCCACCCGAAAAAAGGACTCGGGACTCATTCGAGTGTACCACTGGGGAAGTGGTTGAGCCTTTTTTCCCGAAATATAACTTTTCCTGCTTTTGCCGGGAATCTCTTCAACATTTTTCATGATGTAAAGATCTTTAAGTCATGTAAAAGTTTGTACAAGATCGAACTAGTGTCAGTCTTTCGACATAGGTTTTTGGGGGCTCCTCCTCCCCTACGGAAGCCTCTCCAAGGAGGCCTCGACTATGTGTTGGACCACATTTTTCAAAGTTAAGATTTCTCCTCCCATGCGTTTACTAAATTGCCAACCTACCCTTATTGTTGATTTAGTTCTAGGCCTTGGTTCAAAATTCAAATATTACTTCTCTTTCTGATCTTTTCCTCAGTAGGATTTTCGCTTTTTCCAGCCTTCCTCTCCCCCCTTAAACGAGATTTCGTTATTGCTTCCACTCCCTGTTTCCGAATTTGTGTCTTCCTGGGTTATCCCACGAACGCAACTTTTTTCTCCTCCCCTATCTTCATTGATAGCGTCTCCATGTTCTATAGAGATCTTTTTTTTTTTTTTTTTCGCTGTACTTTTCGCACCAATTCCTACTTCGGTCTCACGCTCTTTCTTTTCCTTTTCATCCTCCTCCGTTTTCAGGTGGATTCCTTTCTTGTTTATAGACCCCTCCTTCATTTCTTTTCACGACTTCAACAGTCCGATGTGATCCTCGGTGCGAATGACCCGAATACCCTCGGAATCTGTTTTGCTTATTCTCCAACGTCTCGTCCGGACAGCCTTTTTTCGTACACCGTCCAGTCTTGTTCTGCCTCTCCTCCAATTCTTTTTGAAATTTTATCCTTGACCGTTTTTTTTCCTTTCCCTTTTCTGCAAGAAGATCACCTCGCCTTCCCTTTCTCTAGAGATGTGATGGCTTTTCCCATGACTAAAACTTACCTCACAAATCTGTCAGGGGTATGATAACCCTACCCCCCTCTACTTGAGGTTATGTTATATTACATCCTTTTTTCCACACATTATGGACCTACATCTTCCTCATTGCGGTCTTTTTCTTTTTCGATTTCCCCCAGCCTAAGACTCTTGTTTGTTGTTTTCGTGATAGATCGAATCCCGATTTACTCTTTCCCCTTCATTACTTTTCTCTATTTCTCGACAGCCGTTGGGACGTCGTTTTCCGATAATGATTTATCCGTTTTCCGTATCACCATCCGTTGGTCAGTAGAATATCCTCGCCTGTTTTTTTTATTTTCCAATTTCCTCTCCTTTCTTCTCCTGTTTCGCGTTAGCCCTCAGAGACAACATACTTTTTCCCCCAATAACTGTATGTCCGTGCTTTTGTGGAGGCCCTTTTCGGCCTGATGAAAGACTCCCTTTCGTCCTTCTCCTCCCCCTGCGCCGTAGTTGACTGAAATTCCTTTTTCTTGCGGGCTAATTGACGGACCGGCGACATCCTTCGAGCCTACTGTCGGCTATACTGATTACCTTTCAACCGTCCTTCCGGACGAGGAAGTTTTTCCCCTTTCTTTCGTCGATGCTCCTCGCGAGCGGTTTAATTAGATCGATCCTCCCTCGCCCCTTTTCCATCGAATCTCTATCGTCCAGTCTTCTTTACGCTTCCGAACAGATTGTCCTGCTAATTCACTTTTGGGGATTCCTTCCCTTTTCCTTCCTGCAAAATAAAGAAGTTTATGTTCCCTTGCTGCAACTGGTCTCACTTCAGTTCATACCTCCTTTTGCCCCGTTGCCTGCAATTTTCCAAAGCCCGTTCCCCTTTCGACCTCCCCTTTCCAATTTAAGTTTCTTTGGTTTCGGCTGAAATCCCGCCCGGCGACTATTTTCGGTTCAGTGCCGTATTGCCTTTTTGACTTTTTGAGTTGCTTTTCCCTCCCCCCCTCAAGCCACACGTCTTCTTTTTCTTTTACGCCGCCGTCAGGTCACATTAGTTGCCAGCCCCACTTCATTCTTTTGCGAATGCCTGTTTTGTCCAAGTGGTGACGGGAGTCCCTTCCACTTTCCCTTTCACTGTCCGAACAATTTCTTCAATCCTCCTTTTTGCCACTGCCGAAGCTCCGCCCCGTAGTCCTCTTTCTCCGGTGATAACCCCCACCCGGGGTCTCGTTCTGTTCTACTCCCCTCAATGTGCTGAACCCCCTTTTCGCTTCGTTCAAGTCTGGTTGTTGGTTCCGCAATAAACCCCCCTTTGCTTCTGTCCTGCAGGAGGAACCTTTCCAGGCATTGGGTCCAGAACGTTTAATCTGATGTTTTTTTTGGTCTGAACGTCCTTTTCCACAAAAGGTCCAGCCCCTTTGTTCCTCGCCCGTGGTCCACTTTTTTTTAGCAAGCAAGTAGGGTTCTCCCCATTCACCCTCTCTCCCCTCATCTGCCTCTCTCTGCTTTTGCCTGTTGACTTTGGTATACTTACCCCCTTTCTTCCGTTTTTTGTAGAGGTCACAGGCTGCGTTCGCAATTTTTGAGACCAGTCCTCTAGGAATTAGTCAGACCGGTTTTGCTGTTTGAAGAAAGTTTCTGTTTAAACCTCTTTTTTCCCTTGATATTCTTCCCCCCCCCTTTCAATCAGTTGTGTACTTAGCGCCTCTTCCGGCTGCAACACTTTGACTTCGCCGCCTTCACTCGCTTCCTACAAATGGTCCGTCGCCTTTCGACGAATATGGACAGTTTGATTTGACGCCGTGTTTTTGATTACCCCCTTCGCTTCATATACCAGTAACTTTTCTATGGCTCGCCGCCAGAGGCACCAATCTGACAATTTCTTACTTCTCCACCACCTTTCCCCCCGTTTCTCCATTTCTTCGGGGAAACCCCATTCTTTTGACATTCCCCCCCTTTCCGATTCACTTTGCTTGACCAGTTAATGCTGTCTTTTGCATTTAATAAGTCCTCTGTCGCCCTAGTTAACGGATTGAAAACACTTTTTCCAGGGCCAAATCGATTCAACTGATAGTTGGTCTATCTTAATCACCTTTTTTTGTTGAGCGATTCCGTTTCCGACTCCGAGTTTTGTGAATCCATTTGTCGTTCCCCCCTTGTTTCCAATATCCGTTCACTATCGGGCGCGTCTTGTCGCCCTGCTTCTGAATGACAGCGATGAAGTGCGTTCCAGGAACTCTTTTCCATTTCTCGAACTTTGTTTAATGAATATTCGCCTTTCCATGTTTTTTTGTGGCATTCTATTTTTCCGCTTTTTGAAGCTGGCGTACCTTATCCAGTCGCCACACCGTTTTGGTTCTCTCCTTGATGGCGTTTGTGTTTCCGGTTATCACCTACTTCTGAGTTTCCCTTTTAGATAATCTTTTCTGAAATCTTCAGGAATTGCTATTGGTAGGAGCGTTCCTTCGGTTTACCCTGGATAGGTCATTTTTCTTTTCCCTCCCAAGTATTTATTCCTCAAATAGCTTGGTACCTTTTCTTTGTCATATTCAATTTCCGAGTCCATGGCGCTCCCTCCACACCTTGTCTTCCTTCACTTCGGTCGATTCCCCAGACCTTCGAGCAAGCGTGACCCCTCCCCCTTTTTACTCCTTCTTAGGAGACCACCTCTAAGCGGGGTCCCCATCCGACCATCCATGTGCCTCCCTTTCCTCTTGATCGTAGGTTTCTTTCCTTCCCCATAATCACCTTGCTGAACTCAACCATAGTTCGCACGGGGCGGATTTTCCTTCCTGTGAACGCTTGTCCCTCATACCCACTCTGAGATTACCCCCTTTCTTCCCCCCCCCTGTTCGGTTAGGATCCCTATGCAAGCTATGTCGGTTTTCGCGAAAAACCCCCCCAACTTGCTTTTAGCTGTTTTCAGCAAGCTGGTTAAATCCCCCTTACCCGCGACCTTACGCTGACATTCATCATCTCTGAGCTATTTTTGCAGGGCTCATCAGCTTTTTTCTTCTTGATTGTTGTCAGGTGAAGGTCCGCTCCTCCGTCTCCACAGGCCATTCGCCCCCACAGATTCGTTTGCAAGTTTTTCTTTCAAGAATGGTGAGTATGCGTAAAATCTCCCCTTTCTTGTGTCCCCTTTCCAAAGAAGAAAGACATAACATATGATCAATTCCTTTTCATGCTCTCCCCCATCCTTCTACCCGGGAGTTTTTTTTCTCAAACACGCATTTGTTATGAACGATGTTGGCCATGTTGGGGAACCAGGCTGCACCAAGTTGAAGCTTTTTATGAAAGTTAGAGTTGGTCTCCAAAAGCCCTACACAACGATTGTATTCTTTTTTGAGTCGTTTTTTTTTTGGGGTTTGGTTTTTTTGGGGGGGGGGGGGGGGGGGGGGGTTGGGTTGGTTTGGGGTTTTTTTTTGGGTGGGTTTCTGGGTGGTTTTTGGGTTGGGGTTTTGGGGGGTCTTGGGCCTGTGATCTCTGCACAACAAGACGAAGGATATCTGCTTGAGTTCGCCAGCGCGTCTGTCCACTACACCATGGTCCCTTGTTCTTCGCGGGCGGCGATGGGCTTTTCACTCTAATGGAGGTCCGCTCTCGAGATCATCCCCGACGCTCAATACCCCAAGAGTCCGTCCTGGTTGAATCCCCTTCTTTATCGGGGCTTTCCCTTAGAATTCCGACGAGACTTCTTGTCTGATTTTTTTTCTGCATGACCTCGAGTCGACGAGGTTCTTGAGCTTTTCTCGCCGGGTTCCCCACCCGACTTCTTTTTTTTTGAAGTCGTAGGGTTTCTCGCGTGCCGAACAACTCCTATCTCCTTCGGAGAAGAATTCATGCCCTCGAACCCCTTCTAGGATCTTCTTCAGATTCCCCCCTTGTGTAAGTGGGATCTCCGGACGTTTTATAAAGGATCTGTTTTTCGCTGATGTAATGCTTTCCCCGAGTGCCGGTCCAGTTTTCACCTTTTCAAGACCGATCCATATTGGCTCCGGGATATACCCACCCACCCTACGGCTTTTTTGGCCCCCCCGCCCTTTTCAGTCCGCCAGCCGATACTAGGTCCTTATTAAATAGGGTTTCTCCAAGATGTTGTAAAGGGGTTGCCATCTGACCCCTGAACCACCCCCTTTCTGCCTTCGTTTCTAACCGGGACCGAGAAAGTCGGGGGATCTGTCCGTGTTTTTTCAGTGTTGAAACAAGAACACTCTCGACTGAGAGTCGTCTGTCGCCCTCGGATGACTGCCCCATTCGCTGACTGAGGGTAAAGATTCAGAGAGTACCACAAGGGATACCGCATGAGAGAGTTCTCGGAGACACCTTCAATGTTCGATCCTTGTCTCCCCCCTGTTTGCGTTCGTATCTTGATTTGCCTATAAGCTCCGCCTTACGGTAGGATTCATTCGTCCCTGCTCTCGCACCCCGCGATATATCAGCTCTTTTTGTTCCTCTGCTTCCGGGACCCCGCCCTTCTTTCCCGGCTTCACTCCCTCCCTCTTCTTTTACCCTTTGGTGTGTGAGCTATCTGCGTATCCGAAAGGGCCTTCTTTTTCCAGCCAGTCAGGCGGAAAACCTTCTGCAGATCTCTCTCCTTCTCGCGCGTTGCTATTCACGTTGACGGTTGCTATCCCCAACGTCTTTTTCCTCTCTTTTTCCTAGAATGGGATGGGTTTTCCTCACTCCCCGCTTTTTGAAATTTATTTTTTTTTGATCTTCCTTGCTTTTTCGAGACGAATTTGCCCTTACTAAGAGTTCAAGACCTCCCATCGACGTCCGTTTGTCATTCGAGTTGTATGTTTTTTTCCCCAATGGACTTTACAGACAATCCCAATGGCCCGGTTCTTGGTAATTGATGCCCAATGATTTCAATGTGATGGTTTTTGTCCCCCTTACTCCATTCTTGACCCTCCCCTATGCCGGTCCTCCGGGATTGCTGTGCTCTTACGGGTAATAGATCCCCCGATTTTTTGTGTTTAGAATCTTTGCCTAAATCTATCTGCACCCCTTTTTACCGTCCGGTTCCCCCGATGGAACCTCATGACAGCGTGGTCTTCGGTCTCCCCTCTCCTTTTGATTTTTATGTTCGTTATCCAAAATTCCCTGTGGCCGCTTTGCGAAGGAGGGCTTCGGTTTCTGTTATCGACCTTCGTCTTTCTGTCCGTTTCCTATGACTTTTCGCGTCTCGCTAGAACACCCATAATAGGTCAACCGTTAAGTATATGGTGGGACTTCTCCCGGCGTTTTTTAGTATGAACGACACCCTCCTTTCGTTTTTTCTCCGCGTCAAGTCGACTCGAACTTATCGTTCCTGGTCGTTGCTTTCGGAGCGTCCGACAACCTGTCCTGATCTGATCCGTTTCGGATCCAACCAGCTAAAATTATGGAGACGCTTATTTTTCCTTTCTTCGTGCGCTTCCGCAGGATTTATCTATTCGATCCAGCCTTCCTCCTCCTCTAATACCTCTTTAAAACCATTTTTAGTCTTTAGTGTTCACAGGCCCTCTTCGATGTTCTCTTTGGGAGAATACATCAACTCCTCAGCCGCGCACATACAATCCCTGTTTTGGTTTGGGCTGCACTGGACGCTCCCTTCGACCTTTGCCCCCTTTTCCCTATTTCTTTCAATATTGACCCCACCCAAAAAGACGGTTTTTATCTCCTCCCCCTGGGTGAGCGGCTCTTAAAGAACGTGTTTGACGAGGGCTGGCTTCCCCCTATTTATACTAGTTCTAGATCATTCTAGTTTGGCCTTTATTTCGATCCAGGAACCATCATGCCAGTGTATCTTTTCCTCCCCCCCGCGCAAGGAACCATCGTTGACGAACAACCCTTGCGCATGATTTTGGTGAATTGCCTTTTTTTTCTTTTGACCGTTGCTCCCGTCCCCTTTTCACTTCCCACCCTATGACTCGTCCCGAACTTCCGAGCGGACGCGATTCCCTCCTGCCCCGACCCTATGTGTTTTGTATCTTTGGCCCCTAGCTCGTAAGTTTTCCTTCCCTTCAATGTGCTGAACTTCAAGCAGTTTTTTTGTTCGTTCCATACTTCATTGTGCATTCTCGTTCTAAGGCGTCCACCTTCTTTATTCACACTTCTTTTGTGTGGTTGGGGGTG
>Ga0179593_1722966_pt1 | contig 13525 bp, 15 predicted proteins | sample CZODoug2_1_08_16_FD_185931 | JGI IMG/M metagenome (GOLD analysis project Ga0179593, IMG submission 185931) | Vadose zone soil fungal communities from Angelo Coast Range Reserve, California, USA - CZODoug2_1_08_16fungal (PacBio error correction) | ecosystem: Environmental > Terrestrial > Soil >... | reverse complement strand
CCTCTCCTCATTTCCTTTTTTCAAGCAACTCTGGTTTCAATTTACTCATCATCCTTTTGATTGCCTGGGGGGCGAACCTGTGCGACGCGCGTTTCATCCTCCACGGTCATCTCGACCTCCCCAGGGACCGTTTTCTTTTCCTAGTGTTCGTGGCCAACCGGGAGACCGCGCGGCGTTCTCTTCGGCGCGGTCCCTGGCGTTTTTTATCACGCCTAACGCGCGGATTATGGTACGGCGCCCTTCATCTTGAGGCATGAAGACACGCTTCCGCGTGCTGTTTTCTTGTGTGTCGAGGAGCGGGCCGCCGCATCCTTTAGAGCCGTTCGCGCCCGTCTGGAATTGGATTATGCAACCCCCCGGTGAAGCTTTTCAGTACACTTTTCGCTTCTTGAAAATGCGCGCCTGCCCGTATGGGCCCTTTCTTTCCCCCGGACTTTCCTCCCGCGGCACGGCCCTCTAGAGGGGAAGGGAGTCGTTGTTACGAAAACCCTATTTTTTGGTTAGTAACCTCTAACCCCTTCGCATGGATTGGCCCTTAGCCCCCTGAGCAACCCATAAGGTCTTTCACTTTTTCAGCCTTTCGGTCGTGCCTTGACTATTGTCTCTGCTTTTACGTCCCGATAGTTATGAACTCATCCCAGATTTTCAAGGCTTGCAGCAGGGTAAGCATCGTTAAAGAAAACTTTCGTCCCCCTCTGCCAGTTTTTTTTGGTGGCAGACTGATGAATTCTCCCGTCACTGTTTCAGAATTCCCTTTCCCCTGGAGCGTGGATTGCCAATGTTAGTGCTCCCCTTGGAAATCTCGTTCAGTGTTTTTAACGCTTCGTGGGCTCCAGAACAGACCCCGGTCCTTTCTCCTCGAGGGTTTCCATTCCCCCAGACACCTCTTGGATTACAAAAAATCCTTCTTCAATTCCTGCCTTGCTTACGATCGGCAGGGTTTGCTGGCCCAGTAGATGATAAGGGTGGTCAGGCTTGCTCGATCTCCGTGTCAAGGTCAGTTTCAAGCCTCATTTTTTTTTATTCCTTCCCCCCTCCTTTTTGACCCCTCGGGAACGAAATCCTATATGCGCTTGCCACTCACGCAATCACACTTTTCAATGTTTTTTTGCACAAGCGTGTACGGCTTTGACTGTGTTTTGAAAGCGTTTTTTTTTCCCCCCTTTCTGGTGCCACCCTCTTGTGGATAGCTGCAGCTGTGATTTTTGCGCTTCTCCGTTTCGGCGCGACTCCCCCTCGTCCTACGAGACCCCCCATTGCAGGATGACTTTTTCTCCCTCTTTGCTCCCAACTTGCCTTAAAGTAAGACATGAGAAACGTTCGAAACCATGCTCCCATTCATACTACCCCCCCCAACATACTCCCCATTCCCACCAACCTCGGCCCTAAGCCGACACCTGGTCTCGAACTGACCGACATCTTTTCTTTCCATCAGTAGAAGTCCATAAGTGCCTGCCTCTCGCGCTAGGAGCCGTGGCCCTTGAGTGCATTGCCCCCATTCTCGGCTGATCGCCGCTGCCCACTTTTGAACAGTTCCGTTTCAATCCCCTCACACTCATCTTTTCCCCCCCTCCCCCCTTTCCGAGGGGGCTTTGAGCAGCGAACTCTTTTTTCATTTTGCCGTTCCCAGGCGGAGCCTCCGCATGACCCTTTGCCTTTTTCTTTCCCCCTGCGACCCTCCCCTACCAGCCGACCGAGAGCATCACCTGCACCCCTCGTCTCCACGCAGTTCAAACCCTCACGCCCCTCCACTTTTAGGAATGTCGGTCGCTTCATGACCCTTTACGCGCCTGCCACTAGCTCCTCCCTTGCGTCCTGGCGGTTTCGAAGGCCAATGGCGGCCCCCTTCTTTTCCCGCGGTGGTCCGTGAATGGCTTTTTTTCGTGCCGAAGCAGGTGACTTTGTTTAAATACTTTCCCTGAGTAAGCATTCCACAGACCCCTTCCTATGGGCGTCATCATCCCGAACATCGGTTTTAGCGGCAGTGCTCTTCCCATGGTAAAGATAAGGAGGAGGATCCTTTCCCCCTTTCTTTATTGAGTGGCCCAGTTCGATTTTTTTTTCCTGGTAGCCGTCATCATTCGGCCATGTACGGCAAATTTTTGGGCTCTTAAGGAAGGACAAAATCCGCCCTCCGGGCTGGTTCCTACGCACAGAATTGTCTTTTGTCCCACAGACTTTGTTTTAGGTCTGAGAAGACCCGGGTGGGGTACGTACGTTTCCGCACGGAAGTGTTTGGGGGGGTGCTAGCATAGAAAGAGTATTAAGGCCCTAATTTGAGCGTGACGTCCATGAATCGGAGATTCGGGTACCAACTGGGAGTCCCAGGCACACTCAAACAGGTTTTGTCCCCTGCACGGACGCTTTTTCAATTTCCCCGTGCGGGCACCACCCCGTAGACCTCCCTGTTTTTGCTAAAACCTTGAGAGTCCTGGATTAATCCGCCGGCCTGTCTTTGTTTTCTGATAATTACATTCCACCCACCCTTGATTCTTAAAAGGAATACGGAGCCTGGGTGCACCTTTTTCATACGTTACCCCCCGGTTACCCCGTCCCTGTTCAACGTCGCGGGCATGCTGGTCGTTTCGGACTGGCCCGCCCCTTTTTTTTCAACTTTTTCGGGGTCCCCATTGACTCGAAAAAAGACCTTTCCGCGTTTCGGTTTCCCTTCCCCTTCTGCCCCTCCTTCTATTTGACACAGGGGTTCAGAATGGCGGTGGATGGGGCGGGGGTTTTGAAACCTTAGTGCTGATTGCGATTTCGGGGATTTTTGCCTTACGGTTGCTTGTTCGCGAGATTTTTGTGGGGTGTACCCAGGGCACGTGTCTTCCGATTTTTCGAAGCCGCTCTTGCAATTTCCCCAATGCCGACTCCTTCCCTGCAATTCGGCCTGTGTCGAGGTGCGTTTTTTCTGACAGTCAGTGTTGGTTGCCCCAGCTTCCCAGGTTCGTATGCTGGTGACGTCTGGAGGCCCTTTTCCTTTTTTCTGGTCTTCGATTGGCCCAGCTTCACGTAGTTATCGTCGCGTGGGATGCTTTTCGTCTGCGGTCCTTTACTTCCCCCTTTGGTGTGTGCCTTTTCTTTGAATCCGCGTCTTCTTCCGCGTTTTTTTATTAGTCTTTCTTTTTTTTTATTCTGTTCGAATTTTTTCCGTTCCTGTCCTTTTATTCAAGCCCCCAGTTTTTCTGATTTCCTCCCCCTCCTCTGATTTTTCTCCCCTTCTTTCATGGTCGCTAAGCACGATAAGTTCATGCTTCGAGCCCCCGACTCCCCCACAGTTTTTTCCACAAAGATTTTTCCTCCGGTCAGAAGCGACGTTTTCCCAGCAGACAATTTGCCGCTTCCCCTTCCTATGAAGAAAAGACAGGTGCTGTGAGGTTTTTCCCCCCTTAGAACCTTTCACTTTGACTTCTTACGTGCTCCTCCCTTTCCCTCCAGCGCTCACCCTAACTGCGTCCGGGAACCCCCACTCTTTCGTCCTTGCTAACACGTAGCATATATGTCCCCATCCACCCTGACTCTTGTCTTTATCGCCTTCAATCATTTTTTTATTTCCCCCCCGGCTTTATGAGGTTTTTTCCGTCCCCTCCTTCCCGGGTTGATTTTTCCGTTCGGAGGCCCACGAATGTTCCTTTACTCCGTGGCTTTTCCAATCTCCCTGATCTGTACCGACCTCAAAATCGAGGGTGCCCCTCGCTGCCGCCCCTTGAAAACCAGTGCTCGGTCGTTCATTTTTTCCATCTCGTGACTTTAATTCGTGGTCGTCCGCGGAACTCATGGACATACCTTTTTCTATTTTCTCTAGGGCGGAATTTTCCCCTCGTCCAAACCCTTCCATCGAGTTATTGACATATCTTTCGAAGCTCCTACGCGAGGGATCTACCTTTTCTTTTTTTTTTTGCTTTTCTTTTCGTATGCAGAAGATTTTGATGTCAGGTGACCCTTTCGTTTCTCCCCAGTACCAACTAGCCCCTTAGTCGTTGTCCCTTCAGGGCGCGTGTGACTCGGCATAAGGTCTTGAGCAGAATTTTTAGGCCCACCTACCCCCGTTTGGTATTCTGTCCCTGCACTCTTTCCTCGAGATTTAATGGCTCCCCCAGTCCCTGGAGCGATGTCTCCGCCGGACTTCTTCGTTTTTGCACCTTCTATCCGGCCTCAGGACTCCTACAGCCGCGATGGTCCTCACGATAGAGCTTAGACTATCGTCTTTTTCTTAGTGACCACCTCCGATTTCGTCCGCTCAAAGTTCGCGGTCTACGTCCGTACCAGCGCAGCACCCGACCCTCCCCCTGACCCTTTGCGAGTTATGTAGTTCGTCCCTCGAGCGTTCCCCCCCTCCGTCTTTGAAGCTTCTGGTTTAGGATGCGATGGTCGGTGCCGGGCCTTTGTCCTTTTGCTCTCGGATCTCTCTTTTATCTTTTTGTTTTTCTTTTTCCACGTCGCATCGCACCGATTCCCTTTTCACGCCCATTTCCCTCATAGATAACACCTCATTACTTTAACTTTTTGTTTTCCCGTCAGATTCCCCCCATGTAGGAGCAGATTTTTACAGTTTTGCGGCCCACTCCTCCCCCCATCGCGAGGGTAGTTTCCTCCTTCTTTGATGTTTCTTTTTGACAACAGGTCGAGACCCTCGCGTTCGATGACTTTTCCCTTGGAATGATTCCGTGGCCTAAACGTTTTCTGCTTTTCGGCTTTTCCCGTCTCCGATTTACCCTTCATGATTAGTCCCATTTCTTATCCTCTTTGTCTGGGTGGCTCAGTTTCTTTTTGACGCTCTTTTGCGTGTTGTTCCCCTGCGCAATTATCTTTGCCTCTGTGAATTCTTTTTCCGCATTTTGAGGCCGACGATTTTTGCCGTTCTTTCTCTTGTCGAGTTGGAAGTGACCTTTCTGCGCGCCGCCTTTCTTGATTCACCCCCCTACCGACAATTCCGGGCTCAGGGCCTTTCTGGCTCTTACCCCCAACCTACCGATCACATTTTAGTCCGGCCCCCTGACCCTTGGCACCCCCCAAGAGTCCACGCCACGACACTCTTTTAGCGTCGCGTCTCAGTTTGAATATGTCTCGACGGGTGTTTGCCTTCGACTACGTGTCTTTTTTTTCCCCTCCTATCCAATATATGCGCCAGCGAGTTTTCCCTGCATCACGATTTTAGATCTCCGGCTTTTGGCCCTTATTGAAGTACCGCGCAATGGTTACTCCGGCCGTGCGGCTGTTGCTCTCGTTTGGCAACCTCTCCTTCGGTTTTCCCATTCCCTGCACGATTTTGGCAACAGTTATTTCTTTTGGCCGTCTTCCTCGAACATACCCCGGCCGGCCCCCACAGCTGTCAGCGTGTGGCTCCACTCATAAAGACCGCTTGAATACAACCACCACTTGGTACACCTGCCCCTCCTCAGCCTACGACATACTGTCATGTGCTGTTTTCTCTCGTGTGGTTTTCCATTAGCCCCCCCGTGTGAAAGGTTGAAAGTGTTCATGTCGATTTTTTTTCAGCGCGCCGAATTTGACCTCCCCCGGGAAAGCCTTTAGTTTTTCCCCCCTCCAATGATCTTGTAGGTCAGTGGGGTTGACTTTTGATCATGCGGCTCCCCTTTGGTGAGTTTGTTGAAATTGGATTCCCTTTTTTTCCGCCACATTCTTGTGTGGCCTTCCTGAGCTTCTCCCTGGTGATTCCTCAGTTTTCAGCGGAGTACATTTACCCTCCGCGACTATGGAACCGTTCCCCCCACCCTTCCTCTTAAACTCCCGTCCCCCTCATTTCTGGAATAAAGGGCCTCAGGAGAAACGTCCATCCCCTAACCTCTCTCCAACCCCCAATAAATAACCCATTCTCCTTCCCCCACCCCCCCCAAATCCCTTGACCAGACCCCGATGGCGATTTTCGAGATTTCGAACGGACCCCGACTCCTCCGGCACAGTTCATCCCCACGTTCGTCCTGAAAATTACTTGTTTTCGCGTCCCTTTCTCCCGACCAGGTGCCCTGCTCCCCTTTAATTACCTATTTCCGTCCCCGTGATCTCATATGAAAGGAAACATCGTCCTCATTCTTCCACGATCCACCCCTTCATGCCCTCTCGTCCTGCGTTCTGAGAGCGGCTTTCGAATTGTTTTTAGACTTCCGGAGGCCGGCATCAGCCGTTTTTCTTTTTAGCCCCTCCCACAAGAAGCGAGCTCACACCCCCCCCCCCCCATTGGATAGAAGGACACTCCCCAAACGCCAGAGCACTTTCCCAGCCCCGAATTTTTCAAATTCGCAGCCCTCCAAATTTTTGCCGTCAGTCTCTCGCCTTGCAATCGTTCCCGGACCGCACAGCCGTCCCTTCGGCCCGAGCCAATGGCCGTCCGTTTACTTTCTTTTTTTCCCGCATGAACAGAGCCCCAGAAGTTTATTCTGGGTTCCCTTCAAAAGGGAGGTTACTATTTTCACCCGCCGTCCAGTTATTCTTTTCGTTCACCACTTTTAGCTGACCAGAGAAAGTATTTATCCTTCTTTCCTTACCCATCCCTCTAGTTATTTCTGCTTTTTCCCCTCCTCCGCGCAAGAATTTAGATGTCCTCCTTAAGGAAAGGATGTTGGCGCGGCAATTAAGCGAGTTTTTTCCTATCATGAGGGAAACCAGAAAACGGATGCCCACAGAGACGGATTTATTTTTGTGGGTTGAGGAAGATCTTTTTTTTCCCCCCTTCCCCTTTTTGGTTTTTGTCTACCGGGAACAGTCTCCTTCTCTGCAGGCCGTGTTTCTGGTGCGTCTCTCCAGTTCCGCTTCCCCGTCATGCCCGCCCCCGGTCCGGCCCTCGGCCTTTTCTTCACAGGTTTTGTTGCTCAGTAGCACGAGGGCTTCGTTTCTCCCCGGCGCTGGGCATAATTTTTCTTCCTTCCTGTCTTTCTTGCGCGCATTTTTCCGCTACCCGTTTTTGCCTCCCTTAATCAACGCGGTTCTGTTGAAAGGTCTCCGGGCTTTCCGGCTTTTTTCCCTGCTGCGGGAGTGCCGGGCGAGGCTTTTTGCGCTGCAGAGGAAAGTTCCCGCCATTGCCTTCTTTTCCCGCATGCCCTTGATTTTTCGTCGGTATTGAACGAGCATGACGATCGACATTGACCCCTCCTTTGACATCTTGGATGGTTTGGGAAAATTTCGGTTTCCCGTCTCTTTTTGGTTGATTCTCGTCTGGCTGTTTTTTCTCTAGCGGGTTTGTCCACTGTCCCTCTGGCGGAATTTCCCCTTCTCCGGCCTCCTGTCCAGAAAGCTTTCGCTCTCCGTTTCCTTTTTTCCTCTGTCTTTTTTTTCGTTATGATTCGTTGAACGTTCCTGGGCGGCCCCCTCTTGCCCAGATTGTTTCATGCTGGTGGTAATCCGGTTCCCCCGATACAGGAAGGATTTTGTTTTTTCCGCGAAGACATTCAGGTTAAGTGGGTTGTGTATTTGAAGCTGTTTAGTGATGGGAGGTTTCTCTTTTTTTGTATGTTTGGCCTGTCTTTTTTGTTTATTTTACTGTATTGTGCTATATTCCCGTTGACGCCGCATTTTTTTTCGGTTATGCTTGCCCTTCATTTTTTCAAGCTTGTCCTAGTTTTCTTCCCTTGATCCCCCTACGAATGCTGGATTGCCGTGTCTTCATAGTCGCTCGTCATTTCTCCAGCTCCTTTTCAGCGTTCCCTCCCGAGAGCTAATCCACAATTTCACGTATGTCTCTTCACCCTCTCGCTCCCCTCCCCATTCCATTTACATTCCGATGGTGGACCCCCCATCTTTCTTTGCTGCCCCCCTTCCGGTTGGGTGAGTTTCCGCCTATATTCCCTTGTCACTTTTCCGGTCTTGGCGTCTCCCTTTTCCCAGCAATCTTTCATCAAAGTGGACAGTTAGAGAACTTTCCCACTCTTTCTTTTTTTATATACTTTTTCTTACATCCAAACCGTAGCAGGGGCACCGCCCCCCCCCCACGTCTCCTTCCGTCGCTCCCTTGCCCAATTTCCCGACCTCCACATCGGGTATGATGTCTTTCCCTGCCCGCTCATTCTTTATTTTTTTTGGTCCACCGAAGCGTTCACCTGCCACTTTTTCCACCCCTCCCTTCTGTCTTTCGAACCTCCCACCAAAGCAGATCCTTAGAGAACGAGAGCGCAACAAAGGTTCGCGAAACCAGAGCTGGGAGGTTAGGGTGGAATGGAACCCCCTAGGCTCAGCAGTCTTTCTAAGCCCGCTGGTTTCTTTTGTCTAGACTGTACATGGCAGTGAATTGATATCGGTCGGTTTTCGATATTTCAGGATTCCGAAACGATCAGTATCCTGTCAAAATCACTCCCGTCTCCTTTCGTCCGTCTTTGAACAACGCAAGCGAGATTTTTTAATCCCTTTTGCTTGGAGTGACGTTTCTCTGCCGCCTGCCCCTGATGATCTTGTGCTACTCCGTTCGGGAAAAAGTACCAGTCCACCCCTCCACAGGCTCCCTTGTTCGAGGTCGGGCGATGCGTGAGATCGGCTTGATCTTTCGAATAAGCCAACGCCAACCCTTTTCCCCCCCCCTTTCTGGGTCCTTCGTTCCGGCTGCAATGGCCGTCGAATTATGCTCTGTTTATGTCGACCGGCCTCATGATGCCCTTTTTCAACTCCCCCTTTTCTCGCCGGTCAGCGCGGTGCCTGCGTCGTTCTTTGACGGGCCGCTTTACTGCCTCTTTTTTGCTCTCCCGTTGTCCGTCCCGCCGGCACCCCCCCCCCCGCCCTCCGAAATACCAGACAGCACACTCATACATTCCCCGAGACGGAAAGAGACGCAGACCTCCTTCTTCGTTTTGCACACGAGCACATTGCCCCAGAGTTTCAAGCTCACGTTTTTTGCCAACAGAGCGGCTGCGAGCGTCTCTAGTCTTCCTTTTTTGCCCCCCCCGCTCATCCCTTCTTGTCATTCTTTTTTTTCCTGAGACGTACGACCGTCAGGCAACTCAGCGTCTATCGAGCTGACAAGTGCACAGATACTGATCTCGGTTTACCCCCTCGGTTTCCTTCACTGTTTTGTTCCCACTTCAGTCTCGAGCTGAGTACCGTACCTAGACAGGGTGCAGAGCGCATTTCGCAAATATTACCTTCCAATTTGCACACGACATTTTTCATTTCAACAATACGCCTACCGACATTTTTCAGTTTTTGCGGCGACCCTTGTCGACTCCTGCCCTCATGAGCATATCAGGCCGCTATCCCCTTTCGACCGCGCTTGTTTTCTTGACTTTTTGGACACGGTTGCCGCGCGGTTTGACCGTGGCGCTACCCCAGGCATCGATTCGCCCGACTCAACGCGCTTTTTTTTTTCTTTTTCCTTGGTTCTCATCTGACCTTTGCAGGCCTGTCTTCTCTTTCTAATTAATGTCAAAGCGGATGAGTTCGTGGGCTAGAGTCTTTGTCCCTCTCTTTCGGTTCGCGCGATTCCGGCTCGGTTTTTTTCCTTCCATTTGAACTCTCAGTCGACGACGCTTTTTTTCACTTCCTTTTCCCTTTTGTAGTGCAAATGGCGCCCCTTACCGGATGCCCGCTCACGCGACCAATTTCCCCCTTCCTCAGGGCTGGCGCTGTTGAAGAACTCCCTTTATTTCACTTTTTTTTCTGAACCCCGGATCAGCGCGACACGGCGATACGCACTCAGATTCCCTCTATATGGTTCGAGAGTCGTTCAGTCGACGCCTGTTCTCGTTTCCTCTGTAGAATAGTTTTTCCCCCCCTATACGACTATCCCTGACCTTATTCTCCCAGAAGGGCCGCACGAACGACGGTGCGCCCCGCCTTCCCCTTGGCCTCGATCCCCGCTCTTTTTCACCTTGTCCGCAGCCGTGCTTTGCTTCTTTGCGGCATTGGGTTCGGGCTGATCGGATGTGACCGGCGTGGGTGGTCTCCCGCTTTTGGGCCCCCCGCACCGACTGCCGGCATCTTGATTGTGTCCTTTTTTTTCTGACCTCCCCTCAAATTTCCGTGGAATCCAAAACCCCTTTCCCCTTTACTCGTGTTCTTCCCTCCGTTGACTCCGACACGTCCCACAGGGTTTCTTTTCCTCTTTTTTTGGTGTTTCTCCAAAGGAGCGAGTGCCCGAGTGCAATTTTACCGTTTCCTCCTTTCCTGTTTTTTTTTCTTCAGTGATGTCCTCCCTCTTCCGACCGCCACCGAAGAAAGCCTGATATTTGCTTTCCCTCACGCCCCTTTCCCCTTGTTGCCAGCTGATTGTGTCCCCCCAGCGGCATTTTCTTTTGGACTTGGTGCCCTTCTTGTTACGCGACATAAGGAACATGGTGTGGCTTGCTTTTTGTTATTCGTCTTTTACCCTCCCTCTTCGGCCTCCGACTATTGTACACAACGTCCCCCCCAGGATTGTAGCTTTCGTACCCCGTTCCCCAAACTTCTCCTGGCAAGGAATGAGAATGCATTCACAATAACAAGCTTTTTCAACCTCCTCCAAACCCATAGTGTAACCCAACAAACACGCGCTCCTCTTTTTGGTATTCTCGTCGACCGTCCCCCCCGACCTTCCCCGCCGGCCCTTCCACGTCGCCGAATGCAGCTGGTTGCTCTCCGCTCTTCCCGCGACGGTGGCCTCTCGCCTCCTCCCAGCCTTCGAACTCTGTCGCCGCTGTCCCGAACAGTTCTTCCCTTTCGTCTGCCCGATGCATTCCCGACTTCGTTCTACTTCTTTCTTTCGACCCTTTCGGGCAGGACCGGCTTAGTCACTCCCCCTGCCTTTCTTCGTTTTGCGTGCCCCCCCAACTTTTTCTTCCGCCTTACCAGCCGCGCGAGTTTTATCCTCCCCTGAGCACGCATTTTAAATTCCCAGCCCGGTGAGGAAAAACTCGCCCTTGTTTTTTTCTGCCTTTTCTTCCGCCCGGCGCTCCCTTCAAACCCCCTTTTTTACTTCAAGGAGGCGAACTCCCGCGTTGCTTTTTTTCCGTGCCTTTTCCAAGCGCCGGGAGCCCTCCGGCTTTGCTCGTTTTCCTTAACCCGGGGAACCGAGGTAAGCATTCCACTTTCCCGGCCTGGATTTTATTATTCCGCCAAGGTTTCTCCTCGCTTCTGCTTTTCTCCCCCAGTTGGCGTGATGATCATGCCGACGTTTCTTTTCAACGGGATGCCGACCGGTGATTTCACCCCCCCTTGCAGTTCCTTTTGATTCTTTTACTTGACGGCAGTAGATATTTTTTTGCGTCTCCAGGGAAGACGGCACCTCGCTGCAATCGTGCCCTGGTACTTTCCTTGTTTTAGCTTAGCTCTCTCTCCCACTACCGGTTTTTTGTGGTTTTTTTTGATCAAAGCCGCCTGTTTCGAGTTCGGTGATGGTGTCCGTATTCCCCCCCCCCTTAGCTTTTCTGGCGGCGCTAATGCCTATTCCCCCAACCCCCCCTTTTTTTACTTGTCCTTCTGACTTTTTTTTTTCTCCAGCTTCCGAGGACGTTAGATACAATCCCGAAAGGCGCGGTACCCTTCAGCCTTTCTTTCATTCCTGGCGCCTTCGCGCGTTTGTCCGTTATGCCTTTCTTCCCTGTTGGTTAATGCTTACTCGTTCTGATGAAACCTCCCATTTCCCCCCTTGCTCTCGAGGTGAGGATGAGAACGTCCGCCAGAGGGACCCGCTTTTTTTACACATTTCAGAACTTACGCCGTTGATCTTTTTTGGTCACATTACGACGGAGGCGTACCCCGCCAATGACGCTGCGTCCAGGCTTTCTGCGGGAATGGGCGTCTTTTCTCTGTGCGGAGCTTTCTTCTGTTTAGCTGGACCTGGCGGATTGGGATCCCTCTGCCCTCCCCGGGTTGGAACGAGAAGTTGCTCTGCCAGAATTCGAAAAGCTTTTCGATCTCGTTCCCCTTTTTCTTGCGGCAGGTTCTCGGTTTCGGTATGATTTTTATTCCATTTTCCTGTCAGCTTTTCCGTTACAACTCTTTTTCTTCATGCTTGGTAGTAATTATCTCTTCCCCCCCTTCGCACGGTTTTTTTGCGCGCGATGCGTATTTTCCCCGGCGGCCGGTTTGTTGTCTTTTTCTCTGGTATTCACTCCAGTTTTTCATAGGTTCTTGGCCGCGCCTTTCGTGTTTTTTCCTCTCCTTTTTTTTTATAGTGTGTCATAAGGGGTTTGTTCCGTTTATAATGTCTTGCCCCCTTTTCTCCTGTCATTTTTTATCTTCACGCACCCCCGAAATCCCTTTGACGTGTCACTTGTTGAATTTTCGTCTTAAGAATGAGGTAAGCTACACCTGCCCCCCCCCCCCCCCCAGTCAAAGATGTTTTTTCTCCTTCCGAGGTTAAAGGAGTTTCCCAGCATTAGCGTACCCCCCCCCCCCCCCCCCCCCCCCCCCCCCCCTCAGCTTTCTTTAACAAATCATTCATTATCCCGAATTTTTTGAGTGTTTGTTGGGAAAGCAATTCTTTTTTCGGTCACTTTTTGGAGTCAGGTTCTTGAGGGCCCTTAAGAGAGAGCACCCTTTGACCTGCTTCCTTCCCTGTTTCTCTATAGAGTGTGGAGAAATTCTGTACCAAACCAGTAGCAGAAGTAGCAACATGGACTGATTTTTCTTTGCCGGCACGTGCTCCCTTTTCATTCAATCTTTTTTATTTATCCATCGTGATGTATTTTGAAATTTCCCCCTTTAAATTTCCGGAGGTATTTATTGTATTACCCGTCCTCCCTCTTAATCACGGTATGTTCCACATTTGGCGCCCCTCTCATGCCCTCACCCTGCCCCGCGCAAGCAGTCAGCCCCTGCCCCCCCACCTTCTTAAGTCCCCGCGCCGCCTTTCCCAGGCTCCCCTCCTTTTTTGGAGCCCTCTCGGGCGAGATCTTGATATCGCGGTCCGTTCCTGAGGATTCGAATATCAGACGACTCCAGACTCTCTTTTCCATACGTTTCTCCGTCTAGAACGAGAGATGGAATTCCTATTGCGTTTTTTTGGCGTTGATTCTTTTTCTTCCCTCGCCAGGGTTGCCTCCCCATGCATCAGGTTGTTAGGGACACGCTTGGCCATTTTCCTCGACACTGCGGTTTTTTTTCTTTTTCGTACATGAGTAGATAGTCGACCTGGCGGGCGCGTTCCCGAATCCCCAAACCGAGACAAAAACGTTTCGTTTTCGTCCCACGGCCTTGTCGCGTCCGACGTTTTTTTTTCCAGTCCCAAGGCAAGTGTCGCCCTCTGAAGTGCGCGCCTCGGCCCCCTTTTTCGTCGGCCCCATCAAATCCCTTGCACTCAAGCTCCGTCCCCTGCTTTTTCTGACTCTCCTGCGGTCCGATCGAGCATTAATTTCTTCCCCCCCGATCCGGCTTCTGTTTGAATCTCTGGATTCTTTTCAAATCCGAATAGAGACCTTTTTCCGTTTTTTTCCATAGCCCCCCACCCCCATCATTCCCCCCGGCACATGGCTCGAGCTGAGCTGCCTTTCTGGAACTTCGGCGCTGTCTGCTCGACCTTTCGACGGCTCCCCTTGGCCGCTTCTCTTCGTGCGGTTTCTTCGTCTGTCGTTTTTTTATGAAAATATCTTTTCCGGATCCCGCT
>Ga0179593_1522307_pt1 | contig 13525 bp, 19 predicted proteins | sample CZODoug2_1_08_16_FD_185931 | JGI IMG/M metagenome (GOLD analysis project Ga0179593, IMG submission 185931) | Vadose zone soil fungal communities from Angelo Coast Range Reserve, California, USA - CZODoug2_1_08_16fungal (PacBio error correction) | ecosystem: Environmental > Terrestrial > Soil >... | reverse complement strand
AGGTTCTTCGTCCGACCGAATTCAGCTCCTCCCCCCCGGCGATCCACTCCGGTCTTCCCCGCAGGTGTGTTAGTCCTTAGAAATCGATGGACTAATGACATACTTTCCGGCTTCTCCCGCACTTCTTGTTTTCTTGGTCCGCACGCCGGTGAATTTTACGTCCGTTATGCGATCATCGCGTAGTCTTTTTTGTTCTGTGCTGCGATTGGAGGAAGGGCCCCGCGTGCAAAGGCAGGGCCCTAGTTGTTATGAAGGAAATTCAGTTAGAGGAGTAATTTTGCACCAAATTTGGACGTCTAACTTCCTGATATGCGAGGATTTTTCGTTTCGCTTCAACACACGCCCTCGTCTTCGTCGATGTCACCCATCGGTTTACTCCTTCATTCCTCTTTGCACTATAAGTTTTCGTGAAACGCAATGGGGCGGCCCCCTCCCGGTCCCGCGCGTGGACCCCTGTTTTGGTTACGGAAATTTTGAGCTTTTTTGAGCAGCGCGTAAGATGTCGGTGAAGAGCTGGTGAGCGTGGTCCCATTGAAAACCTCGATTTCTGTCGCCGATTATTTCCCCCCCCCCTTCCAATTACTGCGAGCCGACCAACCGGGTCATCTTCAAGCACATAAGTTACTGAAAAGTTAGGACAAGTGGAGCACGCATACGTGGCTACTCCGACGCACGTCTCTCAACCAAGTTAGGTCCCAGTTTTAGGATTTTAATTCCTTCTTCGGGCAAATTTGGCGAGCCTGGATGCAAGTCTCTGGTCATCAAACCCCCACAAAGTAGGTGTCTTCTTTGATTTGGTATGTTTTTCAAAGTCGAATTTTTGTTCCCTCCCTGTGGAGTCTGGGCTGGGGTTTTGACCAGCGTGTTCCTTGCTGATCACGAAAAATGGTATGTTCCCAGACGTCCAAGGTTCTCGGTGCTCCCCAACGGCCGGGAGTGAGTTTATGTGTCTGGATCGACTTTGCGACGACGAACCTTTGCGCGAGCAGACCTCGCAGGATCCCACGCTGCCCTGCGCAGGCGCGCCGAGCCGTGCCTGCTTGTAGAGGGGCCATCAGGAGGACGGAGTAATTTTGATTCTGTCCCTCCCTCACCGCTGCGGCCTGCGCCGTGACCCTTTCATGTTCCTCTATCAGATCCAGGTTTAACCGAGACTGCGCTCTCTCAAATCCCGTTGTCCTTAAGGAGGGGTTTTCCCTGCTTTTTGTTTTACGTCGGCCGGGCGTTGATCCTTCGCTTCTACAAGAATTTCCTTGATGAGATAGAGCGCGATTGTTCTCGATTTGTCCCGAAGCCCTTTTTTGTTCGTCCCCGGTCGCGTTTTATTTTTGTTTCCGGCCGTGATATTGGTGGTCAGTGGAAGTGAACGATCTGCTTACGTAGGCAAGATCGTCAGAGCTTGCTTATTCATCCGCCTTAGTCGACTCGGTACGATGTGGGAGCCTTTGGCGTCAGGTGTCCTGTGGGGGAAAAGTGGAACCTCGCATCAGAAGTCTTGCCGACGATGGCTTGGTCTTTGCCGATTTCTTGTTATCTGTATTCTTTATCCTGTCCTGGCCTGGAAGATTGAGGACCTGCAGTCTTTAGATGTACCCATCGCTTTGCTGAGGTTTCCCTGGCGGCCGCTTCGCGTTCGTGTGGATTCCGATTTAGGATTGCCACCGCTTATATTGTCCCGGACGAAAGAATCGCGATTCATTTGCCAGTGAAACTCGAGGGGGTTCGCGACGTTGAATATTGGTTCCATGCCGTGTTGCTGGTTCTCGACCGTTGAGGAGATGCATCCCATGACGTTTTTTTTTAGTTGCTCGGTATTCCTCGAAATGTGTACGCCAGAGTTCCCCAGTGTTTTCGTTGCCCATCTCCTTGGCTTCGTTGCCTTCCGGAATTGATCGTTTCCCCGTTAGGAGAGAAATTGGTCTCAACATCTCAATCCCGTCCCCCTCTACCCCTCCGTATTTCACCTCTCCCCACATTTTCTCCTTTCACCAATTTCCCTTCATCCTCTCGCGTCTCCTCACTCTTCTCCTCCCCCCCCTACCCTCTCCCCCCTTCTTTCCCCGATTCCATCACTCACCTCGTCCAATATTCACCAACTCCCCTTCTCAACCCACCTTTCTCCCCCTCACCACCCCACCTCATCTTCCTTTCGTTTCCAATCCCCACATATACACCCTCAAACTCTCCTCTTTTCCTCCCCCTGTTCTTTTTGCTTGTTTTGGCACCCCCCCTCTCACTCCCACCAACTCTATCCCCCCCCCCCTCTTCCTACCTCCCCCCCTACTCCCCCCCCTCACTGACATCTTCCACTTCCTTTTCACTATTTTGCCCCCTATCTCGCTACTCACTTCCTCCTTTCTTCTCCCCCCCTCACCTCCTTCCCCCCTTACTACCCGCTATTTCCTCTTCGCGCCTTCCCCAATCTCTTTCACCCCCCCTTACCTCCCCCCAGCCCTCTACTTTACTCACCCACCAGTTTTTCCTACAACCCATCCTCCTTCTGCCACCTCTCTTCCCCTCCGCCCTTTCACCCCTCTCGGCTCCCTTCATCTTCCCACCCCTTTTCCTTTTTTTCACTCCTTCTCCCCCCTGTCTGCCGTACCTTTCGTATGTCTCCACCCGCCTTCCTGCGCCTACCCTTTCTTGTCCTTTCATTTCTCCCTCACGTCCTCCCTTGACATCTTCCCCCCCCCCCTTTCCCACGCTTCACCTCCTTCCACCCCCCCATTTTCGTTCCTCCTCCCCCTTTTTACCTTCACTTACTTAACCACTGTTGCCACTCCTCTCTGCCTCCCTACTCCTTCGGTGATGTCCTCCTCTCTCCCCCCCTCACGGATTCTACCGCACCTCCCCTCCCCCCTACCTAATCCTCCCTCATTCACTCCCATTTCCCTCATTCAATACCAGCTTCCCCCCGCCGCCCAACTTCCTTTCTCATGCATTCCCCACTCCCACGTCCTGTCCCACCTCCCGTCCGAGTTCCCTCCCTTTTCACCTACATCCATCCATATACAATGCTTTTCTCTTCCTGTCACACCCTATCACCCCTCCCCTCCCGCCCTTTCCTCCTCTATCCCTTTTCGCATCGCCTCTCTCTCTCTCCCTCTCTCCTGCGTATTTATTGGCATCCCAATATCCGTTGTTTTAGTCCCGCTGTCACCACGACTGTCCCGCTCATTCTTCTTCCCCTCCTTACTCTCCCCCGCGTCTTCTAAATCCTTCCCCCTTTCACTCTCTCTCCTTTGAGACATCACTCCTGTCCTCATTCTATTTTCCCCTTCCTCCCCCTCCCTCTTTACCCTTCGACCGCCCCATTCCCCCCTACTTTCCCCCGCCTCCCTCCTGCTCTCTAATTCTCCAAACTCCGCACCCGACCTTCAGTGCCCTTGACCCTTCTCCTCCCTCCGCTTTCCCGCCCTCCCCACCACTAGCCGAACTATTCCATTGTTTTCTTCCCACCGTCTTTTCTCCCCGCCCCTCTCTCTCGCTCCCCTCCCTCACCCGACCCCCTCCCCTCAGACCTCTCTCACCCTTTCCGCCCCTCCCCCCTACCTTCTCTCGTCTTCTCCCATCCCCCCCGCCTGCTCCACCTCTCACACCTACCAACTCCACCCATCTTCCCTCCCAATCCTCATTGGTCTACTCTCCCTCCCATCCTCCACCCCTAAGCCCCAGCCCTTGCCCCCGCCCCTTAATTTGTCTCCCTTACTTTCCCCGCTACCCAACCTCCCCCCCCCCTCCCCTGCTCCTCCCCCCCCCCCGCTCACTAACCCCAATTCTCCCTCTCTTCCTCGACCCCTCCCCAGTTCCCTCTCCACTCTCCCTGCTCTCCTAGTCCCCGCACTTCTTAACTCTTTCCTCCTCTTATCATCCCCCTCTCCCTCCCTTCTCTTCTCTCCATTTCCTCTCTCTCTGTACTTTCCTTCACCCCCTTCTCTCCCTTTACCTCTCTCACTATCCTTGACCTCTTTCCCCCTGCCCCTCTCTTCCCCCTACATTCTCCCCTCCCCCCTCCTCTTCACCTAGTCCCCCTTTGACTCCCCCCTTCCCCTCTAGCTTGCCCGTCCCCCCCGCTTCTCTCCCTCCCACTACCCTCCCCTTCCCTGCTCCTCCGCTATCCCCTTTTTAACTTCACTTTTTTTTGTCCTGACCCAACCTCCACCCTCTCCTCTATATTATCTCTTCACCTCCTCCCTCCCCCTTTACCCTCCTTCATCCGCCTCCCCCCCATCCCGTAACCCTCTGGCCACCTACCCCCATACTCCCCCTCTATCACTCTCCCTCACCCCCCTCCCCCCTTTCTCCCTTTGTCACCCTCTTTTACCCACCTACCTCCTCACTCCTTCCTGTCTTCTCCTCCACCTCTACCCTTTCCTCATTCCCCCGATTTTCCCCCCCTCCTCCCTTCGTACTTCGCTCCCTCTTTTTGTCCCTCCACGATTCCTTTCTCCTCCCTTTCACCCTATCGCCCCCCTCCCCCCTTTTATTGTTCTCCCCTACTAACCCAATTCTCGCTTTAACTTCCACCTCCCCTCCCCCCTCCTTCCTTTGTCATCTCTTTCAACCCCATCCCCCCCCCTTTCTCCCCCCTTTTATCCTCCCTCTTTCTACTCCCCCTCTTGACTTTCCCTTTCTTTTTATTCCCTTTACTATCCTCCCCCCCTCTCTCATCACCCTTCACCCCACCAATTCCTTCCGACCCCCCCCCCTCCTTCTCCCCTTCCTCCGCCCACTTCTTTCCACCCCCCTCCCCTCCATCTTCTCCCCCCACCGTCCCTCACCCTCTTTCTCCTCACCCCCCTCATCCCCACTCCCCCTACCCCCAAATCTCGGCCAGCCGTGTCGTTCCACGTCTCTCTTTCTTTTCTCTCTTTTCTCCGTGGTCCTTTGTTATCTCGACAGCGGGAGGTTGGGTTTTCCTTAGGGACCAGCCATCTCTGATCGCGTGGCTCGATCTTTCCCCCTGGTTCCCTCCTGCGGTCAGTATACATTCGGCGGGCAGCCGAATAGACTTCCCATGTTTTACGGTTTCTTCCTGCCACCCCTGGAGATGTAAACTAGCCCTCTCAGGATGCCCTTCTTAATACTCCGGTTTTTGATACGGGCACATTCTCCTTTACGGCGTCCCCCCGCGTCTGACCTTTTTGCCTGAATAACCAGTCTTCTTTGAACTTCTCCATTCGTCTCGGCGCAGGTTTTTTTGTTTTTTGTCCCTGCGTCTCCTGCTGGCCCCCCCTTGATCTCGAGCCAACTAGAGGAGAGTGCCATGATGAATTCTTCCTCTACGCCATCCACAAGGGCCCTCGTGTCTCGTCCACAAGCCCACGGCACCAATATAACAGTACGTGCCACAACGCACGGTCCAGCGGCGAAAGTCCGCCTGTCTGTCTGTACAAATTTCGCCCCTTACGAACTGGGACGCTTTCGTAGAGCCCAGGCCAGTGCCTTTCGTGAACCGGGTTTCCCTATGGCCTTTTCCCAACAGTTCTCAAGTGCCCTGATCCAGACTAACCCTTATAGGGTTGGTATTCCGACAAAAGTGGCCTCCGCCCACGGAGGTTTTCAGACCGAAATCCGCGAGGCCAGCCCACTTTGACCGCCCCCCGACGCTGTGTACGCACTGTCAAACTAGCACTCTCCCGAAATTCCTCGCGGCGCGTCCTGGATTCGGCGGGTTTCAGAGACCTCTCGGACTCCCAACACGCCTCCGAGGGTTCGCCCAGGCTTATTCGAGAAGCGCTTCCCCTCCCGGGAAAACCCCTGCGATTGACGCTGTTCCGCCCTCGGAAGGAAGCAGCTCAAGGGCAGGCACTTCGAAGGGCTCGGCCAACCGCCTCCCTCCCTCCGTCGGCCGTCGTCTTTGCTCGAGATTGCGCTCGGCCTTTCCACGAAAGGCTCCGCCTGGATTTCCGTTCTCCCCACACTTCCGGCGAAACCGAGTATTCCTGGGCACTCGCAAGCTTGTTCACTCGTTGCATCTCCTGAAGTTTATATTTTCGAACTTGACCACCGAAACGATTCACGCCCGTGCCACCCCAAAGTCCCCATGACCTGCAACCCGGTGCCCCCCAGGTTGATGCCCTGCTCCCAAACCCTGAGACCTTCAAGCGCTTTATCCCGGTTTTCGGAAGCCTCATCCACCTGAACGATTTTTAGCGAGGGTTTTAACACTTTCCCGACGTACTGTCAAAGTTCTTCCCCCCGTAGATCCGCGCGTTTTTGACGATCGCCTCGGTTTTCCCGCAGCTGGACATCCATATCTTCTCATGAGTGAATTTGAGTACACTGAGTTTCAGCCGCAGCTGGTGATTCGGCACGATTTGAGGCGGGCCGGCCTACCTTCCGCGGCCCCCTAGACATCGGCCGGCGCGTGCCATTGCTGTTATGTGGTATTGAGAGCACTCTTCTGCTCGAGCATTTCGTCGGCAGCACGTGGCTTCGTACATAGTTTACGAGCCAGCAGGATGCACCAGTTCGCCTCCTCTCGGGGTATGCCACAAAGACTACCCTTTTCCCTTTTTTCTGTCATAATTGGAGCTGGAGCGCCAGGCTTTTGCACGATGGTTCCTTGGCCCTTCAGCCCCAAGGGATGATAACCCCCCCTTCTTTTGGCCCTACCCACAGTCAGGATCGTCTTTTTTTTTTTTCATCCCTGCGACCTACCGGGTTGTGATGCGTTTCGCCCGCAGCCCCCTCGTGGTTTTCGTCGTCTACTTTACCTGAAGCATTTCACCCCCCGTGAATCTGGCCCGGTCCTCGGTTGGAATTTTAAATGGGTGGCCCCCGAAGTGCGCCAAGTAGGCCTAGTCCACGTCTAGTTCCCCCCCTTTCTCTTCTTTTCTCGAGATAAAACCCTTCCTTGCAGCTGACCCGTTGGTCGGCTCCGAAGGATCATTGGCTTTTACTCGCGCTCGCTTTTCTCGTTCTCCGTCTGGGAACGACGCGCCCCGCCTCCTACCGGCTCTTGACGTTTCAACCACACTCTCCCTTTTTTGGCCCCTGCTGGGCCGTCAGGTTTGCTGCGATCGCGCGGCTCTTTTTCCTTTCCCATTCTCTTTCCGCCCGTGATCAAGAGGCGAGTCAAGCGGCGATAAACCGATTATGAAAGACCCAATTTTCCGCTCCTGATTTCTTATGTTGTCCGTGAACCCAACTCCAAGAACTCGCTGCCTTCGCATCCCCTCTCCATTCTTCTTGCAGATAGACGTCGCAATGGGTCGATTACTTATTGTGAGCGCTGTCAGGACCTCTCCTTTCCCTGGCCTGTGCACGCGGGCCTTCATCCATTTTGACGACCGCTACGCGATCCGCGTACACGCGGAGCCGATTTCACCAGGGGTCCCCTTTTTTGACGAGGCCTCCCGCTTCTTTTAGACTACAAGATTTTTGCTTTGTCTTCTCCATTGCCCGTACATGTCGCGCCAAGTAGTATCGAGTTCTTCAGGACTACGGCCCCCCCAACGCTGGGATTCATTGTGGTGCGCCTTTGGTCTCGGGATCGTCCCGTCCCAAACTTCACTAGTTTGTTTTTGTTCGCATCTCTCTTGCTTCCCTTCTCCCTCATTCGACCTCAATCTCCCCCGGCGCCATCCACTCCCGCGCGCTTTTCAGCAGGTGTGGTCTATCCAACTTACTGGCTTGTCCTTCCATGGAGTTTCTACAGTCTTCTGGGGCCTCCGTCGGCGGTAATTTCTTTCGCCAACTGCCCATGGTGAGATTTTACGTATCCTCGTGTACGTCTTCCTCGGTAGCGGTCGTGCGATGGATGAAAGGGCGTGCCCGGCAGCGAGATGTGACGGTCAATGCGGCTCAATGTGAGTCCTCGTCCCAACATTGCTTTTACTGTCACTATCTTTCTCTCGTCTCGCGGCCTTCTTGTGAGTTCTTGTATGTTTCGGCGTCAACTCCCCGCTTCGTGACTTGTCTTTCCAAATGAAGAGGGAAGTGTCTTTTTTTCTTTGCATCTTTATCCCTTGTCTGTAAATAGCATTTGTCTTTTTCCCCCTCTGGCGGCTCTCGCAGGGACAAACGACTGTGACGAAACAGGTCTGGTGATCATGCGGTCAGGTACGCGGAGCAGCTGTGTGTGCTTTCCCTTCCCCCATTTCCCCCCTGCGCCCCCTTCCGCTCTCGTCTAGTATGTACCACTCCCTGATCCTGCGTTCCCCTACCAACAGGGTCCGTTCCCCTCCCTTTTTCTCCGGCCACGTCCAGTTCGAAAGCAGTACGTGGAATCCTTTCTGCGTACGTCGTGGTTACATAGTCAACCTCGACGGGTTTCTTTGGTGTCATGACCGCTTCGTTTTCCAATATGTGTCGCTTTTCCTCCCCCGGAGCGTTTCGTCACCACACCCTTAGTAGCTCTTCGTCCTGCGTGCGGGGTAGAAGTTCAAAGCCTTTTTTGTGTTTTTGTTTTTTTGTTGTTATTTTTGCCCCCAGATTGTAGTTTTTTTCTTTTTCCCCCCGGTCCCCCTGCAACTTCCACTTGCTCCCCTTTCCCTCAAGGGTGCTCCTTCCCAGGTTCTATTTGACCCGGGGGCAATCCCAATATGTTTTTGCGGCCGCCAACGTTCACGGACGTGCTTTTTTTCCTTTCGTCGCGGAGCTCCCTTTTTTTCCGACTCCGACCCTTTCCGCTCCTCCCCCCTCGCTCGACGCCGTCACTGCGCAGCGCTATTTTCTGCCGTGCCGCGTCTGGAGGCGGAAAGTAATTGAGGCTGGAGTGAAAGCTGCTTTTCAGTGCCGACTTCCCCCCGGCAGCTTGCTGCGCCGGAACCCTCCCATGTCCTCTCTCAGTTTGCCTGAAACAGGAGCCGCTGCGGCCCACGGCGATCCTCATCCTGGAGCGGCGAATTGAGTTGCCTTTTTGCTTTAGTCTTCGTTACCTTTTTGTCTCCTTTCTCACTATCATCATTTTCAGGTTGATGATGGCTCTGTCTTTTGCCGCTTTGCAGGGTCTCGGGTGTTCCCCTCCCCACTTCACACCGGGGGCGTGGACAGTCACGGTCGCGGACATTTTTTCGACGGCCTTATCCTTTCCTTTTTTTTTTCTTTTTTTCTTTTCGGTCCCGCTCCCCTCCCCCCCGTTGAGGCAACCGTAAGCAAGCTTTCGAGTTTCAATGAAATCAATTGGTTCGACCGAGGACAGATTGCCCGGCCAGGGCGCTTTTCCGCCTTTTTTGGAACCGGCCTTGTCCTCTGCATCCGAGACGCTAGACGCAGACGATGAGTTTGCGGCTGTCCCGGGCCGATTCCGTCGAAGTGGTCGTCTTCCTTTTATACTGTAATGGGACCATTAAGAGGCTGGTCCCCCTGATGGACTTTTCTTTTTGTGCTCGTGCCCCAACTATAGAATATGAGGGCTTGAACGCTTCTCGCTGCGTGCTTGCGTGACGAGCGGCTGCCAATACTTCTCCCTGCCGCCCCCCCTTCCTCCCTCCTTTTCTCGATCTTCATTTCAGTTGCTTCACTGAGTCGTCGGGGTGGCGTTTTGTTTTTCGGCCTGCTCTTTCCGGTCTTCCCCCCCCCCCCCTCCCGTTTGTTGCTGGCGCCTTTTCTTTCTTCTCCTTATCCTTTTACGCCCGGAGTTGGATAGCCCCTATTTCGACCTGTTATTTGCTCTGTTTACACAAGGGTTGTCGTTTTGCCCCCTCATTACAACTGTGGCCCCTTTTTTTTCTTTTTTGCTTCTACTTTCCTGTTTCCCAGTTCGTAGGTCATACATTTGTCCTACGAAAACCTTATGAGAAGATGCGTTTTTGTCTTTTCCACGTCGTTCTGGAGTTAGATCTTTTTCCTTTGGGGTTTTATCTCCCTAAACCTTCCTTTGGCCTTTGCTGGTCGTCGCAGACCATCAAGGTCTCATGCTTTTGCTTGTGCTAGTTCTTATTGTGCCCGGGTGCCCAGCATGGGCCGCTCTTACCGCGTAGTGAATCCCGACGTAGTCACATGATATTGCTTTCCTGCACCCCCCATCCATAAAACGAGAATAAATGGGACATCTAGATTGTTACTCCCCCCCACATTCTGTGTTTTTGGTAGAGAGAGGCAAGGCGAGGGCCTGTTGAGGTCTGCCTGTTGTAAGTTCCCACCCTCTTCATTGACGGTTTCCCCTCCCTTCGGGATGCTCCTTTCCCTCTCTTTCTCCACTTCGCGCCTGGTCACAGGGCAACTAGTTCCTCCCGCCCATCGTAGCTATTGGCACCCTCTGCTTCTTTAGTTCGACCGGACCCCGACACAGGCCAATTTTTCTTTGTAGAGAAACCCTCCCCCCCCGTCAAGTCCGAACTCCTTGACCCTCCCCTGTGTTGCGTCCAAGTACCCCCGTGAAAGGGAAGGGTGTTTTTGCTCTGCAATGGAGCTCTACTCCTTTGAACCCTCTCCCCAAACTGACCTTTGAACCCGAAAAAGGCCCCCAGTTGTCATTACTTTCCCAAATCCCACCGTTGTGTCCCACGATGGCCGCAAACAAGGTCGCGTCCGATGGGCGCCCCATCAGTTACTCGGCGTCGGTGGGATGAATCTTCCGCACGACGGTTTCCCCCTCTCGCCAGAAAAGGCATGGGAGACCTGAACTCGATATTTCAGTACTCACTCACCCGACGATAAGGGTTTACCGGCAACATTCCCCCCCCTTTTTCCAGCGAAAGTACTTAGCCCGGAGTCATGATTCTCCGTCCGCTTTGGCAATCCAGCCTGGCCGTCGCCAAGCACGCGCTCTAGCGGTGACGAATTTTTAATGTAGAAGAAGGGCAAGTCCCTCTAACCCTCCCCGCTCCCCCCGCCAGGCCCAGAAGTAGGCAAAGTTTGGTCAAGGACAGGCAGGAAGACAGCGCACTTCTGGTCACTTAAGAACTCCCTCCTGAGTCGGCGGTCTTCGGCTCTCCCCGATCCGCGGGGATTCATTTAAACCTGCGGGACAAATTTGCCGCTGGCCGGATACACACTTTCGCTTTGGACCCCTCCTGTTTATGTTTCTTCCACTTCTCTTTCTCCATATTTTCCCTCTTTATTTCTTCAGCCTTCCGACATGAAGAGAGGATAAGGCACATTCCCCTCGCCCCTTGATACTTTGTTTGACCCAGGTTGAGCCGTGAGCCCAAATTTAGACCCGCGCTTGCACGACTTAATCAAACTGATGCGAGAGTGCGAGGTTCCCCCGTACAGGAAGCGCCATGGCCAAGCCGTTCCACGCCGAGGATCCAGTGCCCTTTTTTTATTGATCTCTCTTAGCCGCTCGGTTCTCCTTTCATGGACTGAGACATGAAGAGTTTACACTTCTAAGATTTTTCCTTAGGATCGGCATGCGGGACCCCGTCCGCAGGATCCAACTCCTTACCCGCTTCTTTGCCACTTTCGCTGCGTAAAGCGTAAAGCTCTCTGTGCTCTCTGGTCCGTAGGGAGTACCGCTTTTGTCTCTTCAATTCCTACTGTCCCTCCCCACAGCGTCCGGCTGCTCTTGGTTTTCCACGCCATAGTCCTTTGGTGTGACGACCAAAGCGAGATTTGCGCGCTGACGGACATTGTTGTGGTCTCCCTTGACTAACGGTTTGTCATGGCCCCCCCCCTCCTCCCCCGGTCTTTCAAAATTTTTGCAAACGGACATAGCCAGTTCATTCTTCCTCCTCTCCTTCGACCACTTCTGTTGTTCGACGAAAGTCTATTTGTTCGCCAGCTCGACCCCATATTTTTCGACTCCTTTACATTGCATCCCTTCCCTCCCGAGTGTGGAACGAAGTGGATGCTTCCAAGCCTGCTTTCTTTGTCGGTTGCGCTTACCCTTCTGAACAGTGTTTATCGATCCCCCCCTTTTGCCCTTCCCCGATCCCTTTTTTTTTTTCGGCTCAGGTCTTTTTTCAGAAGGCTCGCTTGTTGGCCCCTTTCCCAGGCCTTCTTCCCCAGCTGCGTACATCTGGACCGCCCTTTCTCACCCACCCAGCTTTTCCCCCTTTTTGCCTTTTGCCCTATCCGTGCGCGGGGCTTATTTGCCTTTTTCCCCCCCTTTCTGCCCCTTCTTTTGTCCTTTTAACTGAGTAAACTGACTGAGGACAATCGGACTCGGCTTATTTTCTTGTTTTTTCCTCACGCATCCCCTTTTCCTTTTCCCCTTTTTCGAATCCTTGACAATATATGCACGTCAAACAGCAATTTGTGTCGAGGTCCTGTCTTTTCTAGTCAGGGAATGGGCCCTTCTTCACGCGGTCCTTTTTTCCCCCCCCCCCCTTTTCTAACCTCCCCCTCCCTTCTTCTCGGGTAGGTCCACCGCGTGTCTCCGTATCTTGCCCTTTTGTCTTTTTTCCTCCGAATGTACTTTTTTTTTTTTTTTAAGCAGGTGTTTAAGATGGCCTCCCTTCGACCTCTCATTCTTTTTCTTCCTACGGACCCCCCCACATCACGGCGGTCAGTGGTAGATTGCCCTTTCTTCGCCTTATCCAGACCTCTCCCCTCTATCTTTCCCCCCTTTTTGAGAGATATTGGGAGGAATTTCCGTCCCCCGGCGCATCCATCCGCCCTTCTTTTCTTTTTTTCGTAGTCCCTTTACCCTTTCCTGGACGCTCGTTTCCTCTTTCTTTTTCTACCGCCATTGCTTTCGGATGGCTTTCACCCTCTTCCCCCCCCCCGTGCGCTTCCGTCAGTCGTGTACGCCGATTTGTTGCTGCGATTGGTTTTTTTTTTTTTTTTGTGTTGTGTTTTTTTTTTTTTTTTTTTACTTTTTTGCAAGGCAGTTTTCCCCTGGGTCGATGATCCTCTTTTTTCCCCTCAGGTGGCTTGACCCCGTTTTGTCAGATTGTCATATTTCCCCTCAGTTTTCTATGCGTTTTTTTTCCCGTAACCGCCCTCGCTTTTTTCGAATTTGTCCCCTTCCCTCCTTCCCTCATTGCTGTCAACCTGGGTGAGCCTCCTCGATCGCCTTGAAATCCTTCCTTTTTCAACAGGCTCTCTTTTTATCATTCTTTCGTTTGAGGTCCGCGCTGGTTAGTCCTCTGGTGCCTTACCCTCTACTTCTCTGCCGATTTCCGAAAAAAACACATGAGGAACCGGTTTCAATCTCTTAAAGTTTTTTCTACCGATCGACGTTATGACTCACCTCTAGTGCAACTACTTTTCCCTCTTTACCTTTTCCCCCCCCCCTTTGTTTCCAAAGCGGACGGATTATTTTCGATGTGAGGGTCGATCTTTCCGGCCCTGGATCGTTAGTCACCACACAGAAGCCAGGATTCTTCCCCTCTCCTTCCTCCAGGCTTTTTCGGCCTACAGATTGGATTGGATATGGTGAGGAGGAAATAGTTCCCCCCTTCCTGCTCTTCCGACTGCGCGAAAGGTTCTCCCCTTCTTTTTTTCCAACACCCCTTAGCTCTGAGTTTTTTTTTTTCCCTGGAATCATGGACAGTTATCTTCCTCCGTGCCTGTCTCCCTCTCAGACACTCCTCTCTCTCCTAATCCTTCTTGCTCGATTGGCACAGTTTACTTCCTCTGTGTAGGATTTTTGAATGTCGTGATTAGGCCCGGCTTGATCGTTACCAAG
>Ga0179593_1411590_pt1 | contig 13525 bp, 12 predicted proteins | sample CZODoug2_1_08_16_FD_185931 | JGI IMG/M metagenome (GOLD analysis project Ga0179593, IMG submission 185931) | Vadose zone soil fungal communities from Angelo Coast Range Reserve, California, USA - CZODoug2_1_08_16fungal (PacBio error correction) | ecosystem: Environmental > Terrestrial > Soil >... | reverse complement strand
TCATCACCATGATTGTTGCATCGTTAGTTTTCACCTTCTTACCATGATATGCTCTGGAGAATACCTCCTCTTGACTCAGGGTGTTCGTTGTCCGCTCCGGATCGCAATTTTCCCAGGAGAGCTAGATCCCTCTCGATCCCGTCACGCCCCCCGTACCCCCCCATGGATTTCGGGATACGGACCTGATCATCACCAAGTGTCAGTAATAGGAGGTTGCGGCGGCCCAGTCTTTTCCCCGACCTGACCTCGCTGTCAGTTTTTTCCCCCCCTAAGTACCTAAACCTCCTTTTCTGGTCCATCACAATCCCAAGCCGTCCGACAGGAGGATCGATGGCTAATCTCGTCCCCGCAAATCATCACCCCCCATTGCGATACCAGAGGATTAAGTTCCTGCTCCTCCTTGTTGCCTCTACATCTTTTCTCACCGCCAGCATAGATTCCAGGGTATAAGGAAGCATGGTCGGTTCAATGTCCCCCGTGCGTTAATAGGCACCCGGCGTAAAATTTCGCTTACATGCCCTTTTTCTTGAAGCTCGCCTTTGCTGATCCAGTCTGTAGCCTCCCCGTTGATCGAGCCTGTCGGTTACCCCTCCCGTCAAGGATCTGTTTCCCATGACCAAGATCTTGGCTTCCCACTTGAATATATCAATGCGCTGTACCCCCTCCGGTCCTTCTCTCTAGCGTGCGTTGTAGCAAAGTCCGCTCCGTTCCTTTCGAGCCACTGGTCCTCTCGGTGGTTTTTTTTTGGATCGGGTCCGTGTAAGATTAAATAACCTTTCCTTTCCTTTTGCCGCTTTTTCGTTCCCTACTGACGAATCGATTGTTTCTTAAGATCCTTCGTTTCTTATTTCCTTGGTCTGGTTATCTTAGACCGAAATCGGGTGTGCCTCTTTTCGCCCGCCTAGGTCCCCCTTTAAGTGGCGGCCCTTTTCGCTCGTCCGAGTGTTCGTCTCCAACGTCTTCCTTCCTGGGCCTCCCCCTTTGCCCACCGTCTGCACCCCTCATCCTCGCCGTCATTCAAACTGCCTCCGCTCTCTTCGTCTTTTTTTTCACCTTTAGATCGTCGGAGGAATGATAAGTAAGTCGATCCCCCCCCCCCTGTCCCCCGTGTGATCTGTTACTGTTTTCCACCCCTGTGATACACCTGTTCGCCGGGTGCGCTTCCTTCTGGACGCTCTTCCACATCAAAAAGATCCCACCCTGGGCGTCGTCCGTTGCTGCACATGTGGATGTCAGCACCTTCCTTTCGTTTTATCTTTGCGTCGCCGTCAAGAAAATTACGCAACCCTTTCTCGACCCCGCATCTCTCTCTATTCGCGTTGTGATCCGTTGTGGCTAGCCCAGCTGAATTCAGCGCATCCCAGGTGCTGCTCGAATCTCCAGAAAGCCCCTAGGACTTCCCTCTCTCCTCCGGCCTCGCCTGGCAATTTTTTTTTTTCGTTTTTCCCAGGCTCGATTGTCCATACACGTTGGGAGCTCGTCGGAGTACCCGGGCAGATGCGAAAAGGTAGTCTTTGTGCGGTTAGTCCGTCGCGCCCGACGCCCAAAAGACAAAATCGGTAAGTAGAGTTCGTGCTTCTCCAATTTCTTACTTTACACTAGGACTAGTCGCAGAAGAAACCTAACCTGTCCTTCCTTGCGCTCCCCTTATTAGCGCCGCGCACCCCCCCCCGGAGCGTAGGCTTCTTGAAGTTCGATCGGCCCCTCCTTCGCTTAGGATCAGCAAGGACTGAAATTCCCGAGGAGACAGAAAGAAAAGTTTTTATTTTTTCCGTCTTGCACGCCTAATCCGCACCCCATCACGGACCCCCCCAGACCCCCCTTGCCAGTACCTCTCACAAATAACTTTAGGTTTCTACTTCTCGGTTGGGCCCCTTTGTACTCTTGCGTGAGGTCCACTTCTAGCCTATTTTCTATCTCCTCCTTTTTTTTTCTCAGAGATTCATGTAGTGGTTCGAAATAACGTTTCAGTATCCTCACGGTCCAACCCTCTCTCCCATACATTTCTTTGGGGTTTAGGTTTGTAGGTTCGGTTGGCGCTTATTTAATTGTTCGGTGGCGTGATTCTTTTCTCTTGAGGAGAGCTTTTTTTTTTTAAACGTCTGCGTGTCTTCGCCTCCTTTTTCCTTTTCCATTGCTGATTCCTCCTCGCGTCTTTGCAGACGATCTCTCGTTACCGATAACCCCCCCTGTTATCCTCCTCTTTTTTTTTCTTTGCGTCATCCTTCGGCTGAGGCAGGTGATCTGGGTTCATTTTTTTTTTCCCTCTTTCCGAGTGTTTCTTTGTTGACTTGCCGAATTGCGACGTGACCTGATTCAATTGTCGGGTTTGTGGTGTTTTTCCCGCGAGCCCGCCCTGCTCCCCTTAAGAAAGTACCTTGGTCAGACCAGAGAAATAAGGCCACGGCTCCACTTGTGGGTCTCTAGGGGACAATGCCTTCCCTACGGGGTCACCGCACCACTCCTGTCCCCTGCGAGCCTCTTTGATACTCTTCCTGGAGTGATTTATCCACTTTTTTCTCTCCCTCTGATCAGCTTGCGCGGACTGACCCCCTCGAACTTTTTGATATGATGATGATTTTTGACTTTTGCCAGTTTTTGTCCTACGTTGAATAATGACGATCTCCTTCCACCCTCCCTCGGCCGATGATGCAAATACTTTTCCTTTCCATCAGCTCCGCTCATGCTTAGACCCTCTCGAGTGAATAGTAGAGGGAATTTCATGCCCTCTTCCTTTCTCACCCTTTTGTCCTCCAACCGCCTTGACCACTATCACCGGCGGTTTTTCGCGGTGAGAAGGTGAGCGGTGATCCGCCCGTTCGTGTACTTTCGACCTTTGACACGAGTTAGAGTGTTTTTCTTTTTCCCCGCCGGCGGCGGATCTTTTCGAGGTTTATATCCTAATCTTCAGGTGATCGCAGGACGTAGACTAGGTTTTCCGCCGTAAAAGCGAGAGTCTACTTCCTTTAAGACGGTGCTGTTTGGGGCCCTTCTGCGACTGAGGCATCGTCGTTCCGCGGCAGGATACGCCCCGACAGGCAAATAAGACGAGGTTTTAAGCGTTTTCATCCCAAAGAGCTTCGCAGTCGTGCGAGGCCATGATCACTTTTAGGGCTGGACGTCCTCACTCCCCTCGATTAAAAATTTGTTTGGAAATTTCAGCTCGCTAGTTTGCTTTACAACTCCCTCTTCGCCTGCTCGAAGGTACTTAAAAGAGAATGCTGAGCCCTTTTTCTGCCCTATTTTCAAGACAAAACCCCCCCGCACAACCCAGTTATTTTCCCCTTCCTCTTCGCTGGTCTATCAGCTCGACTGAAAATGTCTAGGTCGGACCCCAGACTGTTCCTCCATTTAGAGAAGTCCACAACTTCTTCCTCTTTTTCCTAGTTGCCTCGGAACGCATAGGTAGTGAGACCTTGGTTTCTTCAGCCCTGAATCTCGACGGGAGCCGATTACCCTCCGATTACTTCTCTGCTGAAACGTTTTGCTTCTTGCACTGTACGATTGAGTATCTCCTCTGGACGGCTGCTGTCTTTCTTTCACACCTTTTTTTTTCTTTTCCGGGGTCGAAGTTCTCTCTTCCAAGATTCCCTCCGACAACTAAGAGACGGTTGGGAGTCTTTAGGTCTCCTGCCTCTCCTTCCCTCCCTTGGGTAGCCGGCGTCCGGCCTTCTGGACTCTGTAGGTAAATTTCTTTTCTCCTCTCCTTCTCCGTCACTAACCCTGATAGGGCGATGTCGAACATCCCCCGTCTCCTCTTTCTCCCCCCACGGAAGCAGAGTAAACAATTTCGGCTGTGATGAACTGCGACCCCTCTCTCTTTTCCTCCCTGGTTTGTTCTCGAAGTCTTTCCTAGTTCCCCTTTCCCCCTCCTCTTTTGCTCGTCGTCCCCTTATTCGGATTGATTGTGTCAACAAGTGATCCTTTGGTTCGGGACCCTGTACAAAGGAAGGAGTACATCCTACTTCTCCCTCCCCCATCGTCGTCTGCCCTGCACGCTTTGCAAACTTCTTTCGTGATACTTCATTCGTACAATCAAAAAATATAGACCGTAATTGAGGTGGCAGCTTGGCACCCCATGACTCCCCTCCCCCTTGAGCCCCTACTTCCCCCGGCCCTTTTGACGTTAGCGGTACAGCACCCCACCCTCCCAGTACGGTTCTCCTAAATCCCTCTTTCCCCACCCAACCGTTTCAATTCTATATTTGACAGGATTTCCGCTCTTGATTTTATTTTCCTCTAACCCACCCTTTTTTTCCTTTTCCCGGTGCATTTTCGGACGACGGGGTAGAGTCTTTAAACGGTAGAGTTCTCACTCAGGGCCCCGATCGTACGTGCAGTGCCCTCTTTCCAAGTTTTCTCCTTGTCGTGGGGGGTGGGGGGGGACAGTCCCCTTAGATACCTGGTGACTTCAAGCTTCTTGGACCCGTCCCACTAGTTAGACCCTGAGAGACCTAAGTCTCTTCTTTTTCGAGATTCGTTTATTCTGAAACTAGCGGAGCCGAACACCGTGGTTTTTCAAAGCTGTATGGAGAGGATCTTTCCATTGCCGTTAATGCGGCCGTCTTCTCACGTCATCGCGTGGGGTCTTTTTGAAACCAGCTGGCAGTCGTATTTCTTTCTTTTTGGCGGTCAGCTATTCAAGATTTGGTCCCCTCTCTCCTGACGCTTTCCCCAAACTCACCGACGTTGGCTTCCCGGCTCTTTCACGAGTGTATACAACGCAGGCCTTGAGATAACCCTCCTAAGCTTCGGCTAGCACCCCTGGACTCCCCTTCCTCCGAGCAGGTCAATCCCTGCTTCCTTTCACCTTTTTCGCTCGTCTCCCCGAGTGCCAGGAGCCCGCTCCCCCCGGAAGGATTAAAAAAAGGTGTTGGTTTGGTTCGCGTGGCAACACTTGACCCCATTTTTTTTTTCGCTTCGCTCTATAGATCACTCCCACGCTCTCAACTTGAGAGCGTCTTAACACCTTTTTGTCCTTCACCCTCGGACTCTTCGAGGTGGCTCGATCTCATAGCAGTCCACAGGTCCAAAACTGGCCGACCCAGCAGTATTCACCTCTGATTTCCGGGTCATCCTCGTTCCTTCCCGCGCGGTCGATTCGGCGCGCGACCTGTTGATTCCATAGAATAGAAGACAAGCATTAGTCTCCTTCCCCCCCTTTGCGTTCCCTCATCTTTTCGTTGTAGTAGTCTATGTCTGTCCCACTATCTACAAAGTGGAGAGTAGTAGTAACGGTTTGTGTGCCCCCTGTTTTCTTTTTCTGGTTAGCCGTCGCTCGAATTTAAGAAAAACGAACCCCTCACCTCGGTTCCAGCTCTTTCGTCCTCTTCGATCTTTCCTTTTCCCACGCGAACCTCTATGACCTAAGCTCCCCCTTAGGTCAGTCCCGCCAATGAGCGCAGCCTCTCCTTCCCGGGTCGACCCCCACCCCCACCCGGCGACTTTAGAATTCTGCGTGTAAAGCGGCTCTCTCGGACACGGACGTCGCTTTCTTATACTGCATTCCCCCCCCCCCTTCCGAGGCGCCTCCGACGCCGTTGATTCCCGTGAAAAGATATCCAAGAGATTTTAAAAGACGTCCCACCGACCACCAAGGCCTATCCTGCACGGTAACCCCCTTCCGAATAAAGCCGCGTGTCGTGCGCTTGCGCGTTGGCCCCCGTTTAGGATCTTCTTTGATTTTAGCCCAAATAAGAGAATCATCCTAATGTGTTTTGTTAGCTTGATTTTCTCTCGGTCTTTGGTCTACTAAGAAGATTCCCTGCCAATTCCCTACCGCTCTACCCACTCTTCCCCTTTTTTATTGGTTCTTTCTCCCGGCACCTTTTCCCATTTGTTTTTTTGTAAGTGATAGTGTGATAGGAGGTAAGAGAATTCTGCCTTGTATAACTCGTCTTGCCACTTCCGCTGAATGGAAGCGTGTGCGACAATAATTCTAAGTCGTCGTCCCCTCTTCCCTGCGTCCTCCGCTTGATTACTCTCAGGTTCGCCATGTCCTGTGGATTTATCCAGAGCTGCCGCAGAGGCACTCTCCCGTGAAGGGGTCTTCAGAGGCGATTTTCAGAGGTTCCCACTCGAATTTCTCAGATTTTCTCCGAAGGACGCTGACCTCGCGGTTTTTGTCGCTTTTAGAGTCCTTCTCCCACCCTCCTCCCTACATTTGACTACGCGCCCGTCTCAGTCCAAGGATAAAAGTTTGTTGGAGTCTTTTCCCGCATCGACGCCTTACACCGGCACCCCCCTAGCAGTCCGCTGGCCTCCGCTTCTTTCGAAAGGAGTTCTTCCCCGATTAGAGTCCCTTCACACTTTTCGTAGCGACGAGCAGACACACCCACTGTCTTTCCCTCACTCTCTCACCACGCTATCTCGAGCGTTCTTCCTTAGGGTCGATTTTTTGCCGTGCTTCCGAGATGCCCCGCTCTCCCGCACCGCGACGCCGCCCAGGTGTGGAATACTCCGTATGTTTCCTTCAACTTCCCGGAGTTGATAATCGTGTTCTTTATCGTCAGGAATACTCCCAGTGAAAAGGTGATACCCTTGTTTTATCCCCTCTCCCCGATACCGGAACGGGGTTAGAGTTGTGGAGAAGGAGAAGGCCCTTCCGTCTTTAACCCTCTCGTTCACCTTTTGAGCCTCTGCTGCTTGCTGCTTTTCCTGCCGTGTATTCTCTTCCCAGAGGTGAGCGGAACCGGCAGTTTATCGACCGCCGGCCTCCTAGTTTTTCCAGTTTTACGAACAGCCTCTGATAATTCTTTCGTCGGTGAGTTTTTTCCAGCGTCGGCGCTCTTCCCCCGTGCTTAGCATATTCCAACCTACCCCTCCTACGTATTGCCGGAGAGCGATTCGCTTTTTAGCCAATACTTGCATGAACTTCCCCCCTGGTCGGTTTTCCTTCCTCTCCCCTCACTCCCTTTGTACCACCTTTTTTTTTTCTTGAGAAAGGCTCCCTTTTCGCTTTCCTTTTCCACACCTCCGGTAGTAGCTCGCGTACTGACCAGCGAATGAGGAGATTGCTTCCCACCTCCGTCACCTGATCTTTCCGGTCAGGCCTCTTTTTCCCGCTTATCTCGAGCTGTCGAGAGACTATCTTTAATTTCGGTTTACGAAGCTCCCCCTGTCTTCTTGTTTCCTCGGAAACGCCTCTTTCTTTCCGCCCCTGAGGACGAAAGTGTTTCTTTTCCTGATGACGTTGATCCCTCTGATCCCTTCCCCTGAGCCATCCCTTCATAATGCGTAGAAAGTTTTTGATTTTCTTTCCGTTAGAGATTCCATAGATAATACTTTCGTTTTGCTTTTTTTTCTGTGTGTACCCGCCCTTCCCCCCCTTGGTTCCGTTCAGGGTCTTCCGCGCGGTCCCCCCCCGAGGAAAAGAATTCAAGAAGCTCTGAGACGTCCCGATACAGTTTTCTTTTTTCGATCATGCCGTATCCCGAACTAGTGTTACCCCTCCCTTAGTGCCAGTGCCCTACGCCCTCTCTTCCAGCTCTCTCATTGGAGATAAAGCCCTAACCCTTCCATGCCTTATGTCTCACTACCGATCAGCGCGAATGCCCCCAGGTTGTTGATACTCAGCCCACGTTTCAGTCTTCTCTGTTCATCCCGACATCTCTCTCTCCTTTACTAGGTGTTTTTGGCCGTTTTGATTGCTGTTCAGCAGTTCCTTCGTCAGCTCCTGTTTTATCTGTCTCCTCTTCTTCTTATTGATTTTTCGCCATCCCGCATCTCCGGGGTTAGTGGATACTTTTAGAAACTTGGAACCTTCGTCGATTCCGGGCTCGTACTCGTCGACCAACTTACCTCCTTTTTTCCCACACTTCCCCCTTTCCCGGCATGATCACGGAACTCCCACTGGCGAGAAAGAAATAGGTGGACCGTCCCCTTCTTTCCCTGATAGACAATCGCTTTTCCCTTCCACTTCTGGAATCAAACGGTTTCCAGCGTGTACATCCCAATCACCCGAAAGTACCCGAAGGAGTTTTTTTTTTTATGTCTTTTTCAGTCCCCCTCCTTCATTTTTTTTTTTTTTCCCACAAAGTTTTTTCAGCGCGCGGAGGTGAAGTTTTGGCGCTCAGGTTCTGCTGGCCTGTCTTCCTCGTTCCCCCTGTATGCGAGCTTCATGGTCTACAGGAAGGACGTGAGGTTCCCGAGGACCCTCTGGCCTGCAACCTAGTACCCATTTTTTCTGATCGTTTCCTTTCCAAAAGTTTCCGAATTGCTGCTCCAGTCGAGCCGTACGCCTTTCCGAAATTCGCCCTGTCCCCGTCCCTTTCTTTTCCTTCCAGATTGGGGCCCTCCTTGGATAGCCTACTCTGTCCCCTTCGGCGCTTCTCTCCTGAAAGAGGCCTTTTTTCGTCCCCTCGCTCTGAGTCCGTTCTCATTCGAAAACAGTTTTCCTATCAGATGTTTGGGAGCGCTTCTTTCCTATCCAAGACATTGCCGTTCATGGGCCGAATAACCGATGAGAATCGCTTTGGTTTTTTTCCCGTTTGCCTCGTAGTCTTCATTTGTGTTCGGGCTCGGCGAGAAAATAGGTGATCGTAGAAGAGTTCTGTCACCAACCTCCCCTACGTTTCTCTTCCATGAGACTCCGCTTTGTTTTTATAAAAATCTCACGGCCCTTTCCTTTCTCCACCGCCGGCATCTTCGTCCAAGAAACGATTTTAAGGCCAACACCTCCGCCGCTCCTCGTATTTACCCTTGTCGGAGTGACTTGAATCTTTATTGTGTCTCCCCCTTTCCCTCCGATCCCCAAGTGACCGGGGTCTTGGTTATCTCTCGGTGGCTCCAATTTGATTCCCCCTGGTCTCTTCGTGATTCATGAACTCACCTACCCCTCTCTTTCCACATCGACTTCTCCCTTCTCAAATTACGTTTATATTCCTTCACCTCGCGGAGTTCATCTTTTCTTCTAATTAATCTCGGCCACCGTCCTTTCCACAAACCTGCTAGAAAAAGTTTACCTTACATTCTCTTTTTTTTTTCTGGTGATATCTTCCCCGTGCAGAGCAGTGATAGAGAGCTGTCCTGTTTTTTCCCCTTTACTCCGACGACATCCTCCTGTATGATCCTCCGGATCTCTCGTGACACAGCCCATTTTGGCTAAACGTCGTTCCTAGTCGGTCCCTCTCTTTTCCCACGTTGAGCCTGTAAGATTTCGTTAAAGGGATGAGGGACTGTAGTGCTTTTTTGAGCCTTCGCCCTCCGTTTAGCACACCTCACCCACTTCCGTCGGTAAATTTACGCTAGTCTTTCTCAATCTTCCTTTCCCACGCGACCCTTCACTTCCGACAGAATGCGCCTCCTCTCCCTTGCGAAAGAAGCTATTCTACTCTCCTCCCCCCCCCCCCAAACCGAGCAAAATTTTCCCTCTCAGACTAGGACCTCAGGAGATCCTCACAGAAGGAGTAGGCTTTCTTCCCAGCCCCCGCCGGCCTTCCTCACTGCTCATCACTACGGACGTTTCCGCACAGATCGCAAGAACATACCTCTCTCACCCCCTGCCCCCCCTCCCCACAAATTCCAAGTACCGCGACGATCCCTCTCCCCCAGAAGATGGTAGTTCCTTCTTTTTTTTCCCGTGATTCTTTTCTTTTTAGTCTCCCCACTCCTTTGATGACCCTTTTCAATGTTTTTTTGTGAGAGAGATGCAAAGACTTGAGGGTTCTTCCCTTCCTCCTATTCTTCCCGTTTCCAACCTCGCCGTCAAAAACTAGGAGTTTGTCGGTAGGGGCCTCGCCGGTCTTCCTTGTGTTTTTCCCGTGAATCGTGATCTGCGGGGCATAGCCTTTGGAGTTTCATTTTCTTTTCGCCTCGTCTGACGTCGTTCTATACTCCCTCGCGTTGTCATGAGATTATAAATACTTTCCCTTTGCTGAAGCTCCTTTTTCCTCACCTAGGTGGGGGTTTCTTTTTTCGTTCTCTCCGATAGAGAGAGACTTGGCTTCCCGTCTCCTTTTCTCTTAGTTTTCTCGAGGGTTCGGGGCCTGTTTTCCTTAGACGCCCTGGACCGCGCTTTCCCTTTCGTCTTGTGTGCTTTGTCGTCTTTTCGTAGAAGGTCTCCACCCCCCAGACATGGGCCTTACAGCGCCGGTTACTCCGACTACCTTTCTGCTAACGTGTGAGCGTGGACTCCTCCCCGATCCTTTCCAAAGACCCACAATCTTCCTTTTTCCCGCCGCTCGCCTTCCTTCTCTTTTCACGTCTGGTCTTCTATTCGTAGCATTTTTCCAATGGTCATTGGCACTTTTTCTTTGGTGCCCGTCCCATAACCACTCTCTCGAGCGATTCCTTTTTTTTTTTTTGCCAGTTTGGCCTCCTTTTGACGGATTCCTCTCGCCTCCCCCCCCGGCGTCCCCGGAAGAGGTTCGGAATATATCCTTGTGCCTCCCCCTCGCGCGCATGTTGATATAGGGTGCTTCGATCGCTCCTCTCCAGTTTTTCCCTGTGGCTGCCCCCCTGACCACGAACTGGGTTTTCCCTTTTTTGAGCCTTCCTCCGTCTTGCCCTCCTTCGTGCCGATCGACACGTCAGACGATCGTCTTCGGCTTTTTCTTTGAGATCTGCATCTTTCCGCGTGATAGCCGAAGCTGGTTGCCCATGTCCTTCCACCCTCGTCTTTATACGAAAAAAGAGCGAGGGTCCGTCCCCTTTTAGTTTTCTTTCCCGCGTGGTATGGCCCCCGATTCGCCCCTGCTCTTCAAGACACACGTACTTGAATTTTCCTACGAGGTCCGCGTTCATCCCACTCGATTCGCAGTCGTTATGAGAGGAACCTGCACTTTCCCTGTCGTATGATTCCGTTCCGAGTGCTCCCTACCCCAATCCCAGCTGCCCTGTGAGTACTTTTAGCATTGCTCTCGCTGTGACCTAAACCGCCTCGTCTCGAGATTTCAGTACCTTTTCTGTCCTATCGACCCTTTTCCTCCCCTCTCCTGCCGTCACCGATCTTTCGTAAGTCCTTTTTTCCTTTGAAGTTCCAGATGTCGTGCCCGTACTTTTCTCATCCCTTTCTGTTCACCTCGGTAGAAATGAACTTGTACTCCCCGGAACCCTTTCCTCGGTTTTTCCCCTCCCCCCCCCCCTGCCCAGTCTTGACTCTTCCGCTACTCCGAAGATGAACTTCATGCTCCTCCTCCCCTCCTCGAGTTTGACCGAGTTTGATGATTGGTCCTCTCTTCTCCGATCCTCTGTCTTACTTGCGTTTGCTTGTGTCCCCCCGCTCCGTCACCCCTTTTGCGGTTTAGGTCGTAGACCGACGGTTTTTCCAAAAACCCACCCAAAAAACTCTTTTTTCCCCCTCCGATGAAGTCTCCCTTTTTTCCCTTCGTGCTTGCTCCTTTTTCTTCCGCACTACCTTTACGCGGCTTTCCTTTTCTTGAAGGAGGTCGAATCGAGTAGTAGAAGAAGTCTATCCGGTCCTTCCCCTAAACCCCTGACGATGATTTCGAGTAAGATCCCAGCGTCAGTTTCTTCCTCTTCCAAAGTACCGGCTGCCCGATGAATTTATAAATATCCTATAATAAGAATAACGTTGTTTGTTGTTGAGATCTTTCCATTTTTAATATTTTCGCATTTTTTCTGTTTTCCCTTTTTCGTTTCAAGATCCCCGCGCTGATCTTTATGTTATCATAACCGATGATAAGGGTCGTTTTGACCGCTTCCCTGCCTCCCTGACCCAAGGACGGAGAGCGAGAAGCTATAGAACTATTCTTGACCCTTTTTTCCCCGGCGGCTTACAACTGGTATTCGTCCTTTCCTTGAGTCCACCACTTCCTCCCCCACTTTCCAGACCCCCTCCTTTGTTGGATTTCCCTTTGCACTCTACCCCGCTGACCGCCCCAACCGGAACCGCAAAAAGGTGTGCCTCTGGGACAGGCACAATCACCGCTGAAAGGAGGATCTGAGGTCTTTCCTTCTCCTTTTCCCAGCCCTCTTCAAACCTTTCATCCTGAGGAGGTTTGACTCTGCCTCCCCTTTTTCAGGTTTTATTCCTTATCCGTCAGCGAGCTTTCATTTTTATCAGGAAGGCAGATTTTCCGACAGATGGAGTCCGATTGGCAGTCCCCTAGTACAAGTAGTGTTTTCTCCCTCCCTGTGAAGTCTCTCAGGCGCCTAATTCGGTCGACTTCGACAATTTCTTCTAGAGATGATAGGGACCAGAGGACTTACTGAACTCTTTTTTCCTTCAGATCTTTCCCTTCCCCTTCCTCGCCCTCATTTCGAGTCGTACTGCGAGTGCTCGTTTTACTTCTTTGTAAATCTTTTTTTTTTTGAGGGCATTTTTTTTATTCAGCCCCCCCCACCCCTGTGGTTCCAAGAACTAGGTAGGGTTAAGATAACTACCCTTCACTGTTTCCCCCCTCTAAGACTGCGAATCAGGGTCTCTGTTCCATCTGTCCCTATGCGTCTTTTTCCGGTAGTTTTTTGTTCCCTCCATGATCGGTTGGCCTCTTTTTTCGAAGCGGGCCCCCACAAATCCTTTTCTTCCCTTATCCTAGTTTCGTAGAAATAGTTTGAGGATTGAGATCCCCTCCCTTCAGTCCGGCTCTCCCCCCCTCGGTCAGAAATAGCTCGCGCATTCCAACTCAGACTGCCTTTTTAGTAATTGTTTTCTATCGTCCGAGGATATATGTGAGTTTTATCAACCCCGTCCTCTCCCCCCCCCGGTCCCTTTCTCTTGGTCTGGTGGCTCAACTTGATAAACCCGAGTGAGATGTTCCTCGACTCTTCCACTCCAAAGACTCAAATTCGCCGGCCCTCTTTTGCTGCCCCTTGGACTTCCCTTATGCCCGTAAATAGGAAGTAGTAGCCCCCGGTGGCGGACCGATCGTCTCCTTTCTCGGACGGCGGCAACAAAACTGTTCGCCCCTGACCTCTTCATCTCTTTTTGTTTGACAGCTTTGCCTTGCCGCTTAGTCCGAGGATATCCCCCAGTTTTTCTTCTTCCCTAATCGAGTCCCGCCGAAGTTTTTTCCTAACTTGACCTCTTTCGTCCCGGACCGCCCTTTCTTTTGTTCACGGATTCCGTTGACTTCCCTGAAATTTATCACAGTGGAGGCCTTAGTCTGATTCCTTCTGGTCAGCTGTAGGATAGGATTTTTTCTTTTTGAGCCTTTCTCTTCCCCTCCCAACTAACACCAGACTTTTTCCAGGCTATCCTTGCGTCTCCCCTTTGCATTCCACGAGTACCCTCTGATTCCCTACCCTTAGACCATTTTTTAGCTTTTTTCTTTTCAGAATCAGATCTCCCTCTCTCCACCCAACTCCTCTTCTCTCCCTAACCTGTTTCCTCCCCTTTCCACGTCTTCTCCCCTGAATACGGTCGCGGAGAAGCAAATGCCCAGCGGGCTAAGCACTGACTACTTTGCTGAAACCGCATCAGTGATCTCCATCCTCTTTCCCCCTCCCGAACGTTCCCACCGACCACCCCCAGGACCCCCTGTTTTCCCATACGACAACGCCTTTTTTGTTTGAGAGGTTTAGTGAGTTTTGATCTTCGTAGGTCGCCCCACTCCTGCACTGA
>Ga0179593_1346870_pt1 | contig 13525 bp, 10 predicted proteins | sample CZODoug2_1_08_16_FD_185931 | JGI IMG/M metagenome (GOLD analysis project Ga0179593, IMG submission 185931) | Vadose zone soil fungal communities from Angelo Coast Range Reserve, California, USA - CZODoug2_1_08_16fungal (PacBio error correction) | ecosystem: Environmental > Terrestrial > Soil >... | reverse complement strand
TTTTGGTACCTTACGGAGCTCTCACATTTCCTTGGTCCCTTTCCTCCACAAAAGGGTTAGTTCTCAATGGGGGTAGAGCTTTAGTAGGGTCGGCCATCGAAGGTGAATTTTAACCTCCTTGTTCCAACTTTCCAGCGTATCTCCCTGGCTGCTTTTGTTTATCGATCGCTTCCCTTGGTTGCTCAGGAGCCTCGTTTTTTGAGGAACGTTGTTTCCGGTGTTTTAATGGACGAAAACCCTGTCTTTCCCAAATTCGGTGCGTCTTTCTTTTTTCGCCGCACACGGTCCCCTGATTTCCCACCCTGATTTCGTCGGCGCGTCGAAGTTGCGGTCGGACGAAACTGCTTCCCCCTTCTTTCTCTTGTCCTTTCTTCACGAGCGGATTCCGCGCTTACTTGCCTTCCACGCCCCGGGTAGTAGATTACCCGTAAAGGGAGAAAGGTTTTTCTATTTTCTTAGTTTAGAGTTTCTTTCTTCCTTTATCCTTTGCCTTGGCTTCGCCTTTCAGATCGGACGAATAGCCCAGTACCCTGCCTTCGTTTAGATGATGACGCCGTTTTTTGAGCCAAGGGTTTTTTGTCCCAGTGATTGATCGCGATCCTTTTTTTCACCCCCTTTGTGTGCGAGATCATGAGGTCTGTCTTGAGGAGATTACTTTGTCCCTATTCTCCGGCCCTCGCTGCAAATCACCCTTTCTTCTTTTGAGTGACCGACCCCCTTGTCCTCTCGCTTTATGCCACGGGGTCTTCCCTTCAGGCACGACTGTTGAGAAACTCTTTAATAGTCTTTGGACCGATAGCGAAAAGGCTGCGTCCCTCAGTCTTTTTTGGGTATTGCTTTTTTACCAAGACTCTTCCTATACGATTGATGGGTCCATTGCGTTTTTAGCCTCTCTCCCCTTGAGCCCCCAGCCCTTTTCCGATATTTTTTCTTCCGGGTCTACTCCCCTTGGCGTAGCTACTTCCTAACCCACGAAAAGGAATTTTTTGCCCTCCTCCCTTCCAGGCCCTCACCAGTTCATTCAGTCCGTGCTTTATCCCCTTCCCCTCTTTCGGTTACTTTCTCGGCTCCCTTCCCGCTAGAGATATTAGGGAAAGAGTTAGCGAGCCTACTTTCCCTGTTCCGAGTCGAACATGCGATATTACCCCCCCCCACCCGGCCGATTTTTTTTTATCCCGACTTCTCTACCCCTCTTACCCTCGGTTCCGTTTCCCGATCTTGCGGTGCAAGCGCAACCCATTTATCGTCGCGACATACACGGTTCCAGCCAACTGCCTCTTCTTTCCTCCCCTCGCGGACTTTTTCTTCTTGCTTCACGCTCCTCCGCCTCGATCAGCTCCCCCTCAACTCGTGCGGTTTTAACGCCATCCCCGCACAATGGAAATAAACACCAGGATTTGTCCTACCGCCGGAGCCAGCTTCTTAGTTCTTCGTTTTTTCTTCCTTTCAATTTTTTCTCTTCCTTCGCTCCCCTTTCCTTTCACCCAATATTCCTACGGAACGCACGGTCTCGAGTCAACCAAGTCGGTTTAAGGTTTGGTTACGACAACGGGCTAACTTTTTCTCCTGGGCCGTGAGTCTTCTTCCATCTCAGTCACACCTATTGTCACCTCTTTTCTTTCCGTTTTTACCAAATACTACGTTGTTGTGAGAGATCACTGTCATCTTCCTGCTCGGTGTTTTCCACCCTCTCTCCAGTTGTTAGCGTGTCCCTTTGCCGTCCTTTTCTTTTTTGAATGCCTTTTCGAACGCCCTGAATCTCCTTTCGGCAGGATTCCTGCGGCTTGACTCGACACCGTGGGTTTTTGGAACAAGTGACGCTGGCCTGCCTCGCGCGTCCGCTGAAGACCCCACGTTCGGTCGTTCTCCTCCCCTCTCGTTTAGGGACTTTTCGTTATTTTTTTCTTTACCCGTGGTGCTTTCCGGTGCTTCCGCCTTCGGTAAAAGTGTCCTCCATTTGTGCGGAATAGACTCGCGTGTCCGATGCCCGAATTTCCCAGTCGCGGCTTTTTAGGGGAACTCGTCTTTCCTTTTTTCGCACACCCCTTTTCCCCGGTCGGCCTCCGCCAGCAGCTTGCGGTTCTTTTGTTTTTCCTTTCGCCACTCCCCCCAGGTCCCACGGAGACCGTAGTTTATCATCTTTTGTTGTTAAACTCTGACTCTTTTTTCCTTCTACTTGTAGAGGATCCTGACAGTTTGGGGGCGTGCTCTCGGCGAAGTTCGGGCACGGTCTTCCTTACTTCGAAAACCTGCAGCACCTTATGAGAAAGCCCCTCGCTGCTGAATTTTGCGTGCTTTACGTTGCCCTGTTCCCCTTCTTCGTTCTCTGGTTTCTTCTTCGGACGTGATCCCCTTCCCTTGGCACCACCTCCCCCTTTTTCCTTGCATTGATTTTCTGGCTTTTGGTTAGCTTTTTTTACAAGTTTTTTCGAACCTTTATGGATTTATAAGTGATTCTCAATCCCCCCCCGTCTAGTAGCATGATTCTTTCTTTGACCCCCTTTTCTTTTTTGATCTGGCCTCCTTTCTCTTCGGGCTCCTTCCCTGGTGATATTTCGTTTTCAGCGATTTAATGAAAGTTAGAACGGCGTACGTCCCTCACACACCATATGTCCCTTTCTTTCTTTTCTGACTTGAGTCTCTTCCTTCCACTCGGCCCCCTCCCCCATTTGATAACCCCGAGTGAAAAATGGGGGTACTCTTTTTTTTTCTCATCCCTGTCTGAAGGTAAACCTTTCCCCTTTTTCCCTTTCCTAGGCCTGAGTTTTCCCTTTTCTATGTACTCCCTTCTCCCTCGTTGGGCGATTAAGAGGTTTTTGTCGAGGAGAAGTAGAACCGCCGTCCATTCCATAGAGACCCATGAGACATGCGTCTTTTGTCCTACGTTCTTTTTCTGGGCCCACCTCCCTTGCGTGTTTCCCCCTTCTAGCCCTCCCTTTTTCCCCCCTTTCTGAGATGAGAATCCCCCCCTCCATTCCATGGATCCTGAAGGCTATTTCTAGTAAGGTTTTTTTCTTTTTTCCCCTCCTGCTGTGGGCGCCTTTTTCGGCTAAGCATGAGATGAACCGCTTTTTGATTTGCTTTTTTTTGCTTGAGGTGTTTCCCACCGCCTGCCAGACCTTTGTGGTAGAGCGCTCTCCGAGTAAAAGAAAAGGTCTTCGAGAAATCTCTTCCCCCTAAGACCTTTTATCTTCTCTTGCAATTTTGTCACCTTTTTTTTCCCTCTAGGTTATAGGACCCCCTTCAAGAAGTTTACCCCCCTCCCTTAGTCAACCCGTTGTTTTTCCCTTTTTTTTTCGGTGCATCTTCCGCTTTGAGCTGACGTGGCGTTATTTATCTTTCGAGAGATAGACGGTCTATCACAGAGATGGTACAATTTTGGCTCCCCCCCTCCATGGTCTTGATGTCCCGACTTGCCGTTTAACGCTTCACTTTTTCTCCCCGCGGGCACTCTCCCGATTTTAAGATCTTCCGCCGGGAGCGGTACTTTTTCCCGAAGCCCAACGCCCCCCCCTCCCCCTGCTGTACGGCGGGTTTCTGTTCGCCTTCCTATCTTCTGATGGAACCAGCTTCTCGTGCTTGAGGGAAGTAAGGGTTGGTGATCGGGGTTACACAACACCAGTCTGACTATATGCTTGACATTACCCGGTTCTTTTTGCCTCACTTCTTTTTTTTCGCAGCCGTATCTCACTATTACGACGTTTTTGCGTTCTTGATTTTCCCCCTACTGTCAACAGAGCACTGCCTCCTCGAAGGAAGAGGGAGTTGAAGTTAGCAAGATTGACCTTCACGGTTTCTTCTCTGGTAGCCGGTTCCTCTTTTTCTTGCCTCTTGGAACCCCTTTTTTTATGCTTTTCGGCGATTTCCGCTTTTAGTCGGCTCTTTCTCTTTTCCTGGAAGGAGACTTCTGCCTTTTCCTAGTACAAGCCAGTACTTCTTCGTAAGGCCGAAGCACGCCCTCCTCGGTTGAATTTAGTTCCGTCCCAGACCGGTGCTGTATAGTCGTTTCCCCCAGACTAGGTAGGATCTCTAATGGCAATACCCGTAGATGCTCATGTGATGGCGGTACCAATGAACTGGCCTCTTTATGATGTGCCTTCCCCTTAGAGTCCTGATCTTCCAGCGTTTCCTTTTTATGGTGACCCGTTTTTTTTTTTCAATCTACCTTGGATTAGCTTGGAATCCCTTCTATTCTGTGTTTCGGGTACTTCCTGTTTCTGCACGTCTTAGCTTATCCACAAAGAGAGGGAGGAAGAATCCGCGCCGGCTTAATTTGAGTCGGTTTTTTTCATTCCGTACAGCACCCTGTCAGTTTTTCCCTATCTCTTTGCCGGTCCTTCTTTTGGTTAGCCTTTCAATTTTTGCTCTTTCGGTGCCGCGAAGAGCGTAAACTTTTTAGTTTCTCTCTCGGGCTTCTCCTCAATGCCCATTTTTTCTTATCCCCTTTCTTTGCGGCGGCCCCCCTTTTAAAGTCGCGCGTGTTTTCTACAGGCCATACTCTCCCCCCCTGTGGATAGTTGAGTTCCGACTTCTCTCCATTCTTCCTTTCTTTCCCAACAATCTTGTGGATTCTCTTATCTCTTCCCTCCTCCTGTTTTTTTGCTCTATCTCCTATAAAACGAGGTGGTCCCCCCACTTGTGACTCAGTCCGCTGAACGCTTTCGCCTTCCGCGTTTTTTTTTCAGGTCTTCCCCATGTGATTGCCCCGCAGGCCGCCTGAAAGTGAAGACTCCTGGGGTCCCCTTTTTTTTCTTCTCCCGTACTGGCAAAGAACCCTCCTTTTTTTTTTTTCCCCTGGATCACGTTGTCTCCCAAGAGAACTCCTTCTTGTCTCTTAACCCCCCAAAGTTTTCACCCGGAAGATGTTCCTCTGCTATAAGCTATCACCTCTTTCTTTTTTCCTTGCCAAACCAGCTCCCCGCCGTCTCAGCTCGCTCTTGGAGTACCGTGCAACTAGGCGTCTCCTCTTCCCTTCTACGCTTCTCCCAGGAATGACAGTCCAGCGAGATCTTACCTTCCTCCCTACATCCCTTCCGTTAGACTCCCCATGTTTTTTTCCTTTGCCGGCTTTTGATAGAGGGGTCCTTCCCCCAGCAGGATTTGGGCCCAGTTTGACGGTCCGGCCCCCTCCCTTTTCTCATAAAGGATCTGTTCTTCAGGCCACCCTTCCACGTCCTTTAGGGACGATACGTTTTGGAGGGAAAGGACTAGCTCAAGTCGGCGGCAGACGATCACGTACTTTATCTTTTCTTGTTTTCGTTGTATAACTCCTGATTCGGTCACTTTCTTCTAGTTAGTTCTTACGCTTGAGATCCGAATGGAGAGTGTCAGTCATGCGGAATTTCTTTTTTTTTCATCGCCTTCCCTCCCCAGACCGCCCCCTGATCCCCTTGTTTAAACGCTCCCCTCCCCCTCTCACGACTCGTAGTTCCGCGGACCCTCTCGATTTTTTCTCCTTTTTACCTTAGAGTTTTCCTGTCCAAACTTTCATGAGCGACGTGGCTTCTTTTGATGGGTTTGACAATTCTCCCGGCGCGTATCACTTGTTACTTTTTCGTATCCCTGTGACTTCTTTTTCTTTTTAGCGTTTTTGCCATCCCGTTTACTCCAGGAGCGTTTCCTTTGTAATGAGCACTCACACGCTCTTTTCTTTGCGACCTTCGGTAGTTTCCTCCTCTCCCCTGCTTTTGTACAAGACGCCTCGTTTCCTCCCGGTTTCCCTAGACATTGATTGTCATGTTCCGGCGTTTTTTTCCCCTCCCACGCCCCCAGTGTTTCTTTTCTCTCTTCCTCCCTCTTTAGGGAGTCTTTTTTTCCTTTTCCCCTCTCAATTTTTTCGAGAACGCGCCCCTTTTTCGACGGCCGTCTGCTGCGGCCAGGGCTTTGCCCCATTTGGTGACTTCGCGACATTCTTTCGTGCGCCCGGCGATAGTTCTTTTACCAAGGACATCACCTGATTTCACACGTGATGCCCCCGGGTTTTTAGTCACGACCTTTTCCGGGCGTGTTTCGTTTCAGTCAGTTTTCTTCCTCCACCGCCGGTTTACCAGTTAGGAGAGATAATTGGTTTTTTTCGAGATTCGGCGCTTTGAATTCGTGTGGATCGATTGCACTTTCTCTACCCCCCCCTTTTTGTGGCACTCTCCTTCCCCCCTTCCTTTCCCCTCTGCTGTATCTCGATTTCCGACGCCCCCCCCCCTCTCTAATAGAGGCCTTCTCGTATACCCTTCTTTCGGCGCCTTCCTCTCCCGCCTTTCCCTTGGGCTATTTCACATGAGACACCTCGTATATTTCCCCTGTCTCCCCTACTCCTTAGACTTCCCTTTTAAAGAACGGTCCCCGATTGTTTTGATTCCAGCATGACCTTTTAGACGTTGCCTCGTATTCTTGTCCAAATTCGGTCTGTTCGCCTTCTTTCAGTCCGTGAAACGCGGTGGGGCCTTGTTAAGAAGAGAATCAACCTTCGCCAGTTCATTTGTTCGATGATCTCTTTTTTGGCCCCTTTCGATCGGTCTCTCTCTTCCTGATTTACTGACCCCCATGTGTTTTCTCTTTTCGTGATAATGAGTTGGGCGTTGTTATTTAGGTGTGTCGAATAGAGTAGGCCCTCTCCCTTAACCATTGCTCTTTTTTTGCGTGAACTTGTTTTTACTGACGCTGTAAGCACGGGGCCGTCCGGCGCTTGAAGTTTTCCACATCCTTTTCTCGAGTACCAGAATTTTGTATCGCAGCAACATTTTTTTTCCACCGTATTCTTTCCTCCCGTTATGGCTGGTGGGCTTGACTTTCACGTCCTTTTTCTTCTTCCCTTCCGAGGAGTCTTTTTTACCCCGCTGAGCCCCCTCGAACAGACAGAAGACTCCCTACACGACGAAGTGACGTTTTCTTCTCCTGGATTTGCAGAGTTTAGAGCGTCAGAAGTACGTCCCCCCTTCCGTCGCGTTTTTATTTTCCCCCCTTTTGTCCTCACGGACCTCCTCCCCCAGTGCGAGCTGCTTTTCCTTTTCATGTCCCCGTTCGGTTTGAGGCATCCTGATTGCTCGGCTCCTGCCCTTCTGAAGACGCACCCTGCTCTTTTCTAGCCATCGGTTTTTTCCTTCCCTCAGCGTCTTTTACCCCCAAACTAAGACCCCTCAGTTCAGGCACTACTTACGCTACCTGTCTTCATGACAGGTGCGATTTTCCCCCCCCGTCCCACTCTTTCATCCCTCGCCTTCGAAGACTACTCTTTTTCACTTTGGCCGCCAATTAACTTCTTTTTTATGTCTTGAAGGTCCATAAGAAGATTTGTTCTCTTAACTTCCCCCCTCGGAAGTCTCCCTCTCTTATCCCCCGCCACCTATTTCCCACTTTCCTCTTCAAGATGAACGGAAATCCGTCGGTCTCTCCACTTACTGAACTTCCGTCCTTTTTCCCGGTCGTTTTTTCCATGAGATTACCGACGATGTGATTCTCCTTCCCTCGCTGAAATTTTTTGGACACAACCCCCTTCTTACGGTTTGACCGGCCTTCGAGTCCCCAGAAGCCTCCTCCTGAGTTTTTAGCTTTTTCACGGGTCGCGGCTGTCTACCCCAAGTCTCCCACGCCATGATGAAAGGGCTTGCCCAGTGAAATAGTCCAGCGACGTTGAACTTTCTTTTGACCTTCTCGAGATGGAACGCCGTCTTTACTCTTTTCCCCCTTTTGTGTTTCTTTCTCTCCTCCCCCTTTCACGGCTCTACCGGCGGTTTTCTCCTCTTTCCTCTTCCCGTGCTTCCTCGCAGTAAGCAGGTGCTAGTCTCCAAGTTTTAGAAAGATCCACCTTTTCCCGCTGGCACTGATTGTTTTCTTTCTCACTCGTGGTCCTTTTCTTCGTTGCTTTTCACGTGCGTTTTTTCTCGAGTTCCCTGAATGATTTCCCCAGTCGTCGGGCTCGTTTTCCTCAGACGCGCGAGTAGGGCCCCCCCCCCCCCCAACCCATTTTTTTCTTTTGTACGACTTTTTGGTTATTGTTCTCCCTGTAGTCTTCCGTGCCGTCTTTAGTGGGATTTTCGATATCTTCAAGTTCAGGGTGCAGCTTCGGGAACCCCCTCCCTTCTCCCCCCCCCCGTGCTGCCCGTCTTTTTGTTTTTTGCCCTCCACACCTCTTTTTCTGACGAGCTTTTTTGCTTGTGTCCCAAGCAGCTCCGAAGCGTACAGAATTCGCCGTTATTTTCACGTTATGGTCGTCGGGGTGTACAGAGTTGTGTCGCCTCTGCTTGCGACGGTTCTGGGTCTCGTGGCTCCAGGAAGGAGTTTTCAGCGCGGCATCGCCGAGAGATTCTTTCGTCCCTTCGTTGCTTCTCTCCAAGCCCCTTCCCGCCGAGCTTACCTTTGATTTTTTCGGCGATTCGCGGTTTTTCTTCCTTTCTTCCGCCGGTCCATCATATGTTCTTTTCCCAATGATGGCTGGTCTGGTTCCGCTTGTTCCACAGTTAATCGGCTCTCCTTTTTCCTTTTAACCTTATTTCTTTCCACCGTCTTCGACCGGCTATTGGTTCCTCCACGTTGCTTTTATTTTTTTTTTTCGTTTCTGCCATAGGACTCGTCATCCGTTACCCCTTTTCGGAGCACGTTGCCTTTCCCCCCCTTTCCTCGCGTCGTTTTTTCTCGCTCCCACTCTGGAATTTTTTTCGCTCTGCATCGTAGAGTAGTTGCGTCTCAAAAGTTACGCGCGACTTTAAACCACCCCCTCCAACCTTCTTCTTGTCCATAGAGGATCTCGCTCCATTTCCCCTTCGGGGCCCTACCCTGCTTGTTTTCCCCGTCAAACTGCATGGCAGTATGAATTTCTGAAGCCCAGTTTACATGCGTCTGACTCCGCCGTCGTTACTCCTTCCCCTAATATCGCGCCTCTCCCCCGTCTATTGTGACTACGTCGCGGTCCCCTGCCTGTCCGGATTGGGTAAAGACTCTCGAGGGCCGGTGGCTTCACTGTCTGCCGGCTCTTTTGGGTTCCCATTTCGCGAATTCCTCATCGTTCATTTCTCCGTCCCTTTTCTTCCGCCCGCGCTGTATCTTCAAGGTCCTAGGTAGCCACGGCCCTGGGCTTCGGGTCGTTCGACGCTACGAGACGCACACACTCTCCTTTGCGCTTGTGCCGAGTTTTGCCCCCTCCCTGCCTCCTACAACACTGGTTCTCTCCTCAATCTTTTCAAACTGAATATAGAGCTCTTTACCCCGATGGTGCAGCTCCTGTTCAACCTGTTTTTGTGTCCCATTAGGAGCATTCAAAGAACCCGCCATTCCTGACCCCAGTCTTTCTTAGCGGCCTTTTCCCAAGCCTCGAGTAAGAACACTTTGCTAGATGGCCTTTAAAGATCGCTATAGCGCCGCCGGGTTGCCGCGCGTCCCCTCCTTTCCCTGTTTGGACGAACTGGTCCGCTGCCCCGACGTCTCCTTAATTTAGCAACATTGAACGAGAACGATCGGCTCGAGTTTTGTAGTCGAGCAAAAGGACTTTTTTTTCTCAAAACCCCTTGAAGTCGGTTCACCCCCTCGCCCCCTTCGGAGGCGTCCTTGGGCGAATCCTCCCCGCTAATAGGCCCACCGAAGTTGCTGGTTTGGCTTCCTCCTTTGTCGTCTTTTTTACACCCCCCCCATTAGCAAGCCTTGCCTGACTACACCTTTTTCGGTTTAAACGGATGTCTCCCCCCTGACACTGTAACCGTCAGCCCTATCCCCATGCTCCTCCCGCGTTCTCTTTCCGGTTCACCATTCCCGGTCCGCAGCGCCCTCCTTTTTTTTTTCCCCCTCCGCCTCGTGGTTTTTTGACCTCCTCCCTGGAAGGTACCTGTGATAATAGCGTTCTTCCCCTATGAGTGCCGTCCCTCTTTCCCTGCCGGGTGAATAGATTTTTCCGACGACCTGGGCCTAGTTTCGTCGATTCCTTCAGGCGGCAACTCGAGAACGAATCCTTTCCTTCCCCCGAGAAGTGATCTCTCTTGAGAAGAAAATTGACCCCCCTTAGCAGTTGATCTTCCTGTCCTGCCGACCAGATGGTTTCGTCTCTTCTGTCGACCCCCCCGATCAGTCTTTCTGCCGCCGTTGGGCCCTCCCCCAAGGTTTGCCTTTTTCCCCAACACATGTTCCTCCTTATTAGCACCCTGATCCCGCTCACGAGACATCAGGAGTGCAGAAGTTCCACCCATTTCTCCTCACACTTTTCTGTCCTTTTCGCACTTTCCGCTTTTGTTAGTAGTCTTTTCGATTAGTTCATTCCTGCCGCTTATCACCCTTCGTGCTTGCAACGCACAACCCAAGCTCAGGCGTGGAGTTTGAAAGTCTGCAGAAGGTATAGGAGTACCTTTTCTTCCGGGTACTTGTTTGTTTCGACCCTCCCGTGTTGGCTCGTCTGTTTCTCCCCCAAGTAGTTGCCGACCGATTTTCTTTAGTTGCCGATCCGGGGTGCAACATTCCATCGAGGAATTCGTCTCCTGAGATTTCTTTCCCGGCCTGCAAGGCATCGTCCTCATGTCTCCTATCCCCCTCAGACGGCTAATCTCCGCTCTTTTTCGCACGGTTTTCCGCCGTCTCTCGCCTACGTGGCACCATAGTGTGTGAGACCTCCTGTTATCCCGTTTGTTTTCTCTGATCGGAGATTTCCCACCCTTTTGTGTCCGTCAACCGACTGATATACGGCTGACCTCCATCGCGGCCCAGCTCCTTTTGTCCGTCCTTCGGCACATTCTTCGCAGCGGTCAGTAGAGGACGTGTCGGTTGATTTCGTGGCGTCGCATGATTCTGCGGCCAAACACCAGCACCCCCATCCTCTTCCTTCCTCTCACGTGCCCCCCCTTTCTACCCGAAACTTTCCCCTCCTCCCCTCGGCGTGTTTCGATCACCCCACATCAACGTCCGGACTCTGTGTCCTTACCGGCGTTCTCCGATTTCCGTGGGTTTGTCCCCTTGACAAAAACCCTTTCAAAGCCGACGGTGCGGTTTTCCCCAGATCCTCCCCTTTCTTTTCAGAGTTTTCTGTCCCGACGCCTGTATTGTACCGACGAACACTCTCTTTTGGACCTGTGCAGGGCCAGCAGGTTTAGATTTTAGCCTCCTTGTTGTCACCCCCTTTTCCTTTCACGCGTCTATAGTTCGTAGGGGTCAGGAATCCTCCTTTTTGTCTAAAATTTTTTTATTCAAGTGGGCACTATATCCTTCATTTGAGTAGTACCAAATCACTTCCCTTACTTTCCTTTACCGAGGCTTGGGGTGTCGGCCCGAATTTCTCCCGATCCCCATTATGGTAGGAGGTCTCTATTGTTCTAGCGGTGTAGTAGTCGTCTCCCCCCTCCCTCCTGTACTCGCTTTTAGGCTTACGCTGTAGACTTTTTATGGTCCTGATTGCCGACGCAGACCCCCATCAGAAACGATTTCATTTTTCCCTTCTATCTCTTGCGTCTTCACCGCCTACATTCCGATGGAATTTTCCTTCGAGACTTCTACCCCCCCTCCCCTCGCGTTTTGTCTCCGCGGCTTATTTGCTTGTTTTTGAAACGAAAGTTGGAGACTCGACCTTTTCCTTACTCGAGAAGGTCTTTTATTGCCACTGGGTCTTCGCGCATCCTTACCCCCTACCTTTGAAGTCCTCCCTGCATTGAGTATTTGTCTCATGTAGTCCACCTGTTCAGTAGACGGCCGCTTGTTTGTCCATCCGCTGTTTTTTTTTAGCGCACCCTTCCCCTGCATTTTCTTCGTGCTTGTGTTTTTGACACGCCCCTGGGTCCGGTCCGCGCTCCAAGTGAGCCTAAAGTTCTCGTTCCCTCTGAAGGTTCAGATCCCCGTTTTTTCTCTTCACGCTGTCCCCCCTCTAGCTTCAGCCCTCTTCCGTGCGTCACAACCTCTTCCCCAGCTCGGTGACGAACCGGACTCTAGCATTCGTCTTGCCCTATTTAAGCTCCCTCGACTATTTTGGAGTTTACAGTGCGGCCCAACGCCAAGAGTTGTGTTTTACTCTTTTGGTCGTCTTTCTTTTCGGCCCAGACGAGACCCTTTTCTCATTTAAAGGGCAGCGGCATGAAATTTTTTGGTTCTTTTTCTGAGATTATTCCTTCCTTCTTTCTCGTGATACAGTTTTTCCCAGGTTTTCGGCTCCTGGGTAACCCTCTCCCACGCTTTGAACCTGCTCTTGGTCTCAGATGCAGGCAGACTTTTTATACGACCTTCCCCTACCGCATATGTGCAAGAAGAACCTTCTCTGGAGGCCGAGAGCAGAACGGCTCCTGCACAATGGACTCCCTCGCTCGTCTCCCAGCCCCCTCCCAGCCTGAGACTACGAATCAGTCTCAAGCAACGCTTCGTATATTCCATGACGTCACCCCCCCCCCCCCAAAATGGATCTTTTCCCATTAGGCCCAGGACGTTCTGTTTCCCTCTTCAGGAAGATTTAAGATTTACACCTTCTCTTTCCGTAGAGATAACCCGTACCCCTTCCCACGATGTGATTTCTGCCGTTAGTTCCCCGGGGTCTGTGAACCTCGGATACCCTAGTTTCTCCCCAAGGTGGCCTTTTTCTTTTTGTTTTTAGCTCCAGAGTACTAGCTTTACTGAGTAATCAGCAGTTCAGCTTCTTCTGCCCCCTGCCGATTTGTTTCTTATCTAGTTTGTCTCAGTCAGTTGCATCGTTTTTCTCCGGCCTTTGGCGCCGACCAGGGTCTGAGGGTCACTTCTCAGTCGCCGACCGGTTATCGACTAAGTTTTTTCCTCCTTTTTTTTGGCTTGTCCGATTGCCTCATTCATTTCGGAAAAATGATGTCGCGTAAACACGCCGTCCATCGCCATACATCCCTTTTTCCGACGAAGAGAGCTTTCCCTGGTTTTCTATCACTCTTTTTTTCTCGTCCCCCCCTGAAACGAATCGTTGCGAATCCCGACTTCAAGGAGAACGTCGTAGTTTTCTTTCTGGGTGCGGATTTTTTCATCATCCGGGTTTCCTTCTCATTTTTTTGAGAGAGTTCCGTGCTTACCCCCGAGCGGGCCGCGACTGTTCGAGTACGAACTTTCTGGTAAACCCAACCGGACGACGACTTCGATGCCCTGCCGCCATTTTCCCCCTTCGGGGGCCCGGTTTACCCCCTTGCACGACCTCCTTTTATCGTCTTTCCCAGGATGTGGTGACAGGTGCCCTCTCCTGGGCAGCGGTGTGTACCTGGACTTGAATCGTTTTGTCTATTCGCCTCCTTTCTCTCGTAACCGACCCCTTCGGCACTGTGACTCCCTCTCACCATTTACTCACAAGGAGGCTTCCCCCCTACCCAGGCGGCATTTCTACCGTTCTCTTTTCTCGACAATGATGCCCTGTTTTACGCGTTTCGGGCCTTGCACCATCCTTTCCGGCCCATCACCGGCCCAATCTCCCCGTCCCCTCCTGAACCTCAGGTCTCGCCATGCCTTTCGACCACGGTCTCCTTGCGTCCCCTTTCCCAATGGTCTCAACCCCCTCTTCCGCTCTTTACGAGCCTTCCCGCACGCACTCGCGACCGTGAACCCATCTCCCGTTAACCGACTT
>Ga0179593_1494424_pt1 | contig 13526 bp, 25 predicted proteins | sample CZODoug2_1_08_16_FD_185931 | JGI IMG/M metagenome (GOLD analysis project Ga0179593, IMG submission 185931) | Vadose zone soil fungal communities from Angelo Coast Range Reserve, California, USA - CZODoug2_1_08_16fungal (PacBio error correction) | ecosystem: Environmental > Terrestrial > Soil >... | reverse complement strand
TTTTTTTTGGTTTGTTCGTCTTTCCTGGGTGTCCCTTTGGGGATTGTACGAAGGGGTTTCCGTTTTCAGACACTGGCATCTGTTGGTTTTTTGTTGATGTCCGGTTGTTTTTTTTTGGTTTTTCTGTTAAACCCAAAATGAAAAGCATTTGTTCACACTTCCCCCCCCCACCGGCTTTTTTTTTTTTGGAACATCGTGGAAAAACTTTTGATTTGGGGGCCAGGAGTTTCAGTGCTTCCCCCGTTCCTCCCCCTTGTACCTTTTTTTCAAAAGTTTTTTTGCCCCGTCTTTTTGACTTTTTTTTTTCCGTTTCCCCCTGTGGGGAACGGTTTTAGGGGTGTGGGAAAAACCCGGTTTTGGGCGGCCTTCCTTTTTTGTTTCTTTTTTTTTTGTTTCCAACCTTTTCCCCACCCCCCCACTACCTGGTTGGGTGCCCTTTACACTCTTGTTTTTCCCCTCGTTCCGTTTTGTAAACAATTTCGTTTGGCCCTTGATTTTTCATTTCGAACTCCCACACAATGTCTTCCCACACTTGGCCCGAACTGTGAAAGCCGGGGTCCCCCCTCCCCCTTTGCCCCCCGGGGTTTGACAAACCCCTGGGGCCCCCCCCCCAAATTCCGTTTTTTTGCCAGGGGGACGACCTGTTTTCGTTTACCAGGGAACACCAAAACCTTTCTTTCGTGGCCCCTCCAGACCCGGTTTGCCCATGGCCCGACCTTCCTTTTTGCGAATTTTGTTTTGGTTGGGGTTTTTTTGAACCTTTCCTGTGCCCGTTTGGGTTGTTTGGCCCAGTTCCTTGTGAAAAGTTCCACCTCCCCCCCCCTACCACCACGGTTTTTTTGAAAAAACAATCCCAACCCAAAAAAACCTTTTCAGGTCAGGTCTCCTGAAAAAGGGTCACCAGTCCTAAATTGTTTTTAGTGTTTGGTTTTTTTTGTTTTGGGATGTTTATTTTTTTGGCTTTTCCCCCTGGAACGGGGGCAACGGCCTGTGGAAAAGGTTGGACCCCTTTTTTCTTGTTTGTGGAAACCCCACAACCCCCCACCAAGGGCGGGGCCAAACCCAAATTTTTTTTTTTCACTTTTCCCCCAAGTGTTTTTTTTTTTTCCCCCCCCGGGAGTTTGGGCCCCCCTGTTTTGCCCCCCCTGGACGCGTTCGGTTTGGACCCTTTCCATGGGTTCCCTTTTCCCTATGTTTTTTGGGTGGGTTGGAGAAAAACCCCTTTTTTTTTTTTTTTTTTTTTTTCCCCCCCCCAACCTTTGTTTTAGTCGCTGTTCATTAGGCTTTTTTCGGGTCATTTCTGACATTTTGAGGTTGGAAACACAAAGTTCCTCCCTTTTTTTATTCTTCTTGTTTCCGGGGACTTGTTGCGCCGGGTCTTTTGGTTCGTTTTTTTACCCGGTTTTGTCTGTACCACATTTTTCCTTTTTTTTTTTCCTTTTTTTTGACTGACTTGTGGTACTTTTTTCCCTAACACCCTTTTCCTTTTTTTTTTGTGTTTTCTTGAGTGGCCTGTGTTTCCTGGTTTTTCGCTGGCTGTTTTTGGCCCCCGGGCGCTTTTTTGGGAGTTCTTTGCGTTTTTTGTTTCCAAACTTTTTTTACCCTCTTTCCGGTGTTTTTAGTTTTTTTGCCGGTGGCTCCCCTGTTTTTGTACCCCATCTCAAGTGTGGGAACAACTGCCCCACCCCCCAGTGTGTCTTTCGTGACCCAAAAAACCCATTTCCCCCCCCAGTTGGAAAAAAGAAACAACCCAAAAATTAGGCTGTTGAGTGCCCCCCCCTTTGGGGGCGGTTGGTTTCCCCCTTTTTTTGCAAGCCCCCCGTAACAGGCTTTTTTTTTTTAACCCTGGTTGGTTTGGAACCCTGGATTCCCCTGTGGTTTTTGGTTTTTGAGGGTATCCCCCCCCACATAGCTTTTTTTTTTTTCCTTGGGGGTTTTTTTTTACGATTCCCCCTTTTCCCAGGTTCTTTTTATTGTTCTGTTCGGTGTGGTTTCCGGGGTTGAACTTTTTTTCCCTCCGATTTTGGAATTCTCCACCCCCCCCAGGGGCCCTTGGCTCTCAACTATTGTTTGTTCAACCCCCCCCCCGGCCCGGTTGGTTTTTCCCGGGGAACCCTTTCTCAAGTTTTCACGCAAATCTTTTTTTGGGTCCTGGGGGCCCGCTCTGTTTTTTTTTTTGTGGTTCCTCCCCTTTTTTTTGTGTTTAAAAATGGTGCCACAAAAACCCCCACAGCATTTGGGTGGCTTTATTTTTTGGGCCTGAGGGGATTTGGTGGTTGGGGGTGCCCCTCTTGGGGGTGTTGTGGGGAATCATTAGGGGTGCCGTGTTGATGCACCCCTGTTTTTTTTATTCCAAAATAACCCAGGTTCCTATTGACCCCTCTTTTTTTGGACGGGGGGAGGCGTAGTTATCAGTTGGACCCCCCTTGCCATTAGACGTTTTTTGTGACACCCCCCCCCTCAACAGGATTTCAAAAAGTTACAATTTTGCAGCCAGTCAACGGTTGTCCCTTTGGGGTTTTGGGTGGGGTTGTCTGGCTTGTTTTTCTTTTTGATTTCCCATGTTGGATCGTTTCCTGTGCCCCCCCAAATTTTTTTTGGTTTTGTTTTTTGCAACGGCAATACAAACAGGTTTGTCGCCCCCTGCGCGGAACTTTTTTTTTATTTCTTTTTTGTTTGTGCGCAAACCCTCTTCTTTCGTGCTTGTGGTTTTTTTGAATGGGGCGTTTGTTTTTTTTTGGTGGGTTATATTTTTTCTCTTCTTTCCCTCCCCCCGTTTGTTGTTTTTTTGGTGTCCGGGGGGGGTTCGATAAACTTTCTCCCCACCCACACCCCACCCCCCCAAACCCCAAACAAGTGGGTGACTTCCCCCGTCGGTTTTGTGTCTTCATAAGTTGTTTTTTTTCCACCCCTTGAAAAGGTCTTTTGTCCCCCACTTTGGCGACCCCCGGCCTTGTGGGACCATTGGGGTGTGCCCCCCCATCATCTTCCCCCATCTTTTTGGGGTCTTTTAGGCACCCCACCGCGACCCAATTCCCCTTTCCCGTTTTTACAGCTTCTTTATTTTCTTTGCTTTTATTCTGTTCAAACACAACCCTGAAGGCACGACCCCCGGTGTTCTTTTTTTTGGCCCTCTTTTTCCACCCCTCCCCCCCAACCGCCCGTTCCCACCCACACCTTTGGAAATCCTTCCCCACCCTTGGATTGCTCCCCCCCACGGTGCCTTACCAAACCAGCCAACCCCTGGCGGCCCTTCCAGCTTCCCGACTTACCCCCTCCCAACCCCCGTCACCCCGCGTTTTTTTCCTCTTGTTTCCCACCCTTTTTCCCTCCAAACACCCCCCCTTTTTTCCTCCCCGAAATGCCCCTGTTTTCCGTACCCGGCCCAGCTTTCGGTTTCCCCCCCCGGGTGTTCTTGCGTCTACAAAAACCCCTTTTACATGGCCTCTTTCTGAGCCCTCAGGTTTCTTGCCACGTTTTTTTTCTTTCTCCAACCCCCCCCCTACTTCAATGGCATCCCCCCCTTTTGGGGTAGGGATTTTGTTCAAAATCTTGTGTCCGCACACCCCTCTGTGTTTCCCCCTTGTTCCCCCCGGGATCCAGTACAGTTCCCCCCCCATGATTCCCCGTTGCGAACCCCCACAATTTTCCCGCTTGGCAACCCCCCCATGGCCCCCCACATTTTTTTTTCCCCCCCCCCCACTTGTTTTTTTTGAAACCTCAAAACGCCCCCAAATGTTCCCTTGTTCCCTTTTTTTGTTGTGTGACCGTTGGAAACTTCCCCCTTCCGTTCCCCGCCCCTGTTGGGTATTGGGTTAAAACTTTTTTTAAGTTTCCACCCCCAGTTTCCCCCCCCCCCCCCACGGTCCTCCCCCCCGGTTGCAACCCGTCCCCCCCCCTTTTGTCCCCCCGTCCACTTTTTTTTTTGTTTGTTCCCCCCCCCCCCACTTTTCCATTCCCAGGGTGGTTTGGCGGCCAATTGACAAATTTTCACCCAATTTTCGGGCATTTTGCATCCCCTCGGTACCTGGGGGGGGGATGGGAACACCAACCAACGGGTTTTTTTTTTCCCCCCCCCCCCCACCAACGCCCCCGGTTTTTTTGGTCCGGTTCCCCGTACCTCTTTCTCAACTTTTGTCTCCCTAAATCCCCATCCCCCCGGGTTGAAGGGTTTTGCCGTTTGGGAAGCTTCCCTCCCCCCTTCGATTTTGCCCCCTCTTTTACGGCCTATTGTTTTCCACCTCTCTTATCCCCCCCACCCCCCTTTTGGTCAGGCTCCATAGTGAACCCTTCCTGGGGTGGACCCCCTGTTCCCAAACCATTTTTTTTCGGTTGCCCCGTTATTTGGTCTTTTTTTTTTCCTTTCCCCTTTTTTCGTCTTTGGGGTTGACTTGTCCTTTTTTTAAAAAGGGGCGGCCCCCCCCCCCCCCTTTTGCTGTGCTTGGGTTTTGTGGGCATTTTTTGGTTCAAAGTGGGGTTTTGGGGCAGTTTTTTGGCTTGGGGTGCTTTTGCTACAGCCCCCCACCCACCCAACACACCCACCACCCTTACCGGCTCTCTGCTTCCACCCTTGTTCTTTCTTGGGGTTTTTCTTTGTGGTGATGGTTGTAGTGTTTCGAGTTTCCGTCCTTTTTTTTTCCGGTTTTGGTTTTCTACCCCCACCTCCCCCGTTCATTCTTTCACTTGTGTCCAAAAACACACCACACTTCCTTTTTTTTTTTGGGCCCCCCCCCCCATATGGGGGGTCAGGTTTGTTTCGTTTTGTTCGGGGTTTGGGTCCAGCCCTCTTACCCCCATTTTTTTTTTACCTCCCCTGTTCCCGTACCTTTTTATTACGGATTTTTTTGTTGTTGCAAGGTTGTACCGGTGATGGCGTTGTACACCGGTTTTTTTTTTTCCCCGTCTCCCCCCCCCCCCCCACTTAAAGTTTGCGTTTTCTTCCCAACTTCCCCCCCCATGCACACGGTTTTTGCAAACCAAACACGTTTTTCCCTGTACTCGGTGCTCACAAAAAAATAGGGTTCCCCCCCCTGGCACCTCCGTTGAACTTTTCACACCCCACAGTCCATCCCTTTTTTTGGGGAGGTCCACACCCTTCCGCCTTTATGGGCCCACCCGTTTTCGGTTCCCCAACCCCCCCCAAACGTTGGTTCCAGGCGTTGGCCTACTTTGCACCCTTCCACCAACCCCAGTATTGACACTGTCGGGTTTTTACCGTTATGTAACACGCTTTTCCGGCCTTCCCACACGTTTGTCCCCCCACCAGTCGAATTTTCCTCTTGGGGCCGTGGTTTGTCCTTTTCCCACATTTGTTCTTTGTTGCACTCCCCCCCGCCACCCCCCCTTTCATCTTCTTTACCCAACTCACCCCCCCCCCTGGTTTCACAGGGGGTACCTACCCAATTCCCGTCCAGTTTGGTTTTTTTTTTTTCTTTGGCCTTGGCGGGCGCCCCGGTTTTTGATCTCCCCCTTCCTTGTACCTTCCCGGTTTTTTGTTGGTTTTATTTGGTTTTTTTTGAGGTGGATTGCGAAATTTTTTCACCTTTTTTTCTTCCGTTTTGCTTTTTTTTTTTGTAAAACACCTGTAACGTGCCCGTTGTTTTCGTTTGGTGTTGAACCCCCCAGTTTTTTTTTTTCACCCGTGCTTTTTTTTTTTTTTTTGATTCGACAACAACAAGAAGGGGCTTTTTTTGGGGAAACACCCCTTGGCACTTTTTTTGCCCCCCCTGATCATTCCAACTTTTTCCCCCACCCCCCCGTGGTTGTGATGACCCCAGGGGTTTAGTTAATTCTTCCCCCGGGGCAACCGTGGTGGCAACCAATCCCGCTGGTGACTTCGGTCTTCCACATGGTTGTGGGAACCGCGGTTTGTTTTTTGAATTTTACCCCCCTTATTTCTTTAGTTTGTGTTTTTCCCCTGTCCCCCCCCCACGTTTTTGCCCCCCCTTGGGCCGTCATATTCGTTGTGCAAAACCCCCCCCCCGGTTAACCCCACCCCCCCCTTGGGGGGGACCCCTTTTTTTTTTTCTTTGTGGGCTGTGTTCCCCCTTGTTTCCCCACACCTGAACTGGCCCCTTTTTTCCACACTTTTTTTCCCGGTGTTTGAAGGTGGGGGGGTTACCCAACCGGGTGTCCAATTTTTGAACACAACCTTCCCCCGACAATCCGATACGTTGGGGGTTCCTTGGGCGAAGAAAACCTCTGCTTCCCCGAACGAACCACGTAGGTTTCTATTTTTTTTTCCCCCTATTTTTTTTTTTTTTTTGGGGGAACCCCCGGTTTCTATGTTTTCTTTTTTCTCCGTTTGTTGGGGGATTGTCACCGAACTCACAGGGTTTTTTGGGGACGGGGAAACCCAGGGGGTCAAACCCCATCCCCCCCACAAACACCCCTTCCCCAACCAAACACATCCGTGGGTCTGCTGGTTTGGGGTTTTTTTGGTTGGTGCCCCCCCTCTTTTTCCGGGCGGGAGGTTTTGTTTTTCTGGTTTAAAGGGGCCCGCCCATTTTTTTTTTCCCTGCAATGCCCCCCCAGTGGGCAAGGGCACCCCGAACCCCCCCTTTGTTGGTGGTTTCCCGCTTTTAACTCCCCACCCAAACCGTGGGCCCAACCACCCCCCCCCAAATTCACCCTTCCCCCCCCTTTGGGTTTGCTTGCCCTTTTCCCCCACGAAAAACCCTTTTGCCTGTTTTCCTTTCCCAGGTTTCTAGACGTTCCATTTGAGCCAACTGACCCCCCAAGGTGGTTTTTTTTTGCATTTCCTTGGTTCTTTTGTTGGGTTTGGTGCACCTTTTTTATTTTTTGTGTGGGGTTTTCTTTGTGTTTTGGGAAAGTGGGCTTCATCTTTTTTTTTTGTTTTTTTTGCGTGTTTTCCCAGTTTCACTTGGGGAACCCTCCCCCCCCAATTTGGTGCCCTTTTGTTGTTCCTTTTTCGGTTGGTGCCCCTACTTTTTGGCTTTAGTTAATTTTTCTTTGTGCCCTCCCCCCCCGGGGGGAGTGTTTTTTTTTTGCCGTTTGTTTCCCTTTGGGTGTTTGTCCCCCCGTTGTTTTTGAACAGGGGTGGGGGTGGGTGTTTTTCACCCAAAACCTTCCCCACGGTCCTCCCCCGTCCGCCAGTTTTGTAACTCTTCCCTCCCCATCACCCAAACCCACCCATTTCTTTGTTTTTTTGTCTTTTTTTTTTGGTGTTTGTTTGTGTTTGTTTTTGAAAACAAAACCCAAAACAACCCCCACCACAGGGGGGGGATTGGTGGTCCCGTGTACCCACTTTGTTTTTTGTTCTTTAACCAGGTGGGTGCTGTGGGGAACATTTTGGTGGTTCCCAAACAACTGTTTTTTGACCTTTGCCTTCGAGTATCCCCCACCCTTCTTGCTTCCCCCCCAGGGTTATTTACCTCATTAGTCGGTGAATTGATCCTCTGGTGTGGGTGTGGCCTTTTGTTCCCCCTCCCTTGCAGAAATCCTTGTTGCCTTGCTGGCCCTTTTCGTTTGACGTTCAGTCTTGTTGGGGGAAATCCTGGGTTTTTTTCCTTTTTCAAATCGTGGTTTTTTTCGTCCCCGTTTGCCCCCCCCGGGACCCTTTGTTGGTGGTTTGGGCCGTTGCCGCGGGTTGGCGCGGTGGTGTCCCAACCCTGGCCCCCAACCAAAAACAACGGCGTGGGGCCTTTTTTTGATTTTTTTTTGTCCGGAAACTTGGGGGGGTAGCCCCGCCTGTTGATTTTTTGAGTCCCCCCCTTTTTTTTCCTCCCCTAATCCCTTTTCTGGGGGGGTCCGAACATTGGTGTTTCCCAACATGTTTTTTCCCCCTTGCTTATTTGATTCTTTTTTTTTTTTTTTTTGTGGTATTTTCCCCCCCCTGGTTTTTTTTCCCAATCCCCGCTGTGTGCTTTACCCCCCCCGAAAAGGTGTTTTTGTTTGTTTTTGGATTGGGGAACAAGGGTTGGAAAACCTGGGCTGTTTCCCTGTTCACCCCCCTTGGTTTTTTTGGGGGTGGCTTTTTACAAGCGCGGGTTTTTCCCCCTTTTTGTATTTTTTTTCCGATTTTTGTTGTGAGTTGTCCCTTTTTTGTGTTTGTTTTTTTGGTTTTTTTTTTTTTTTCTTTTTTGGGACCATCCCCCCGGGGTTAGTTCCCCCTTGTGTTTGAGGGAATTTTTTCAACCCCGTGTTTGTGGTGTTGCCCCCGGAATGTTTTGGGGTTGTTTTTGATTGGTGCGTTCTTGGTGTTTTTGGTTGATTTATCCTTTCCTCTTTTTTCCTCCTCCCCCCCCCTCCCGTTTTTTTTGTGTTCCCTTTTTGTTTTTGGACAGTCTTTTCTCCAAACCCCACCACCCCCCCCCCCCAACAGCGGGGCCATTTTACGCGTCGATTACAATTTTTTTTTTTTTGTTTTCCCAGGAAACAACCCCATATTTTTCCCCCCTTTTTTCTTACCAATCTGGACGTTGGGCACGTCCCCCCTTCTGTTTGGCCCCTCTTTTCTCAGGGAATTAGCACCCACCCCCCCCACCTGCATGATTCCAACTCATTCTGTTTTTTACCCCCCTTCTTTTCTCTCTTTTCGTTGGTTTTACCGGTTGCCCCCAACCCATCGTTTTCCTTTCCCCCCTTTTGCAGTTTCCTTTCCCCCCACCGTCCCCCAAAAATCGGCCGGGTTCCCACCCAACCCCCAACCCTTTTTTGTTGGGGTCAATAGTTCCCCCCCCTTGGATTCTTGCCCCCCCTTCAATTTCCCCCACAACACCAAGTTGGGCCCCTGTGCGGGTCCCCCGTCCCGTTTAAAAATAAAAAACCACCCACCTGCCCCCCCTCCCTCCCATTGCCTTTTGCAGTTTAACCCTTCACCCTCCCAACCCCGTTTTTTTGGAATTTTTGAGTGCTGCTCTTTTATTAACCGGTTTTTCGGACGTGGCCTTCCCATGTTCCTTCCCCTTTTTTTTTCCCCAAAACACCCCCCCACCCCTGCTTTTTTCGGACGACATTCCCCCCCCTTTTTACTTCCTGGGGAACTTACCTTCCCCGCCCCCCCCCGCCACTCTAGTTTCATCCACAGGCTTCTTTTTTCCCTTTCCATTCAATCTTTTCCAATGGCCCCCAACGTTGACTCTTTTATTTACTGGTTTGACTAAGGGGTCCCCCCACTGTTCAAACCACCATCCTCTAGGGTTGGTTCCCCCCCACCCCAGTTTCCACCATTTCACTTGGTCCTGGTGCCCAACCCCTCTTTTTTTGACCCCGTCCCTGCCCCCCCAAAGACCAAAATTTTTTTCTTGTTTTTTTTGAACTGATTACACCCTGTTTTTTTTTTTTTTTTGGTTTTGGTGGCCCCAGCCCCCCCGTTGTTTGTCAACCCCTTGTCTTTCAAAAAACGCTCATCCCCCACCCTAAAAGTCCCCTTTTAGTGCTTGGTCCCCGGTCCAACCCCCCCCCAACGTTTGTCCGTTGGGGGAAACTGGTGGCCCCACCCCCACAACTTTCTCCTCTGAATTCAAATCGTGCCATAACAAACCGTGGGTTTTTTAACGTTCCCCCCCCCCCCCGTTGCCCGCCCCAATCCCCTAAAATCTCCCAAAAAAGACCCGGTGTCCGGGTGACCCTGGTGTAGCCCTTTTCAAAACATCCCAATTTTTTCCTTTTTCCCAACGACTTTCTATGGTGTTTCACCCTTTTAAATCAAAAACCCCCCCCCCTCCAGTTTCTCTTGAATAATTGGGCCCCCCCGGGGAAAAGTTTTTTCCCCCAGCACCGTCTGTCGTTGGTGCAACCCCGGGGTTGCCCCCCCCTCCCCTTTTTTGGGTTGGTTTTGGCCCCCCCCCTCCCTTCGTTCTTTTTCCCCTTTCACCTTCTTGTTCCTTGGGTCCCCCCGTGGTTGGCCCACTTTGTTTGGAGGTTTTTGTACTGTGTTTGTTCTCCCCCCCCCCCACCCCCACAACCCCAAACAACCAAAACCCTTTACGGGGTGTGTTTGGTGGGGGGTTGCGGTCTTCCCGGCCTCGTGTTTTTTTTTGGTTTTGTTTTTGGGGTTTTTTTTCTGGTCTTTTTTTTTGTGGTCCCTTTACCTTCCCCCCGGTTCACCCAAACATCCCCAATTGGAGGTTGGTACCACATCCCTTTTCAACCCCAAAACATGTTGTCAACAAACAAAACAAAAACCCTAATAGCCCCCACTTTCCCTCCGGGGTTTCTTTTTTTTGTTTTTAGGGGGGGGCCGCCCTTTCCCAAGGTTCTCGGTCCGCGTCCCTTTTTTTTTTCCTTTTTAGGTTGTGTTTTCCCAAGGTTTTTCCCCGCTGCCCCCGCTTCCCACCGTTCGGCCCCCAGGTTAATTATTTTCCTTTTCGTTTTTCCCCCTGCCCCCTTTGCCCCGAAAAAAAAACCTTTTTTTGTTGTTTCCGTGACAGTTTTGGGAATATACCCGTGCCTGACCCAATATTGTTTTTCCCCTGGGTAATCTTCTTTCGTGTTCAACCCTTTTGGTGGGGGGTTGGGGAACCCACCCACCCCCCCACCCGGGATCAGGGGAGTTGTGGTCAACCCCTTTCCGGCTTTTCCGGTTTTGGCCCCCCCTTTTTTGGGTCCACCACCAAAACACCCCACCTTTTCCTGTTTTTTCTGCCCCAAAGTAGACCGGTTTATGTTGTCTACTTTTTACCTCTTTTTTGCCCCCTTAATCCCCTGGTCACTGTTTTTTTTACCCAAGTTTTTTCCCCCCCCAAGTTTATTTGTTAGCCCCCCCACCGCCCCCACCCCCCTCCTTTTTTCTTCCCCCCCTCACCCCCCTTCGTACCCGGGTTTTCCCCACGAAACAAAGGGGGGGGTGACCAAGTTGGATTTTTTTTCCCTTCTTCCCTTCCCCCCTAATAATTGTTTTGTTGTTTTTTTTTTTTTGACTTTCATTTTTTCCCCGTTGGCGGTCTTGCGTGGGTGGAAGGGTGTGGGGCCCCTGCGTTTGGAATTTTTGCGTGGGGGTTCAATTCCCAACAGATAGTTTTTTTTTGTTGGCTTGTTGAGTCCGTTTTTCCCCAACCCCCAACTTTTGGGTCCCCCCCAGATTTTGGAAACACCAAAGCCCACTTTTTTTTTTCCCTTAATCACCACAGTTCCCTTTCCCCTTTTGGTCTTCAAAACAAAAGTCAGTCGGTTTTTTACCCCTCCACGGGGCCTCCCCTGCTCCGTTTTTTTTTTTGGGGCACCCTGGTTTTTCCCTTGTTTTTTTTTTTTTTTTCATGTCCCCTTTTTTTTTTTCGGGGTTCCCGGGGGGGGGGTGGGGTGGTTTGGCCCCCGCTCTTTTCCCCTCTTTTCGTGGTGTTCACACAAACGTTTACACGGTCCACAACCCAGGGGTTTTTCGGGTTTTGTTTTCCCTTCTTTTTACTCTGTTTTTTACCACCCACCCAAAAACGTGCCCCCCCCCCCAACCCTTTTTTTTCTTGTGTTTGACACATCGGGTGTCCAAACAGTCACCCCACCAACCCCTTGGGGCCACCCCCTTGTCCCGGCCTTGTACGGGGGGCACGTTTCCCCCCTCCCCCTGGTTGGGGTGGTTTTAGTTTGGGTTCACAAAAAACACCCCCCTTTGGTGTCCCCCCCTCGGGACCCACTTTCCCGTTTGGTTTTCGGGGTAGACTGTATGCGTTGTACCCGTGACAAACCCCCCCCCCACACGACCTTTGCCCCTGGGGGGGAATTTTTGTTTTGACCCTCCCCCGGCTTTCCCCCCCCGTTGGTTTGGTGGGGTGTGGGACTTTTGTCGGATTTACACGTTGTTCCTCACCTCCACACATCAACCATTTAAACCCTTCACGTGGGGGGGTCCGTTTGTTTTGCACCCCTGGTTCCAATTTGGGGTTCGCCCCGACCACTTTTTGTGGGAGGGTTTTTGTTTTTGGTTTGTCTCCTTTCCCCTCCCCCCTTCTGCCCCACAGTGTGCCCCCAAAAGACAAGGACTTTTTGGGGTTGTCCCCACGCCTTTAAGTTCAACAAACCAACACCAGTTTGCGTACAACCCACCATGGTGAGCACCCCCAGGGGGCCAGTCTGGAGTTTGGTTTGTCCCCCCACGGCACCCTTTTGGTCCCTTTTGACTTTCCCCATTGGGTTTTTTTTATCTTTCTATTGTGTTTCAGTTTTTTGGGGGGAAACTGACACCCCCCATGGGTTGTATGTCTTGTGCTTTTAATTTTGGCTCCGTTTCCTGGTTGCTTGGTGTTTTCTTTTGAACAGGCTTTTTTTCCCCCCCCCTCCAGTTTGGGGTCTGCTAATGGGTGCCGGGATGGCCGTTGCCTTTTTTTGCGTGTTTTTCCTGTTTTTGTCTTGCACGTTATTTGGCCTGTTTGCGGTTTTTTTTTTTTTGTTTGGGGTTTTTTGGAATTTTGGTTTTTCCCCGGGGAGTGTTTGTGGGCCCTTGTCGTGGCGGCCTTCCCGTTTTTTGGTTTTTCTTCGGTTGGAGGGTCGTTTTAAAACAACCCCCCAGGCCCCCCCCCCCCCCCCCTGGTGTGTGGTGCTTCCCCCGGGGGTATTTTTCCTTCCCCCCCACACAAAGGGTCATTTTTGTGGTTTTTTTTCCCCCATTTATGTTTTTGGGGGTGTGGTGTTCTTTCCGTACCCACAAGGTTTGGGGGTCACTTTCCGGGGGACTTTGGGTTTTTTTTTTTTGGGCCTCCCTGTCAAGTGTTTCAAATGTGGTTGTGCGGCCCCCCCCATTCAGGTATTCCCCCCCCCACCCCCCATTTATTCTTGGCTGGGTCATATCCCGGCTTACGCCCCGTTTTTGTTTTCATTCTTTATGGGTTGACCTGTGGTGTGCCGCGGTTACTTTGCCCATTTGGATCTTGGTTTCCCCAATTGACATCGGGGACCGTCTTTTTTTCACCCCCCACTCATTTTTTTTTGTGGGTTCCGAACTTTGGCGGGTCCCCCGTGGTCCCCTTTTTTTCGTCTACAAGTTCCCACGTGCCCCAAGGATGGGGTTGGGCTCGGTTTTTCCGTTGTGTCCCCCTGTTGGTCCCCCCCACCTGTTTTTGCGGGGTCTCCCCCCCTTTTTTGGTCTTTTTGAATTTTTGGGTTTTTTGCCACTTTTTGTGTCCTTTTTGGGGTGCAGGTTTGGGACGTGTCCCCCCCCCCCCTTTGTCCGCTTTTTCCGGGGTTCCAGGGTGCTTTTTTTTTTTACGGGGGGGGTGGTCCCGGTTTCGATGTTGCTTTTTCCTTTTGGTTCCCCCGTTTTTTGATTTTTTGCTCACCCCCGAAACTTTTCAGGGTTTGGTTCTCCAACCACCCCTTGGGGAAAAAAACTGTCTTATTTTTTTACCCTCGAACCACCCACCCTTGGTGTTGTCTTTTTTTTTTTGTAGTTTGGTGTGCAGACGGTGCGTTATACTGCGGCTTGCATTTTGGGTCCCAAATTTTCGGGGTTTTTTTGTTTTTTTGGGGTTGAAAGAACATTTTTTTTTTTCCTTGTTCCCTTTCCGGTGAGCAACCACACCGGATTACTCGCCCTTTTGTTTTCACCCTTGCTTTTTGGGTTTGGTTTCTTT
>Ga0179593_1711414_pt1 | contig 13527 bp, 17 predicted proteins | sample CZODoug2_1_08_16_FD_185931 | JGI IMG/M metagenome (GOLD analysis project Ga0179593, IMG submission 185931) | Vadose zone soil fungal communities from Angelo Coast Range Reserve, California, USA - CZODoug2_1_08_16fungal (PacBio error correction) | ecosystem: Environmental > Terrestrial > Soil >... | reverse complement strand
TCCTAGTCAGTGTGAATTCGGATGTTTATTTTTCCTCAGAATTTGCTGCATTCTGGGACTTGGAGGTTAGTCTTACCGCTTCCCTTCGTATATGGACTGCGCACTCTCCGCCGATCCCCAACACCCTAGTCAACTCTTCCGATCCTCTTCAAACGTTTTCCAAATCGGCCCTGTGTCTTCGCTGGACAGGTTTGTCTAGCCTATTTTCTTCATAATCAAGGGCTTATTTGTAGTTCCATACGTCCCCCCCCCCTAGATTTCACCCTGGTCTTACTCTTTAGTCAAGGTGTCAGCCGGCAGGCTTGTCTTCCTTCATGCAAAACATTCTTTGCTTTTTGAACCTCCCACAAATTCCCCGGACCCTCCCTCTTTTCCTCGTAGTTTTGCGACCTTTCAGTCATGATAGTCCGCTCACTATTCCGCATCACCTCCCCGCGATTTTTTTTCCTTTTTCCAGGCAGGTGACGCCGTAGGCCCCCTCTCCACCAGAAGATGTTTGATACGTTTCCTTTTCATTTTGGTTTCCCCGTTTGGACCAACCACAGCACCTTAAGGGACTCAACTATCCCTCTGCTTTAAAGAGCATTTGGTGAATGGCTCCGGTGTGACACTTCCCCAGTCTTTTTTCCTATCCCCCTGACCCCCCTTCCTCCATTCTACGTTGTCATTAGTGATACTTCAGAGATTGGAATCCTTTCTTATATTGTTCCCCCTACAGCTTCCTCCAAAAACGTCCCCTTTTTCCATGTTATTCAACTTTCGTATTTACCATCCATCCTTCTTCCCCAGACGTTTCCCCCCCCCCTACAGCCGGAACCGACACCCCTGTCTTTCATTAAAAAGACTCTTCTCGAGTAATCAATCCCCTTTGGGTGTTGATGATTTCCTATTACCATGGTAATAGGTTGGTTCTTGCCAATGCCTCTCCCTTTACAAGACATAAGTTTAAACATGGGGACCCTCCCCGGAAATAAATTGTCATTTTCTGGTATGCCCCCCCCATTCATCTCTTTCCCCCCCCCCGACCTTTCGATTCAGACGGAGCCCAGTCTTGGTCTAAATTGTCTCCTTGAAAGTGCGTTACTGTCTAAACCCTAGAGTCATGAACCGGCTTCCTCCCCCCCCCAAGAAAGACTTTTACGCCAGCCAAAATGGTCTTTTCTTTTTCGATATGAACAAGTTACATTGCCAGTCCGTCATCTCCCTTCCTTTTAGGGTTTTACTCAATGCCCGTCCCTTTTGCAGTGGGCCATCCCCCCAAATACGCAGTGATTTATTGGAGGCATTTTGGCCATCATGTTTCTGAATGGGCTTTTTTTCAGACTCCCCGCCTTCTTGATGAACTTTATATTAAACTATTAATCCAACTTTCTCCCCCCCTCTTTAAACTCTTTTCCAGAATCCTTGCGTCAACCATGGATGCTCTTTGCTGATGCCGAAACATTTCTTATATATTTGGTTCTGTTTCTCTGTTTGACCTCCAATAGAATTTATATGACCCCCCCCTTAGAAAGCCGAGTTAAGTATTAACATCTCTAAAATTGCCTCCTTCGAATTTTTTCTGAGTCCAGTGCAGGTTCTTTATATTGAACTTGTCCCCCGGCATTGCCGATTGATCCGTGAACGTTCCGCTGCTTAAGAATCGATCGACTTCAAACTGAACATCCGCCCCTTTGCACGTCTTTTTTTTTAGGTTGCAAACTCACAAGCCCCCCCCACCCCCCCCCTGCCCGTTTCGGGTCCTTTTTTTTACATTCAAAAGAGTTCAACAGCATGGTCGGTCTCCCCCCTATTCACCTTCGTTCTCATCCTACTTTCGCATGTCTCCCGCGTGGGCTTTTCTTTTTTGATTGGGGAATTTTGGTGATATCCCCTTCTGCTTTTTGACCGTAACCGGACGTTCTTATTAACCGGATTTCTTTTGAAATTCACCCCGTACTAATGATCTTCTCCTCCCCGATCGGCATTTCCTTAGGCAAAGAATGTTGTTTTTTTTTTTTTTCCAAACTATTCATTTGCTCGCCTTGACGCCGAAAAATCCCCCCTCCCTTAGATGGAGACCCTGGTACCGGTGTTTTTATCTGGGTGAACAGTAACTTTTCCTTCCCCCCCCGGAAGCGATTGATGTGGAGGCCCGCCCCCCCAACAGGAGTTTTTATACGCTCAAATGGCAACCAAGTGCTGACCGCGAAGAGACGAACTTTTATAGAACCTCTTAATTCCCCCCTCTTCACTTTCCCGCCCCACCCCTCTGCGGCTCAATTCCCCCTCTTACTTTTCGCCCGGGCGACGGGTCGACTGCAGGATTCTTTTCCTTTAAGTAGGGCAATCCTTTGCTCTCTGCCATTGGTTGTGACAGGCCCTTCCCTCCCCCTTTTGACATCCTTTCTGAGAGTTGCTTCCTGCAGTGTTTCTGGTGGCCCTCTTTTGGCAAAAAACAGGGCCCTAAAATCTATTGTTCTTCCATACCCGCAACGCCTCACGAGGACGATTGTCTTTTATATTTCCTCCCTCTTGTAGAGAGATCGCGTACCGTTGAAGCGTCCCAAACGATTTGACAATCGAACCCAGCGACGCTTCTCCCTGTCACGTTCATCAAACACGTCCCCCCTCACCCCCCTCCTCTTCTATCGATCCTACCTCCGCTGTCAAAACCGTTTCCCTGCCGGCCTTTTTCAAGATTTCCTGGCTGCCTGTGAAATATAACCAGGGTAACTCCGCAAGGAGACAGTGCCAGGCTGAGTTTTGGAGACCTTCTTTTCCCCCTGATTTCCCCTCTTGGGCATGGGGCGGACGCGTTTATTCGTGCGGCGCTCAGTCGTTCGTTTCCCCCCCTCAGATTTTAGTCCCCCCCCTTTTTGCATTTTTTTCGCTCAGAGGCGTAAAGCATCTCTGTTTTTTCTTCTTCACCTTTCCCCCCCTCGCTGCTTTTGGCAAGTGCCCAACCTGATCCCAACACCTGGTGAATTGATCTGACCCGCTGGCGTTTTCGTGACAGGGATGCCCACACTTAATTCCTTGTTGCTTTCCCCGGATTGGCCCTTTCCCTCGAGTTCCGATCTTTCCTGCTCTATCAGAGGGTTCTTTTCCCCCAGTTCAATAGTGTCTTCTTTTATAAGCCCAGCCTTGTGGTTTTTTGTTGCTTTCTCTCCTCGGACCACTCTCACGATTCCCCCAAAAGATCTTAACCGCCATAGCTAGAAATTCTAGCGTCTAACTTGAAGTGTAACCTCTTTTGCCTACTGCCGCCGGAAAATTGATTTTTTATCTTTGCTTATCCCAGGATTAGTAATGAGTTAAACCAGACTTTCTCGTACTTTTTTGCCGCTCTGGCCTTTTTGCATGCTTTTCCTTTTCTTCGACCTTGTCTTCCCCTTCCCCCCCCTTTGCAGTCCCTTTTTCAGTTGCGCTCGCCCTTCGCCTCGGCGAGTAACCTCGCCCTTGTGAATTTAAATTCCCCTCCCATCGTCCACCTTTCCAAATTCTTGGCAGTTCTTTGTAAGGAACTTTTTTTTCTCTGGCATCCATTAACCGGCTTAGTAGCGCCCTGTCCCCCAAGATACCAGCTTCTTTCCTTTCCAGGGTCCGGTTGTCGCCACTATGTCCTTTGCCTTTTGGCCTAGTGTGAACTAAATTCGACTTGACGCGCTTAGTGATGCTCTCCCCTCAGGCCCCCGCGCACGCTTTTAAACTTTTTAAGCTTGTCTGACAGTTTTGATTGGCGCCCTTAAAAGTTTGACGTTACCCTTCGGGACACTTTCCCTTTGGAGTTATACCGGAACGTGCTTCTGGTGTATGTTCCTTCATATTATGACCCTTTTAGAGTCAAGTAAATCCTTTCCGGTGATAAAGCTTTCCAATTTCTTCTGTTGATCCGTTTTAATTGACTTCTTTCTGGCTCAGACTTAACCCAACTACTCATTCGTTCTGACCATTCCCTAGGAGATATCTTGACATTCATTCTTCCCCGGAAATTATATTTTGCAAATACAAGTCTTTCCCCCACACCCTCGACCTTTTGCCCTGATGGTCATTTTTTATTTGTCTTACCCAGACAAATACGTTGCACGCCCCAGACTCCTTTTTTAAAATTTACCATGGTATAATCCACAGACTATCTCGCTCTTTTTCCTTCCTTTGTTGAGGAATCTGCTACCATGGTAATAGAGGTCTTTTTCCTGGACACTAGTATTTCTTGTAAAGACCCTCCTCCCTCCTTGCCTATCCCTAAGGGTTTTCAACCCCTTGGTCGAGTTAAGGCTGTCTTTTGACCCTTCTTTTCCAATTATTCCCTTCTTCTTTGATATTGAGAATATGAAATTATTGGGTCTAAATTCTTCCTGAACAACCATCACTTTACCCTCAATACTTCCCGAACAAAGATGAATTCATTAATTGACTCCGACGGTCTATTCTTCTATGACCCAAAGCTCGACCTTTTTCATCAACCCCCCTTATTCCTCAATCTCGATTTCCCACTTCCGAAGTAAACCCGTCGGGGAGCCCCCCCCATAACGGTCATCCGAGATTGCTTCTTTGCCTTCGAGATCAATCTGCGCACCTAGGACCAGTTCAAGCCCGTTTATGAAATTTGTTACATAAGAAAACGAATGTAAGTGACAAAGGCCCTCTAATTAGGCTCCCTTTAATTGACCGCGATGTTCTACCCCCAGCCTCTCTCTTTTGGTGGTTTAGCCGATGTCCCCCTAGCATTTTTATTGGCCTGGAGTTCTTATGACCCATCCCCTTGAGATTACCGAACAGGTCCTATTTTTTCGTATCTTTTGGGGTGTCTTAGCACGTGCATTTACTTTTTTTTCGCCTGCTCGCCTTCGCCTAGTGGCTAATGCTGTTATCGGCCTCCCCAGTCACTCAGGACCCCGAAGCCCCCCCAGACGTCATTTCACTGGCCCCCCCCAACCACAAATGACCGGCTCTAAGCGGATGACGCCCTCCACAGGTCGACCCCACAACGTTCTTCTACTCCTCACCATACCCCTTCTAATCGACGCTTTCGTGCCGCGATTTCGCTTTGCCCCACGACCCTGTGGTAATTTGTGTAGCTTTCGATCGAATCCAACCCCTGAGGTTCTTATAACCTCTACCGGCCTCAAATTTCACCCCCTCCCCCCTTCACCCTGGCGAGCCTCCGAAAAGATCTTCCCCGAGGTTCCAAGAATTTGTCCAGGATTCAGTGATAGACTGCTCTCACAATAAAAACTTTCTCGTCGATAATAACGGGTTCCCGTGGTATTGATTTTCACCTGTTTCCGACGTGGAGGGCAAGCACTTTCTTTCAGTCTCGTGGAGTGACCTTCCCCCCAGTGAGACCTTTTCTGATTTTTTATAGAGCGGACTTTTCCGCTTACCCCCCACACTGTTGTTTTACATCGCCGCAGGTTTAAACTTTGGTGGCGTTTGATGACTAAAGGAAATGCGTAAAGCCCCTCAAAAACGTAGTTCGTCCCCCATCGCATTCAGATCAATAGACTGGGTTCCGAGACGACTACTCTTTTCGTAATGGTACCCGCTTTTATCTTTCAATGGCAATACTAGACCTTGTCTTCTTTTTCAGGCCCCTTTGTTCCCCTTCGTTGACAACCGACGGCATTTTCTCCGCTGGTGCCCTGATCTTTTTACGTTTTCCTTTCACTGCGCAGCACGGGTTAGCCATTTTCCTGTCTTCCGAATCCCCTATGATTAGCTTTTTTACATCTATCCTACTAAGTTTTTTTGTTTGAATGCACTCTTGTCCTTTATTCTTTCCCCAACCGTAGGAATTATCCCAGCGATTTTTGATGCGCAACTCCCACGTCCCCGTTGTTCATCAACCCCGCCACCGGCAAGCTCTTCGCGTCGAGCCTAGACCTACTAACCAAACCGTTTTCCTAGGGTTCCCCCAGGTGCATCCACCCGGATTGCCTTTTTTTTCAATTAAAATGGCGGAGAATCCAGAGCTGAACGTCGTCGGTCACAATGTCCTTTGTAGGTGACAATGGCTAGTACGTTTTTGGCAGTCGACGGCGTGTGACGGAAGTACATGGCCCTCAATGTTAGCGCTTTGGCACCCCTTGGCTTTTACTCGCAGAGCCGGCTAACATTCCTTTTTTTTTCCGGCCCATCCTGACTAATTCTCCTTCCTCAATTCCCCTGTACCTGCAATTTTCCCAGACCAAGAACCAACGGTTTTCCCCCTGGGAGCCAGCGCACATTTCGGCCGGGTTATAGGAGAAGAAAATGACGATTAAAGGGCTTAACTAAGAGCTCTTGTCCCTTAGCTCAACGTTGGGGTTAGTGGGTAAGTCAACCCCTGTCTAGTGTACTTTTTTATCTTCAACCTTTTCAGGGCTTTCTTCCCGAAAAATCGCGCAGAGATAACACCAAAAATCTATCCCGTTCATCCCATCCGAGGGCTACCGTACCTTCTATGTCTCCCTCGTAATATGGTGAATAATACCGACCATGCTTCAGCTCTTGTCGGAGTTTCTAACGCGTTCATCTTCTGTGCAGTTGTTGAGGTTTTACAAATGAGATTGTGTTCGTTTCGTACTTTATCTCGTGATTACCGCGCCTTTGAATCGGCCGGCTATTGGTTCCCTTCTCTGCCCCATCCAATCTCCCCGCGTGCTAGGACATCGTCAGCCAGCATACAAAAGCTTACACATCCTGTGGACTTCCTCTGGTAAGTTCACTTAGGCTGGTAGCCTCTGACCTCATAAAGAAAGGACTGATGTCGCTCGTGCAGCACCATCTACAAGCTTGGTAAATAACTAGGAGGTTCCTTGTACCTTGTCCCTCCCATTTCTGTGCAGGCATTTGACCAGGCCCATCTTCTGAATGGTGCCCCATTCGAATGCCCAGCGCTTACGTTCGGATGATGCATGAGTTTCATGTCTGAAGGAAATCAACTTGCCCTGCCCCCCTTTCTTGCTGACCGTATTTTCTAAAGTAACTTTTTACGTTTTTATGGAGTCGCACAGACTTAATGGGATAAGTTGGCCCTTTCATGGTCGAGCTTTCATGGTTCGACCTTTATCTTTTCTTTCCTTCAGATCGTATTGATCCCGCCCGCTAACGGTTTTATCCCTTTTGCCTTGTGCAACTTTTCAGCTTCCTTCATTTAAGACCCATCTATTTCTATTCCTCAATCATCCTCGTGTCATGTGATTTTGAACTCTCTTTCAGCAACTTAAACCCGTTCAAATCGACCCTTTTATTTTCCTGGCCCAATTATCTACTCTTTCCTATTGTCAAAGTCAATATCGAATCACTGAACAGCGAACCCCATATGTCCCTTTTCCCTAAAACATATCGCTCTATCCATCCTCCGTTTTGTGCGATGATAGGTATTTTTACTGATACCATTATAGGTGTTTCCCCGGCTTTCTCCCAACGTTCGGCCTTCGATTTTTAAAGCACAACTACTGAAGTTGTACCTCAAATGGGTCACATAATTGTCCAGGCGTCTTTGGAGGCGTCTGTTGCACGCCTTCAGTTCTCAAATGATCCTCAATCTTTTTCGAATAAGTCCCCCTGAACATTGGTCTTAACTCTCTCATGAAACGAAGTCCATTGAACCGAAAATTCCCCGCTTGCCCGCAATACCCCTCTTTACTTGACGCTTCGTTTTCATGTCTCGCATGGAACAAGCCGCAAATGAAGCCCGTTTCCCGTATCCGACCAGCTCTGTGCCCCCTTGCATACTCTCCGTCACGTGCTCCCCTCCCCCCAATACTAATCAGGACTGATGATTGATGTTTGCCCCCTTTGCTCGGCAATCAATGACGACCATGTCATCTCAAGACTCTAAGAGCTTATTCGAGAATTTTGTCTTTCCACACCTGCCCCAAAAAGCCCTGGTTGCCTTACCTCAGGACTGCCGTTTGAATGTATGGTCACCGCGATTGATTGCCTTACCCATGGAAGAGAGGGGTGATGTGGCAGTTTGGCACTCCTCCGAATTTCCGTGACCGGCATCGGTTCAGAAGCTCTCCTCCTTCCCCTTGCTTGGCCGCCGGTGGCGCCCGTTTTCCGTTGACCCGATGTATTTGAAGATTCGGAGAGTTCCTTGGCTCCAGTAAGCACTAGGTTTTCCTCTGATTCCTTCCAACCGTCAAATCATCACAAAGCTGCGGCAAACCCTCACCCGAATGCACGCTTTTTGGTTATTCACGCGGCTGAAGCACGCCTTCTCACCAGCGTCCCCCCCCATCATGGTATGTTAATTAGTCACCCTCCCCCAATTTTTTCGCAAAGCGCTTGCATGCAAGCCGTCCTTGAGTGATTCGCTTGGTATTTATTTCGCGTCTCGGAGCATACGCAACGCCATCTTTTGTTCGTTCCAAAAACCAGCTGGACAAACCACCAATAGTGGCGAGTATGCGCCGGATTCTCTCGGCCACATCCTGGGCCCTCTTTCCTTGCTCTTCCCCCGAACGACCCGCCGCACACTTGCTTCCCTCTTTCCCCTCAAAAGTTCACGGTTTATGGCTAACCACCTCTAAAACTAGGAACTATTTTTACATCATGTCTGAGAGAATATAGTAGCAACAGTAGATCAGACGAGTACCCAGAGAGAGGAGCCCGACCCCCCAGCAAACAAACGTGATCCCTCGCGCTGAACAGGTCTGTATAGAATCTGCCGCCCTGTTAAAATGACCCAAACGATCTCCGCAAATGCTGCCGTCGCTCCTCCTTCGAGTGGTCTCGAGATGCTTGAGTCATGATGGTAACCGGAAGATTTAAAGTTGAAGCAGCCTCTGCACTTATTTTGACGGAATTTTTTTGACCCATGGTTTGAGGATGTACGTCGTCTCGAAGATGAGAATTTTTAGTACCTTTGATAGACAAATGATCATCCCCTAGATGGGTCTCCTCCCGGCCTTTTTTCCAAGGCGTGTGTCTTAGCTGAAGATTAATTCTCCTCTTTTCCCTCCCTTTTCTGTGATGCTCCTCTAACCTTTTTAATCTATCCCCCAGATCTTATGCCCCCTGACTTTTCCCAAGTCTTCTTAGCCCCCAACGTTATTACTCCAATTTTCTCAATTTTTTACTCTCGCTCCTACTGCTATCCATCAGCGCCCCTGTTTCCAACGTTCGGGACTACCAGGTTGACAGCGTAAAGTATTTGCCATGGTTTCCAAAACGGTAACATAACCCTCTTGCAGCTTTTTTTCCGTCGTCGACGGTCAAGTTATCCTGTTGCCCCCTCCCTCTAGGTGGGCTGTTCTTGTAATTCAGGATTAGGTTTTTCCAAATACTTTCTATCCAGACTTTTCTCATTCTGCGATTTTGTCAAGCTTACGCACGCGGAGTTGCATACCCCTCCCCCTCGAATAGGGGTGTATTCACTGCACTTCCTTCCCTGCTTGGGCTTTCCATCAATTCACCCCCCCCCTTTTCCCCGCTCCCCGCCACACCTGCGGTAAACTGCTATTCTGCACTCTCCGGGGGATCATTTGTCGTCAAGGTTTCTCTCTAAGACTGTGTTGCATTGACAGGATTTTCCCAACGCACCTGAGTGAATCCCAGGAGTTTGTCTGTTTTTTTGGTGGATGGGGCCCATTTTCCTTGCCGTTCGTCGGTTTCCGCAACAACTCTTCATTTTTGCCTCAGGGATATCCAGGTCTCTCCCACCACGTCCACCAACTCGCGGTAAAGCACAGCCCTGCCTAGTTTGGCGAATGTTAGCTTTCGTGATTGCTTCAGCCTTGTTTTTCTAGGCGTGCACAGCCCTTTCTTTTTTTCGAATTTATTTGATCTTTTTCGTTATCGGATAGCTGCGTGCTTAGATGTTCTTGTTTTCCGCGTTCCCCCTAGTAACTTGATGATGTTTGATTATGTAGTGCCTTCGCGAGAGTTACCGCCGACAGTGCATCCCCCCTTCAGGGATTCTAGAGGCTTTTTTTCCCCACTATCTGCCCCTCTCCCCCGTTTTCATCTCAGTTATACAAACCCATACGGTCACAATAGAAGTCCCAAATCTTCCCCAAACGCCCTGGGCAGTCTTCCAGCGGCCCCTCTTTCGGCATGCTCCGCAGGTAATCAAATAACCCCCTCCCCTTAGTTCGGTCCACGCACAAGTCCCAACTCCTCTTTTTTAGCCCCCCCCTAGATTTCCCGTTATGGTGTCGGCTCTTTAGGTCTTCCCTTTGTCCTTCGAACATGCTTATTGCTAATTGTTCAAGTTCCCCCTCCTAGATTTAACGAGATTTTTCTGAGCACCATGTTCGTCATCTAGGTCAGCCTAAGCATGCCACCCTTTCCCCCCCATGCTGAACCTTATTTTTGATTCTCAAGTCCAACGTTTCCCCCTTTCGTCACTTTTCAAACCTGCTCCTCGGTGATTCATTTAACAGCGGGGCATTTTTTCATTTTGGTAGAGTTTGTCTGATCGCCCTTCTTCCCTTTATGATTTTTTTTCATTAAACAGTCCCTTCGATCCCGAAGCGTGAGTCCGCTCCCTTTTGACCGTGAATTGCGCCTTTTCAGGCCGAATTCTCCCCCACATATATTTAATTTTCCCCTTCTGAAATGATTCTCTTCCCTGGATGGTGACTTACTTCATTTCTTCTTTTTCCCTTCCTCCAACAATCCCCCCAATTTATTTTTTTCTGGCACATTCGTCCCCCCCCTTTTTATTACCCTCCCCCTGTATTGCTTTACCCGACCTCATACTCCTTGTTGAAAATGACCTTTTTTTCCTCCCGAGTCCATTTAAAAATTCTTTCATCCTCTCGTTGTTTTTTTATCTCGTCTAGTATTTTTAAGAACCCCTTTTCCGGGTCTGTCCGTCTACGTTTTAATTAGATTTAACTTTCCCTCCCCCCAGCTCCCTCCGGAGAACATACTTCCGGAAAAACAACATTGTCCCCCCTAGTTTTGGAGTCACCTTTTCTTGACAAAATCTCCCCTATTAAGACTCCTTTCTTTTTTCCTCCTTGGAGAACTTCCTTGTTCTAAATTTCTCTGAAAACGCCGCCTTTTCCCAACGTTTTTTTCCCCCCCCCCGGAGCAACTTCCAGAGGATTGACCCTGCCCCCCCCTTACAATTGATTCTTTCCTTGAATCCATAGGTTCAGTCTATGTTATCGCATTCCCCTGAAGACTCCTCCCCGAGGAATCCTATTGCTTTTTTTTTTTTAGTTTTTCCGTTCGCCGTAAGTGATGGGCTCCCCAGTCCATAAGGTCCGGGTTTTGGTTCGGGAGTGCGCCCTCCCTTTCTAAGAACATTGCCGACTCCCGCGTGACCCTCCTCTTTTTCCCCTGTCCGCTTCCCTTGGTCGTCCCTTGAAGCAAAAGAATGTCGACGGCAAAATCTTCCTCCCTGCCTCGCCCCCTCCACCGCGCTGGAGCCCCACTCTGATTCTCCTTTGCAGGTCCTTTTTTCAGTATTTTTCCTAAGAATTCCCCCCTTCTTCTCCTGAGCTATAGTGATATCCCCCCCTCCCTCCTTTCCCATTCAAATCTCCTGCACCTTTCTCTTGACCCCTGTGTCTTAAGTCGTTCCTTTTTCACGTCCTATGAAATGGTGATTTCTTCCCCCCCCCTGCGAATTAGTCCGTCGAGTTCTCATTACACTCTCCAGGCCGCCTTCCATCGTTTTTCCGACCTCAGATAGCAGGCCCCCTTTTCCAAACGCACATTCAGCACGTCATTTTTTCCCCTCTCTGGCAACCCCAACCCCTTAATGCACCCCCTGCTTTTTTCCGAACTAAACCCAGGTCGAACAACTCATGGTCGGTCTCCCCTCTTCCCCCCTATAACTAGTTTGTCTCCCCCCCTAGGACTCTTGAGCTTGGCTTTTGTGCTGGACCGATCTCTTTTTTGCCTTTTGTATAGGCGCTTGTCGCTTCGACCCGCCCGCCCAGCCCGGAAAGTCTTTGTTTAAACCCGTGCCTCATTTTCCACGACCCCCTACCGCTTGCCCACCAATTCACTTGACCCATCTCTTCTTCGGGGAAATCTGGTCTCCAGTACCCCCTTTTGTTCGAATAAGAACCACCACGCCCCGCCTGCTGCTTGAGATATCCACTTGCTGTTTGATCTACCACCGGTCACTTCTTTCATTTTTGCAAGCGTACTGTGGAGGGGGCCCCTCATCCAAAAGGAGTTCTTATCCCCCTATGCGCCCTATCCAAGTCACATCTGCCGAGATCCTTTTTCACCGGGTCGTGCTAAGTCTTTATCCCCGCTTCCCGTCCCCATTCCCCACATCGAGCCTGGTCGGAATTAATGCGCTTCACCTTCGCCGTTGTCTTCTATCTTGAGCTGGAACCCCTCCTTTTCCTTCAGCAATCCCTTTGACGCTTTTCTACTTGTTTTCCCTCCTGATCCCGGTTTGCAGCTATTTTCTCGGTTGTCTGCAAGCTTTATTCCGGTTCGCCGTTTTTCTTCCGACGTGGAGAGCACACGACGGGTTTTTAATGAGGAATCATAACTAGTCACGAGGCGCTCCTTTCCTTCCCCTGTTTTTTTTCGATACATCGCTCTCCTCTGCTATCCTCCTCCTTTCAATTTGAAGACCCACCCTGATGTGAGCCCCTGTTCCCCCTCCTTTCCACACCCCCCCCACATAAAAGGCCGCCTTTTTCGCTCAGCAAATTTCCCCTCGGAATTTTGTCAACCTCCTGGTTTACGCCAACCAGGGCCTCCCAGCTCCCCTATTGCACTACCCCCAGAGAAAAGCGTTTTCAGTACCTTTCCTATCGAGGCTCCCATGCCAGATACAGGATGAGCGCTTCCAATTGCCCCCTTCCCTAGCGTGGCCGTGGGACGACGGATTAGTTGCCGGCAGCGATGCCCTCCCATTTTTTTGGCGTGCCGGTCAGCCAAAATGGGCTCGCCGCAGAGCGCGGGCAAACTCTGTTTTCGTTTTCCAACTCCACGATTATTGAGTTGGATCCGTCCCCGGTTCGACATGCCAAGCACCCCCCCTGTTGAGGATCCCAGCAGTATGCTCCTTCGTTAGTCTTCCAGGGATTTTTTTCTCCCTGAACCTGTGTTTTCAGTCTTCCTAATCAGATTGCTATCTGAAATTTTCTTTAATCGCTGGTAGGTGGGCATTGTCATTTCGTGTTTTTTACCTTCCCAAAGATTTAAGTTTTTGCCTTCTCCTCTAAAAGCTCGACGATACCCCCCCCATTTCCACAGGATTTTCCCTCATCCTCCATCCCTCTCTCCCTTGAAGAGGTCGGTTGACACAGAAGTTTGTATAGGTGGTGAATTTTCTACAGAACGTCTTTGGTTTGGAAATTATTGAGATTCTTCTCCTAGGGCCAGTTTTTAATTAGGCTTGTCTTTTCGATTTACCTTAGTGATTATTCTTCTACGTGTTTCAGTAGATAGGATATTAAAAGAGACCTGTTTGGAAGGGATTCGAAAGCACTCCCCTTCCGATGAGACATTTCTCGCAACACACTGCGTCGCTATCCGTCTTCGCCCACCTCGCCATAGTGTACTCCCCCATCCCGTTCAACCCACTCAACACACGACCACGCATCATTTCCACAGTCTTTTTTATCCCAC
>Ga0179593_1452051_pt1 | contig 13527 bp, 11 predicted proteins | sample CZODoug2_1_08_16_FD_185931 | JGI IMG/M metagenome (GOLD analysis project Ga0179593, IMG submission 185931) | Vadose zone soil fungal communities from Angelo Coast Range Reserve, California, USA - CZODoug2_1_08_16fungal (PacBio error correction) | ecosystem: Environmental > Terrestrial > Soil >... | reverse complement strand
CTTCCTAATCGGCCGACAATCCCACGTTTTGTGAGGCGAGGACCGACCCTGCTACTCCCCGTGTCGGACCTGGAGATTCTGGCCCCAGACCCTCACGCGCTATTTCTTTTTTTTACCAGTCAACCCTCCATACCAATCCCGCTTTGAGACGGCTACAGCGATGAACATTGACGTGTCTTTTTCTAATAGCGACTTGTCCTGCAATGCTTGACCGCGTGTTAATCCCCCTGCACGTCTCATTTCTCTGTGCCCTTCTCGCTCGTGGTCCCAAATGCGCCAATATATCCGTTGCTGCCCGCAGTGGTGTTTCCCCCCCCCTTGTAAAGCCCCCACATTTTGCTCTTTTACTTGAACCCCTAGTCGTGATAAATTGAGCTTGTGAAATACAAAGTACAGAGTCTTTCCCCCCCTTCCCCCGCCTGACTGCTCTTACGTTTTTTAATTCTCTCTGTTTCACTTGATGTGATGTGAATTTATCCACCTTGGAAAACTATTTGACGCAGGACAGCTCGTCATCATCCCCCTCCATCGCCATTGGCTTCGTTCCCGAGGCATGGGAATATTATCGACCCCTGCTCCTTGACGGCAATTCGGAGATCTTTTCGTTCGGCGTGCGTGCGTTTTCCCCTTGTAGGAATTGTCCCAACACCGCAAATGGTGGGATTCTCCCCCTTTTGGTTCCGCCCGCCTTTTTTCTTCGTCACGGCTTTGTCGTCAGTCGCTCAATTCGTTCTTGCTGCGCCACTCGGTTGCCCCCCGTTTGTTTAACGACATAATTGCTTGAGTTCCTCTCTTGTAAGGCCATTCACAAACGAAGATCGTCATTGGCTCCCGCCCCGCTTTAGGGCGAGGTTTTTTTCAATGGCGGCGAAGTTGGCGGCCGCCAACAGGTCGCCCCGACCGATTAAAAAGCTCGTTTTTCCCCGGGACAGCGGAGTTATGTTGCCCCAGCAATCGATTCCCCTGAGTTCTCTTGTTTCCACACTTGAGATTAGGGGGGGGGACCCTTTCCTTCCTACTACGGCCGCCCTTTTTCTGCCTTCCGCATTACCGAGGATATTTCCGATCTTCAGAAGAGGGTTTTTCTTCAAAGGCTTTCCAGTCCTGAACAGCCGTCCATTTCTTTTTTTTTCCCCATAGGCCAGGTCCGCGTCTTTCCGAATCTCGACCGCAAAGGAAAACGGTGATTCCACCCCGTCAAGGCAGGCCGATCTAATTCTATTTTGTTCGAGTTGTTGTTCGTTGCTGGGCAAACAGAAGTTCCCTTTCGCCATTCGCGAGAGATGACGACCCCCCCCGATGACCGCTCTCCCCCCCTTCCGATATCGGTTTTTTTAACCAAACATTTTACAGTCCGACTGCCAACTTTCGAAGATCGTTCGGCACCTCTTTGTCGCTCGAGGAGTAGTCTGAGAACGAGAATGGCTACAGACCCTATCTTTTTCAATTCTTTGTAACACTAACTATCCGGCGCGGTCTCAGCAAGGCCAGTCCTTTTATGTTTTCCGTATGTTGAAAAGTAAGCTACCCTTTACAGAAGGATCAGATTCCGGGACCCCCGATTTCAATGTGAGATCTCCCTTTCGAAAGAGCATGTGCCCCAGTTGTCGGAACGACCACCCCCTTTTGCTCCCAAGGTCCCGATTTTTTTTACTTTGCCGGCGAATGCCTTTGACTCCCATCTGTCGGAGAAGAAGCGCGTCTGCTCGGAGCATGCTGCTTTACCCAAGACTTACGCGTCCCCACGCCGCCATAGAGAGTAGGTATCGAAGGTACACGGCGATGCGAGAGCGCACGGCCTCCCCCTCCGGCTGATTCTCCTTCCCCCGAGTTGTCCGGCCTGGACCGCGGTCTTCAGTGGCTCGACGAGATATACTTATTCGCTCCCCCAAAGCGGAATATCACCTCGCGGTGATGGTCGCTCAGGCTTCTTCCCGGTCTTCATTCCGAGGCCATCTCTTTTTTTACCTGTTGGTGGTTGTTATCCGCCTTATTGTCTGAAAAAACCCTTGAAGACTCCGTCCTTTCGAAGCCATCCGCCCTTCTTCAGCTTTTTTTACTTTTGCTGAGATGCTTCACCAGTAGTATTCCGTTCATACTAAAGAGGTAAGGAATAACGCAGCTTTTGGTGGAGGGATACAGAAGCCGTCTTGGCGGGTTATCCTTAGCTCTAGTCTCATTTTTTCGACTTGGCGTACGCCCTGCAGACGCGGCGCGCGGGCATGTGGGTGAAGCGTTCTGGCTTGTGTAAAGGAATTTTCCGAGCCGCACGCGCTCGTGTTCACGTTTTATTCGAAGTCCAGGCCTTCGCCTGTTTTTTAACACTTTGACCAATAGCAGGGTTTTTCCGCTTGGGGGTTATATAGGGAAGACCCCTGGCACCACGGGAGGGCCTGGTATTCCATAATGAGACTCCAGTTTTGCAATAAGGCCGACGCATGATTTCAGCTTTTCAGTCACCCCCTGGTCCTGCGTCCTGGCTAGCTCTAATATTGGCCTTGCTCCATTGAAACGTATTTCTGAGCGAGCTTCCCTTATTCACAGATCTCCTGGCTAGACCAGACTTCTCCTGTGAATCTGCGACGGTTTGTCGCGGGTCCCCTGTTGAGATTTCTGCCCTCTCTATCGGCGGGTTAGCACGGTACGGACACGATCGTCACAGGGAGCTTGCAAACTAATGCGATGTACCATCAATCCCACCCCTCTACGAGATCAAGAAGAGATGAAGGACGTTATAAAGCGTGGTTCCGGGCTTCTTTTCGAGGATTTTCAATGAAGATGGCCCTAGAGTTTCCTGGCTGCACCCGGTGCAATGGTTCGGACCTTTTCAAGGTAATGGGAAAGCCGAAAGTGAACCGCTTGTCGTTGCAGATCGATTATCTCTCTGACTGGTCGGCGCGTCGGGCCCCCCAGGTTTTCTCTCGTCGTCCTTACCTGTCCCAAATCTTTGTCAGAGTCCACCGCTAGCCCCTTTCGTTGTTTTTTCCAGTCCCCTCAGCTCGGATGCGGGCGGTGTCCCTTTTCGTCCCCCCTTGGCGGAGTTAAATGTTTCGCCGGTGCCCCCTTCGCCATCGCGTCGGGTGCCTGTTGCCTCGGGGCTTGGTTCTTAGCCCGACAAAATCCCTTGGCGTCGCTCACACTGGGGAGTCTTTACCACCTTTTTTTTGGCACAAGCGTCCTCGGTTCCGCACCCCTGGCATTCGACTTCGACTGGCCGCAAAGCTATTTCCTTCGGTTTCGGCCCCCTAGTTGCCCCCCAAAGATTTTTACAGTCAGGGGTTAGATCACGCCGCGAAATTTTCCTCGCATTGCCCGGCCTGGCGTTCCCATGTTTTGTCGATAGAGTTTTCCCCCCCGACTCCCATTTCGTCTTGATGATGTCTGATGCCTCTCTCCGTAGGACGCGTAAAGTTCCCATTAAACCCATCGCAAGTGAAAGTTCCCGGTCCTTTCTTCCCCTTTTCAGCGCGGCTCGTTCTGCCAGGCGAATTGTTGGACGTTTTTTCTTTTCCAACAATAATCTCTATTCATCACCAATCTTCTTTTTCCCCATCAATCAAAAATGGCGGGCTTACCCGTTTGGGAACAACAAAACCTTCCCCGGCTTTTCAGCAACTTCCAATTATCCTATTTTGATTGACGCCTGAGAGCTCCCATTCCCAAAGGAAGGCTTCGTGTGAAGTTTAAAGGGTTTCAATATCCGTTCAATCGCGAGGACGTCCCCGCTTGCCCCTTTCTCCCTGTAGTCCGCAATCTCACAATCTTTTCTTTGCCTGAGAAAGGAGTGGCCCTCCACAGCATAATCTTTTAGTCGGCGGCGTGAGAGCCCCCCCTGGCTCCTTTCTCCATTTCCGACAAGGATTGCTCCTCCTGTTGTGCTCTCCCAGTGGGATTTTCGTAAGTGGATTAAGTCTCCTTCCAGTCCTCCGTTTTGTGTTACTAGTCTCCGCATGTCATCACGTCGAAATCACTGGGGCCTTTATGACCCAGCTTATTCCTAAAACTCCCTGTGTCGGCCATGTAGTTATGGGCTCAAACTCACGCCAGAGTGAGGTGCGTTTTTAACAGTCACAGCCTTCCCCCCAGTTTCCACCGTGCAGATTTGCTCTTCGGTCCCGCAAATTGGCACCCCCTTGCTTTCGTCCTCGCCCTATGACTCTAATGATGTTCCGGGCCCCAATGAAAATTCAGAGCGCAGAACTGTTCCCTTCTTCGCTAGCTTCCTCAAATCGAGCCAAACCCTATGATAATTTCAGTTGCATCCGTTCCACGTTAACCTCCATGTTTGGCCTTGTAACAAGACCTTTCTCTTTCTTTCACTTGTTTCCATTCCCCCCCAGTGAAAACTTAGGCGGCACTTCGCTGGTCCGGGTTCCCTTTTTTTCCTTCCCCTTGAGATGTTTGCCACGTGGGCTCCGTTTTCCGGCCTGCGCTCTCCTAGCCAGCCCCATCCCTTCGTTCTTTTCCTAGGAATACTCTGCTTACAAACGGTCTTCCAGGCCGGCCATCTCCCCCGGCTTAAGCTGTGTGAGATCCTTTTTTTCCTTGTACCACATACCTTTTCTCGCCAAACGATTTCAACAGAGATGTCTTTTTCGTACAGGACGCTTCGACTAGTGTGATGCGCCCGAGAGGTGCCGGTTTGGAAATCGCCCCATCTATTGATTCTTTCTCCCTATTCGTCCGTATTTTCACTCCAATACAGTCCTATTTCCCAGTGGCCCCCTCCCGTTTCCCCGTATGGGACGGTCACGGCGGAGCCTTTGCTTTTCGACCCACCCCTTACCTTTAGCACACGACAAGATTTCGCAGCCCTCTCTTGTAAGCTTGCACCCTCCTTCTGAGAATCGTTAAAGGGTTAATAATCTCTTTTTTTGCCGTTACTTGCGGACGATCGTTTCACGTCCTTGTTCCGCTTTTTTCCCTTAAAGAGGATATTTAACAGATCTGCCCTGTACTCGGAGGCGTCATGTTTCCCAGGAATTTTCCATTTTCGATCCCGGGCCGTTTCCTCAATTCATAGGGCCGTCATTGGACGCCCTTGACCGCACCGACTGAACATTTCTGATCCCTTGGCCGGCCCCTTCCTTTTGCTAGAGGTTGGTTTTTTGGCGTATGATACCTCCACCCGCACGCCTCGTTTTTCGCCGTTCGCTTGACCTATTCTTACTGTAAATTTTCACCGCCCGCTCTTTTCCTTCAGGAAATCCAAAGCCGCGTGTCAACGCGGTCGCAGATCGATTCGTTCCCTGTTCTCTCGAGGGTATTTTATATTCTTCCCCTATCGACATGTCTCATGATCAGGCCCTTAATTAGATTCCCTAATCTTAGCGCGCCGAGCAAACCCTCCCGTTGACTTTCCTTTCTGGGAAAATTCCCTCATTCTTTTTCCATTGACCCATGCCCTCCCCTTTTTTCACCCCCCCTAGTCCTTTGATTTTCCGGAGGAGATCTCCCCGTAAAGGAGGATCAAGCTCGGACACCGCCGATACTGTGGTCATTTAGGAATAAACAACATGTCAACGGTCAATTTTGCTGATTTGCCGGCGACCTTTATTAGAAGCAAAGATTTTTATTTCAAGAAAGCGAGTTCTTAGGCTTCTGACTGGACAACTACTTCTACCGGTCGTTTTCCACCTGCCCTCTTGCCCCCCCCCTCCCCCTCTGATAGGTAATGCCAACGGCCATGCGCGTTCTATCAGTTCTCCCTCCAAAGAACTTCTTGATTTCTTTCTCTCCCCAAGAGGGCGGAGGAAGGTCAGAATTCTTTTCCGGAATCCCCGGACTGGACTCCTCCCTTGCGAGCGCCCACCCCGATCCTCGCGCTTTTCGGAAACCTTAGGCCCTTTGGCGACAGTCCTTGCGCTATATATTTTCCAATCACGAACAGTTGTGTGTTATGTCTATGGCCTCTTTCTGCCGCCCCCCCCCCCCTTGCAGAAGGCCTGTTTCCGTCTAAGACATAGATGGTGGATAGTATGATTGGCTTGATACTTTAACTAGATTTTCATCACCTGACGAACTCCCCTGCCCGTGAATTGCGCGCGGTTTTATAACCGCCGTCCTTTGAGTGATCTTGCTTCCATATCAGTTTTATCTTCCGGCAGAGGGGATATGTGCCTCGACCGTTTTTTTTTGTTTTTCTTCCGCGGGCGCTCGGTACAGGAATCCCCGAGCGTTCACCGATCCTTTCGAGGAGTGTTTCTTGACCGGCTGCCTTCTTTTTCTCAGGTTGCAAGCAATCGTACTTTCAATACAGGGGGGCGAGGTATATTGTGACTCCACTTCCCACCGGGACTCTTTTATCTCGCCCTTTTTCTAGGAAATCCGTCCGATTATCTCTTTTTCCATCTTTGTTTTTCATTTCGATCCTTTGCTCACCCGGGCGAGACTGTCCCCTCTTGCAATTTTACCCTAGATTTTTCTTTTCTTTCTCTCGTCTCTTCGCTCTTCCTAGAGCCCCTCCAATAAGGTCCCCCTCCGTCCCGCGTTTTCCCCCCTTCGACGTTTGCTCTGTTTTCTTTTCTTCCGCTCTCTCTTCTGTTCTATTCAGGAGATCACAGTTCCCCCTATCGGCCGTTTTGCAACGCGTCAGAATCCACAACCCCCTCCCTCCACCCCCTATCTTTTCCAGAGGTAGTTTCCGACGTCTTCCCAAGTAACCGTTTCGGGCTTCGAGGATCTGACACCCAACCCCTCTGGCATACTTTTCTGTTTTAACTTCCCATGTGTAAGGGTCCGCAATCATTTTCCCTCCTATCTCCTCCCCCCTTCGGTGGAACCTTCAGGATTTTCGGTGCTCCCCTGGGTGGTGGGGTTGGTTGGTTGGTAGCACTCCTTCGGCCCTTTCTTCGTCTCGCCGGGCCTTTCCTCCCTCTCCCTCTGAAACTACTCCTTTCCCCTCCCGAGTTCCGATCAATACTCCCTTCTTGCGTTTCATCACCCTTTCTTTTCGTCTCCCCTTCCCGAGTTTGCCGAACCCCCTACCCCCCTTCGCGGATTGCGAGCTGACGATGTTTCGGTTTCTTCCTGCCACCACTTACGAGCTTCCCTCCAAGCCCCCTCTTGGCTTTTCCCAATTTGTTTCACCCTTTTCCCCCTCGCGGCTCATTCTCTCACTGAATCCCCCCCTACATGCGATGCCTTCGGTGCGTGGACCCTTCGTTCCTCTTCAAGTCATTTTTTTTTTCCCCCCTCGAGTTTCCCCCCCTTCCGCTCAGCCCTTCGCCCCCCAATTTAGAGGAACTGGGGAATCTTCATTTCCCCTTCCCTTCAACACCTCCCTCCCCCCTTCGCTTTTATTGTCTGAACGCTTTACTATATTCCGGAGCCCATTTACTCCTCCATTCCCCTTTCCCCCCTTTCCCGCCGGATTCCCCCCGCGGTCCCTTCCGCCCCTCCATTGTTGTGACCCTTTGGGATGGCCCCCCCATTCCTCCTCGATGTCCAGCTATTGTCAAGCCGGGTTTACGTTTGCAATTTCCCGAGGGCCCCCAGTCACTTCCCCCCCTCTTGTGTCCCTCCCCTCTTTCTTGACTTGAGGCGAATAAAGTCAGGCTCTGCCTGTCCGTGAATTTCACCGCTCAGCTCAGATTTTTCTCCGCTTCCGTCCCCTCCCCCCCCCTTTCCCCCTTCCGCCGGTTTTTAGCTTCTTCAAATTGTCCTTTTTCTTGCTCCAATTATCTTCTGTAAACCTAATCGGAGGATGAGCATGTGCCATTCTCCCCCTTCGTGGCTTTTCACCTTCTCTTTTCCCGCGTCGTGGCTAAGTGATTTTCCTTCTCCTTTTTTCGTTTCATCTTTGTTTTGTTGTTGAGAGCTGCCAAGACAACCCCAGGTTGAGCGTCCCGTGACCCTCCCCCTTTCTATCATTCCTCCCCTTTTTGACATGTCAAAGGTTCGGTTTTTTTTCCCCCCCGACAGGCGCGGCTTCGTGCCCAGGTCCAACGCCTTTTTTCCCTACAACTTTCCCTCTTTTCTTTCCCCCCTTTCCTAAATTCTTGTCCACACGGTGCGGGCCTTTCGATCTTTTCTTTTCCTTTATGAACGCGTCAACGCCCCCCCCCGGACTCCTCTCTTTCCATTTTTCCCCCTTTTTTTCTGCCTAGTCACTCCCTCCTAAACAATCCTTGAGTTCTTTCCCCGTTTTTCTTCTGTTTCCCTCCCCGCGAAAACTGGTGAGGCCTTACCTCCGTGCTCGGCTACTTCCCCCCCCCCCGAGATTTTTTCCCCCCCCCCCCCCCCATAAAATCGGATTCAGCGATGAGTCTCCTGTCTTGATCTGTGATTTGAATGTTTTTTTAACGGAGCCCGCGTAGATCTTCCCCCCCCATATCACTCCCCGAAGCCTCCTTCTCCCCCTGAGTCTTCCGATTCCCTTTCGAGAACTGTCGCGTTTAAATCTTTCTGCCGCTTGCGCGGATTATTCTCCCTGGGCCTTCCCCCACATTCTTTTTCTCCCCCCTGTTCCACGTCTGAATAAGTCCCAGGGCTTTTTTCTTTTAGGAGAATCGTTCGCCTCGATCCCCCCTTTTTGTTGTCCAAATCGCCACCCCTTTTCGTGCCCGACGTATTTTTGCTACAAGCCGAGACAGTGGCGCCTCCCCCCCTCTCTGTTCCCCCCCCGCTTGAGCCCCCGTTCTTTCCCCGTGGACCGCCCACACAGTTAGGAAACCTAGATCGAGGAGGATGGGTCCTCTCTCTTCGCCCCCACAGAACTTCTTTCTCTTTCAGGTATCCCCTACCTGGTAAAGGAATGGAGCATCCAGGACAAGCCACTTGTCGCGTCTTTCCAGCACCTCTCCTCGGATTCACCTCCCCGGGGATTTAGATTGTCCTTATTTTCCCCCAAGTGATGCTGATTGGTTCTCTTTCTAGGCCACTTTCTAGTCCTTTCACTGACCCCCTTCAGTATTAATGTTTAAAATACAGTAATTTCAATCTCTAGGGGAGTTCGTTGTTGGGTTTTTCTGTTTGTCAACACCAGACAGCCTCTTTCCCGATGTTTTCCCCCCTTCCCCTAAAAGGTCCTTTTTTGATATCGCGCATTGAAAAATTTTCAAACAGGTACATCCCCCCTTCCCTCAACGTTTTTCCAAGATCGTTTCCTTCGCTGTCGCTATGAAGCTCTTGACCTCTTGATCAAACCATCCCCCATTAGGCTGTCCAATCCCTGCTCTCCATGAGAAACAAGTTTCCCCTCAAAGTGGTTCCACAGTCCGTCGATTATGTTTTCCGATCCCCTTTTCCATTTTCCCCCCCTGAAGACGCGTTGCCAATGCATAACCATTTTTTGATTCCCAATTCTTGGATGACTGCGAAGGCCTGGACCTCGCCCCTTTTTTGACCCGGACACTCCCCCAGAGTTTCTTTTTGAGTGCAGGGAAAATTCCCAGCCAAAAACTGAATAGCGGCTTGTCAGGCCTATTCCACGGCGTATTTTCCTTGCTACTTGATCCTTTCTTTTCTGACAGATCTGGGTTTTTCCCCGTGTAGTAAGGTTTAATCTTCTAAGGTTAGACCTCCGCGAGTGCAGACCCGCTGACGATCACAGAGGTTTTCTTTCCCGGCCCACTTCTTCCCCCGGTGGTTTCTTCAAATGCCCGAAGAGAGCTCCCTCTTGGTTTTGTTTCTCGAGCTGGCCCTCTTTTCTAACCCCCATCCTTCTCCTTTGCTCAGACCCTGCCATTATTTTCAGCTCGGTATAGAGGACCCGATAAACACCGTTCTCTCTATGACTACAGAGGATGTTCCCATCCTTTCTGGAGGCATTCCAAGTTTGGCTTAGACTTTCGCTTACGAGAATAGACGGGTTATTCATTCTTCCCATAATCTTCAGGCCGAGGTTCCCCTTTCACCCGTCTTGTTTCCTTTACGTGGAAATATTGAGTCCAGGACTGTCCTAGCCTAACCTCTCTACTTGCTCCCGACCAACGCTTTGTTTCTGATCAAGGCTAGTGGAAAAAGCCCCAATAGTGCCTGGCTCCAAGTTAGTGAAGCAACTTTTTTGGGGATCGTTCTTTGCTTTTGATCCCCCCCTTCACGGAACTTTTTTATGTTCTGTCCTTTTTCCCCTGGTTGAAATAATTTGGTGTAATGCTACTGCCTGACCTTTAATTCCCCCCCAGAATTTTTCCCCCCCTTCGGCTGGATATGCTCTTTCCTGATCTTACATGCTCCTCCCCCCGAGAGCCCAATACTTGTTAGCCAAGAACCCTCTTTACGGCTTTGTTCAGTCCTTTTTTTCCATGTTGGATCTTTTCGGTATTTTTTTTCTGGCTTGTACCGTCCCCGCCCAGATAGTCCGAAACTAATGTTGTTTGCCCCTCCACCCCCCCCCAACTCCGCTTCATCAGACGTCGATCTTTCCTGTTTATAACTCCTCGGGTCGGGCTTTTATGCTTTCCCCCAATTCAGGCCTGTCACTTTTTGAATTCACCCGTTTCCCTTCTCGGAACTCATTTGAGGGCAAAGCACCAGGTAAGACCTTCCTCCGTGCTCTCCCGGTTATATCCCGAGAGTTTCATTCCTATTTTTTCATCCTAATTTTGGGAAAGTTGTCTCACGGTATTTCAATCGTTTATGACTTGTCCATATATTCGGACATGATTTTCCCTCTATGTTAAATCCTCTTCTCGTGACCTTCGGAATAACTTCTTTTGATGTTCCCATGAGTCCCTTCCCGTGTGATAACTCCCCAGATCTTTTTTCGTCCGTATAACCCTGTTCGACTAGGTGTTGTTCTTTCCCATGCCAAACCCGGTTTCTTTTCCTTTTTCCCACTAACTCTTACGTTTTTTTCTTTTTTTCCCCCTTTGCACTCGTCCGTCCCAAGCACACGCATTCCCTACTTCCTACCATCCTAATTATGACTATTTCCTTTGCCCCCCCCTTCTAGATAAACATTAGTTTGGTTTTCCCCCCTAGTTGACAGCTGTCGGTTTTCCCCTCCGAAGGAAGATTGTTACTATTTTTTCCTTTCCTCTTCCCACGTGGATTGCTGCTGCGTTATCCCCATGATCCCCCTTCCCGCCGGCTGTGGCCCAATTTTTTTCCAAACCTTTCCCCTTGAAACGTGACTTTACCAACGGTTACTGGTACGTTCCCCCTAGAATGGGTGATTGGTAACCATAATCCGTTTTCCTTTCCCACAGATAAGGCACCAATGTTTCGTTTACGCATCACCTCATTTCACATACATTTCCAAAGTTTGCGATTTGAGGACCGACTTTCCACCCCGGTCCGGGCTTCTTTTTCCTCCCCCAAACTTCCATACATTAAGTCCCCTTTACCTTTTCCGAGAATCTCCCGCTATCACTTTTCTCCCCAGCAATCTTTCACCTTTCCCCTTTTTTTATTTTACGAATCCCTTTAAAAATGAGGCGGCTTGGTGACTCCCCCCCCCCCCCCCAAGATTTTTTCCGAAAGTATTTAGGATGTCGTCCAGACGATTCCCTTTTCTTCCTCAGTGTCTCTTAATTTTCCAATTGTCCCCTTTTGTTTTTCTCTTCCGCCTGAATCCCCACCGTTCCTCCCCCAATCACCAGCTCCCAGTTCCATCTTATTTTTTATGCGGCACCCTGTCTGACCTCCGCTCCCCCCCCCCGCTCGTTATGTTTTCCCTTCAACCTAACGTTCAAAAATACTCTTCTATGATCTTTCTTCCCCTTCTGCAATTGGAACCTGTGGTTAATAGCTATTTAAGTTATTTCCTTTTCAAGACCCTGCAGGCCCGCTTTCTGACTTGTCTTCTAGCTCTCTCAACTGCGCCACCCATAGGATAATTTGAAATTTTTGATGGTTGGCTGAAAAGACAGCCCTCATCTTGAACTCCAACCCCCCTCCCCCTCCCTTCCCCACGCACCCCCCCTTTTTCCCATTTTCTTCCTTTCTCCCCCCGCCCTCCCACATCCTTCTTTCGTTTCACTCTTCCCCTCCACCCTCTACTATATCATTATTACCATCTCTCCTCCCCTCCCTCGTCCCCCCCCATTTCCTCCCCCCTCCCCTACCTCCCTCCCTCTATCCCCTTTCCCACTCCCTCGCCCAATCACCACCCTTTCATTCCCCTCACACTCCCATTCCCACTCTCTTTACTCCCTACTTCTCCTTCTCTCTCCCCCCTAACCCTCCCCTCCCTTCCCTCCAACCTCTCCCCCCCTCCCGACTCCCCCCCCATCCTCCTCTACCCCCCGCGCCACTTTATCCCCTTCCCCCCCCCCTCGCTCTTCCTTATTCTTTCCCCCTTCACCCCCCCCCCCGTCCCTTCTCCTCCTTTTACACACATCCTACAGATTCTCCTACCTATCCCCTCATCTTCCCTCCTCCCTCCCCTCCCCCTCACCCCTCCCCCCACCCCCCGCTCCCCCCCCTCTACTCCCCTTACCTCCTCGTGTCCTTTCCCTCACCCCTCCTATCTCTTTTCCGCTTCTTCCCCACACTCTCCCTTCCCATTTCCTCCCACCACAGCCTCTCTTCCACATGCCATCCCCTTTCCCCTATCTTCTCCGACTACCTTCCCCTCTCCCTCCCCCCCCCCCTCCTTCTCTCCCCCTTCCGGAAAGTTGATGCAACTACAATCGAGCTCTTTTTCAAATATTTTTGAATTTCCTTCCCCGTCAGTCCCATTGATTACTTCGCTTGTCCCCCGCGTTTTGTGTTTTTTTCAAGATCGACATTTCCCTTGAGTATTGACTGATTACCCCTTCTAAAGCCTTTCATTCAGCAGGCATTAACACACCAGCTTGAAATGCAGGTCCGATTTTCCCCTGACTCTTCCCCGCCCAACCTGTCTATCCATGCCCGGCTCGTGTCTTGAGGCGTTTTTAGCTCATAAGGTTGAAGTCCCCAAATATGCGAGCATGTGTTCCCGAACGACCATTAGTCTTTTCTCATTTTCTTCCTCAGGCCTCGGGTTTTTGCCCCCCTGGTTGGAATCTCCCAGATATTCTTTTTAGTTCTCGATATCGTAGTTTTTGCGGTCCCACACTCTCCTCTGGCGCCCGCTCCTGGGCTCTCTAGTCCCTTTGCTGGAGAAGAATTGGCCGTCCCATTTAGTCCCCACCTGCCTCTCACTATCCCTCCCCCCCTGATTCTTTCATCCTCGAGCAATCACGTCTGAGAAGCGCTCTCTTTGTAAGAACGGCGAGTAAACGTCCCCGGACGTATCTTCCCGCCCTTCCATGAAGCTTGCCTTCATCAGAGAGGATTCTTCAGATATCCACCCGTCGGGTTAGCGCCCCGCAGTTTGAACCGTGTGGATCCATTGCAGGTTTTGCGCCTTAATAGGCCCCCAGCGCGTGGCTGTCATATAGTCGGAACCACGGACGTGATAACGTTCTAGGCAAGGACTCCCACTTTGAATCTCCTTTCTTTTTTTCGTTGTGTGAAAAAGAAGATTTTTTTTTTCCGAGCGGTCCCTTTGACGATCGATTCCTTCCAACCCCAAGTTCTCACCCGGACCGCGATCGGCAATCCCAGGGGTAAAGGTACATTTTTCCCCCGACTGCAACGCTCGATATGTTCTGA
>Ga0179593_1538717_pt1 | contig 13528 bp, 13 predicted proteins | sample CZODoug2_1_08_16_FD_185931 | JGI IMG/M metagenome (GOLD analysis project Ga0179593, IMG submission 185931) | Vadose zone soil fungal communities from Angelo Coast Range Reserve, California, USA - CZODoug2_1_08_16fungal (PacBio error correction) | ecosystem: Environmental > Terrestrial > Soil >... | reverse complement strand
TAGGTTCTCTTACCCGTGTTCCCTCCTCCCCAGACTTTTTCTTTTCCCTCTGAGCTTGGGTTTTTTTTCCCGAGACCTGATTTCTCCCCCCCATGGACTCTTTCGATATGATTTTTGAGTTGGGTTTCTTCTCTGCGATAAGTGATTGTTAGTTTCACATCCCCCTCGTCGTCGGTCGGCTGACCTCTTTTTCGTCTTGTTCTACCGTTTCTCATCTGCCATGTTTTTTTGGCTCTTTCCGTATTTGGAAAAGATCCCATCTTTCCGCAAGTTTCTTGGTACATGTTTCCTTCTTAGGTTTTGCCTTGACGGGCGTCCCCCTTCAAGAAATCGTCCTCCCATTTTTTTTTTGCTGAACGAGGTCTCTCTTTTCCTTCTTTTCCGTGTCTGAGTCCCCTCTCCCCCACGATTGGAGAGCATCTAGGAACCTTCTTTCTTCCTCGATTTTCTTGATGACTCCGTCGAGGCGTCTTTAATCGGACTCCCATAGCAAGCACTTCCTATGTCTATCAAAGGCCCCTTCCCCTCTCCCTTGGGCCAGGTGCCCCCAGCTTTTCTTTTTTTTTTAGCTTCATGGGCCGTTACAGTCCACTTGTTGTAAGTCTAAGTTGGCCCCCTCCCTAGATTCCACCGACTTCCCTGCCCTCTGCGCGCCCGTTTTTTTCACCAGCTCTCTTCTTTACTGATTTTTTTCTCCGAACGTGTTCCCCAACGACAATTTTTTTTTATCATACTGCTCATTTCACCTATTCTCGGGACAGCCCCCCTTTTTCTCCCCCTTTACGTGGACTCCGTCATCGGGTCCTCGACGTTCCTCGCCAGTCTCGTCTGTGGGGCCCGCCCTCTCCCTCCCTCGTTCTGGTGGTCCCTTTTTTCTCCCAATAAATGCTCTTCCCCCGCTTACCTCATAATTGGTTCTTTCCCCCCTCTTCCCCCTAGCGAGAAGGAGAACGCCCCTTGCGCTCGTTTACGGGTCCCCTCTTCTTTTTCCGTCCTCGCAGGAGCTTACTCACGAACAGTCCTTTCCCCAGCGGTATCCCTTTCGAGTACCACTTGACATCCTGTAGGTCCTCGCCACCTCCCTCTTCTCCTTCTTCCCGACGGCTACCTCGCGACGAACTTTTCCCCTCTTGTTTTTCATTCCTTCATGTACACATGAGCTTCACTAACGGAGCATGTTTTGTCCTTTTTTCTGATCCCTCTGCCCCTTCCGGCTTTACTTTCAGTTTTTTTCTTCCGGTTCGTTCCCTCCCTTTTCCTCGAAAGGTGGTATCTTTATTCAGTCCCCTCTTTTCTCGAATAGCTTTTCCCGACCCCTGATTTTCTCCTCCCCTTCTCCCCTACGGCGTTTTTCCCGCACGGCTCTTCGTTCCAGCAAATTGCCCAATTACCCTCTCCTTTTTTGGTTTTTTAGATCCCCCAGTCCACTCTCAAGTCTGAAAAACCTGTGTCCTTTTTTTTTTCTCCGAGTATGGCCCCTGCTGGTCGTCCTTTTTTTACAATAATTTATCCTCTCCCAACTTCCGCACTTCCGCTGGGTTTTTAAGCGACTTTCCCCCCTATATCCTTCAGGTTTATGAGAAAAGCCCAAGAAACCCCCCATCCAAACCCCTCCTCCCCCTCTCCGAGAAAGGCGGAGCGCCCGCATTTTTCTCCCCTGAACGGTTTTTTTTCCCTTTTTTTTGTCTAGTGCCGTTAAAGACGACTTTTTTTTTTTAGAATTCTCAAGTTCTTTCCCCGCGCGTGAGATTTTCAGAACTCCCCCCCCCTCTCAAAACCCTTCCTTCTTCCTTCTCACACACCTGTTCTCATGGCTTCATTAAGGCTTGTCTTTTTTTTCTATCTTGACTTTCACCCTTGGCACGGTAGTCGGCCGCTTTCCTCCTTTTTCCGCCTTCTTTTCCAATCCTCCTGCGAGCGTTTTCCCCTTCCTTATCGAGCCACTCACTGATGACCGTACCTCTGCTCATCAATCAGTCGCCCTTCTTGTTGTTTCAGCGACGCCTTTTTTCGTAATTCCGCTTCCCTTTTTTCGTGACGATTGCAAGAAGTCTAGTCGTGAGGTAATGGGCGTGCTTCCTCTTTCCATAATCCTCCCTCTTTCTTTCACCTTGGGAAGACCTGTCTCTCCTTCTCTAGTTTCCTTGTAGAAGTCTTCCTAGTTCTTTTTTACGTTCTGGCCCCAACGTAACCTTATTCTTACTCTCGTGTGTGACCCGCGGTGGTTTTCCTGTCGCTTCACTAATCTCGGTTTTCCCTTCCTCCTCCTATGCCTTAGCTCCTCCCTCCCTCGCTCCGACGAATTTTTTCATGCGGCACTAGTCCCCCCTTCCTCTATTCCTTCCTTCCTTTAAATCGTTTGCACTCGGTCTTTCCCCAGTCCTTGAGGATCTGCGCAGCGACGGTTCGTTTCCTGTCTTCCCCCCCCTCTTTCCCTCCGTCGCGCCCTCTTTGATCCACCCCTCTGTTGCCTGAAGCGCGCTTTCCCCCCACTGGGTTCCGATCTCGGGTTCTAAATTAGAATTTCCTTCCGTCTCTTTTCGACGCTACGCGAATCGTCCTTCTCTTCCCCGCCAGTTACGTTCTTCTTTGACCCCCCTTTCCTCTCTCTCTGCGGAACTGCAGTGACAAAGCCAATCCTCAAGTTTTGCTTTACGCTGGCTCTCTTTCGTTATTTTCAAGTAGAGCCCCAACTCTTTTTCTTAGCTACTTCTCTTTGGGAACCCACATTGCAGTCCTCCCCTTTCCCCCACTCCCAAAGGCACAGCCCTTGAGTTTTATGCTTTGGTCTTCTTCCTTTGTGCAGTCCCATCCTTACGCGTGCCGTCCCTCTCTTTCCCTTATTTTCGATTCATCGGGCGAATCTTCTTTCCTCCTCCCCCCCTTTGTTTTCTTCCAGGCTGGATTTGCCTTTTTCATGTGCCCCTCTGGTCATAGGAGCCTGCGTCGGTGGTGGGGACCAAAGAGATACACCGCTTCCCCACCCAACCCTTCCTGTGTCCTTTGACTTTCTCCCCTTTTGATTCCACTACGGCCGCTTGTTCTCGTTCCCTTTCTTTAATCTTCTAAACATTGTTTTTTTCAATTACTGATTTTTTTTCCTTCGTCCGCCGCCGTTTCCTTTGGTTTAGAGCCCTTCTTTTCTTTTTTTGATCCTCTCCCATGACCTTTCTCGTTTGACCTATCGTGGCAGAGCTCCGACGATCTCGTGTGCTAATTTTCCCCTTCTTTTCTCTAAAGCGTCTGTTGTTATTCGTCTCTCGTCGCCGCCTTCCTGAAATAGCGTCTGAACTCTTCTATGGACCCAGGTTAGCCTGCTTCATCCCGGGGTTGTCCCCTTTTTCTCCTCGCTCGAGATTTTCTTCCTTTTCTCCGGTTAGGCCCTTCTATGCGAGTGGTAAGCGTAGGATCCTAGTTGCTTGCCGTCCCCCCCTGAGTTCCTCTTTCTTTCTCTCCTCAGGACTGACTGTGTTCGCGGTCCATCTCTTTCCTAGACGGGTTTTTTTTTTGTTAGTTACCTCACGCTCCTTTTCCTCCCCGGCGACAGTCCTGAAGAAACAGGACACCGATTCCTCCTTGACCTCCGGTTCTTCCCCGCGTTCCCCTGCTGTCTTTTTTCCTCCTCCTCCCCAGGTCTGACATTACGCGCTCTGGCGTGAACATGTGTCACCTCCTTTTTCTCGTCCGTCAATCCCTTCGAGGTACCTTCCAATCTCCTATATGTCCTTACACTAGTGGGAAGTTTCCCCGCTTTGTTTTGTGTCTCCACCGATGCAAGAACCTTTTACCCAGTGGTCCCTCATTTCCTCTGAGGGGCGCCTTGGCCTCTCCTAACCGTGCTGTTTTCGAGCGTGGTTTTTCTCCTCCCCGGTGACGATTCCCAGAAGTCCCTCCTGTCTCAGGCTCCAGTCATCCAGGTGTTGTTTCTCCAGGTCTAGCGCGGTTTATTGGTGCCTCTCTTTCTCCTGAGATATCGGGTTTAAATTTCTCCTCTTTCTTCTCTCTTCTCCGGCCCTTAAACACAAAATTCTCGACCCCTTCCCTGCGTTAGGTACTTTCTCCCGACAGTCTTTTTCCTCTTTCTTTTTGTTCGGGTTTTCCAACACCTTCCCCTTTCTTCTTCGCTGACCCATGTTGAGTCCGTGTTCCCTTTCCTTTGTGTCTATACCCTTCAGTTTCCCCTCTTACACACCAGCCTTTCTGATCCGCTTGAGCCTACTTTCCCTTGACTTTCCTCTTGGGTCTTCCTCCCTGACAGCCCTGTCTTTACAGATTTTCTTTTTCTCTCTCCTCCTGAAGCGTTTTTTGTATTTCCCCTTCCTCTAAAGGGGAACCTTTGCGAATCCCACTGTCATCCGCTTCAGCGGTCACATCGAGGGCTGCACGTCAGACCCCTCTTATTCTCTTTAGCCCCCCCTCTTTCCTTCTTAGAGCTCGCTCCACCTTATGGATGAAAATTCCCTAATCAGACACTTCTTTTTGTCCGACGGCTCTTCTTTCGATCCTTACCAAGCTTGATCAATTTTTTTTTCTTGCTTGCCTTTGTATTTCAGCTCCCGTTTGTCCGTCCCTGTTCAATTACCCTTCCTTTACTCTTTCCCTCCTGAGTTAGGCTCCAGCTTCGCGCAGACTACCCTTTTTCTTCTTAGACCCGTTTCGAAGGGGAGTTTACCTCTTAGCTTTTGCTCTTGTAAGACCAGCCCTCGAGAGGACGCTCTGTATCCATTCGGAAAAGTTTCAACTATGTTAGTCGAGGGGTGCAACACCTTCCTCTCCTTTTAGTTTTGGGGGGTTGGTCCCCCCCCTTTTTTTTTTTTCAGTGTGGTGGGTTTAAGGGATCTCCCGGTTTCCCTCGTTTAGTTGATTTTCGTAGAAGACGGGCTCCGGACTGTCACGTTTTCGGATTCGTAAAATAGTATTCTTTGTTAACCTTCTCGAAGCTTCCCTTTCCCGGGCTCCGCTTTTGCACAATCGTTTCTCTAGCGCCGTTCGGTGTTCATCCGACTGCCCCTTCCCCACTCCTTCCCAAATCTTTGGACGCCCCCTCCTGAAAACGCGGGGAACATCCCTTCCCGTTCTATGGCCGGCGGGTTTTTTCTTTAGTGACTTACCTATTCGACATGGTCGTTTGAAGCTACTTCCTTAGTCAAGAGTCACGCGGGCGTCCTTTCATTCCTCGGCGATTCCGTCTGGTGTTTTCCTTTTTTTCCCCCCTCCCCCCCCGAGTCGGTGGACGTCCATTCTCCTTACCCTTTCGAATCTCGTGTTATCCCGTCTTTTACCCTCCACCGATCTCTCGAATTATCCAACATACCCTTTCCTTCCTTGATTTCTTTATAGGGCCTTTCCATCCCTGAGATGCCGTTTTCGTTTACTTCTCTTCTTAGCGACGACTTTAGTTGTTAAGTCCTCCCAGCTTGACCAGGTATTTTGACGAATTCATTAGGAATAGCTCTTCTACCCTCAACCGTCCCCTTTTCTAGAGCTCATTTTTTCAGGGTACTCTTTCATCCCTGAGACCTCCTGCGGGCCAGTCCTCCTTCGGTGGCGCGGGAACTGGTGACGCAACCCCTCTCTCCCCGGTTGTGTTGCTCAGAGATCTTTCTCGCACCGTTACCCTCACTCCCTCCCCCCCCCAGAATTCTGGCTTTCTTTAGTCGGGTCCTCAGTTTCCCCTCTTTGATCTATGAGACCCACATACCTGCCATCTTCCACCTTTTGCTATGGGCGGGTCTAGCTTACTCTCCCTCCTTCCTGTTCGCCGATTTTTAGGTCGTTCGCACCCCCCCACTGCGTTTTTCAGCTCGCCTGTCTTCCCTAGCAACCCCTTCGCTCCTTTTTGTGGCCCCATGAGCATCTCCCCCCTAGACTTCCGCAAACGTGTGTTGCTGTAACATGTGTTCTTCCAGCTTTTCGGCGACGGGAGACCCTGACCTCAATCCTCCCCGCGGATTCTCAGACATTTTTGCCCAACCTCTCTCTTTCTTCCCTTGGTGAAATTTCCTGGAGCCTTTGCCCCCCTCCCTTTCCACGGCGCTTCCCTCTTGAGACTTTCAGCTCTTAATACGGGATTTTTTTTTCTGGCATAAGACCGCCTCCCCTGCCCGCTTTAATCCTTGTCATTATTCCCCTTCTTCCCTTTTCCAGTCGACCGCTCCCCCCCTCGTCTTTTCAGTCCCCCTCTTTTCTCCCTTTTGTGCTTTTGCCGACCTTTTTTAACCACCGACGCACGGCGCCGCTCTTCTCCTATTTCCCCTCCCTCCTCCACCTACGAGCCTCATCTTTCTATCCCTTCGAGGTCTTCCGAATGATTTTTCCCTTAAAATTGATGGTGACCGCTTATTCGCTCCTTCGTCTAGACCTCTCCTTTGCTCCCTTTTCCATCTTCCTATGCAGATTCCTTTTATGAAATTTTGGACCCCTCCTTAGTCCTTCGTGTGTTCTGATTGAAACCCCTCGTCCCCCCGTCCTGATCGATTCTTTTTTTCTCCCTCGGCCATCTTTTAGGAGGAACAGTCCCCTTTCTTTCTTTCTGGTTCTCTTCGCGCGCTTGAAGCGCTGAATTTCTCCCCTTCTTCCCCCCCCTAAATCTAGTCCCAGCGGATCTTACGGAACTTTCCCCGAGACTATTCGTCCCCATGTACCAGGACAGGCCCATTCCCTCCCCTCCTCGTGAGTATTGTTTCCCATCCGTAATGATCGTTCCTTCACCTTCTCCATTAGCCCCCGAACTCTCTGTTTTTCTTTTTCTTCGTGCCCGGCGATTCTCTTCCTTTGCTTCTCTCGAAGGCTTCCTGAGATTTTTTTCTTCTTTCTTTTTCTCAGGGGGTCTTGTTCCCTTTTTGAAACCCCCCGATGTTCCTCTTTCCCAGTTTCACCCCTTACATTTTGATTCGGACCTTCTTCCTTCTTCTTCGACGGACGACTAGCACGGCCATTCCGGCGCGAGCCCGAAAGCCCTTCCCCCCCTTCTTCGGCGGTGGCTTGAAGGAGTTGCCATAAGAACGCCAATTCCCTGCCTGCCACGCTCTCGGCTTTCCCCTGTTTTTCGGAGGTCACTCGTATCCTCTCCCCCTTCCAACGATCCTTTTTTAGTCCCTTCTTTCCCTCTCAGTAGCCTGCGTTCAGGTTTCTGAGCCCAAGCACCCGCCCCCTTTTCCCCCTCAAGACTACAAGACTTGATAACCGTCTTCGGCCGTTTTGCCCTCCCTTCCCGGGTTCAAAGCGTTTTTTTGCTCAATTGCCGGAGGAAGCCTATTGATTCTAGCTAGTCCCTCCTGCCCCTCTTCCTGGGAGCCGCGCCCAAGACCCCCCTTCAGATAGTCCATGTTAGAACCACACATACTTCTCTTATGCACTTAGATGAATTTTACTTCCCCCTTACGTTATCTCGGTTATCACCCGGTAGGTTCTCAAGCCCCTTAAATCGGGTCTTCTCCTTCCGGCCGAACCCTCCTCTAGGCTTCCGTTACCCCGTTCGGTTTTTGATCAAAAGCCCCCTGAACACGTGAAAATGCCATATCGTTCTTTTATTTTTCCCGCGACGCCTTGGTATGTTTTCCTCTCCCCCCTCCCTTTAGTGACTCATTCCCTCTCGAGACGTTTCGTTCATCTTTTTCTTTGCTTACCTCCTCCCAGTAGTGACCCATTATTCCTGCCCTAGATCGGTTTTTCTTAGTCCTTCGACTTCTTAAGTCTTCTTCGTGAGCTTTCCCCCCTCTTCCCAGTATCGCTGACCCGACCGCTTCCCAGTTTTATTCCCCCCCGTGCCGGCCTCTATCTCTGCCGCCTTCTTTTTTTTTTTGAACGTAATAATTCCCTCGACCCTTTTTCTCGAGCTCCCCTATCGAGGCGCCAGTAATTCCCTCTGCGGAAGCACGCACGTCACCGGTCTTTCCCCTTCGTTCATGTTTCTTTAGGTAACTCTATTTTCCCATCCGCTTCCTCCCTTAGCAAGCCAGATTCTTCCCAGTTTTCTGAATGCTGGCTCTTTCTCTAATCAATTTCCTATCTCTTTGGTCGCCGATGTGCTGCTCTTCCTCTTTTTTTAGAATCTCGCGCTGGTCGATTCCTTCACAGCCCCTTTTCTCGTCCCTTTAGACGCGCAGCTCTCTTCTTCTCCGGAGATGCATGGGGGATACTATCTCCCCCATCTCTCGAGACTTCTTGGTATTTCTCCAGCTCCCTCTCCCCAATTCCCTTTTTTCTTTTAATCTTCTTCTCTCCCTTGTTCCGACCACCCCGCGCGGCCCTTCCCCCCCCCTATTTTTCCCCGGCGCGGTGAACTTTTACTTCGATTTCCTACTTCCGTTTTTTTTTTCTATTTATTCTCGTTTTCCTCTCCAGATGGCTAGGAATCGGGGCTTTTGGCGGTTCAAAGAGAATACCTCCTTGACATTTCCAAACACAGACTGTTTTTTTTTTTTTTCTCTCGCTTACATTGAGAACCGTAGATTCCTTTTTTTTCTGACTCTCAAGTGTCCTCCTGTAGGTCCTATCTCCCATGTCTCGGTGCGGCTTTGTCTCGCGTTGCGAGCCGCACTTTCCCTGCCTCTTCTGGATTTTCCGATTTCGCGCTGTCCTTCCCCCCCTTGGTCAGAGATTCCCGTTATTGCGTACCTTTCTCTTTTTTCTTCTCTCGAGTCCGCCTGCCGTTACGTTCTCTCTGGAGAACCGCAAACCCGCCCAACGTTTTCTCTTCTAGGCGCCGAGCGGCATCCCGGAGGTTTCCCTTTCTGTTGCGAGTTTCCCGAGCTTTCTTCTCTTTGAAGATCCCTTGCGCTCGATGTAGCGTTTCTTTCCTTCTCTGGCATCGCTACCCTTACCCCGAAGGATTTCTTCCATAGTCCGCCCGAACCATCTTGGGTCTGCTGCAAGCTCGTACTCTCCTGGGCTTCTTAGGAACTCACGTTCTTACATCTCTCCAGAATGAACACCATTCCCTCTTCGACGGCTTCCGGGCGGAGTCCCCTTTTTTTAAGAACATTCTGCGATGTCCATACTCCCTTCCCTTATGCCGGCACGTACTCCTGGTTAAATTTACGAAATCGCTGCCCTCAATCCCGGGCGGTTCACCTTCCCCCTCCTAATGATCCATCGGTTTTTGTTCTTTTCTTTGTGTCGCTCGAAAGTCACTTTACAGAATTTTTCTTGGAGTCCCCGCGTTAACCTTGGAGCCGGCGTACCGACCTGAGTTCCCTCTCTCTTTCCTCCACTGCCCTCCTGTCCCTCAGATCCTTTTATCCCCTTTGTGTATAGGTAGATGGACGGGTTCTTGGTATTTGGCTTGTGAAAATTGCTCTCTGATGTTGGAGAACTCTTTATTTCTATTTCTCCTTCCCTCCCCTCCCACACTTTGCACATTTCCTTTTTTGTCCAGCGTTTGGAGGACGTTGAATTAGTGTCTTTTTTGCTTTGATTGTCTGGTGATTTTCTAGACAATTGTCCTTCTCTTAATGATCTAAATTGACGACAACGCGTTCCGTTCCTTTTTTCCTTCTTTTTCGCCGAGAGACTCGCGAACCCATCTCCCAGACGCGTCCCCTGAAAGAGTTTTACTTTTTCATTTTTCGTGATCTGATGCGCCGACTCCCCCTCCCTCCCTTTTTAAGATTGTTTTCCCGTTAGATTCTTTTTTGTCGCTCGGCTCCTCGTGCTTCTCTCGTCCTCTTTTGAAAGGGCCTCCTTCTCCTCTGACGGCGCAGCGGTCAGTTCCTTTTGTCAAGTACAATTTCCCTTTCTTCAAGGCTGCGACCACGACGCCGAACTTCTCCTTCAGCTTCAGAGCTCAGATTAGATGCCACGCCATCCCATCCGCCTTCGAGTTTGAGACGATTTTCCTTTCCTCTTCTGAATCGCGTCGTGGCCTGTCTGTGACTCCCTTCCCGCGTGGTCTCAGGAGACCCGTCCCTCTTTTTGAGACTTCGGGCGGTTGAAGTACTTTTCTTCCCTTTTCAGATTCCGGAAGACGCAAGGGTTTCCGTTTTCCCCTTTCCTCCCTCTGCTGGTATCTAAAGATCTTTTCCCGCTTTCTCATGTTTAAATCCAAGGAACAAAAGTTGTCGAGCTTTCGGTGCCCCCTTGTCCGGTCGACGTGGCCGCCATCCTTCTCCTTCCCCGGTAGTCCTGGCCCCTCTTCCGACCGAAGTTCTTCCCCTTTTTTCTCCCTATAGGGCTCCTTCCCCGGTGCTCGTCTTTATCTCACCTCCCCGAGTCAGGGGGAACGTGCTCACAAGTGCGCTCTTCTGGCCTTGGCGCTGTTGTTGCCTTTTCCTCGTCCCTTCTACCGTTTACGTCCCTTTTTCTTCCCCCTAACGCGTCCTCAAAAATCCCCCCTTTACCCCCTCCGGAAAGACTCTTTTTCGCATCGCTTTCCCCGTTATTTGTGGGTACGTTTTGGCTCGTAATTGATTCGCGGATAGTCTCTCTTCTGCAGGACTCGCTGCCTTCTTTCTCATGGCGTCACCCTTTCTGCGGCCCTTCCTTCCCATTCAGTAGGCGTGTCTAAATTATTTTTTTTTGGAATGCCCGAAGAATCCGAGCTAGGCTTCTTCTGAGCCCCGCCTGTTTTCTCCATTCCGATTCGATTTCGCCCTTGGTTCCCCCGACCTTATATCGAAACCCCCACATTTCCGCAACTTTCACCTTTTCCGGTTCTTTTCCCCTTTCCTCTTTACCGCCTCCTCTTCCAGTGCTGGTTTTCGACTTTTCTTGTGGGACTCCAAATGCTTTCGCGACTACCGCCTATCCTCTTCGTTGCACAGGCACTTTCCGTCCTCTCTCTCTTTCCACCTCCACGACCCATTTCATCTCTCTCTTAGTCTTGGCGACACTCTTTCCAGCAATAGAGCCGACGCTTCAGGCTCCATCATTCTTTAGTTTTGTCGGCTTCGACACTTTTCCCCGACTCTTTATCTCTCTAAGACTCCCCCCCTCCTTTTTTTTTTTTGGAGCCGGTGATCGTCCCCCAAAGTGTCGGCATATATTCTTTCCTCGAGCGTTAGTAGGCTACCTCTTTTTTCTAGATGAGACCCCGGAAGCGACTCTCCACTTGTGTGCTCTTTTTCTCTCTACCGAGTATGGGGGCAGACAGTGAAGCCTTTTTTTTTCCCCCTCCAGTCGTCGGCTTCTCCCCCCACTGCCAACGTAGTTCCTCCCTTCCCCCTTGGAGAACGCCGGTCGATCATGTCCATGCTTCGTCCTTTAAGATCGTCCCGAAAAGTGTGTTGCTCATGTTGTTCGTCCTGACTGTTGTCCATGGCCCTCAGGAGAATAGAGAAGAGCACACCCTTCTTCTTGGCGCCGCCCCGTTTCTTCGGAGGAAAGGCCCCCGATGGATTTTCCCCCCCTTCGTCAGGAAGTACGTCGAGCTCGCCTGATGCTCCTTCTCTCGAGTTCTTTCATAGACTCCTTCTTTTTAGACTCGAATGCACCTAGATCCCCGATAAACGCATAGAGAACTTTTCCATTGATGCACGCCGCCCAGTCTTTCTCTCATGCCCGTCGATCCTCACTTCTTCTTTTTCTCGCCCGGCGGATGAACCACCGACGGCGCCTCCTAGATGCCAGCTGATTCTCCCCTTTCCTCTCAATGATCGGCGGTACCCAACGTCATTGAGGTCTTCTTACACCGTTACTTCCATAGGAGGGTTCGCAGAAGATTCCCCAGTGTCGTTTCCCGGCAGACCCTCTTCCCCCCCCCCGTGAAAAGTGTGGGAACCCTCCCCTCTCTGAAAATCTTGCGGTTTGTCCTTTCTTTTCCCTCAAGTCTTACTTGACGATTTCTTTTCTTGTCCTTTCCATTAGCGAAGGAGAACGCCCCTTGAGTAGTACCCCTCGTTCCTCTCTTGAAGTCGCTACTTCTTTTCCCTTTGAGAACGCAGTGCTCGTTTCTCTGGATCCCAGGACTTCCACCGAAGATTTTCAGTCTCCTCCCCCCTTTTTTGATCGGATTAATGATCCCAGACAGTCTTCCCCCCCTGATAGACAGATCCTTTTTCCTATACTGCTCCGGAAGAGACTCCATTTCGGAATAAGGTGTAGGCATTGTCGGGACGTGCCTCTTTCTCTTGCCCTCCGAGAATTATCATTTATGACGGCTTTACTCATAAATTTTTTTAGGTATTGTTATGCCCTGCCAACCTGCTTTCTCCCAGGATCTTCCCGATTCATTTTATTCTTCCCTTCCCGAGAATAGAAAGTTTCTCCTGATTCTTATTCCAGTATCTATGGGCTGTCTTTTACTAGGCATAATACACGAATAGCACTCCTTAACGCCCTTTCTTCCAGTAAGCTTCTCTATGTTTCCCCCTTCTTGTTCTCGACGCCCAACCTTCCCTCTCGGCGGGGTTCGGTGTGTTTGCCATTTTCCTGAGCCCCGGTTTTCTCTAGCGTGCAGGTTGCCCCTCCGAACATTTCCAACGCTCGACGTAGAGCCTTGAGCTCACACCTTGCTGTACCTCCACTGAAAGTGCGTTACGCGTCCTTGTGTTCTGATGGAATCCCTGATCCTCGGACGCCAATTGTCCCCCCCTTCCCCTGAGTCTCTGGCCCCAGCACCCTCCTCTGACCACTCCCAACGGACAGGCTAGCCTCTCCCCCCACTGAATGAGATTCTGACTTCCATCGGCTGCCTCGGCGCGGTGAACCCCCTTTTTTTTATAGCCGCGCTCCGCTTCGCGTCTTTTTTTAGCCCCTCCGGATCCTTCCTTTCCGTTCTTCAACCGACTCCCCTTCCAGTCCCCGATTTTCGTCTGCTTCTTTACGCGACTCTTTCTGGTATGATTCCGAGAGCTTTTTTCTCAGTCGCGCCATGCGGCTTCCCTCTTTAGTGTCCTTTCCTGGGGAAAGAATTTCTTTAAAGGACTCTTGGACCCTCCTTGCTATCGGTTCTTTTTTTGATTCTGTCGCCGATGAGACTTTTCTTTTTTTCTTTCCCTTTCAACCATCGTAACAGATTTTCCTCTCTGAAGTGGTCGGCGGTCCTCCTCTGTACGCGTCTTGGCCAGCTTGCCTCCTTCCTCTCTCTCCCGTGCTCTCGTTCGAAAGGCCTGCTCCCTCTCCCTTCCATATATTTGACTTCGCGAAACCGTCTCCCCCCGGTCCCCCGCCGGGATGTTAAGCTCTTGTTGCTTCCCAGCGTTTTACGTACGCATTGAGCTCTTCTCCCCCCAGACTTTACGCAGCCGATCCGCTTTTCCCTTTTCCCTGCTTAGCCTCGCTGAGAGACGGTTTTGAAGCACCTCTCTCGTGCGACTCTCCGATTTTTTGACGCTGCCCTCGAGAATCGTCTCAAGCTTGAAATCCCTCCTTTCTCTTCTACATTCGCTACGGCCTGACCAAGACCTTCCTCTTTCAGCTTCCGCTCCCTACAGGTTTAGCCCGCTTCCCTTCCCGTCGACACAAGACGGTATCTTGGTACTTTCGCCGATTCACCAAAGGAACAAAGGCTTCCTTGGTGTTTGCTTTTCTTGATTTTTGAACGACCACCGCCCCGCTCCGTTTACCATCTCTGCCAGTTTTTGGGCTA
>Ga0179593_1351333_pt1 | contig 13528 bp, 10 predicted proteins | sample CZODoug2_1_08_16_FD_185931 | JGI IMG/M metagenome (GOLD analysis project Ga0179593, IMG submission 185931) | Vadose zone soil fungal communities from Angelo Coast Range Reserve, California, USA - CZODoug2_1_08_16fungal (PacBio error correction) | ecosystem: Environmental > Terrestrial > Soil >... | reverse complement strand
TTCTCCTCTCTCTTGCCCTTTCTTCTCCTTTATGTTTGCACTTTTCTTTGAGCTCGAAGGGCCCTGGCACGTCGGGTTCGAACTTATCACTTAAACCTGTTCCTTTTTTCATGCAGCAAGCCTTAACAACCTGATTGTTTCGCGATCCTTACTTTTCTTTTATATGTCATGAGAGCAAGTCCTCGCTTTTTCTCCAAGGACGATCTCATTTTAGTCCGTTTGTCCTTTGCGAGTCCCTAGCCGCCAGGCAGTGTCTCTTCGTTCAACTTTCTTGCGGAGTTCTCGTGACCTTCCGATTCGGATCATACCCGAACTCAAGCCCTGAGAAAGCGCTACGCGATCCTACTCTCGCGTGGTTTGCCTAGGCCGTTAGGTATTTTTAAGACGCCTTCTCCATTTTTTCTTACGGTTGGTTTATTATGCCGACTCCTCCCCCTCCTGCCATAGTTTTCTCAGGAAGACCTTTGAAGCGACTCGACGTTCAAACCTGAGCCCCGGATAGGCTTTAGAGCAGGCCACCCTTTTTTTTTCTTCGCTTTCGATCAATTATTGTCTCGTGCCGCTGGCGCCGGTGACCAGCGGCGCGCAATCTTCATTCGTTCAAAACAACGCCTACGATACGGTAAGGTCAACTAGTTGCGTCCAAACTCATCGCCATATTCCTACTTTCTCCTTCCCCACCAACACCCAACAACAACCCCATTCCCAGCCTTTTTTAAGATTTTCCACTTTTTTGAACTCAAACTCTCCCTTCGTGGGACGCTTGAAGCAAAAGTCTGCCCTATTTCTAGCCTCAGAAATGTAAGCCCCACTTTTTAAAGGGAATCCGCCCCCTGCCTTTCATCCCTAACCTCCACGCAGTTTTCGCCGATTCTTTCGATTTTGGCTGCGACAAAATTGCGGCGCCAGTCTGCCTAAGCCGATTCGAGTCTCTTGTAAGCGTATTCCGCCCGGGTCTACCCGACGAAAGCGCGAATGGAGTACGATTTTCAGGCGGCCCCCCCCCCCAAAATTGGCAAGTGAAGGCTGACCTCGGTTGCGGTCAGCCGCGACACGCTTCCCGTTATGGATTCGCGTCCTCACGCATTCATTCTCATCCAAGCCATCCGTATCTCGAGATCGTCGAAAGGACTCTTCTCTTTGCTTTCGAGGTTCGGGGTCGCATAATTACCCTCAAGGACTTCCCTCCCTTTTTTCCGACAGGCTATTTCTGGATCCATTAAGTCAATGCTACTTCTTAACGGATCATGCATCGTTCACTTCTTCAGAGAAGGCCCTGCTTCTTCCTGAGACGCGACCCCCCCCCCCCCCCTTCTCCACGTCTAGAATAGAGACTTGTTTCTTTCTGCGCCCCCCTCGTGTAGTTTTCGACGCCCACTCGGTTCAATACCGCCAATGTCTCATAAACCCGGGCGTCCCCCTTCTTGGCAGGTAGATTCTCTCTTTGTCGAAGGACATCATGGAATTCCTTGCGAAGGCCCCGTCCCCCGAGCGTTAACGCTAGCGATTATTATGCTGACCATCCGATGTCTGCTTTTCTGGCCTCGTGAATATCGCTTTTGCCTGACCCGAGCGCTCGATCTGTTGCGGAATCGCGTTTCAAGGTGCAAAACGCCCCGTTTTTTTGAGTAGGCTATGTTCGAGTCGCGCACGCGCGGTGGAGCATTCCCCCTACAGACAGGGCGCTCGAGGACAAGGGTTGAGGAGGATTGTCGCGCGTCGATCCCGCTTCCCTTTTTGGTGCGACTTCTCTGTGGCCGGTCCTGCGTTGCTCAAGTGCCCCCCCCCCACCGGCCCCTTCCTGGGCCCATGCCCTCTCTCATAGGAGTGATTTTTTCCGATTTTGTTTATGGTGCCATGCGCGTGATCGTCGTTTCTTTTTCAGTATACGCCTTGCGCTGAGGGTCATGACTTTCTCAAATACTTTCCGGCTCCTATCCTTTCCCTTCTCTTTCTTGGAGGCCTGGTGCTGGGTCCCAGTTTGACATCGAAACCCAGGTGAAGGCAAGCCGTTTTTTTTCCCTTTTCCTGTTCTGTCTATCTTTCTTGAGCTGGTTGCTCGACCCTTCTCGGATGCGCGAAGCCAGACTCTGCACCTCCACCCCCAAACGTGCTTGGCGGGTCCGTACTGGTCCTTGGCGGCCGATGTTCGCGGTTTTCTTTCTTTTTCTGCACCGTTAGTGCGGAGATGCACCCTGAACTGTGGATGTTTGAGGCACCGGCTCCAATTTTCATATTCGCGTTTTTTCAACTGTGCTTGCGGCCGTACTGGCCTGCGAATGGCAGCGGGTGATGCTTACGAAGAGTGCACTACACCAGTCTTTGCCGAAAGTTGTTTTATTCTTCCGCATGATTCAGCCGCCTCCAGGATGCGGTCGGGCAAGAGGCGATTTCCTCCCTGTCCGACCCCTCAGGAGGTGCAGTCCACTGGGGAATTATTCACCCTTTTCCTTTCTCCTCGTGCCCCTTCCCCCACGTGCATTCGTTGCAGCTAAAGGCGATTCCAGGCAGTCGGCAGAAGCTCTAATTTCACCCGTCTTCAATTATCGATTTTTCTCCTTTCCCTGATCCGTGTTTTTCGGCCTGTCCGGAGCGATGCGTCTCCTCCGGCCAAAAGCGCGCGCAGGTTGCGCGCCGCGTAGCTTATAATGGGCCCCTTTTACCGATAGACCGTTCCAACCTTTTTCCTTCACCACTGAAGACGCAGCGCGGTCTTTGGATCCGTCGCAGCGAAGGTTTGTTCCCCTGTCTGACCCCCCTCTTTCAGTTCTCGCCTTCCGATAGGTTCCGGCCGTTTGGAGACGCGCTTTCTTTTCACCCCCTTCGCATGAGGCATGCCCCGAGAGTTTTCACCCTGCCGTTATCACCATACCCGTTCCTCGCCGACCCCCCTGTCCCTTTTCCCGAAGAAAAGAAAACAGTCTTTATGTTCTCGTTTAACTTTTTTGGCTCCCGTTCGCCGGTCGGGCCTCACTTGCCTTATCTTTCCCTTCTCTCTCCCTTGTATCCATGTGCTTCATTCCCCCCGACAAGCTGGCAATCGTACACCTCCGTCCCTTAGTCGCTTGTGGACTCCCTCATGTAGTCGTAGGAGGGCAGGGTTCTAACCACATATTTTTTGAGCTACGCGGCCTCTCCTCTGCTGGACCCGTTTTTTTCTTGCGCATGCGAGGAGAGGCGTTCATCTTACGGCTCCGCAAATTTTCCCCAAAAGCACTTACCGGATGGCTTTTTTTAACCCCCCGTTTGCTCTTTCTCAGTCTTCCCGCTTTGGAAGCAACACAGACGCTGTTGCTTTTTGCTCTTTAAAGGAGAGAGATCGTGCAAAGGCTCTTGCTGCGCGCCTTCAATACGATAAGACGCTTGAACTATTTTCTTTGCTGCCCGATCGGCATGTGTTAGTAGTCGGATTTTTTCTTACGGTGCAACGGCTATGAGGAGTCTTTGGGCAGACTTACGAGATAGAAGTTCACTTCAGATCTTGGAGGGTTCACTTAGTTCCTTTCGATTTATCAAGGAACCGAGACAGTGCTTTTTCACTCCAGCGGTTGCTTCGCCTCGCTCGAACTCAGACCCTCCCCCCTGATCTGAGGGAGAGAGGGCGGCCTCCCGTTGTCGCTCGGCTTTTGAGTTTTTTGGGTTTCCACGAGTTACGCCCGCGCCGCCGTCTAAAGAATCGCCACTTTTTTTTAAAAGGTACTTGGGTCCCACATCTCCGCCACGAGACTCAACTGTTTTCGGAGCTCTCGCTTTCGAGTAAACCGCCCGTCGAAACTACTCCACTGCTCACCGCCACGAGGTAGGCGCGGGCCTTATGATCTAGATTTTTCTGCTGATTGGTGTCGGACGCTCGCGTTCTCCCAGGGGGCGCCCCTACCCCGGTTTAAACTCTTCACTTGACGGGCTGGAGCCGGCACCGTCCTCTGCTCTCCTAATGATGTCCAAGGGCGCTAGCCAGGCCTACTCCTTGAAATGGTTCTGACTTGACCTTCCGGCGTTTTCTCGCTGACTTTTTTTTACGGCGTGCAGATCGGTCACGTTGCAGCTCTCAGCCTAGAGACTGAGGAGGTGGAGCCATTGTTTCCCGCACCTTTCCTGTCCTGCATTTGCGAGTGAGGATTTTGAAATTCTTTTTTTTCCTATTTTTTTTTTTATTTTCGCTGAAACGATGAAGTCCCCCTTTGATTGGGCAGCGAACGATTCTACCTCTTTTTCCTTTCCCGAGAAATCGAGAGCCGAAGATCGGGGTCTTGTCGACCATCATGCTTCGATGGTCCTTACCCCATGCGTAGCCGCCCTGCTGCTATTGGACCCTCTGTCTCTTCCCCCCCCCATCGAGTCCGATCGGCACCTCGGTTTAAGGGAGCCGTTTCATCTCCAAGATAAACTCTGCCATGCCTCTGCGTCTCTGCCCCCGCCATTTCGCCACCTGCTTTGCATGAAGGCTTCGCAGATGCCAGGACTCTAATACTCTATTCTTCTTTGCTGAGACAAATCATCTAGGGTTTTGATGGGCCGGATGTGATCACTCCTTGAGAAGACGGATGGGAACCTCCCATTTCATTTTAACATCATTTACTTCCCCTCCTCCTTTTTTTGTGATCGTCTCCCGGCGCAAAATGGGAAGATCCATTTCGGTCGTTCCAGGTTGCTCAGCCAGACCCCGCTTCCTCCATTCTTATAAACAGGTTCTCCTAGCGCCTTCCCTCAAACTCAGAGCGCGTAGTCCGTCTTACTATGCCCCTAGAAATGTATACAGGGAAGGGGACCAGGCACGATAATTCCCCTGGCCCAGGCTTGCGGCGCTCTGCATGAAAGTTCCCCCTGATTGGTAATCGATTTTGGCGCCAGGAGATCGGTTACCGGTTTCCCACCTCATCAAACCGCCTTGCGTCTCGAGTAGGGTCTAGACTGCCAGACATGCCACGCCTTCCCGCATGCTCGTAGCTCGAGTTGAGAACGCCTTTGCGCGTTATAGTGACCTTCCCCCATTAACACGCAGCTATTTCCTCGCCTCCTCCTCGCCGAGCGCTTGACACCTCCGACTTTAGTCTGAATTCTTAAGTTTTAGTTTTTTTTTTTTTGTCACCTTTCTAGTCTTGTCCCACCTCCCACTCTAGAGATGCTTTATAGTGATCCCAGTTACGCTCCCTCCCTCCTTCACAATTCTCCTCTCATCCCGCCGCCCCTCACCCAGGTCGTAGTCTGGAGCGTCAAAAGCCCCAGTTCTCCTCGCCTATAGAGTTCGAGCCTCCCGTTCCGTGGGAAAAGGACTGAGTTTCGGCTTCCCCGCATCCGAGGGAGCGGGCAGGCGCTTCCGCCGAGATCTATTTCATCCGTCGAGGCATCCTCTTTTCCTCCCTCTCGTTCCGTATATGGAGACTTTAGGTTATCTTTGACTTAAGAGAGAGAAGTAACTATGTTGTCGTCTCTTTGCAGGATTGACAGCGCCTCTCAATGTGCCCCGGGAGTCCCCCCGTTCGACGTAGGCTTGTCCGACTCGGGCTTTTTCCCTCGAACCCCGCCCTCTCGACGAAAACGGGCAGAACCCCCCTTTCCCTCCAGAGCTGATGTTTTCGTTGAGCGCGTGGCTAGCTGACTTATCGTGCGCTCCTTCGAGAAAGCAACTGAAGCAAGTCTCGCTTTCCCTTTGCCGAAAAACCCCCTATCTTTACCCGCCCTCGCTTGTCAAAGTTCGCCGAAAACAGACTCATCTCCCGCTTTGCCGCCGAATCCGTGCCTACTTATATTTTCAAGGGAGCCTTCTGCTTACACCAAAGATTTCACCTCAGGTGATGCGGCTGTACTTACGCGCGGCTAGGATTCGCTCGACTTTAGTTCGGATAGAATTTCGAGATGCATTTGGCCACAGAAGAAAGAGATTTTTTTGGTTGACACATGGGCTTCAGCCTCTCCCAGGTGATCTAAGTGAAGACGGATTTCCTTCCTAGGCTGGAAAAATTGTGTCCCATTTGTTGTTTCTCGCGCCGTGATGGACCGCGCGCCCCATTTGCATCCTACATCCTTAAGAAGCCGCATTTTCGCATTACTCCCTCGTGATGCACCATATGCTGATGTTGCCTTTACTTTGACCCCCCTGAAATAACACGGCCGACCCAGCTCCCCTTTCAATCTGTCCCTTCGACTTCCGAGGAAGCTTCTCCGCCGGATTGCTGAGATTGTCTTTGATTTGGAATTGCCTAAAAAACGGGAGACAGAGGGAAGGATGGGAAAGCAAGGGAGTCCAGAACTAGACCCACTGCCCACAGGAGTCATCGCAATTTGGTTCTCCTCATGAAAAAGTGGACGGTGATGTCTTCCACGACGGTGCTCTTTTTTGGTACTTTGGGCGGTCAGTCCATTCCCCCAGCTTAATGCCAAGTGCGAGGGTCCCTCCTCGTTCAACCCCTGTTTTCCACCGTGAATCGTATTCGCGCCTGAAACAGCACCCCCAAGTTCGCTCTTGTGACACAAGAGAAGACACCTGGCCTGGTTCCTGGTTGGAAGCTTTTTCCCTTTTTTTTCCTCTTTGCGCCTCATGTAGAAGCAGGATTTTGAGACCTGCGCTTTCGGTGGAGCCCTTTCTAGTGCCGCCCAACCCCGTGTCCCAGATATGGGGCTGAGCTTTTGCGAGGGGTTCATCGATGGCAGGATGCCGGAAGCCTTTTTGATTACGAAGAGACTTCTCAGTCGTTTGGTCCGCCCAGCGGCGAGAAATATCGGGTGCAAAAGCCATGCCGATATGGATTCCTGTATCCCCGCCCGCCATTTGCCCGCGCGATATGCGACGATGATGAGTCGTCGTACTTCTCCCCGAGATATGGCGGAGCCTTGAACTCGCTCTCATATTCCATGACGCCAGTATCCCCTTGAAAGGATATATCCCACATTAGAGCGTGTGCCCGGCTATTGCAACATCCCTGTTCCTCGAAGCGTCAAAGCCCCACTACCTTGTGGTGAACCCCCTCCCTCCTGGTGACCATACTCACCCTGCTTTAATTGACCATGCTCCAAGTACACCTTTACTCAGCAGCTCCCGGGGTTGGGGATGAAGGGTTTGCGTGGAGCCGCCTTAGCCCCTCTTTTTTTAGCGTAAGTTTCGAATTCGTCGGCTCCCCATTCGCCATCAGATCGTACCAAAGTCATTCGGCCTTCCGCCACGGACTAGGATTTAATTTCTCGCTGTCTCGCAAACCATTCCCAAGCGAAAAATCGTCCTGGCACTCCTGTCGAGCGATAGTCCTTGGTCGCAAGGGCAGGCTAATCTTTCCATTCCCCGTTAGGCTGATCGAAACCCTCGTTCCCAGTAAATTGCACTTATCCCGACATTCCATCGCGTCGGTTCCATTCACCGCCCTCTGGAGCGTTCGAGGCGCCCCTCCTTTTTGACTCTCTTTTTTTTGCCACACGCGACTTCGCAGACCCGCTCATGAGATGATAGCCCGCGAACCAACTCCCCCGCAAAGTGTTAACCTGATTCCTTTTCTTCGTTGCCCTTCGCGTTCCTCCCCTTCTCACTCGCGCGCTGGATGTCCGACCCTCATCTAATAGAGTTGCTAGAGTCGGTGCGCGTGGTTTCCCCTTCGTACTGCTGATTCCTTCAGGCCCTTCTGCATTCGGTGTCGAGGCACCCCCGAGATATGCGGAGGCCTTTTCACCTTTTTGACTTGCATGCATCTATATCTCAGGTCGTCCCTTGCGAAGCAGTCATTTTTTCAAACTTTCGGGCTAGAACAGAAGAACTTCAGTGCTGTATGGCCCCACGCAATCCCTGGATCTGTTTGAACTCTACCCTCGGTGGTCGAGATAGAATGCGGTCGTTCCTGCCCCCTTCGGATAAGTCGGAACAAATTTTAGATGGTGGTTTCTCTGTGCTACATTGGACTGCTCCTTCCCAGCTGCTTCGGTCCAATTGCCGCAGGTTTTTTGACCTCCGGTTTCTTGACCCCTTTCCCCGGATTCCTCTCACGCTGTTTGGCTTCGGCGGTTCGGGCGCCTGGTTTTTATGATGAGAAAGACCCTCCCTAAAGAAGCATCCTCTCTCTTTCCTCCAGTCGCCTATAGATCTCCTCTTTCGATATTTTGCTTCGGATGGAGTGCCTAGATTTACTCCACCTGGGACGGCTGGGCATTTTCCTTTGAGGCCTTTCTACGAGGCCCCGAGGTATAGGATGATTGGTCGTGGTCGCCCTGACTCGTAGACATTTGCCCGCTTTTCTTCGGGGGAGTCGAAGAATCTTCTCTTATATATGTAGACCACCTACCCCCGGCCTCCATTCCTTCGGAAGAGTCTTTACAGCCGTGTTCTCACCCCGCACTCGCCCGCGATTCTACCTCCCACTCACCCTTTGGTATTTGTGGTGCGCCGACTTGCTTCCCTCTATCGGGGACCCGCACTATCGGAGAATGGTCCCTTGCGGATCAATTGTGGCCGAACGGGTTTTTTTGCTCCCTTCGTGCGTGGCGCCGTCCCCCCCACCCCTTGCTGGGGCCACAAGAGAAGCCGCAGGTCGTTTCTTTGTCTTAACCTAAGGAAGTTCTTTTGCTGCAGCGCTCTTGAACCGAGTCATACCTGCGCCTTCATGACGAAGGCGATAGTCCCCATGCTACAAATTCGTGACCCATTGCGTATGTCCCCCCTCCATTATAGACCTGAATTCGTCTCCTTGAGCTGACCCAACTTAATCATGCGCCCCCCCCCCCTCAACTTCTTAGGTGAATCACCCCCTGTTTTCCCACAAACGAGGCTGCTTTGTCCCCCTCTTCGGCCGTCTTCAACCCACCCTTACGCTCACTGATATCGAAGGGGAAACAAAGTTCCTCCGGCTGCCTCCAGAGAGAGGAGGCTCAGAGTCTGTCGCGTGAGCTGGTTTTTCTTTACGTCTTCATTTCCCCTTATCCACTCCCCTCCGTTAGACGTAAGCGAATGAAATCGTCGGCTCGCCCCTGGTCCTGATCCAAATTAGAGGAAGGGACTTTTCTGCCCGGGCTGCTCCCCGGACGCTTGCAACCAGCTTCCGTCTCTTCCCGTCCAAGATTTCGTGCGCGTCAGGTCCCCGCATGGAAGTGTGAAGCCCGGACGGACGTTCTTCTTGCGAGAAGGAAGTTCCCGGAAGGGGTGTGACCCTCGGCTTCCCATCCCCCCCCCCCTTCAACAGACACCACGCCCTTTTGCCAGGGCCACGATCGAGGGAAGCGTATGTTCTCCTCCTTTGTGATGAGAGATTAAGTCCAGAGATCGGCAGGCGTGGATTGGATTTGACTTAGCATTTTCTTCCCCCCTTTCACGTCGTGCCTTAGCACCATTTCCTACTTTTTCAAGGCTCAGGTGGACCCTGCCCAACTCCCTAACCATCTGCTGAGCCGTCTTCTTTGGAGTTCGTAATGATTCCAAGCTAGCCAGAGGGTGAACCTCTGCCCTGACGCGAGATGGTACCCCCTGATCCCCCCCTATGAGCCGGTCCCCGAGATAGTAAATTTGCTCGTCCCATTATTGAGTTGCTAGGACAACTTCCGTAGCTAAAGTTTCAACTCGCTCGAGTCCCTCTTTACTCGATCTCCGCTCGTAGCGGCGGCCTTTCGCTTTTAGTAACGGGTGTCGACGGTCTTATAAGTGAGATTTTTAAGTTTGTAGATGAAGTCCCCCGTAACCGCACCCGGGCTTCTTTTCGTCTTTTCTCCCTTGTGGACTAGTCCCCTTGATTATGCCGTGATATGTAGTTCCGCAAGAGCTCCTTTCGCTGTTTCATGGTCTCTTCCGCGGCGTGTTAAGCGCTCCCCCCCCTCCCTAGTACCTCACGCCCTTCCGCCCGAAGATGGTTGGCCCTCCGTGTGATTCTCCTATCGAGTACCAATCATCATTAATCACGCGCATTTTTCCTCCTGTGACTTCCCACGTGAAGGGCAACGGCCAGAAGAATTGAGCAACGTAGGGACTCTTTATCCTCTCCAGTCCCTGACGCTCGACCCTCGGCTGCACGTTGCACTCTCCCTATTTGTAGCGAAGGCTTCCCTTTTTTGAAGAGTGATGTTGTAAAGAGTTCCCTAGTGTAGGGGGAAAACGGGTACCGTTCCTCACTGACGCAGTTCCTGAATAGAGAGGGATGTATATCGATAGGGTGGATCACCCTACGAAAGTGACCTGGACGTCCCTGGGACCTCACCCCCCCTTCCCTTGAAAGTAGAGAAGTAGCCTACCCCCCGGCAGAATAAACCCGATGAAAGATTTGCTTCTCGGATAATACCAGCCCTTTTTCATAAAAGACATCTATTCTTCCGAGCCCCTCTCAGCGTCAGGATTGATGGTATGGGCTGAGGCAGTTCTTAGGTATGTTCGTAGCATCCTATCGGCCAGCTTCTCCTCCGAGCAAAAAGAGAGTGCTCGGCTCCCCCAAGTAATTGTAAATGAGATGCCCCGGAGGTAATGATTCAGGCCTTCCGCTCCCTCCGTCTAAGTCCATTCTCCCCCCCAGCAACATCTCCCCTGTTCGCGAGAGCGACTGCGTTGCTATCCGTTTCGTCTTCGCCGCGGTTTGTCATTTTCCCTGCTCCACCCGGCGGGGATTGGCATCTTGGCTCGTGCTTCGTTTGTAGATCCCCGAAATCCTTTTGCCGTCTTCCTGCCGCGGCCCGCTTCCCTTGCGCTTCTGTCAGGGCAGCATAATAGTCTTCAGTCTAGCGCCAGCGCCTTCGTGTGTCAGTAACCGCCCCAGAAAGCACGACTTTGATTCTCAGGTTCTTGAAGGGGCCAAAACTTCCACTTTCTCGCGAAAAGAGATCGCGTATTATGTTATTGAGCGCGCCCACTCGGTGTAGTCAATGAGATCCGACGATTCAGTTCCTCTTCGATGAGAACTTTTTTTGAGGTTTTTGATAGAACCCCCGGAGTCGTGTTGATCGTGCACATAGAAGGATGATCCCCGAGCAATTCCAGAATCCGCTCCCTACTTGAGGCTTTCGGCGCAGACGATGATTGTCTGGATCATGGTCGTGAGTTTCTTTTCTAGGTCTAAGACCCGTCTAGGAGTACATTAGGAGCCCGACTGTACCCCCCCCTTTTTTCCATGGACCCTTCTGATCTCCCGCTTTGTTCCGAGTTAGAAGAGGCCTGGGTGTTCTGCTCCCCTACCTGTGCCATGTGAGAACGGCAGCGCTTCCTGCTCATGTCCCCCGCGGCGATTGATCTCGAAATTCTCGTCGAGCTGATCAGACCTCCTCTTTTGCCTGGCACCGATCCAACCCAATTGGGTTGAGGAAGAAGGGGTCTTCTCATTCAATCCGGTTTCAGCGGCTGGTTGGCACCGCCCGGTTGGCGCCTAAATTGAGGTTTGGCCGTTGCGACCGCTGCCTTTATTCTCAGTTCGTTCTCCCTTTCTGTCTGCGCGTATGGCGTGCGAATGGCGTGGTGATGCCCTTAGAGGGGAAGTTTTCTCAACCTTCTATGGATTACTCTATCGACAGCGCTCTTCAGGAGTGGTTCGCTTTGAAAACGTAGATGCCCTCCTCTAATTCCTAGTCCACGGCCTTGATGTTCTGATCCCTCTTTTCGTCCCCCCCAGAGATTGCCATGAGCTAAAGGCTTCCACTGCTGCGAGGCCCTTCAAGTTCACCGCTTACCCTTTTCCCGAGCTTTTTGGTCGCGCGCTTGGCGCCTCGACGCTCCGAGGCTTGAACCCCTTCCAGGCAAAATCTCCTGTTGCGCGCGTCTACACTTTTCTTCAAACTCCCTTTAGGTGCAACCTCCTTTCAGTTTTGACCGCATTAGGTTCGGATCTTTTGCTTTGCGCCCCCGCCTTGTGGTTTAAACTCATGCCCCTATCACCGAGAAGAACGAAAATTTTTCCTGACGTTGGCAGCTGCGATCCCCTTCTGAAGTTCCTACCGTCTGAAGTCCCTTTGGCCACGGCCGTGCGCACCCATAACACCGCCCCTCAAGAAGGAAATTCGCATAACCTCCCAAGTGGTGTTTATTCAATTTTCGCATTCCTTTTGTTCTTTCCTCCCGTGATAGGGAGGGCTCCCTCTCTCCATGTCCGCGTCTTTTTTCGAACGGGTATCAACATACACCTCCTACCTATAGAGAACTAGGAAGTCGCATTTTTACCTCTTTCGGCGCGCGGATGCGTGGGCAGGGGGCTTGCTCCCCCCCCTCAATTTTCTGGCCCCCTCGGCTTGATTTGCGCCATTTCTCGGCCGCATTTGAGCCCAACTTGCGTCTGGTCAGGCGGTAAAAGCGCGCTCCCTTCCCAGTGTTACAACAAGATATCATCGGAATCTGATGATGCGGGTGCTCGCTCCTTTTCTAAATAGAGTGGAAGACCAACCCGACTGTGTTTTTTCGCTCCCCTGATATCGCCTCTCCTATCCGGCGAGCCTCTTCCTAACAGATCTCCGACGCTTGTGCAATCCTGGGTGTGAACTATCTCCGCCACCAGGTCTCGGCGTGAGGCTCGATGCCCTTTTCCATTAGAGTAGAGTCGTTGAGAGACTTCTCTAGTAGAAGGTACACTGTGAGGTTGGCAACTCCCTTTTCCTGATGATAGTGAAGTCGTTTGATCGCGAGTCAGAGGAAAGGCCTGGATAGAAGAGCTTCGCGCTTTTTTCCCAACCTTGATCTTTCGGGCTGTTTCTTAGACATTTGTCTGCTGAGGGGTTTTCGGAAATTCCGGGCTGCCTCCCTGAGTTCTAGAATATGCAATTGCCAGGCGGCGCGCTGGGTCCCCATTTTTGTCAATAGATCGCCATACTAGAGTCTCGAGAACCCCGCCCCTTCTCACCGCACGAGTTTGAACTTATTCCCCTCGGATGCCTGATCTCTAGATCATGGCCCCCCCCCAATGCCTGTGTACTTCTATGAGCCTAAGTCTTGATCAGCGGGATCAGAACAGTTTCAATTTGACTTTCTATAAGCAACTTCTACGGAGGAGTCCCCCTGATCAATGTGCCCCAAGCGCTGCGCCTCCCTCCTCTTAGAGAGTAATGGGATGCCTTTTCCATTCCCGGAGTTCGGCTCTCTTCCGTTGGCTGGTTTTTAGTAGTCAAGTTTGAGATAGCCGCTCTTATTTGGTGGCAGACTTTAAACGTATTCTTAAATTTTCCCCGCCGATTTCCGATGGCCAGGGGAGTCGTTTTACGTCTCGGGCCCCTCCCCTTCCCTTTTCGCTGTCCCTACGAGTACGCAGGGACCTGCGAATTTGTTACTAGGCTCGACAGAAGCGAGGAGTTCTGCGGAAAAATTTCCTGGTTGATGTCATCTCCCCCCCCACGACGCCTTCGGTGGTTTTTTTTTTCCAAGAGGTCTTCTTCCCCACAACGAGCCCCGATTTCTTGGCACGGCAGGCAGCGTCCCCCCTGTTTGTCATTTTCCAATCCTCCTTTCCCGGCATGCCCCCCTTCGACCATATCGTGGTCCTTGCATACCGGCCTCGTGTTTTTTTTTTGCTTTTCCGCCTCGATTCTTTGGCGGATCTCGAGGCTGGGTTCCCTCGTTGAGGTTATCAATCCCCTTGAGCTAAGCGGTTTCCATTTT
>Ga0179593_1336768_pt1 | contig 13529 bp, 10 predicted proteins | sample CZODoug2_1_08_16_FD_185931 | JGI IMG/M metagenome (GOLD analysis project Ga0179593, IMG submission 185931) | Vadose zone soil fungal communities from Angelo Coast Range Reserve, California, USA - CZODoug2_1_08_16fungal (PacBio error correction) | ecosystem: Environmental > Terrestrial > Soil >... | reverse complement strand
TTCATTCTTCATCTGCCGTGCGAATGCTTTTGAGCCAGACCACAGTGGCTCTCATCTCCTCTTTCTCCTAGCCTAGCGAACGGAGTTCTCTCGCGCCTCGCCCCCCACGCCAGAGGTGTTGTTCCATGTTTGGGCGTCTTCCCCTGTCCTGTCAATTTACGGATGAGCATGAGATGCCACCTTTTGACGGTCCTTAGGTCACCTTTGTCTTCGCGGCCGGCTGTGTTGAACACCCCTCTGAGGTTTTTTTTCCCCCGTCCTCTTTCCAGGGACCTTTCTGTTCAGTCTTTCTTCCAAATTCTCCCATCCCCCCTCCCGCCAACTTGCGTGAGCAGTAGAGCGCAGACCTCCATACTGCGGCTTTTTTTTTCAGTGTCCCCTTTTCGCTCCTCCTTCAACGGTCCTTTTGGTGCTTTGATTGATTCAGGATCCTCACCCCTAATCGCGCTTTCTTCGTTTCCCCGGCCACGCACAGCGTTTTTTTCGCTTCGCTTTTAGTGAATCGTCCCTTTTTTGCACCGTCTCACCCTTTGACCCGATGGCGATCCTTTGGTCGCGGCCCGCGCATCCTCCTTTTCCAGTTCATTCCCGCTGGCACGGTTCTTCCCCGCTTGATTTCTATGTTGTAGACTTCGAACGACCATCAGCAAGGTGTCTTTGAAATTCCTTGCTGCACCTTTCTTACGCGTGGGACTCCCCCCACCTGGATTTTTTTTTACCGACGATGACTCACTCCAACTATACGTCTTGATGAAGCTGAAGTCTCCGAAAAGACGGAGCTTGGAGCGATCGCAGCCACTCTCTTTTGTTATTTCGGCTTCGACGGCCGCTACTCCCCCGATGCTCTTCCTTCTTTTGTTGCTTTCTTGAAGATTGAGAACACAATTAAAGCGGGGACGTCGGAACGACCGACCACACTACCGCATTCTCGTCACCTACTTTAGTCATTCGATTTCCCCTTGCATTGGAAAGCGACCTGCTCGATCCCAGTGAAAAGAGTGTTCTTCTTTGCGCCCTGGGTGGGGTATCGACCGCCGCGTCCCTCATCATCGCCACTCTTTCATTCGCCACGGCACAGTTTTTTCCAGCGTAAGGCCGGATTTTACTTGCCCTCTATAACGGAGAAAAAGTTTTTAGCGCTGGGTGCGTCGAACTGATCCTTTTTCTTACCTTGAGACGCTTCAAGCTCCCGCACTGATTTCCTGAATGTATGAGCTTCATTAAGTCTATTTTTTTTTTCTGTCCACTGGTGTGGAAGAAACCAAGATTCCCCTCGCGAGGCGCCGCGTCCCCTCCCGTGCCTGTTTTTGGTTCTTCTACGGGCCGTGTGGTTTCTCCACCTCAAATGCGGAGGTTGATACTGTACCTCAAAGGCGGGACCGCCTAGCTTTAGTCAAGTTGAAGAATATCCGGGCCCGTCGGATGTCGATCGCGGCGGAATTCAACTCTCCCTCCCCGTCACATCTTCCGCCCTCTCCCCCTTCACGGCTTTTCCCCACCGAAGATCGCTTCGGCGTGCCTGGCTTCTCAGCCTCTCTCCCCAAGGTGCGGCAGACTCCTGTCTTCCGCGCCGCCGCTAGACGGCAAATGTCAGCTTCCGCTTTTGGATCACTCGTCTTTGCAAACCTGTTGGTGGCACCGTTCTGATCGTTGCGCCTGGTTTCATTAATGCGGACTTTCCTTCCCGTCGGGCGCGCCACTTGCTGCACTGCTTACCTTGATCTGCTGGGAAGCGTTTGTGCAATTGCTACGTTGCTGCCATTTGACTTTAACTACTCCCAACGCGCCCTTCTTTCAGATATCTTTCCTCCCTCCGTTTTTGTTGGACTTCTTGTTTTTTTTCATTCCCTGGAGGAGTCAGATCTCGAAAAGCCGCAAATTATCATGAACACCCGCTTCCCTGGAAGCTTTGTCCCTGTCCGCCAGTGCCCTTTCCCAGCTCTTTTCCTTTCCCCTTCCCAGGAAACTTCATGAATGAACTAGAGAGTAGCGAGGCTTCGTTTTCGAGCTCAGGTGGCCCACTTTTCCTCTTTCACGTGGCGGTTGTCTTTGTATTTACGCCAGCAGCTTGAGCACCTGACTCTACCGACGGCGTTATTCCTTTTTTCTCCCTTGGCCCTGAGGGCACTTTGTATGGTTTGTCGGTCGCTGAACTCCATGACCTCTTTTCCAGACGTCATCCAGTGATCCATCGTTCGTCCATCGCTCCTCCTTTTTTTTTTGATGTGACGTGGAAGGGTTTCCCCCTTTTTAGTCCGCGGCTTATCTCAGATCCGGCCCAAAGGCTTCCCTGATCAATCGGCTTACGGTCCGTTACTGTACACGATGATTCCAACCGCGCTTGGGCTTGGTGGTTCCTTTCGTTTTCACCACATTCCCGACCAACCTTTTTCGACTTCTGATATGTGTTTACAATTTAGTCGTCCGCCCCGTAAAAGGCGGCTTACATAGAAGAGTGGATGTCACAGCCTCTCATGTGCCGCCGCCCTCCCCCTGGAAAGTCGGTTCCGCCCTCTTTTTCCGTTCTATTTTTTTCATCACTCCTCCTCCAACCAGAGAGTGCGTGCGGCCGTGTCCTCGGTTCCCCAGCAGGTGCAAACCGGGAGATTCCTCTGCGCTGCGAAATTGACTCTTTGGTCGATATGTCCCATTGATCCTTTTTCCCCTTCTTTTTTTCCCTCTTTTCTCTAGAGGGTTTCCGGAGCTTTTACGCTATCTATTGCCTTCGACCGTACCCCGAGTAAAGAAAAGACTCTTTCCTTTTCCCCCCTTGCCCGTTTCCCCCAAATCGATTCTGGTTTGTAGAGCATCCCTCCAACCCTTCCTAATAGAGCGTAGGGCGTCCGCTTTCCCTGAACCTACCAGATGGATTCGACGACGCTCTACCGCAGCTTTGCGTCATGAGCGATATTTCTTCCCTTCCCATATCCTGGGTATTCTATCAGTCTTTTTTTCTGTTTCGTCGGTCATGGAACAGTGTTTGAGTCACCCTTGCATGCCGATTTTCCCCGCAACCTCTTTGCGATATTCTCCTAGTATTACCAATTTAAAGGACAATCTCGTAGTGGTTCGCAAGGCTTTTACCGATCGCACAGCGACTTGAAGCGGGGCACGGCACTTGCCTTTGATGCGTACTTTTCTCGCGCGTGGGACAGAGATACCACCCTTTTATGATGAAGTTCTAACTTTTTTTTTCTTTGACGTAGGAAGCTTTTCTGTGTCTTCCTTTTCGGGTCAGCTTCTTTGAAGGCCGGTTTTTCATTTTTTTGATCCCCCTGAACCCTGCAATTGAACGCCGGTCTTCTCTACTGGCCTGATACCCGGGCCCATTGTCTCAGCCGAGATGGCGTTCTGAATCTGCGTTTCAGACCCTCCCCAATTGTGACCCCTCCCCCTGCTGGTCGGCTGTTCGATGTATTTTGCTGCCTCGGGAAACTCAGCGGCTCCTTGACTGAAAGTTTAGTTGTTGCAACAACTCGTTCCCCTGTGTTTAGGAGAAATAGTGTTCCGTCCCAGAGTTCCACCTGCGCCCGTAACGTTTCTTTTCTGGCCTTTTTATCGCTCATGTTCATCTGTATGACGGCTGGTCCAGAACCATGTGACAAGTCCGCTCTTGGTTGGAAGTATTCCGGTACGTTGTCTCACCGGATGTTTGCTACCCCCCAGACGGTCCTCGAGCCTATTTTTTTGTTAGTCCCCATTTAAGTCCGTTTGGGTCTGGCCGAACTCTCTTTTCTCCTACGGTTGTTGTTGAGGATTTAGTAAAGATGCTGGTAGAAGGCCGCACCACCGATGGCGTGTTTTCTGAATCTGATTCGTTTTTTCTCCCCCCTCATGTAATCTGACTGTACTATCTATCGTCCTCCACGGTCTGCATCAGAGGTCCCTTCCTTTCGAGGACGGCCCACTCTTGCTCATTCCCCCTCAATGCTGGAGTCCGTAACCTACCTTCCGGTTTTAATAAGACGTTTGAACCTCTTGATGCGTCCGCGTCCGGCTGAATGTTTACAAAACCCCCCTCGGGTATTTATTGATAATGACTCTTCCATGATAGTGTTTCTCCAGTAGTCAGCCCCATCTAAACCTTTTTTTCCCTCCCCACTTTTTAGAAGTTATCTTCTTTTACTTCCCATGCGCTCCGCCATCCCATGATGTGCGGGAGAACTTCGCGGCTGGGACCTTCGGCCCAGTCCTCCCCCGTTCTTCTTTTCTTTCGACTTGGCCTGACAACCCCTACTTTAAAAGAATGAGGAGATGAACCCGCCCATGCCACCTCCCCGCGCGTTCTTCGTTGGTCCTTTCCTTTTTGAGTTCCCCCTCTCACTCCCCTCCTCCTCACGTTTCACCCCAGGCGATGTCCCTTAGTAAGGAGAGATCAGGTCTTTCACCCCGCCCGCTCTTCCCGGGGGGGTGTTATGGGGTGCGTCTTTGTTTTTCCTCTTAGGATCTGGTTAAAATGCCAAATTAAAGATTTTCCTGAGTTAGCGCTTGTTTGACTTCGGCGCGACTCATTAGCCCCTTGTTCTCCGTAAATCGGCCTGTACTCGCTGGAACCCGTACGGACTTAGACTTCCTCACAAGCTGTACGAATACCCGGCCTCGTGATGAAGTTGAAGCCCCCTCATACGGAATTTGATGAAGCGATTTTTTAGCCCCCCCGATCTAAAAATCGACGTTCGGCTTCGACTGCCCTCCTAAGAGCTCTCTTGCTTTTGTACCCCTTTTTCTTCTTTTCTTGCATATTGTTTCACCTACGTAATACTTTTTTCCCGCCTGTGAATTCAGAGGAAAGAATAAGCTTTTTTCCGCACCGCTTCCCCCCCTATTTCTCGGCATTCCCCTCCCCTTCTTGGTACTCCGCCCTGCTCATGTACAAGTGAAAGTTTTCTTTTACCCCCGCCGCCTGTTTCCCTTCTCCTAACACCCCCCCCGGCGTCGCCCTCTTAAACTCCCCACGAAGGGCCAACTTTTTTTTCCCGGCTGGACTTCTTGCGTGGAATGTGCTTTCCTCGCCTTCCCTCCCGAGTGGGAGATTCTGAGTCTTCACTATCCTCTGCGGTTCCTCCCTAATGGAGCTTGGAGGAACATCGTCGCCCTGTATGCGAGCTGGAACCTATTCAGGCTTTCGTCCGCCTGGTGCCATTTTTGCCTCTGCGTTTCTCCCCACCCTTCCTCCGCTCTCCATTCTGGGAAGTGTTTTTCATAGGAACCCCCCGCAACCCTTTTCTTTTGTATCCTTTTCCTACCTCGGGTCCCGAGAACAGCCTAGCTTTGTTTACTCGCGACCTTAAGAGCTCGTCGGATGCTTCGTTTGTCCTTCACGTGACTGCCGCCTTCCTCCGCCACGCCTTATTTCATTACTGCTTTCCTGCTTGATGGGAATCTTCGTTTCTATAAGTAGATAATCGATTATATATCTCTCCAAAAGGAACCAGGCAAGAATGGGCTAGTTAGTGCGCCGCCGCGGGCCAATGTTGCTCAGCTGTCGCGTCCCGTCGCCTTCCCCTCCGTTTTTTTCTTTTCTGGCTTCCCCTGCTCTCAGCCGACGTCAGCCTCGATATTGTTCTGGTTTTTTTTGCCTGTTCCGTTTCTCTCCGTAAATGTTCCCGAGACTATGCTGGGACATGCTCTGCTTGGTGTTTTCATTCTACCGATTGGGGAGGTTTGTTCTCGGACGAACTTGACTTTTCAAGACCTTCCCTCAACTTCTAATAACGTTGTTTTTTGGGAGTTTTCCCTTTCGGCGTCTTTCGTAGATTAGTATATCCCAATGAAGACAAAATAGTATTTGCCGTTTTACCCCCCTCCCCGGAGCAGAGTCTCCCCGTGCAGCCAGCGATTGTTTCCCGCTTTTCCTTTGTAAGTCTCCTCCCAAGGTCGCGACTGCTTGAATGTGCCGGCGCCCGGTTCTCATGTCAGTGTGCCCCAGTGAGCGAAGATGGACACAGGTTGTTCTGGCGGCGCGCGGAGCGTGGCTTAGTCGGTGCTTCCCAGACCAAATTTTCTCTCCACTAGAAGTAAGCTACCCCGTTTTCGCCTCGTCCCGGGAGATACAGGGTCGGCCTTGGCCTCTGGTCGGATGTGACTCCCGGTCGTCGGATCCTACCGCCCCTTCTTTTATTCTTCTTACTATACGTGGCAACCCGAGTGCACCCTTGCCCGCTAAGGAGTTTTTTTTTGGGTTCCGGTAATTATACGTTGTTGGTTGGTTCCTCTTCGAAATTCCCTTCTAGACACCCCCAAGAGGTGATACGCGGGCCTTTTTCCTTCGTGTCCCAGTCAAGTCAGGATCTCCCCGACCCCACGACTTCTTCTTCCAGGTTCGACAGGGCGTGGTCTTTCAAGTAGGGATGCAGCCAGGGAAGCTCCGTCTTTAAATCAGTTCGACGCAGCTCGCCCTCCGCGCGCGGGCGCCGTTTTCGTCGGCGAGCCTCCATCCTCAGTTTCTCCTTAAACCTGTCCGGGCGATATTCGATCTTCTTTCACTACCGGTCTGAACTTCGCAGGCGGTGGTTAATGGTTCAAGGGTACTGAGCAGTCCGAGTTTTTCTTTGAGCGGAGATTCTTCCGAACCGTAGGCATTCCGGTCAGGCTACCTCCCGCAGAACCGGTTGGGCCCGGCTTTGCGCTCCAATCGATTCGTCCGTGACGATGCTTTTCCCACCCCCTCCCCAGTCCTTACGTTCCGGAGTCGAAGCCGGACCCGCCCGCAGGCTAACTCTGTGAGTCGCGACGCTGGTCATGAGTCTTTCTTTCCCTTCATCATGTCACTCCGGGTATTCGAGTTTTCTTTTTTTGGCTTCCTTTTTTTCGTAGGCATCCCTTTCTTTCAAAGCTGCAGGTTTTTTAATCTTTGCCCGCAAAATGTGCGATAGTTCGTCGACTTCCTCCCTAAGTCGAAGAGAAATAGTAGTTTTCGTCCACGGGCCGATAGCCGTACTCGAAAAGCGACTGGAATCTTTTGGCAGTTTTTTTTCTTGAATTCTCTCGCGCAGGTATGTCCTCGCCTGGCAACGTGTCCTCCCCCTTTGTGCCTAATCCAACTAGTAAGAGGAAGACGCGCTGTTTTCAAGCCGTGGCGGTCCTGCTCTGAAGTGTGCGACGTTTTTATGTACTTGTGACAACAGTTTGCCACACCGGTTGATTGCTGGCCGCCGTCTCGCTCCTTTCCTGATGTCACATTCTCCTCAGATTTTTTAACCACGGCGCCCAGCTCGTCGATGACACAGTAGGGGTTCGATGCTTTCCCGTCCTTTAACTGCCTGCTTTCCCTTCTTTAGTCGTTCCATCCTTCCCCGATTCCTTCGGGCCCGCTGCCTTAGTGTTAGTAGGACGCCTTCGTTTTCTTCGGACGAACCTCCATCGCGGATGTCGTACAGTGCGTTCCTCCCCTTCTGTTACTGCCACCCTTTCCTCAATAGGGGCGGAGCTCTTGAAAATTTTTCGCTTCACGGGTTTCTTTCCAAAGAATACCGCGATCGCCTATGTTGGTGGGGCAATCCATTCCGGCCACGCTCGTGTCTTTCCTTACCCCTCCCTCCTCTTTCTTTGATTTCATTAGGCTCCTACGCGTGGCGATGCTGGCTCGCCTCAAAGACGCCGATGTGGGTCTTTTTCCCCCCCATCCGGCCTGTGAATTGACCGGACAGCTTCTCGGTCGCCGCCCCTCCCGAGGTGACCTTTCCCCCCTTTTTCAGTCCTGCTTTTTCATACGCACCGGTACCTGATTCCAGTTCCCACTTCTTTCTCTTTAACGGGGGGTATACCTCAGTTCACCAGAGTATGCGCGCGGCTGCTGGTGAAACACATTAGTATCTGATTTATTTCGTTAACGTTCTATCTTTTGTGCAGCGATTTCTCAGATACCATCGACCGTACCCTCAAAGGGGTTTAGAGGCGGCGCAGATGCGAAGCATCATGCGCATGCCTCATTCTTTTCTTTCTCCCTGTCGGCCTCTCTCTTTTCCCGTTCTTTTTTCCTTTGAGAGGGAGTCGAGACTTCTCTCTTTCTCCCCCACCGCTTCTCTTCTAACGGAAGCGAGCGTCTATGAACGCTTCCCCAGCGCCATGTTCGAGACCCGTTCATCAGCACCTTCCCCCTTACTCTCCCCTTTCGAGGCCGCGCGAGCTCCTAAAACGCGCTTCCTTGCCCGCTAGTCGCTGTTGCTCTAATGTAACTGAAAACCATCGATGGCGATGTGCGACTTTGTAGAATTCGGACGTTTTGCGACCCCCATCGCTTTTTTGTTGTCCTCCGGGGCACACCCCTTTATTTTTCCCCAAACGACTTTTTTTCCTGCAATCAGGACTTTTTCCCCTCCCTCCCCATACCAAGTTTAGAAAGTTTCCTCCACAGCTATGAACGCAGCTTTTCAGAGACCCGCTGTCCCTACTTCTCCCTCCCTTCTCTCTTAGGTAGGTGATTTTAAGACGCGATTTCTGCTCCCGTTTTGTTATCTTGGATTTTTCCCCCCCTTAGTTAAGGATCGATTGGAGGCAAACGATTGTTGCCCGGGCGGAGGGGCGGCACGAACTACCTCCTTTCCGACCCCTGACCCCCCCCTTATCATTCCTTATTTCAGATGTCACCCCCCCCTTTTTTTCGTGGTACTTGACAATCGCGCCGCCTTGTTCCCTGCTTTCGACCTTTCTTTATCCCCTCCCCCTCCTTGTCATTCTCACTTGAAAAGGGCCGCACCCGGAATTTGCTTTTTCTTCCTGCGGATCAAACTGAGTGGTGGAGAAGGGGATCCCTTCTCCGGTTCCCGAGCTGCGCGCCCATTTCGTCTTTCCCTCTTCTCTTCCTGTGTCTTTCTAAGCCTTACTAATCGTGGCCAGCTTGCTTCCTCGACCCTCCTTCCCCCTTGTCGGAGCGATTCCACCTCATGGCTCGAGGCGACGCGTCTTTCCCACCCCCGCCCTTTCCTTTTCTTTTTGGTGTTATTTTTCTTTCCCACTTGTTTGAAAGTTTAACCCCGAACTTTTTTCTCTCGTGTATCAGGAGGGAACCCGACTACGCGCGTCATCGCCGTTGCAATCCCTCTTCACGATCGTCCTTCCCTTCGTTTCCTCCTGTCGGACCAACTTTGATTTCTTGCCCTGCAGACCTTCTTATTCCCTCATAAGATCTTTCCCGTTGACAGGAGGAATACCTGGCTCCAAGCATACCCTTCTCAACTAGACCCCCAAGTTTTCCCCTTCCAGCGGACGCCTTCAAGACCTAAGCTGGATCGTGCTTACCTTTTGCGCTTCCTTATTTAGTATGGCCTTACCATGGGATTAGGCCCGCACCTCCTCGTATACTCCGCGTCTTTCGGGTGACTTTCTTTTCCTAAGTCCTTTTCTTTAAAATCATTTTTTACCCTGGTAGGACGCTCTTTTTTTCTTGTTTCCCTGCCTCCGGCTTTCGGAGAAATCGCCTCCCGACTCGCATCAACCGCTATTCTTTTCATCATCCTACGGTGTGTTTTTTTGAGTCGTCTCTTAATCCTTCCTTCGCGTTACTTGCTTCTTCCTCACCACCATGACGCCATAGTTCCCTCCCCGAAGCCTCCATTTTCTTCTTGGCCAGAAAAGAATGTATTTATTCCATGCCCCTTTAACTTACGCCGGGAGTATGTAGATTTGACGTTGTTTTCCCTTTTCGGTTTTCCTTGCCAGCCTCTTCTTCAGCTAGGGTTGCTTTGCTCTAAACCATTTTCGTCTCGTCTGGCGCAGTGTCAGGCCGCGGCCAGCAGCCACCCTTTTGTCTAGCGATTTTTTTGCTTATAAGGCTCTGTCCCTCCGATCCCTTCTCTTTTTTCGGTTGCTCCCAAAATTTTTTTTTTCTCTACTTCGTTGTAAGGTGGTGGTGAACTGACCGCGATAGATCTGACGTACAGTAAAGATCTTGGGTGCGAGTGCAACTGCTCCTCCCCTCCCGATTCCCTTTCCTTTCCGAATTTTATTTCCCCCCCCAGACTATAACATTTTTTTTCTCTTTTTCTGTCCTCCAAACTAAACAAGTAGAAGAAAACCCGCGGAGGTAAAGAGGAGCCCCCTAGATGTAACGGTGGATTAGACCCGTGCATCTTCAGACCTCCCACTTCTTCCCACCCCCCCCCCCCCCACCCACACCCCCCCCCCCCCCCCCCACCACCCCCACCACCCCAACCACCCCACCCCCCCCCCCCCCCCCCCCCCCCCCCCACCCCCCCCCCCCCCCCCCCCCCCCCCCCACCCAACCCCCCACCCCCTCATCCGGACGAGCCCTTCTCATCGTTGATGGATAGCATTTGGCAGTCGGGGTCCTGCTTGAGTCCATCAGTTCAGCTGAGTTTTCAGCTTTTTCCGTTTCCCCTCCGCAGTTCCAGATTTTTCGCGCCTTTTTTCTTTTTCTGATTTAGGTTATACTTGGGCACCCCCAACTGTGACGAGAGATTAGCTTTCGATGCTGCGACCTTTCGCTCTCCAGGTGCGCCTTTTTTGCGGAGGATTTTTTTTAGGTCTGGTACATAGACTGGTGTAGAGAGTAAGCTGCATGAGAAGTTGGTGCGGAAACCCGCGTTTTAGTCCTCCTGCCTTCCGGTTTTTTCCCCCGTCGTTTTTATCTCCCCACTCGTTCCATTTTGAAATCCAACCCAACCCCTGTCCCCTCATATCCTTCGGCGGCTTTCCCACGCCCCCGCTGCGCGTGGCTTGAAACTACCGGTAATGCGATGCTTCCTTAATTGCTTTGATCTTCCCTTTCCCACTGACATCTTTGTACGATCATTTGGCTGGTGGTCCTTTCTGTCGGTGGCCCTGAGTCCCGCGTGACTTGAACTTGCCCACCTTTTCGCCGTCACCCCTTCTGCGGTAGAGTTTCCAATCTGAGGCAAAAAGCGCGACCTTACCATCTCGTAGTGTTGGTACACGGTGCTAGCCCCCCGTAACGCTCGACCCAGGACTGGAAGCGGTGGCTTCCTGTTGCCCCCTTTTTAGTAATTTCTCCCCCTCCGAATTTTTTGACCCTTCCTCCCCCTACTTTTTCCCCTTTATTCTTTCCCTTTAGAATGGCATGGTTAACTAGTCAATCTGAAGCCTGCGATGTGCATGCGCGGGTAGCTTCCCCCTCCGTTGCTTTTCGATAGGGTTTCTTAACTAGGATTACCTACCCTTGAAATCACTGATCTCAGGGCCGCGTGACTGAAAGGTAGATCCGGCACTGATGGGCGTAATCTGCGCAGTCCCCGTACTCTCCCACGTTTCCGACTGTTCTTTCCCATTCAACCTTAGTTGGATGTAGTGCTAGGGACCCTCCTCTTCTTCCTGCCTTTTTTCCTAAGATGTTAAACGGTGCGCGCGATACATCGTGTCGTTACCCCAGTAGGAACTGACTGTGAACCTGTGAGTTTTCCCCCCCCTTTCCGCCCCTTTCCTGTTGATTTTTCTATGATTCATCGTCTGCGGGACCGCCCCCATGAAGGCCTGCATTTAAGTGTACGTTGATTCACAGGCGGATGCGTCCAAAAAGAACGTCTCTTATTTCTTCTTTCGTCTCTTTTGGTGTGTCCATTTTGATTACAATCTTTGGAGGAAACCATCGAGATGGGTCCTCCTCTCCGTTTTGTTGTTGTTGCTCTTAATCTTTTCCCCGTGCTTTTTATGATGCTTTTTCGACCCCCACGCAACTATGTCTACGCGATTTTCAGTTCTGTGGGTAGCAACCAGGAGGTCCCCTCGACCGCTTTAATCCCCCTCTCCGCCCCCTTCCTCTGACTTTTTTTCTTTTGTGCGTTTAATTTTTTCTCCGCACTCGATCATCGCAGGCGAGCAGGCAAGAAACTCCATTCTTCGAGGTCCTAATGTTCGGCAAACGATTGTAGTCGCGCTTCCTTTTTGGAACAACAAGAGGAGTTTAGTTTTTTCTCCGAATGCTATCCATTCTTATCCCCTTTACATTGTAACGACAGAAGTTGGGTATGCCAGCCAAAGTCTTTTCCGGAGTGGTAGATTTCGCGGAGCAGCTTCTCTACTCCCCTTTATTGAAGATCCTTTAAATTTCCTCTGAGTCCAGATAGAGATTTTGCAGGTGTTGGCGAGGGATTTTCCTCTGATGCTAGTATTATCCTACCCACATTCTTCTCAAATCGAGGAACTCCCGCCACGGCTCACATCGTTTCCGAGTGACAAGAGCAGGTGAAACCCGTTAATCATCCACTTTGAACCGAGTTTCCTTCCATGTTGTCTGCTTCCCAGACTCAGCAGTCCCCAAAAGTCCCCCTATACTCCCTCTTCCCTTCTCCTTTGTCTTGGGCTACGATATCGGTGACCCCGACGAGACTGTGCGACGCGTTACCTTCGGACCCCAGACCTCCTTCGCACGGGGTCTTCTCAATTGCCTCCCCTTCATCCAATAAAATCCCACATGACCGGCCGTCCCTCCGCCCCCCCATCCTTCCCGATTCCCCAATTTGAAGTGATGGAGAAGAATCTCATGACGAAGATTTCATGAGATTATTTAGTTCAGTCCCTCCTGACCTCCCCTTTGAGCCTTTATTTCTCCAGAAGGAACCCTACTATACCGTTCTCTTTAACTTCCGGTATGTAACATGCATAGCAAGAAGGGTGAACCTTGCTTGGCCCTCCCCCCCTTCCCCTAACCCCTCCACTTTTTCCTCCCTAAGGACCTTTGAGAATCTCAGATAATGAAAAACGCGGACCTCCCCGAGGTTAACCGTCCCTGAGACCCTCCTTCTTACTTGCTTTCTCTTGGTTAATCCGTTTTTGTCATTTTCATTGTCCACTTCCTCCCAGAACATTGGTGGCCCTGCGCCCCTCTGCTTTACTTTTCTGACGCAACCCCCCTCTCGGGTTAAACTGATGCTCCCTACTTGGAAAATTTTTATTGCCCTTTCTTGTCTCCCCCGCCTTTCCCGCAAATAGGATCTCTTATGTATGCGATTTCCTTCCTCTTTTCTTGGTTTGAGTGATTAAACCCCCCTAGCAAAGAGAGGATGACGCTTTCTCTCCTTTCCCCCTTTCTGGTTTTTATTGTGGTCGAAGTGACACCCCCCAAAGCCACCTCTTCCTATACGTTAAAAGCTAACGGCAGCGTAACTCCCCTCTTTGCCACTCGCCCCTTTTCACATTTCTTTCCCTTTGTCCTCTCTTCGTCCCGTCTCGTAGTCCCACTCCTGACCTGCCGCACTTCATCCCTCCCGCCTCTGCAGTAGAAAAGAAGAGGCAAAGGTGGCCACGTTCTCGAGATTCGAGCCTTCTACCCAGATCGCTATGACAAAGTTTTTTCCCTTCCTCTCTGAACCTTCTTTCAGTTAAGAACGAGGACGGTTCCCTTGTGCTCCTCTTCTGCTTTCCCTCTTTGCATCCCCTTTCTTTCCTGAACACTGGGAAGAAACGTAAGCTTAGCATCACCCTCCTCGTCTTTAGGTATGGACGGCGTCCTCCTTTCCTTTCTTTTCTCTCCCTTTCTTGGAACAATATTCTTAATTTAGGTTGTTTCACTTCTCGCTGTGCGGCTTCACTGAACACGCAAGAGCCGGAACCTT
>Ga0179593_1316655_pt1 | contig 13529 bp, 13 predicted proteins | sample CZODoug2_1_08_16_FD_185931 | JGI IMG/M metagenome (GOLD analysis project Ga0179593, IMG submission 185931) | Vadose zone soil fungal communities from Angelo Coast Range Reserve, California, USA - CZODoug2_1_08_16fungal (PacBio error correction) | ecosystem: Environmental > Terrestrial > Soil >... | reverse complement strand
TTCTTGCAATCTCTTTGTCGTCTCTGTTATCTATAGTGACCCCCCCTTTCCTTCTTCCAAAGAAAACAAACCCTCCCTATTCTTTTGCGGTAGATGCTCGGTTTTGCCTTCCCGGCTGATATCGCTCCTGAGCCTCCCCAGTCTAAGTCTGCCCCAAATGTATCCCACCTTTATGGACGATCCCCTTCTCTTTTCCCACGTTGTTTTTTTTTTCTGAGAGAGATCTTCGTCAGACCTTGTTGATTACTGAATCTCCCCCTTTCGTCGTCGAGCATGCTTATCATTCTCCTCCTAGCAGCCGTGTATCTCCGCCCCCCTGCTAATTCCCGACCTGCTCCTCCGTTTGTGTCCTTTGATTTCTTCATGACGTTCTCCTCCCCCAAATACTTTCACCCCTATTTGCGAAGGAACTCGCCTCCTCAATTGGGCCCTACCTGGAGATTAGATGACCAGTACCCACTCCCTGGCCCGCTACAACGTGTTTCCCCAGCGAGTCTTTTCCTTGAGATATTTTCCCCATGAGACCCCCCCTGCCGGTGTGATAGTGCTCCCCCCAAAAAGTCGTCTCTTCCTCTTTTCTCCCTTCTGGGGTCCATCTGGACCCTCTGAGATCAATTTAGCCTCTTTCCGCGAGTGTTCTGAGCAACCTGGTTTTAGGCAAGTTCCAGGTGTCGACGAGTATTTTGCCCCCCCATCCTTCTCCGATTGTTTTTGTGAAGCTCGACGTGTTAGATCCCCCTTTACTGTTTCCTATACTTGAGTCCCCCCTTGTTTAAGAAAGAGTTCCTCCTCTTATCCTTTTTTTCCTCTGCCCACCAAACGATTCTCCGCAAAGGCGACGCAATTCCTCGCCACGGGGCTGTTCTGTTTGAACATCTCTCTGTGAGAAGATTCTCGCTCCGGTGGAAGTTCTTTTCCCCGTTAAGCCCCGAGCTTTACTGCCCCCTCTCCTGAAGGAGTTGTCAATGTTAGCGTAGACATTCTTTCTTGTAACTTCTGGCAGATTTGTCCTTTTTACCATAAAATTTTCGAACGGGGGAGAGCCAAGTGCGCATGCTAGTCCTCCCCCCCCCCCTCCTGCCCTGCCCAAAAATCTTCTTGTGTTTAAGTTACTAGAGCAAGGAAAAGAAGCACCCCCCTTAATTATCTACTTCCACCCCCTGGTTCGAATGGCTTCGGAAGTGCTTTCACTTGAAGCACTCTCCCGAACAGCCCGAACTGGTTGTCTCCTCCTTGTTCAGGAAGCGCTAGTTGCCCGTCCCTGACATATTTGGGGTTTCAACCTATTTCTTCCTCTTTTCTCCTTTTGAACCGGGGGGGGTGGCATGTTGACTGACAGCGCACGGCCATCCGGCACCCTCCCTCTCCTTCCTTCACACTCCTACGCTTTTCCTAGGGCTCCCTCCCCCCCTCTCGCCCCCCCCCCCCCCCCCCCCCCTATGCCCGTCTCTCCCCTCCTCCCCTCCCCCCCCTCCAACTACCTTCTCCTGACCCATCCCACTCCCCTTCTCACGATCTCCCAACTTCTTCTTCCCTCTTTATCTTTCCTCTCCCCCACTCCCCTTAACTCTCATCCCCCTCCCCCTCCACGCCCCTACTCTATACCCCCTTTCTCCCCCTCCTCTCATCACCCCTCCCACCCCGTCCTCCCCTTTTATTCCCCCTCTTCCCCCACCCCCCCCCTGCTTACCCTTCCATCCCCCCACTATTCCTCCCCCACTCCCCATCATTACCCCCTCCTACCCCCCCCTCACTCACCCTTTCGCCTCCCCTACCCACTCGTTCTATCTTCTTTCCTAAAGGCTTCTGTGGCGCTTCCCCTTTGCAGGATTTTTCTCCCATTCCTTAGGCGAGAGCTTTTCTAACCCCTTTGTGAGAATGGTTAGAAAGTAACCCCTTCCTTCTACCTTCATGCCCGCCACCTAAGAGCTCCCTGGCTTTCTGCGATTAAAGGTAAAGATTGAAATTCGCGACCCCCCCAAGTCAATGGGTATATTTCCGAGATCTGGTTCTGGCCCACTTTCTTTTTTTCCAGTAATGGACGGAAGCTTAGGGACAGATCCCCCCGGGTAGCTTGTTTTAGCAACGTGTCGTCAGGCCAAGCGTCCCCATAAAGTTGGTTATTCGGTGAAGGCCCGACTCCCTTCCTAATGAACTTTTCCAATCTCCCTTTTTTAATATTCATCCTTGCCACCGTCCTAGATTTTCATCTTTCCTTTCGTCCCTTGGGAGTAGCCGCCCCTCGTTCGAGTCCCCTTCCTCCGCTAAGACGGTAACCTGCCTTTGTCTTTTTGTCGACTCCTTTTATAACTAGGAGAGATTAATGCCCACATGACAGTTTCCAATTGTTCTCTGGGGAAAGCTAGATCCGTCCTCCCCCCGACAAGACGCCCTTTCTCTCTTGACGATTCTATATCTAGAGAGGGAGCTACCCCCGGGATTTTGATGTTTGATTGACTCCCTCTCCCAATTTCCGTGAGCATCGCCCTTGAAGCCAGTGACCCTTCGCTTTTGAGATGAGTTCGTTTGCGTTTACACATATGTTCGACGGAACATAGTCTAGTTCTCTTTCAAATTCAGTTCTGCTGTTCGGAGCAATTCCTTCCGTTTTTGATTGATAAATTTTGCCCGGTCAGTAGTTTTCTTCTACAGCGATCTAGACCCTTTTTTCCGTTCTCGATGTTTTCTCTTTCACGCCGTACCTGCTTCCCCAAGGTGCCCTTAATAAGAGCTTTTTTACCCTTGAATTGAGCAATAGGAGCCGCCCTCTAAGCGCTATTGGGCTTCCCCGCCTTGCTAAGCAAGTACCGCCCCCTCGGAGGGAGAATTCTCTGCAGGTCCAAGAACACCATCAGAAATGCCCCCCCCCCCATTTGACAATGTAGGCAACGGCTCCAGCCTCAGGTAGTATCTACTTTTTGTTATTTTCCTCAGTCGAAGGGAAGGTTACGTCAAGTGACAAAATCCTACATTCGGAAAAGAAGGATGCTATCTTTCCTTCCCAATACTCCGTTTTCTCTTGAGATTATACTCGAGACCTTTCCATTCTATCTTCTTTAGAGGTTGAGGAAAGCGTAACCTCCGTACCTCCGGCCAGAAACCCCTGAGAACACCCCTCCCTTCCTTTCAGAATTTTTCCTCTACCATGGTCCCATTTTTTTTGGGAACGCTTTCTGATTCCTTTTTTTTCTGTGCATTAACACAGAAGCCGTTCCTTTCCTGCTGACGTCGAGTCGATAGATAGGCCTCTTTTTTATCGGTCCTGATAGCGCCCGATGGCGATGCTCAAGGACGGCCTCCCAAGCTCTTATGAGTTCACCTGTATCTAAGCGTGACCCCCCTTCCTGCCCGACCCTTTCACGCCATGCCAAAGAGAGCGTTATTAGAGAATAACACGGCCTTGCTTTATACTCAAAACCCTCAGTCTTTCCCGGAATTCCCCGTAACCCTCTCATGAGAAGACCATCCTTTCCAGCATTCAGGGAACCATGCGTCTACCCCTTCAAGTGTGAAACCCCGCATCCTTCTCACACCCAAATCGAACTTCATTCTCTCTGCGATCTCCCCTTTTCCAAGATTGTGAGATCATCCCATATTAGGGGGGGCTCATCCTCTCGATATAGAAAGCAATGCGCCTCTCTTTCTAAAACAACTTTCCCCCCGGGCCATTTTTCTGATATCTCTCTTTCACCGGAATATAGATGTGTCAGGCTTTCAAGTGCTCCTTAGATTTTTGAGAGTAGATTCAGACTGTAGAACACCACTTCCTGCCCTTTAGAAGACTTTTAAGTGGCCTCCGACCCAGATGTTTCGACGTACTCGAGCCACTCCTCACTTAAGTTGGAAGGATAGTATCCAATTGCGATCCCTCGAGTTCAGACGAAGAGAACTATCCCCCATTTATGGTAGAATTGCCTCCCCGCCGAGAACCAGAGACAATTGCCCCCTTTTATCTATTAGCTTTACAGAACCCTTATGCGGCCGGTGCCCACATATTTCGAAAGACACCCCTCCAAATGCAGATTTTCCGTCCATTTTTTTCCCCCCTTTTCAGGTTCTCTTCCGGCTCGTTTTCGTCCTTGGCTGCATGATTTTGCGGAGTTCAGTTCTCCCCTCCCCCATATCTGTAGAAACTCCTTCAGAATCTAGATTCCGACCCGTTTTATCCTCCCTTCTTGCAAACGAAAAGACCGCCTTTACTGTTCGACCATCCTCGTCCCCCGAATGTGCGTTGCACAACTGAAGATGGTACCTTTCCCCCCCACCCCCTTTAGGTTCTCTGTCGAAACCCTTTTTCATACTTGCACTAGCGCCAAACCATAAGTTTCTTATCCGCCCTCACCGGCACCATAATGTCATCCTTTTTTATTCCTGTGATGTAGAATGGCCGTATAGTTCAGTTTCTTTGAAGGCCTAGAGGTTCACGAGTAAACCCCACCCCAATTTTGGATTCAGCCAAGTGAGATGTCCTCGTCAGCGCCGGACCGGTATGAAACTTTTTGTCTTTTAATTCAAGCGAGCGTCTCGGCCCTTGATGTTTCACACTCCCTGCCTGTAGAACACCCCCCCCCCCCCCTAGAAATAATTGATTCCCTCCTTCCCCTTCCGTACTGCTTTTTTTTCTTGTTTTTGGTCCTCCTCGGCCACCCGAGAGTTAGAATGAACAAGCTGCTGTCCGTTGGAAATACTTTCGAGGATGTTCGCCTTCCTATAGTCTTTTGCTGGCAGCCCGGATCTCCGATCGATAGTACAGCCTGTTATCCATGACCCCCCGAAAAAGGTCTTGCCTCCTGAACAAGCGTCAAACCCGATCGACAGCTATAAACCCCCCTCTTGGAAGAAGTTATTGGAACTCGTCCTTCCTTAGCCTGGACCCACAACGTTGCCTGCTACACTAAATTCCCCCCGATACCCTGGTTATAAGAATAGGGTCAGCTTTCCCCCAGAGAAATCTTCCCCCGTAAGCCCTCCTGACCTGTTCCTTGAAGCATTCGGGGCGAGAGAGTCTTTGAACCACGGCGGCGCCTCCTTGATCTTTTTGAGCAGAACAGGGAACGTTTAGCTTTATGGGATTTAATCCCCCTGAGAGACATCACAGAGTTGACGGCTCCCCTTTTTTCCGGCTTCTATGTGAGATTGGAGATCTCCCCCTTCCATTCGCCCCGCAACACTCGAGGAGGAGAGAGAGCTCAGTTTTTTTATTATCCCTTGAACATTTCTGCCTCCTATTTCCTCCCATGAGGAGAAGGACTTCTCGGCGGCAAAAGGTATCAACTTTCCCCAGGACCCCCCTTCTTTTCATCCCCATTTGTTTGTGTAGTCGCTCGTCAGGAAATGTGAGACCATTGATGTCTCTCCGTATTGATATCTGCGCCAGCTTTCTTGTACTTCCCCTCAAAAGCGCAGTCGCCCCGCGTGTGCTGAGGTCGGTCCTGCTCTACACTCGATAACAGGCTGAACAGTATTTTGGAAAAGAGGTTGCTTAACGGGAGACTGGACCAAAGGACAGCGATAACTGGGTTAGTTGCCCATATCCGGAGGGACAAGTTTGGCTTTTCCCATCTAAGATAACCCTAATTCTGGGATCGGAGACACAAAATTCTGCAAGATTCCATCTCTGTGAGCGGCCCATAGGGAACATGAGGGCTGACTAAGTCCCTATCTGTGCCCCCCTCAGTGCTTTAATAAATGGGATTCGGGACCAGGGAGATTGTCTCTGTCCGATCAACAACCAAGGCGGGCTTCCCCTCCCCGGTCTAGCGTTATGGAGTAGATCTTGCATGGTTCCACAATACCGCCAGTCATCCTGCCTTCCCGACAAGAGGATCTTTACTTGACTATGTTAAACTTCCAAAGGTTTCTGCTCCCCCCAGTAACCGCTGCTTAGTCCTCCAGCAATCCCCGCTTTTCGTCTCATGAGGTGGCCTTCTTGTCCCTCTCTCTAAGCTCTACTGCATGAGGAGTGCTCTCCCGATTTTGAAGCTATACAGGCCCCTTCTTTGAGAATCTCCGCCTTTCAATGTTAAATACACCAACGGGCTCTCCGTGATCACATGATGCCCCCCTCTCACGGTGCCGCAGTGAGTGCGTCCTCCTCTGAGGCGCCACGACTGCTGATACCTCCATCTAACCATAATTTGCCACCCCCTCTTCATGACTTGCGGACTTTTTGGACCCGACGAATGTTTATGGTGTTTTTTCTTTTTTGTGCTCTCTTCCTTCGTTTTTCAGCGCCGGCCATATTGTTGGTTGAGTACAGACCATTCATTTGTTGATGCCTCCCTTATGACACCAGAGGGCCCGTAAACATTGAAGGGGATTTTTGGTCCCTTCGCGATTGTGATCCCTAAAATTCTGCTCTGTCGCTGAGAAATGCTACCGTTGGTTACAGAATCACGGAAGTTGACCCTTCTAAAACGACGGACGTCTTTGTGTTCTTTGGGCCGCCGATTGAACTCTCCCGCAGATTAGGAAATTAATTTCACCCCCGTGGCTTATTTAGAAGGAAAAATTTTCCATGACCTTTGTAATCCCTGAGGTCGCACCTATCGTTCATTTGGGTTATTTATCCGTCTCAATGATAATCGGCCACGGCTATATGTTAACTTTCCTGTTCTAAAGGCACATGATCATCGCCTTGTTATATATCTCCTGACCCAGTCTCGAGTTGAAGTATACTTCTCATGGTACTCGAACAGGAATAGCCTAGTGATAGGCCCCCGATGAGGCCCGATGGTAAAGGACAACGTCTTAGCGGTAAGCAGAACGCCTTCCTCCCCCCACCATGGAAGGACAAGGTCTCACTCAGAGCTTCAGCGGAAGAGAGAGAGTCGCCATATGTTAACGTACCTATAGAGAATCATGTGTTTTGAGTGCTTCTTTATGCTACCCCCCCTTATCTCCTGAACCACATAAGATCTGACACCTTCTTCTCTTTTCGAAGGTCTCTTTTTGATGAAGGGGTTTTTTACCAGGTCATGTCCCGGTCAGCGCGTTTTCTGGTTAACCGGGCTAGTTTTGTACTTCTCCTTAATGACGGCAGTTTGTGATTCCATTGTAGTGGCAATGAAAGATTTTCTCTCTTTTATCGCCTTTGTTCGGTTTCGAGCTCATTCTCTATTCTGCCGCGAGTAACTGCTGTAAATACTTGCGCCCAAAAGAGTTGGATTCACCCACTTCTGCCTGATTGCGCCTCTGGCGCTCGCCCAATGCAGAGCATTCCGTTTCTTTTCGTTTTCCAGCTGAGAACCCTCAAGTCGAGGCCTTTTATGTTTGCCCCCTTCCCCTTAAACCTCCTTAGAAATGGGACAACCAAATTTCCAGGTCGGCGTACAACCTTGCCACAGAAGGCGCAGGGGATATATGTTTCTCCCCTTTTTAGCGTCCTTCCTTAAGTGACGCATTAGAAAAGTATTTGGCCTTTCGGACAACCTTCGGAAATTCTCCTCTTCCTTCCTCTTTTGTTGTCTTGCGAGGGGTAGGAAGATTGCTTCCTTCTATTTTGTTGCGCTGCCCCGTCCCTCTACTTAGAAAAGAACCAATCGATCCCATAGCTCCAGTGCTGGATCTTTGCCGAGAAATGGAAACCTTTTGGTTTTAATTGATGAAGCCCGTTCAAACCTCTTAGGGATTTCTTCCTTTTTTCTTTCTCCGCTGAAGATAGCCCTCTCATGATAGGTCCATTGAAGCTCAGAGTTGATCACCTTTTTCTAACTAAGTCCTCCAACGCAGTCTTCTTTCGTCCCCTTATTTGCACGGCGTAACGACTCTCTTGCCGCTCAGTTCACCTCCCCTTCCCATGAGGCATTCTCTCTGAGGTTCTGCGAACCACGGCTTTTCATTCTCGAGCCCACCCGTCTGAAGGCGAAACATCCCCTTGTTTTTGCAATCAGTTCCCCCGTGCTAATGTCTCTTCCCCTTTTCTGTTGAAAGTCAAGAAATTTCTCCCTCACCTTCATGCTCGCACCGCTGCTACCCCTTGCCAAGATTGTAGCTGTACCATACCCCGGGGCTTCCAGGACATAGCATGAATTCTCCTCACTTAAAGCTCATGCAGGTCTATCCATTGTGGAGTATATCAGCGAGGGTGCACTGGTACTCTCTTCCCTCGGCGGAAATTCCCTTCAGGGGCTGAGCTCTTACAGTCTAGTAGAAGAGTTCCCCCCCAAAAGGCCCCCATACCTTTCTCCCGTCCGCTTGACCGGGGACTCCGATACATTTGGTCTCTTTTTCCAGAAAGGGTTGTCAATCTCACTATACTTTTTCCCTAGACTATTACTCCCCACTGGCTGATAATGTCATTGATCCTCTCCGACCTAAGCCTCTTTCGAGGTAGACATTCAGTAGACAGTTAGACCCCGAAAAGATCGTCCCTCTTAGGACTTCAATGTCCCTTTGGGTCCTTGCATCTAAAGACCAAGAAATGAGATTCCACTGCCGGTTGTTTTCCCGATAAATAGTCGTTTAAGGGAAGTATTTCCCCCCCCCTGCCCTTCTTTCTTTCCTTTGGGGGTTTTTTGTAGCCCTTACGTGGACATCCTGTCGAAACCCTTCTATGTCCCCCCCTTTCGCCCCTGCTCAGGGTTTTTGTAATGTTGCGCTCCGTCTTCTCGGCGCGCCGAAAAGGACCAGCCTTTCCCTTTTTTTCCTACATTTTCGTGTCATCTATTGTCAAAGAATTCATATTTTCGGTACCAACGAAGGTCGGAAGGTCTTTTACCCCAAAGAAGCGCTTCCAGCACGAATAGATCAACCCAGTCCAGCACTTCATCTATGACCCCGTCCTTACGTGATGTGAGAACTCTCTTTTCATCATTGAGTTATGCGTCCTCGAGAAAGGAACCCCCAAGACTTTTGATCGCATGGCCCGTGTGATTTGATGATCAAGCATTTAGCCTTTGGGGAACCCTTCCTTGAAAGGGACTAAACTCTTTTTTCGCTTTGATTTCAAATCGAGTCTGTCGTAGTTCCATTTCCTTTCTTGATCCTCATAAGTTCTCCGACTCCCTTAATTATGGTTCATCCCTCTCCACCTGGGTTGTTCCTCTGGTGTACGGGACTCACCCACCTCTCCCCCGATTTTCCATGCGATTTCTTCTTAATCTTCAAAGTTATCCAATCGCAGCTGTTCTCAGTCCTTTTTCTAGATTTTTACACAAAACGGGAGTTATCTAACAGCTCCCAAACGGAGGCGCACCCCCCCCAGAAAAAAACATGGACCAGAAGGTTTTTTGAATCTAAAGATAGAAATGTTCCCAAAAAAAAGTTCACGTAGTCCTCAGTCCGCATATACCAATGTAAAGAGATGACCCCCAGAACAGCGAAGAGCCGCAAGAACGTTGTAGCCTCCCCCCATCAATCCGGATCTTGCCATGGGGAAACACTCGCCTTATTCAGCCTGAATATTTCGCTACCGGGATCAAGTCTTGTCCTTTAGCTACAGGGTCCCCCCCCATTTTCTCAAGCGTTCCTGACCGCCTACGGCCGCTATTTCCTCTCCCGATAGGGCTCTTCCGCACGCACAATCCTGAGGGCAGGTCGACCTCTCTCAGGTTGCTTGCAAGGATGACGTTCTCTATAAAGACGCCATTCTGCGAAGCCGCGATTCCCCCCTTGTAGCACCCTTTCCCGAAATATATCCTCATAACATAAGTTGTGTTGTTTGCGTCGACCTTAAGAAAGTTTACCATTTTCCTCCCCTTGTCGAAGCGATCGCATGGAGAGCCCTCCTTTTCAATGCCCCTCCTACCCCAATTTTATGATAGGCGCCAGAGCGATTTTGCCCTGGTATCGACACCCTTACCTAGTGCAAAGTCTATGTCAACGCTTTTGCTTAAAGGTAGAACGTGGATGTGCTCACCCCCCAAGTAAAAGAATGCGCTCTTTCTTCTCCCTGTGCGCCTTCTCTCGAATTAAGGACCTCTCTTTTTTCCCCATCTATAAACGCTGTATACTGATCTTTGGAGAACAGCCAACCCCCCAGAGGCGTCCCTTACGTTTCGACTGTAAGATTTGTTCAGCCCATCTTGCGGAGAAGTCACTTTCTTAGGGCCTCAGTGGCTCGAAACGGTCCTGCCATGTTCGGTTAGATTCATCTTCAAACCCAGCCGGGGGTACCCCCCAATCTCTGTTTTAGGTGAGCTTTCTAGGTTTGAGATGTAAGAATCCCCCCCATTATTTCAGTTCGGTAACGACGCACATCTCTGTCACGACATCGGCGCTAGATCTTCATTGAACCCAGACCTTTTTATCTCCACATTCCCCCTACGCAAACAGGACAAGGGACTTTAGTAAGAATCTGACGCCTCTCGGTGATTCCCTGGGCGCCCCCCCCTTTCGCTATGTTTATATTTTTTCACCCCCTCGCCGTCTTTAATGAAGATTTTCCCGAACTTGGCGCTTCCAGTGAATTTTTCCATGGCTGAGACGCCGACACTTTCACTCACTACCCGGTGGACCCGTGGCACAAATGGAATGATGGATTCACCCAACGTCCATTCTTTCCTGAAAAGGATTGTGGTTTCTTACCGACCCTGCCCCTTAACCTGATGATCCTCTAACTAGAACCACTCCCGGGCCAAGTTTTTCCTTTATCTTGCAGTGATTGTTGGAGCGCCTGATGTGGCCCTAGATTATTTATGAGAGCTTGTCGTTTCTTGACAGCCCCCCCTTCCAAGATTGTGTGCGAGAAAGAAAATCCTCCTTCCTCGTTGTGATCTCTGCACCGGGGTTTTTTATTTCATTTCCCCCGTAAAGTCCCCCATCCATGGGATTCTTGGTTCCCGAAGCATTACCCTAGGGAGATAACTTCGTTAGCTGTAACGGAGACGCGCCTAACCCGACATGTCCAGACCCTAACGGGTGAGAAAGCCCTGTTACACCGTTCAAGAGCACATCATGCACTTGCACCCCAGGAAGCCCGAGCGGAAGAGTGTTGAGTAAGATATTTTGACCTGTTAAACTTCCGCGACAACCGAGATCGGCACCATACCGGCGGGCGGGTGGTGATGGTCCTGACCGTTTTTCCATCCCACCTTTCTCCGGGTCTCTGTCAAAATGCTTCTCCCCTCTGGACCCACTGTTTTGTAGATTCGTCGCACCGGCACGGCCTTTTAGTTTATATACCCTCACTGCTAGATTAATGTCATCGCCTCCCGTCCAGGCCCTAGACGTTGACGATAATACTCCCTTAACTTTTTATGCTCTTTCTCGACCCAGTCGTGAAGCGTTTAGCTTTTTCACTCTTACTACATCGAGAGCCCTTCCCAAGGACCCCCTTTGTTATAGAGCCGCTGACGCTTTCCCCCTTCCTGACCACGGAGGAAAGGAGCGCTGAGACCGAAGATACTCTTCATCTAGCTTTTTGATACTCCCATTGCCGTCGCGTTTTCTTTGCTCCTAGAGCTTGAATTGCTAGAGACGCTTTAGCTGACCCTGTGACTGCTGATTAGTCTCCAATTTTGATGCTTGATCCGCTTCTCGCGGAGCCGTGACGGTCGCTGCGAATAGTAGTTTTTGTTACACTTAGGGACTCTACGGCATAGTTCTCCTTTTCATCCAAGTTATGGAACTTATTCTTTTTTTTTCTTTTTCACTCCTTTGGCTGTTTTTTTTTGTATCTCTTCAGGAGAAGACGGACCGGTGGCTGATTTTTTGAGCTGTAAATTGACGGTTCGTGATGCAGCTTACTCCCTCGCGATAGGAAGAATGTGGTTTGCCCTCTCTCTTGACTACGTACGCCTCCATGAATGGGTTTTAAAAAGCCCCCCTCAAGAGTTTTTCTCTGGTCAGCTGGAAGAGAATCCAGTCTATCGAAATGCCCTCTCCGAGGATCCCTTCCTATACATGACCCGGGAGCCAAGTTCCAACTCGAGGGCGAGGGTCTTCTTTTAAATGCCCGGACACCCCCTAAACCAATGGCCCCAAGCCCCAACCCGTTGAAAAGCCCGAGGTCCCCCAAACGGCCTCCTCTTAAGGGTAGATTTGTTCTTTGGCGGCAACGGTCTGTGGCCGCCGTTTACGGCACTCCGAAAATAGAACAGATCGTTCCCTAATTACCCGAACCTCTTTTAACTGTATTCCATGCAGACTCCGTTTTGTTTTTCTCGAGTCTACAGTTAGCTGGCAAGAATCGTCCCCTATTAGTCAGCGTTTCCTTTCCACTTCTTTCTTTATCAGAACCCAGAGAGATCCCCTTCGCTGCTGGAACCTTTGCACGCAGGTTCCCCGTTTTTTTCCCTTGATTGAAGGTTTTTTCGGTAACATGAAGCGTCTCCCTAGCGGTCGTGAACGTACAGATCGGATCCCGACTCCCATAGTGTCACTTTTCTCCTCCGCGATTTTTCGCAATTTCAAGGACCGGAATCCCCCCTCTCTTCTTATTTGAGACCACGAAGAATTTTTCTTCTCGCGGAAGCATTAAAGGTACTCCCTTCCCCCCCCCCCCAGAGCAGATAGTGTCTGATCGCAAGATTCCTCCCACTTATCCCGCAAAACCCACCCAGTCTGCCTAGGAAGGACGTACACCCTAAATCCCCGCTCCTCCACCCCCCACCGGCCGCGGACCTAAGTCTGCGTTTTCCCCCTTTTGAAGGCAGAAACCTCTAATGCGACCGTCCCAACCCCCCCTTCCCTATGCGATGCTCCCCCATTCTGCCCTATTGTGCCTAGGCATAATAGAGCCTTCCCCCCTGGGGTATACGCGCCTTCCTCTGCCCATCAAGGCGGAGCTTCAAAAACGTTTTTGACCATTATACTATTCCTTTTAATACACATCCGGACGCCTTCCTTACTTTTTGAAGCTATCCCCCATCCAGCGGTCCCCTTTTGAAGAGTTCAGCCATGAATCATATCTAGCAAGCGGTCAGTCAGAGCTGGGCAAGCCCGACTCAGATGGTTATGAGATGCCCCGGTCGAGTATCTTTCCCCTAGTAGGACATTAGACTTTCTCCCACCTTTATACCTTGAGGAGATACCTATTGAACCTCCTCCTATTCTACTCCGGGTAGCCGATAAGCAGGTCCCCCTCCCGCCAACAAGGAGCAAATTGAACCTACGGTAGTCCTGAGCTTTTCCCGTAAACCTTCCGGCACTGTACAAACACTCAGACCCCCCCCCCCGCAAGGCTTGAGAATGCCAGGTTTTACTTTCAAAGTCGTGCAGTGATAGGACTCACAAGGCGACGGCATTCCCGTGCCTTCGGGATGTGTTCTATCCTGCCCCGGTACTTTCTGCGAACAATCTTTCATTTTCAACATTTGATTAAGATATAGCCTTTGGAAACGTTTCCTCCCGTTGCTTTCCCAGAAAGGACTACTCTTCCCCCATTCATGTCACTATCATTGCGCAAAGAACTCCCTCTTTTCTGTCTAAAAGAAGGTCGAGTTCGCGGCGCTAAAGCTGTACCGGTTTTTGCCCCTTAAACGTTTCTTCCTCCCTGACCCTTTTTCCCCTCAAGAGAGAGTAATGTCTCCCTGTGATTTTGAGATTACCGGAGATTCAAGAGTTGCCCTCCTCTACGGAAGGAACAA
>Ga0179593_1440116_pt1 | contig 13530 bp, 12 predicted proteins | sample CZODoug2_1_08_16_FD_185931 | JGI IMG/M metagenome (GOLD analysis project Ga0179593, IMG submission 185931) | Vadose zone soil fungal communities from Angelo Coast Range Reserve, California, USA - CZODoug2_1_08_16fungal (PacBio error correction) | ecosystem: Environmental > Terrestrial > Soil >... | reverse complement strand
TCCCCCCTCCTTGCCCGTCTCATCATAAATTTAGTTTCTTGTTTGCATTTGGAGAATTCGTCTTCATTCAAATTGTCCCTGCTTCACTAGGACCCCGCCCCCTCTAGCGAAGCTCTTTCTATTTAAAGTCCACATCCCCCACCGAGGATTTTCATTCCACTGGATGTTCCTGTTCACTTAGAATCACGCTATTCCCGAATCCCTATTTTCCCTTACTACAGCATTGATGATCGATATTGTCGATGACGATTTCTTCAGACTCGCGATTCGGACACCTCCCAGCACCAACCCGAACGTCCCTTGAACATAGGGTCCGAAGTTCACCTCCCCCCCCCTTCGTTGCGCTTTCCAATCCTTTGGAAACCCAACTCCCCCTCGAGAACCGCCCCCACAAGTAATGAATGCTGATCACAAACCCACTTCCCCCGCCCTTTTCTACCCGAATGGTGGTCTGAGGTTGGCCGCCCAACTTGTCAGGCCCGCTGTCTCAAAGCTTCAGTTCCCCCCACTTTCGTTCTTTTTGTCGCGCCTGTACCAGTTTCGTCTTGTGCGTTTCCGGCATTAGATGGTCGAGGACCCACTCCCTTTTTGCGCCCCTTTCTCATCGTTTTTTTTTCGATCAAGTACTTTCGTTATCCCCCCTAAGAATGCCTTGTCACCCGTTTTTTTCAGGTTCTTTGTTTCACGGATTTATTTTGAGAAGTTTTAATGACTTTCTGCCGTTCCTGATCGATGCGTGATCCCTATGATTTCTTCCTATTTTGCCTTTGATGATTGCGGAGACTTTTTTCTCCCCCTAGTGCACGGTCGTCTTTCACGTTGCTCTGGCCAAATTTGCTGAAGGCGTACAGTGCCCCCCCCTTTTTTGCCGATGCCGCGACCTTGTTAGAATAATTTAAAAAGCGTGTTAGTTGAGCCTTTGTCCCCCAAATCATCTTGGTTCTTAGGAACCTAGTTTCTACTACTGTTCCTGATGTGCTTATAACATTTCCCCCCCAATAAAAGCCGGGCCCTTCAGAAAAGGCTCTTGAGCCGACGACCACTTCTCCTGAGAGTGAGAGGAATCTTCACGTCTCCTTATAATTCTCTTTATCCCTTGATTGGTTTTTATCTTTCTCCCCCATATCTAAGAGATAGCACCCCCCCACAAACAAAGCGCGGTAAACACCAGAAGATTCTTTTAACCCGATGTCCCATCAGGCATCGTATTTACTCGACTTTCTGTGGATAGTTTTCCCTTGTTGGCAGCCGTCCGAGTTCTGACTTGAAGAGCGTTAGCTTGCCGACCGCCAGATTCCTTTTAGGCGCTGCCCTTTTTGAGTCACTATTTTGCGAGATCCCCCTCCAGACCGACACGTCAATTCCCCGCGATCGTATTTTTTTTTTTATCTGGGCAACCCCCTTAAATTTTAACGGACTGTCGAGAAATCCGAGATTGCGACGATTTGGTTAGGTTCTGCCGGGATGGAGCCCTTTAGAATTCCTTCTTGCTGACGCGCTGCCGGTCTGGATGGTGCATGTACCCTTCCTTTTTTTTCCTACACTCCTTTGTCGGTTTTTTCTTGCAGGATAACACTGGTGCGTTCTTTATTTAATCTTCCCAAAGGGTCTGTATTCGTTGGTGCTCAATGAAATACCATTTCCCGTCGCGTGCTCTGTCCCTCCCATATAGCGACTCTTTCGATTGCGCAATTCAACTCTTCTTTTATTTTGTTTTTCCTCGAGGCTTAGAGTTCTTCGAATTCTGTATGGATTTCTCCCTAAAAAATTTTTTGGTATGTCCTTTCTGCCGGTCTATCATTGGTATTGGGTTTCCCCGACACTTTACGCGATTTTCCAGAGAAAACAGTATGAACTAATTTACACTTCTCCCCCCCCTGCATGTCGCATAAGAGATTAACTTGGACAATGAACAGATGAGTTCGTTTTCACCGAAGAATGCCCTTGTCATTTACTTTAGGGGTTTTTGTTTTGTTTTACTTCGGCTTTGGCGTAAAAACCCCTTTTGTGAACCTGCGCTCGTAGCCCTCACCCCCCCCAGGACCATTTCGCACCTCATTGAGTGACTGTTCTTCTTGTTTTCTGTCCACGTATTTCTTTTTTTGTTTTTTTTGATTTCTTCTCTGACTGCGTCGAGGACCCCCTAAAGGATTGTTCCCCTCACCAACCCTCTGTTTTTTCTATCAAGTTCTCAAACCCAAATAATCCCCCCCAACACCCCATTCTTTTTAAGGTTGCAAGATCTTCTGCCCATCATTCATCTTTCCCACGATCCGGAGCCCACCTTCGCTACGTCCTCTTCCCTGCTAACGAGTTCGGCCTTGTTTTCCTTCCTTACACGGTTTCTTTCTTCCTTGATCATTAAAGCTTTTTTCGATTGTTCGCCGCGCCCGATCCCCCCTGACGCTCGTCAACCCCTCTCCTTTCTCACCTTAGTCTTTCCCTACGGCCTTCTTGTCAAAAGGACGATTTCCTCTTTGTACTACCCCAGCCTTCTGTCACTTCCTGTACAGCCGAGAGATCCCCCCCAATGACTTCCGAACCCCCCTCATCCTCTTGTGCTCAACTCTGAGTTGGTTGCGAAGGTCACTCCTGTCAAATTGCTTGTTAAGCGAAAATTGTCGCGACCCCCTTTTCAAAATGCCTGTGGGAGATTTCCCAGAATTGGTCATTCCCCCTGCTCGTAAAAGACCTTCCATCGTTGATCAGTGCACCGGATCCCACTCTGAAGGTTTTTACTGCGGGGTCGCCGTTTGTTCGCGGCACCATTGCTTGAGCCCCCCACCTGTACAGTAAGATCCCCTATTTTATTTTTGCTTTTGTCCTCGTTCCCCTGAACCCCCATCGGTTTTGCTTTTTTCCAGATTCATGTTGTTGGCCGTACCCGTCCTTTTGAGTCAACGCTTACAGGGCTAAGTTTTTCATTTTCTCCCCATGCCCGCGAAAGCCTCCGGGTAATGCTCGATTTCACCGCAGAAACCAATACTTATATTTTTCCCCTCGCGCCTGACCTTATAAGTGCTCCTAATTTTTCTAAGTGGGTTATAAGTTTTGATCGGTCAGTTAGCCGTCTAAGCTCCAAACTTGTAGCACAATTACCATTACGGTTCATTATCACTCTTCCGTTGAGGCAAATGTTTTCTTGGGGAAACATCGGAGCTTTTCCACCCCCCCCTCAGAGTTTGCCAATTACCCCCTGCCTATTTTGCTGAGTAAAAGTTGTTTCCCCGACAAGAGTCCCCAGAGGTTCTTTTCCAGCCGGGCTCTTTTTTCCTATCAAAACTTCAATCTGGAGAGCCTGCACCTCCTCCTCTTTTCCTTCGTCTTAGCCGGGAGAACCTTACATCGTGCCCGGTAGGATTGATGCAGTTTACTCTCTTTTTTTTCCTAATTATTTTTTGTTGTTCCTTCCCCCTTCCACCCTTCCCCTGGCAATGGCTATTGTGCTTGACCGGCCGGGAAGCCTGAAAAGGACTCCTTTTAGCCTCACTATGGCGGCGGCAATGGTTTTTAATTGTTATTTGAGTCCCTTCTTCTAAAGTTCCTTGGAATATATCTTTTCTTGCCAGGGTCTACACTCCCCCCCCTGATCGGTCAAGTATGGACCGCGTCCTATGATGCTGTACGCTCTTTCTCTGTTCCCTAAGATCCTCCCAACCCCCGGAAGTGCCTCCAGATTTTTCTCCTTCTTTCGGCCAAATTCTAGTCTATCTTATGAGGATTTGACAGCTTTGTCACCCTATTCTTCCCTCCGTTTCGGCCTCCTGGCGGTTGACGTACATATGTAGAGTTTATTGCGCACTCAATCGTCTAAGGGGCTTCGGTGCCCGTCGTAGCCTTCAAAATTAACATGTTGCCTCTCACAAGTCGGTGAGGCGGACTTTAACATTCGGAAGACTACCTCCTTTCAGAGGCACTTGGTTCGGATCCTTCATGGTCTTTTTAGTCAACATGACATTTTTCCACCACACATGGGTCCTACCACATAAAAAGGTCATTCTTTTGACTATGACACATCGTACTTGAGCCCTTCCAGTTTAGGAGTGACGTGACGCACAGCTGCACCCCTCCTAGTTGGTTGCATAGGTGCCTGATAAACATCTTCTTAGTTCGTGGATCTTTTTTTTTCTCAACGAAATAGTGAGGACGTATCGACCGGCATTTTGTGGTTAGACTCCAATTTCTGCACGGGCCTGGCCCTGTGGGCGATTCGCCACCAACACCTCAGAATTTTTGTTCCTTCCTCTGTTGATTGTTGAGTATTTGTTTTTCTCTCCTTTTCTTTCTTCCCGTGATCCCCTAGTTTTCTTTTTCCTCTGATTTTTAATGACTTCTCTTTTACAGTATTGCCAGCCTCCCTGGCGCCGCCAACTCTCTTTTCCTGAGGTTTCTTCGCTCCCTCCCTCCTTTCTGACCGTGTGTGTATCCCCTAAAGCGGAAAGCTGACATCTTACAATGCAGTACCGAAGATTTTTTGCCTTTCTTTGGTTTGAAGATTGTGCATCTATTTTTCCTTCTTCGTGAACCAAAATTCTGCTTGTCCCTCTCTCTTCACACCCAAAATTAATGGGTGGTCTTATTGATTATGACCCTTTGCGACTCTACTTGTATTCTCCATCTTGTTATGCAACCCCTCCTAGACCGAAGACAGGTCTCCGCTATCGCTTCCTTTGCAAAATTAATTGACTCAAATCTTATTTGTTTTCTTCCGCTCTGTTATTGCTCAGAAGACGTTCATATCCCTTTTGTTGACCCTACCACCCACTCCCATGAGTCCCACACCAAACCCCATGACCCACTTTTACCCTGCGAACGAATTTTCTTTCACCGACCCCAGCCTGGTTTATACTTTTTTCAGCTATGTGTTTTTCCCAATGTCCTGAGAAACGTCTTTTTTTCCGCATCGTTTCCTGGAGGTTTTTATTCGGGAAAACCTCCCCCCTTGGGCTTCGTCCCATAGAGCTTCATCATAATCCCCCCCCCCCCCCCAACACCACCTTTGTATTTCTTTTTCCCCCCTACCCAGAGTGATCTTCCTGCTCTGGCCTAATCTCTCAGCTTTCCCCCAAGTGATTCCGCTCCTTTTTGGACCCAAGAGTTTACCCCAGCCTTTGTTCTCCAAACCCCCGGAGAACTTTTCCTTCTCATTTGGTTCTTTGCCAAAAACCTTTGACCCCCCCCCTGCTTTTTTGAAAACATAAAGCCACCCTGAGTAATTACCCGTACCTACCCCGTGCTGTAGTTCTGTGTTTCTTACAAACCCAAAAGATTTAAAGGACACAAATAACCTCTCTGACCTTTTAGCGCACAAAGAATCCCGGTAGTGATCACCCGTCGTCCGAAGTCACTTTCGGTTTTTAAAAATCTCTTTCCGCCTAGCAGATTGAGTCGTAGAAAGGTCTGTGACCGGTCTGGGGAGGAACTGATTAAACGTTTAATTCTTTCTTTCTATGGGTTTTCTGGATGTAGTTTGCGAATCTTCCTCCCCCCCCTTGTTCCGCGACCTGGGCTTCCAATCGTATATGGGATTTTTGACCATCTGATATGATCACTATCACTTCTCTCCCAACCAGGAAAACGAGAACACACCCATTTGTAGTAATAGAAGCAATGATTTGCCCCTTTAGAAACGAGCGTGGTGGGCACGGTTTTTTTTTTTTTTTTTAGTGGAGTAGATATGGGTGATCACGATCCCCCACACGAATGACCCCCCCCCAAGCTTATCCCCCCCAATCGCTTTCTTCTTTTCCGATCCGATTTTCGTCTTGCGATCGCTCGACCCCAACCTTTATATACGACCCGGCTTGGTATTGGCCCCTTTTGAAACCCGCCCTTCCACCGCTTTATACCTGATGTTTCACGTCCACGTTGGCTTTTGGGACAGTTTCCCCCATCCTCCCCCGTCTTGAACTCCTCTCTCCTTCTCACGGCTGCAACCAACTTTTTTCACTTCATTTTTCATGAGGTCGATTGGTTGCCGCTCTTGAAGCCGAAGCCTCAAGTCCCGAAGTTTTTTTCACCGGCTCGATTCCCTTCACCCGCGCCTCAACTTTTAACCTATCGAGCATCTCATCAATCTTTTCCTCCTTTCTCCCCGGCATCCCCCCCCCCCCCCTCCTGCGCCTGATTCCCCACTACAATAGTTCCCCAAACACCGGGCCCTTTCCCTCATTCCTTCTTTTACTAAATATTGGCTTCCGAATTCCTCTTTACAGATGCCCAGGGAGACTTTTTCCGGACCAGATAACTTAACGCTGTGGAGAGGCCCACTTTTCTAGAGGGCCTGATCTTCTTTTTTCCGAGCAGTTGTGAATTGACCAAACGTTCGCTGCGGGACCTTAGCCATTTGGGACTACCGATCAAAGATTTTCCTTTTTCTGCATCTTCCTTGTTCGCTCATCAATGACCCTGTATTGGTTGTCGATTTTTCCTCGAGTTTCACTGTTTTTTCCCTTGAAATGACGTTGAGATGAGTTTTTCGCAACCGGCTTATAGCCGGATCGATCCACGATTGAGTGAGCCTTTTTATTGGTAGGCTGCTTCTGACTTCTCCCGACCCTTTTCCCTGAGCATCTTTTTCCCCCTCTCTCTCATATTGGTTAGATCATGGAATTTATTTCTTTAAGGTGAGCGCGGTGAATTCTTTCTCCTCCGGTCAATGGCTGACGCGCCGGGATGTTTTGTCTCTTGATGATGAATCTGCCCCTCTGCTTCTTGTTCCTTTGTTGCCGTTTCAATTAATGAAGACATCCTGGCGCGGGGCTTCCCCCCCAGTCGAGTTGTTCTTTCCCCGCGCGCCTTTCTTTTTACAATCTCTCTCTTTCCTCATAAGTCCCTTTTTTGATGCCATCGTCTCTCTCCTCACCTGAGCAGGCGACTTTTTTTTTTTCCCCGCGATGATGCTTCAGAAATGAATTTGAGTTTCCTCGTTTCAAATAAAATACGACAGAGGCTGGCTGGCGACTTCCAAGACCCGTCTGTGCTATGCCCCCTTTTTGCATTTTCCGGCGCAGCCCGGCCAGGAGAATTAACCTCTCTTCTACCCGTGAATCCGAACTTCCCTGATTTTCTGTCCCCCTGATGGGAGCTCGTCTAGATTTTCTCTCTACTTAGCGTCAGCCCCTCCCTCCTTACCAGTGTAAATGCCGCCGCGCAAGCTGTTCTCCTCTAGGATTTACCTTCCCTATGCTGAATACCTCCCGTCCTTTTATTCCCGGACCTCTCCTGAACTTCGAAAACCCCCCCCTTTACTGATCATTTGCTGAGCGAAAACCATTTCCCCGCATTTCGCTCCCCCCGTATTCTGTGGATTTCGTACGGCCTCCGGGGTGTACGGCAACCGACCGAAACCGCTTTTTTTCCCTAGCAACCTATCTTTGAATTTTCCCCTAGCTTCGTTAAGGGCATGGCATGCCTCAGTTTCCTGATTTATTATTTCGAGTTGCACACACTGCTGGTCACTGTTTAATCGTCTTAATTTCCCCGCGACCCCTCTTTAGTTACCATTTTTTTTGAAGCATGAAGACGTCATTGTGCTGTCGCGATTTCGTTCTCCAAAAAAAACCCCCCCCAACCTCTTCAGCGGAATTTTATTCCGCTTCGTCTACCGCTCCCCGATTTTTTATCCGAGACTCGATATTTTTTATTTTCAAGGAGACGAGCCCTTTCTCACTTCGCTTGCAGTCTTTCACCCCACTGCTCGGCCACCCAATCTCCGTTACTCATTGTCCTGCCTTGAAATTGACTACTTTTCTCTCAGGGATTTTCACACCTGTCTTTGTGGCTCCCCCTGTCCCCTTAGTGACTTCAACTTCAGTGATCCTCTTTTTTCGGTGATGTGCCGTTGGGGGCCTCACTGTTCCCCCAAGTACCCGGTTTTGATCCAGTCTTATTATTGACAGGTTTCTCTCGCGTCGAGAGCTGAAAAGACGTTTCCCATCTTGGGGATCATTTTTCTTTCTTTTCCTGTTTTGGGGGTATTTCCCATTGTAACGTTTCTGTCCCAAACCCCACCAAAAAACGCTCGGTTACCCCAAACATCCTAGTTCTTATATTTTAAGTGCGGCTCCCCTCTCCTATTGTGGACCTCGTTTATACGATCGCTGATAGAATTGATTTCCTTTTCTCGTTAGGATCCTCCCATAGACTATTTCGCAGTCCCGGAGTAAGACCCGATGCGAAATTACCAATGACCCGAGAAGCCAGCACATGCGTTGAATTGGCTCCCAAGGTAAATTAAAATTTTTTCACCCCTTTGGCTTAGACCCTTACTCTCTCGATGGACCCGCCCGGATCGTCATTTATAAATGTCTGTTCGTGAGTCCCATTTTCAAGCTCTTTATGGAGTCCCCTCAGGTATTGGCTTTTCATGTACCGTTGGTGTCCCCGCTTTTTTAGGGCATCCAGGGTTTGAGTTGGATGGACTCTTCCCCACCGGCCTGGTAATTTTGGGGTGTTCCATGAACCACCAAAGTGTTTCAGACGCGGCTCTGCGATTCCTCTGAAATCTTTTGCCCCTCAAGCGGCTTTTCTTTTTGTCCGAGTAGTGCTCTTCCATATCGTCCCCTAGTCTTTCTACTCAAACTTTTTTGCTTATTTCCTGCTCTTCGATTGGTCAGTGGTGCTTTTTAACGCCCCTTTCCGCCTTTCTGCCACACAAATGACGTTCTATAAATATCCCCCAGGAACCCAGAAGTGACCCTTTCCCCACTGTGATTCTGAAAGACTCCATTTACGTGTATTTAGGCGGGGTCTTTTTTTTTTTTTCCTCTTTCTTTCCCCACTGTTTGACCATGCGTTCCTTTTCCCCCACCATCCTTTTTTTCTAGCCGTCCGAAGCTTGAGTGACTGACCGTGCTGTTCAATGACGCATTTGCTCTCCTGCCACGACAGATTCTTGGTTCCCCCCCACACATTCGTTTGACTCCCCAGATACCGAAAAACTCACCTCCCCCCATAGTGTTAAGACGAGTGCCCAGAAGCCAAGGGGAATAAATTTTCGGACAGTTGCCCTAGAAGATGAAATGTCCCGTTTACCACGAGTTGATGCGGTGATTAAAGGATTGACCCCCCCACTGGGTGATCCCGTGAAACGAGTGGTCGAGATTGTATCTACCGCGTCTAACTACGCTCGCCCCCCTCTTTCCGTTTCCGAAGTCGTTTTTTCCCGCCGGCCCTTCCTCTCCCGTACTCTCCCAGAGTGTCGAATCCACCGACAGATGGATCTTCCCTCAAGCCGCTGAAGCCCACCACAGCACAGTCCGAACATCCGGCCTGCCTGCGAACAATCAGGCTTTCGCTGCCGCCCCGCCTACAAATTGGAAGGTTTCGGTCCCATGTTTCGAACCCTTTCAACCTGCTTTAGCTTTTTTCTCCGCCCTTCTTTCTTACAACGAATCTATATCCGACGGCTTGATCGTCCACTTCTTGTCAACGAGTCTGCTGGTACGAGGGTTTCCCGTCACTGCGCCGTCGACTTTGCCAGGGTAAGTATGCCTATTTTTTTTGATTGTTCGGACTCCCCATCTTTTGGTGACACCCATGCATGGAATGTGCTCGGCCCAAATTTGCGCCCATCTCTTGACACTCTTCCGCTGTCGCTGTTTACCGTGTGCGGGTTTTTTTTTTTTATCTTGTTTATTTTTGGTGAGTTTTATTTTGTTCTAAGTGGTCTTGTCTTCGACGGCAACGTTTAGAATTTTGCTTCTATTGCGTCGCCCATTTGCTCCTTCGCCCTCCCACGTTTTTTTTTAGTTTCCGAAGTAGTACGGTTTTCAATCGTCACGAAGGCATCTTCCGAATACGTTTTCGGACCCTTCCCCCTGGCTCCCCCAATGCGGGAATTAGTAACGCTGCCGGCTGAAGATGCCCTTCGTACCCCCCTTCCTAGCCTTTTTACAAACCCCAGCTTGCCGCAATTTCCATAATTTTTAGGGTTAAAGAACGGTCCCCTAAGCTAGAAGTTTTTACAGAGGCCTCCCTGTCGAAGACGTGTTTTCCTTACCCCCCCCCATAGACGTTGGGTTGTGATTTTGTATACCGAATCACCGTTCCTTCATTTCCGGTATACAGGTCCCTACCCTCACTCCGTTAGTGCCTGATGTGATTCCCCGTTCACTCTCTTTTTTCTAATAATAATTGTGTGGTTGCTATCTAATCCCCCCTAATCACATTCTTCACTGGCTGATTATGGCTTTTTGCCCGGCCCGTGACGAAGTTCCAGTTGATCGATCAGATTCGTGAGCAGTTTCCCGAGCCCGATTCCAAGGGTTGGTCCGTTTCTCCGCCTTTCCGTGGAGCGGCGTATTTGCTTTCCCTTCCCTGCTGGAACAGAAACTATCGGCCCCTTCCCCGGAATTCCGTTTACCTGAGGTGTAACTCTCCGCTGCCCCGTCTTCCGCATTCCGCAACTTTTTTTACCGTAACGCAGGGTGTGTCTAAAGGTGCACGTTTTGCGGCCCCCCTTATTCGGAGGGCCGATAGTTTCACTTGCCCCCGTCGCTTTCACTTTCGGAAAAGTACTGCCCCTCCTTGCGGCGCCGGAGCCGGTTCGCGATGTTCAAACCCCCATTTATCCGGTGTGAGTCTGTGCGTCGAGACAGGTTCCCCCCCTGACAAATCTTTCCCGCGGAGTTCTTGTGATTTCTTTTTCAAAAGCTACGGAATTTCCGATCTTTCCGCTTCCGTTGCCCTTCCCACCTTTCCTGTCGCCGACAACATGCCCTCTGGTCCACCCCCCCTATTGCTGTCCGACAAATCCCCAAATATTTTTCCTCGTCCTCCACTTCTCCCCGAGGTTGTCTCGCCAGGCCTGTGGTTCCCCCGTGACCACTGCGCGCTTGTTTTTTTTCCTCGTTCCCCGATCAACATCTCTGGGAGATTTTTGGCTCCCGTAACATTTTTCTTAGATAGACCCTTTTCATTTTGCCGTGTCTAAGACCCCTGTTTTTCATTCACTTTGTTTGTTTTCTTTGCTTGATGTAGACCCCCATTCCTCTCCTGGATTGTTGAGACTTTTTCGCTTGGACTGTTCTGATGTTCTCTTTTTTCTTCTTCGATGGCTTTTTCCCCGCCGCATGACTGTCATTTTCTCCTGGACTGGCCGTTCTTGCACAAGCTTTTCTTTCCCATGCTATTTGGTTCGGCGTCGATGATTTTGCGACGCACCGACTTCCCAAAAACTTCTGTGAACTCAAGAAGGTGGCCCCAATTTGGGAAGACGGACAATCCCTTTCCCCGAAAGTGGGAAAGGCGTGACTCTTCCCTGGGTTTCAGGAGTGGATTTCTTGCCTTTCACACGGTTTTTCGAGTAAAGATAGATTAACGTACCCTCATCTTGGGGGAGTTTTTTCGGCTCATTCTTCTTTGCTACCCCTAAGGGTTTTATTGAACAAAGATCCTATTCCCTTTTTACGCAGGCGCGACGCTTTATTTCATTTCCCCCCTCCAGATCCATTCCCTACATCAGATTGACGAGACTTTCTGTATTGCCTATGCCTCTAGTCCAAAACCATTTCTTGTCCCCTCTAAAATCGCCCCCCCAACACCCCACTCCCCCGGTAATAGTCCACGTCATTCCAAGCATCATCCTGATTGTGTCTTTCTCCACGATTTTGGGTTCAACTTTGCTAAGGTTCTTTTAAAGTCTTGTTTTGCCCATAGCATGTCACCGTAGGTGGGAACAAGCCTGCAGCATTATCGCTCCCCCCTTCACTCCCCCCCCACCAAACCGTGTTGTATCCTATTTGCCTCGCAGGGATTTCTTTTACGCTCCTGGTCATACGCTCCCTGCACCCCCTCCCCCTTTTTCTGAATTGTAACCCCCTCTTCGCGTCTCTTTTCTCCCGCAAGCCTCGACGGGTTAGAATGGTGTTTATTGTACACCCCCTCATCCCCCGGCGTTTTTTTTTCATTGCATCCCTCAAGTCCAACCAATGGAGAATCAGGAACCTTCGTGTGTCACAAACCAACTATTCCCAGGACACGCATTTCTGCAGCTCTTCTCGGACCGTAAGATTTCGTTATAACGGTCCCCCACGCCCGCGGAAGATTTCACCCCGATTCTTCTCCCATAAGTAGAGCAAGTTGTCGCAACGTCCGTTTACACTTTTATCCCCCCCCCTTCCAGATCACCCCCCCTTGCCGATATGATGATGGATGTGGCTTGCGATGGACTCGCGAATATGAGACATTTTTGTCAAGTTGGTCCCCTATCTCCTAAGCGAATCAGGATATGGTCTCCCATTCGAAAGATTTCCTTGCTCCCATCTTCTCGGCCTCCCCCAAGTCCATTGGCACAAACCTTGCGGAGCCATCGCATACTCCCCTCTTGCGAAATTTGACCAAGGCCGCGCTGGTGTGGCCCCCTCTTTTTTTTTTTTTGGTTTTTCGCTTTTTCTTGCTGATGTTTTTCCCCCCCAAGTCTTCCCCCCAACAAGCTTCTTCACGCCCGTTCTCACAATGTTCTGCCGGTTTCCCTTCCCTGAACGGAGTATTATTTCTGCGATCGCTTGAACCCCCCAGTCGTTCGACCGAAGGATGTCGGTCCACGTTTCGAACCCTTTCCCCTTCCCCCTCTTTGGGAAACGAGTTTTTTCTCTCCCCAAATCTCTTGGTGGACAATTTCCAACCCTCAACACTTTCCCTTGGTGCCCGCATACTATATTCGACCGTTCATTGTCGCAGTACCGTCAGCTTCTCTTTTTTTTGGCCCTGAACTGTTTTGCCCAGCTCCTCTATTGCCACTTCGATTTTCTCCTTCTCGTTAAGTGAAAAGCTCGACTAAAAATGCTGCGCGTGATCAATCTGCCTTTTCTTCCCCCTCATCCCGATCCCAGGCCCCTTCCCTCGCTTCTCCTACACACGACACTACCTTCGCCCGGTTCCAACCCTTCACCTGAGTCTTTCAATTCCTTCGTGTTCTTAAACGAATATTTTTCGAGCTGTACTCGTACCTCGATGCCCACATGCACCATGTCGTCTTGTTTTCTCCAGATCTCCCGTGCACCCGGATGAAGATCCGATTTGTCCATTAGAGGCCGTAACTAACCGAGAAAGTTTTTTGACCCTTTGAAAACACCCCGTGCTCAGACGTAGTGCGTGACTGTCATGACCTTCGATCAGCAGTTCCGGTTATGAAGTGCGGGCACATTGTTATGTTCGATCTTCTCCGTCGGTGGTTTTTGTCGAATTTCGAGCGTTTAGTTGCTCCCTTTTCGCGATCCCTCTGTTCCAACGAGAAAGCTTTGCGAGGTATCCGGTATTCTTGTTTTTCTTTCGGTTCCTGATCGGAAGTAGGCCGTTCTCCATCTTCCTGCCTTGGACTCTCATTTCAATGCTATTTCCGGTCTTTATTATGTGTTTTACTTCCCGAAAGCCTGAAAAGCCAGTTTCTCAGTCGGGGGCTGGTTTTCTTTTTTTCTCTTCGCAGCTCTGGTCGGCTTGTCGTTTCCGTTCCGCCTTTGCCATTTGCATGCCTGGTGCGAACAAACCCTCTCCCCCCTCACTTTAGGCGCCGCCTACGCTTTCCCC
>Ga0179593_1663390_pt1 | contig 13531 bp, 16 predicted proteins | sample CZODoug2_1_08_16_FD_185931 | JGI IMG/M metagenome (GOLD analysis project Ga0179593, IMG submission 185931) | Vadose zone soil fungal communities from Angelo Coast Range Reserve, California, USA - CZODoug2_1_08_16fungal (PacBio error correction) | ecosystem: Environmental > Terrestrial > Soil >... | reverse complement strand
CTTGCGTATTCCGTGTTTTTTTTTTTTTTTGCGCGTAGCCTAAACGTTTTCCCCACGGTTTGAGTGTGCTCAGGCGCGCGTTTCCCAGGCGTTTTTTTTTTTTTCACACGTTCTGTCTTCTCTATGTTGAGCGCGGTCCCCTCCTTTCTTTTTCAACCTTAACTGAAGTAATAAAGGCTCTTATCCTCTCTTGAGCCTTTTTGTCTGAGTACCTTTTTTCTCCCCCCCTCTTTTTCTATGTTTGGTCCCCGAGGATGTAACTGACTGTGAGGTTCACACCGTCTCCCTTTCTTCTCGGGCGACCTTTAGGGATGCTGATCCCGCGCCGGATATGACCAACCCCCGTGCTTCGATCGCTTGATTTACTGGCTTCTCATGCCTTTTTCCCCTTCCTTTACTTCCCACGACCTTTAAGTTCCCATCTTATCTGATTTCAACTTTAGCTGACCTTTTTTTTTCCCTTCCTCCTTGACACGTTTTCTTTTTTTTTTTTTTTGGATGGCCCCCCTGACACCAGATAATCATTTGTCCTAGAACATGCCCTGTTAAGGTACCTTTTTCCACTCCTGTCTTTCCTTTCCGTCGCCGACCCTTTTTTCCCTGACCGGCTCCTCCCCGATTGGATCTCCCTTCCAAAGGAGATGAGGTGACTGTCCTTTTTTTCCCACCCCTTTTTCTGATCTCGTTTAAGCATAATACTCCCCCTTTCTCCGGAGGACAGCTTCCTTTTTCCTGGACTTGGGAGACTTGACCCATGGTTGAAGTTCATGACTTCTTCTTTGCCCTCCCATAGCCAAGTGTGTTTTCTGTAGGCTCCAGCCCCCATGTCGCCCGCTTCACCTCGAGTCTTTCCCAGCACGATAATCCCTTTCTGCTTTAAGAACCTGCAGCGTGGTCCCGTAGTTTTTTTTTTTTTTAACGGCTGTCCTAGCCCTTTCTTTCCCCACCTCGTTTCTAGACTGTTTTTTGTTTCCATAGAGCCATTTTGGCGTCCAAATTCTTCGTTGTCAAAGTTTCGCGTTTTTGACGTCATTCCCCGTCCCTCCCGGGGTCCACAAAGATCAACCAAAACCTCTTTCCCCTCCCCGTCCCAGAGATAAAAAACAGAGTTTGACGCGCCCCTTTTTTTCGACTCGGCCTCTCTGTGGGACACTTTTTAGCCTTCTGAAAACTTCTTTTTTCCCTCTCATGTGGCCTCTCTCCAAGTAGAACTTCGACTCGCCTTTCTCCTGATGGAGGTGGCGTTTCCCCCTCTTCCCTTATGGCGCCAATTGTTTCATTCGGTCGAAGCACTTCCCGCTTGCGTCCTGAATCTCTTTCTTTTTCCTTGAAGAGATTTTTTTGGTGTCCCTTCCACATCGCTGTAGACTAACGAAGTGTCTTCTGCATATTCTTCCGGAATCCTGGGCTGCTCTACCGTTGGTTTCCCCTTTTTAATCCTCCTCTTTATAGATTTTCTCCCCCCGTAGGCGCTTTTTTCCCCGATATGCTCCCTTCTATCTGGAGATCCACAACTCCTTCTTTTGGCACCCCCTCATATTTTTCTGGTCAAACACCTTTCACGAGATTCACCGCACTCTGGTTCGTATCCTCTCTTTCCTCTAACAGAGGCGAAATACGTTTTTTCTCCTCAAGCCATTATTTCAAGAGTATTTACGAATGTGGGTTTTCCTTTTCAAATTTTCTGAGAGGTCTTAAAACGCTTTTTTTTTTCCCCCTTCCGTTCTCAGTTCCCCCTTATTTCGATTCCCCCGGCCCAGTATTAAATCGTGGATTTTTTTTTTTTTTCTCGTCGGGAGGATTTGTTTTGGTTTTTTCACTGTTGACTTTTTTTCCTGTGCAATGAAGTGCCTTAGTCCTTGCCACCTTTTTTGGGGAACCTCTCTCCCGGTACCCCGGCACACATCTACCTGAGGGTGGCACCCCTTTTTTTTTCTCCCTTTTTTTTCCTGGCTCTTCTGAAGAGATAGGTCCATCCCCTTCCCCCCTTTTAAGTAACGGTCGTGCATCTTTTGTTGGTCCTCAGTATTTTTTTTTCTGCCATTTCTACCGGCGGGTTTTTCGGTGCAGTTAGAGAAGATTCCCTTCTTTTTCCTAGAAAACATTCCGCATTCCCCTTTACCTCGGTAATTCACTTGCCATTCCACTGGAGTTAGTCCTTTCCTCCCCAAATTGACCTCCCACTTCTGCTACATCATCCCTTTCTTCTGAGCCCCTCCTTCATAGTGCTCGTTAAAGTCTGTTTCCTTACGTACAATGACCCCCTTCTCCCTAGGCGCCTTTAACCCTGTGCATTCCCCCATTCGAGGTTCTTTCTTTTTCCCTCTGAAGGGTTTTCATAGAGGCGTGTGTAGAAAGAATGAGTCCCGCTCCGCTCTTTTTCCCTTCTTCCCAAGTTTGAAATTTCCTCTTCCTCCCCTTTGCCCTTAGCTGAGATGCTTTTTGTGCTAGGAGGCTCCTCTGTGCTCACTCCAAATCAACTTTTCTCCTCCTGTATTTCCGGAGCCTTTTTTTCCCATTTTTGGTACGGTGATCTTTCCTACCTGCTCTCTCGGTGCAGCTCCTTGCCGTCTCCTGGTGCATCTTTCCTCTTTACATCTCGTTTCTTTCCTTCCTTTCCCTCCGGCCCACCCTTCGCGGACGTCGTAACTGTGAAAGCCGATGTTTTTCAGGCCCGAGTTGAAGGACCTACGCCTCCCTGCGCCCCTCCCCCCACTCAGAACCTTCATGCTCTCTTTGTGCCCTTCAAAATGTTTTTTTCTTTTTGCCCACCGTAGGAGAGCACTTTTCTTTCCTTCCCGCGACCAGTAATTTTTCTCTTCCCTTTGTTGTGTTGGCTCTGGTCTCCCTGTGCGCGAGCACGTTCTTCCCCCCCCCCCTTTGTTGAGAGTTTCTAGTTTTTTCTCCCGGACCTCCGCTTTGACTCCCCTTCGCGCTGCAACTTATGATTTCTTTAGCGTTTAGTGAGCCGCGGTCGTCTTTTCCCTCTTCTTTCCAACTCAGGCACTCTTTTAGAAGGAACTTTTTTAGAACTCTCCCTGCGCCTCTCTTCCCCGACCTCCGAGCACCCCTCTTCAGGTTTTTTTTTTCTCTTTTTCGACCCCTGGTATTGCTACCTTCCTTTTGTCTCTTCTTTCTGTCGCGGTTTTTTTCCTTCCGGATGATCCAACGGATATTTCCTTCCGTATGTTAGACCACCCCGTCCCCTACGACTCTTGCTTTTCATCTTGTGTCCATGAGCCTCCTTCCTTCCTCTTCATGGTCGCCGTCCCTTCCCCTTTATCGAGATCCTTTTTTACCTGGCGTCTCTGGGTCTACAGTCTGCGCCGCTATGTTGGGTCCTTCAGAAATTCCCTCTCTCTATTTTTCGCTACCCATTGCCCTGTTTAAGGCCTTGCGCACTCGTTGGCCGCCACACCGTACGTTTCTCGGCCAACGCACGCTGGCGGCTTAGCTCCTTCCACTTCTTATTTCTGTGCCGCGCCCTTTTTTTCTCTTAGTTGATTTCTTTCCTTCATAACTACATTGTCTGTGAATGGGAATGGTCCGCCCCTTCTCGAGTAATGATGACCTTTCAAGCTCTTCGTTCTCCTGCTCCCCCCGAAGTTTCTTTTCTTTTACAGCCCCCCTTTCTTTCCCCATTCTAGTTTCTTTTCCGACTCTTCCGTGCCTAAGTAAAAGAATTTTTTTGACCGTCTGTCGCTTGACCCGGCTCAGTCGACACTTTTTCCCCCCCTCGTCCCAACACCTCACGTCTCTGTCCTGTACCGTTTCCTTGTGTTCCCCATCTCGTGTCCCCTTTTTTTTTGTTCTGTCAGTTTTTTTTCCCATCCGCTTCTTTATCCCACACACCCAAAACAACTTGGCAACCCCCTCCTCGACACTCCAGGGGAATCGGTCCCGTGAGATCGCCACGGTCGGGAGTGTTTCCTCATTCGAGGTCCTCCCTGAGTTTAATTTTCCTGTGACCTATTTTTGCATTTTTAATGAGACGGCCCTAGATTCGTCCCTTTCCGATCTAAAAGACCTTTTTTTTTCCATCGGTTCTCTAAGCAAGGATCTCCTGTTTGCGTACTCCCCCCCTGTTTGGTCGTGTGCAGACCATCCGCCATTTTGCCCGGTTATAAGAGTGGCGCGGAGCATTTCTCTGGCTGCGCCTTCCCCCATCTCTTTCTTCCTTCCTCTCTTTTTTTTCGTGGTCACACTCTCTCCCCCAGGATTACGGAAGATTGCTCCCTCTGCATATGATTCTCTTTTCCCCGCGTTATTCTTCTTTTTTTCACCCCCGCTCCTCCTTGCGACCAACCCCTCTTTTTTTTTCAAGAGATTCCGTCGCCTTTTTTTGTAGTTTGATTACCTTCCATGAACCGCTTCTCCCCCCCGTGTCGTCTTTTAGCGACGCATTTAGATTTTCATCAGCCGGCGAAGTCTCTAGATTTCCACGCTATGTCTCCAGTTTAATTCTAAATTCGTGTCCAACCTCCTTCCCCGTATTCTCACGTCCCTCCCTCGTGGATTGCATTTCTTCTTTCGAGGCGTTTGTGGGTTATCCCTCGGTTGAAGATTTTGCCTTGTGCCCTGCGTCATTTGACACGATCACGCCATATGCTATTCCGGCCCCCAAACACCCCTTCTTTTTGAGAGGTTGTTTCTACTGAGCCAGTTCCGAAGAGACTCGGCATACTCTTTTTCGTTTCAAGCAAGTTAAGTTTCATCTAGTCGTTGCACCTTTCGACTAGACTTTCCCTTTTTCCCTGGGCGGACCCTTTTTTTTTTTCCCCACTGAGGGCTGAGGACCTTTCTTTTTCCCTTAGATGTAGGACCCCATGGTATTGGCCCGAGACCCGTCCCCCCCCTCCACCGCTCTTTTTCAGCCCAAGTGGAATCTTCCCCCTCAAACGAGACTACTTTACTTGCGGCCTCATCCACGTGTCTTCTTCGTAGCCGCCCTTTTTCTTCTGGGTTGCAGGAAGATTTTTCCCGAACTGAAGAACCGACTTGTTTCCCCTTGTGTAACCGGCACTGGGCTTCGACCCCATTCGTTTTGGTGTTTTACTTTTTCGGACATTTTGTCCTTCCTTCGGTCGATCTTTTCGCGACCCCCCCTGTTGAACCAATCTAGATGATTGGTCCGCCCTCTCCTGCATGAGGGGTGCTTCTATATCGTTTCCCCTCCAGCCATTTACATACAAGCCCCCCTAGAGGTATAGACTACGGATCCCTCGTCGGTGTTCAGCCCTACTTTTTTTTTTTTTTGTTTGGTTTTTTTTTTTTTGGTGGTTTTTTTTTTTTTTTGGTTTTTTGTTTTGGTTTGGAAAGATAGGTCTCACCCGCGTTTTCTTCACTTCCGGGTCCACCATGTTCCTCTGGGGCCGGCTCCCCCCCGGCACCTTTTTAGGTTTTTCCTCTCTATCTCGCAAGTCCGATGATACTTGCCTTATGGGCTCCGGCCTGAAGATTCGTGCTTCCGTTCCTTTCCTTTCCATCGAAAGCTTTCGCCTCGTCTATCCTCACTGCCCCGTTCAGTTCCTTTCTAGGTTTTTCCGTTTTCCACCCTGTGACGCGTGGGACTCGACGTTGACCCCCCCGTAATTATTTGCAGCACGTTTTCCCGCAGAACTTTTTTTCCCCCTCCTCGTTTGCTTTGCGTTCCGAGCTTTCCCTGTGGCGTTTCCTTCCCGAGTTTGCGAGTGTTTTTTTTTGAGAACGTCTTCTTTTCCCTCCAGGCTCTGAACTGTCTGCGTGCGTCTTTCAGAGCGAGTTTTCCAGCCGGGAACTCCCTGGCGTCCAATATTAAACGGCTTCTTATAGCTCTGTTGTCCGATTTCAGATCCCCCCCCCACACGCCTCAGGATTTCCTTCCCGGCCCCTTTTCCTCCTGGTTGAGATTTTTTTCCTTTCCTGCGTTAGAAAGCGCTATTTTTGAAGAGGCTGATCCAAGACCTTTTTCCGTATTTCCTGTTTGTCTGCCCCCCATTTTCCCTCCTTTCTTTTTTGGTTCGAACTAGCTTTCTCTCCGAATTCCCTTTTTTTTTCTTTGGCAATTAATATTTTTTCTTTCTTACGGATTTCTTGAGCGGAGGCCTTGTCCGACCCCCCTCTCTCCCGATTATGGACCGGAATTTCCCTTCAGAACTCACACCCTGGCTCTTTTCTTGTTTCGCTTTAAAAGGTCGTTCATAACCCCGGCCGCCCCCCTTCTAGTGCTTCATGTTTCCATCGTACAGGCTTGCGGGCCAATACTCGATTGGCGGCTATCCCTAGGCTTGTTGAGTCGCTTTCCTGGTACGGCTTTTTTCTTTTGAGAAAGACATTCATCAACCATTGCTGCTACTGATTCTTCCTGTTACATTTCCCCTCCCTTTTTTTGGTCTTCTTTACACATATCCCCCTCCGAAACTAGACGCCCTGGCCTTTTTCTGCTACAGTCCATTCTCCTGCAGGCCCATCCTTAGTTCTCTTGTTTTTTCAAACCCATTGATTCCCGAAGAGGGATCGAGTTCCTTTCACGGCGATAGTAGCGAGGCCCCTTCTTCCCCCCCCTTTCCTCTTCTGTTTGCCGGTGTGTGATGGCGTTTCCCAAAGGAGCGCGTTTACGTTTCCCCCCTTGAAAATAAGGCCTCTTTTCCCCCCCCCACCACAATATGGCCAAAGCCGACTCTTCCACTCCACTTTCCTGCCAGGAATTTTCTTTGGCCGGAGCGGACTGTACCCCTGGAGCACATCCCGTGTTACTCCTTCCCTTTTCGACCTTTGACTCCCCGCTCTAAGTTTGCCTCCGGTTCCCTCTTTTAATGCGAGTCTTTCGCGACCCGTTTTTTTTTCCTTTCCCAACCAGGTGTGTTCGCGCTTCCTTTCCCTTTTTTCCGACAAAGAACCTCCTCCCCTTGTTGCCTTTTGATTGCGAGCTGCCCTCTTTCTTCGGGGGTGTCCGCGGTTCTCCCTGGCCTTCTCTCTTTCTTGTGAGAGAGATGTGTGACCCACTCTTTCTCCTCTCCGGAAGATATTCTAGCGAAACTCTATGCGCCTAGTTTCTTTTTTGTCGGCACCCCCTCTTCCCCCTCTGCTTTCCAAAATCTTCTGCAGTTGTTTGTTCTAATTTGTTGACTACCTCCCCCCGATGGGCGAAAACGCTTTTCCCTTTTGGGCGACTCTTGAAAGCGTCTCTCACCTTTCTACAAGTTTTCCCTTTGCAGCCCACCTCCTTCAGGTTCATAAGCTCTCGTGGTCACCCCCCCTTCTTCCCCTCTCAATTTCGTGGAGTTTTTCTCTTTCGTGGTGCTGGGCCTTGGGTGCCTTTGACCGGTTTCGGGTTGAAACTGTAGTAACGAGTTACTTTGGATCTTCTGTTCTGCCATATGCTGGGACGTCCCCCGTGGTCCCCACCTCTAGGTTTTTTCCCCCTAGGGGACTTTCTGGCTCGAATGAAGATGTCGCCTTTCCGGTTCCTTTATGTACCTCCGGTACGGCCCTCCTTTTTTTTTACACTCCCCTTTCCGTTTTGGCCTGGCGCTGAAATGGTGTTTTGCCTTCCCGGTTTTCCTCGGCGATTGGCGGTGTCTGACCTTTCGCTCCTTTTCATAGGGCCGTAATAAATTTTCAATTAACATGGCATCCAGGCTGAGCCATGTTTCCTCCCCACCATATGACCCCGTGACCTGCCCTGCGCCCTTCCCCGTGGCCTTTCAGAAAATCGATGGTCCTTTCCCCCCTTTCCCCGATGTGTTGGAACCCCGATCAGCGTGTGCCTTTTTTCACAGTCCCATGGTCGTTACACCAATTCGTCTTTTCTTTTCCTTCTGAAGGGTCATCCGGGCCCATTTATCGCCGGTTTGTTCCTCCTGCCGCCCGCGCCTCCCTTTTTCTTCCGTGTGAAAATCTTGCTGCGACTTTCTGCGTTCGCTGCTAAGGGGCTCTTGTGCCCCCCGACTCCCTAAATCAAATCGTTCCGGGCTCCGTTTGTGTTGCCACCCCCGGATCTCTTTTTTTATCCCGTTGAGAGCGTTTTTTTCCTTTCCCCGAACACGGTGTGTCCCCCCCGGCACGTTTTTCCTCTCGGGCCGTCGAAAACTTCCTCTGTTCCCCCCATCCTCTTTTTTTCTAGTAGCCCCTTTCGCTCGGATAAGTTTTTTTACCCTTCGGGAGCCTGAAGAGAGTTTCCCGGGCCAGCTCCTTTCTCCACAGCCTCCCTCTGCTCCGCACTCACCCCCCCTGGTAGGTCGCTGCCCTTTCCACACGCGTGCCTTTTTTTTTTTTAGGTTCCCAATGGGCAAGGGATAGCCCCGCGCTCGTTACACTCCTCTCGGCTATTTTCCCTTTTTTTTTTTTTTTTTGTAGAGATCGGTCGCGGCGGGTCTTTTGTCCACATACTTCCCTTTTTCTTTTTCCTAAAAACGTCTGTTAGAATTTTCTTCCCTATCGGAGGATAACGTTTGTCTTCCCGGCTAGATGAGCCTTTTCATTCCATATGTTCCTTTCAACTCTCAATCTTACGCCCCCCTCCCCTTATCAGGCTTTCCTTTCCCCGAGCTTGGGGCTTTAGGGGAGTTTTAGAAGGGCCTGAGACAAGTGGAATGAGTTGTCGTTCCTGAGGTGAGATTCTCGTCCGCAAGCTTCCTTTTTTCCGTGTCGGTCGATCCTCATGTTACTCTCCCCACCAAAAAGGAGAACTCGGTATTCCCTTTTGCTGCTCCTCCTTTATTGCCTCCTTACGCCGCACCTTCCAGGGGTACGCATGTTTCCCATTCTCTTCCTTCTTTTCAAAATTTTCCCGGGCTCGGTTTTTCGGTCGAAACGCGACGCCCCTTTTTCTCCCTGGATGAAATTTTTTCCCTTTTTAAAGAACGTCTCTAGAATGGTTTAGTCCCCCATTGTGAACACTATAGAACTGAGGAGAGTGTAATGTCGGGACACATGGTTTCCCGTTCCTTCCCCTCCGTGCAAGTTATAGACTTCTGCTTCCTTTCATGAGTAGGATTGTTTAGGGTCATCAGAATTCTAAACTCCCTTTTTCCCCGATGTTTTTCTTTTTTTGCCTGAACTTGCGCGAGGACCCTCAAATTTGCGTCTTCAAGCTTTTCTCCTGACCTTCACCTCTGCCTAGTGGCTTGGTTAGCAAAATTGGAGAACTGCTCCCCCCCCGCATTAGACCCTTGAGTATCAAATCTCCCCCTTTCCTTGAGGTTCAAGTTTTTGTTATGAAAGATTTTGTTCTGAGCAAGGTCAGGAGATCCGTTAAGCTTTTTTAACTAGTGCCAACAACTGTCTTTTTGGGCCGTGTGTCCTAGCATTGCTTCTCTTGTAACTTTTTAGAGATTTTAATCGTGAACCTGCGACCCCTTCCCCGTTTCCTAGGTTGAGCACAAACCCCCCCCCAAACACAAAGGGGCCAAATGCCTAGTAATCCAACGTTACCTTGGCCAGTGCGCAGTTGACGATCGGGCTCTTGGGGGCGACCGGATGGACTCCTTGAGTCCCCCCCTCTCCGGTGGTACCTTCCTCTCTAGGCCTGAAGGTTTTTGTCTCGAGATAGGAAAATTTGCTGGCGCCCATCGGTTCGGTCCAGAATTTTTTCCGCAGATTCCACTCCCTCACTTTCTTTTCTTGCCTTTGCAGAGAATTTTCCAACTCCCATTAAGAATCTATCCTCCCCTAGTTTCCCCACTGAGAATACGTAATTCTTCTCAATACAGTTTGCCCCTTTCCTTTTACAACGTTTGAGCGAGTCTTCAACTTCTTCGTTTCAGCCCATAATAATGATCCGCCTGCACTTATTCTCTGGACATTGCAAACCTCTCTTTGTAAGACAACCAACTTCCGACTATAAGGTTAATTACGCGGTTTCTCCCCTTTTCCTTCTGGGCCTTCTCACCCCTTTCTTTCCCAGGATCGTCGACTGGGAAGGTCTCAATAATGTTAAGTTTCACCTTTAGCTCGGCCCCCCAACTGAGAGGTTTTACCCCCATTTGAACTTTCCCCCTTTGTCCCCCTTCCCCCCCCCTTTCCGATTAAATCATGGGTCTCCTCGAGTAGGGGAGGTCTTGTTGTACAATATGTTGTTCTGGTTCCATTCTTCCTGCGACACTTTTGGAACTATCCCCAGGAAAACCCTATAAGTAGGGGGTATCCGGTTGCTCCTAATGGATACTCCTTTTCCTTTCGAAGCTCTTCCCAGGTCTCGGATCCCTTCCGGGTCATTAGAGTGGGGGTTCACCCTTCCCGACTGATGGGCCTGAGGCGCCCTTTTTGATTCCCTTCAACACGGGACTTTTCCCTCTTCCTTGGCGTTTTAGTCCTCCTCCCGGTCATTGAGCTGTCCCTTTTGACAGCGGTACTTTTTAAATAAAGTAACACCCCCTTTTCCTAAGGTCCCTCACTGGTGTTATGAATTCCTCCTCCCACCCGATCTCCGACCCTCCGTTCTTTCCAATCCTCCTCTCCCTCCCCGGCTTATGGGCACCCTTTTCTTGTACAGATGTTAGTTCCCCCATGAAGCCCCTTTCCTCTCGCCCTTTTTCTTCCCCCCTTTCCCGTGATGGGCCCATTAGAGAGTCGTTTTGTGATTCTGATCCCGCCATCTCCTGCTCTGCGTGTCCTTTTTTCCCGTCCAACCGAGTAAAATCTAGCTTTCTTCCCCTCTTAGGCTGAGTCCTTATGTAATGATTTTTTTTTCCGCCAACTCCAAGCCTCCTACGGTTGTGTTTTTGACGCCGGTTTTTCGGATTTTTTCTTGGGATCCGAATATAGGCCCCTAGTTGTTGCGACGATGCCTTTTTCTTTCATCCGTCTTTTCCCGTGTATTTTCTTTTTCGTCCACACTCCCTGACGCGGTTTTCTGATCCGATATATCTCAGGTAGAGATGGACCCCTTGTTCCGATTAAGTTTCTCTTTTACCTAGCAGCCCCCCTCCCCGTCCGCTCGATGAGTCTCCCTCCCCCCTTTTCAGGGCTTTTATAGGTCCTGGCAGTTTTTTCCCTTCGTGCAGAGTGTGAGGTGACGCGCCATAAGGATGTGACCCAGCAGGGCTTTTTTTTTCGCGACGCCCCTTTCTCCTCCTAATACGTTTTTTCTCTTCTCTCTTTTTCGCGCTTTCTTTTTTTTCACACCTTCGGAGCCCGCACACTTTGAGAAAGGAGAGATTAATATACTTTTCCCTCGAACGAGTGTCTTTTTTTTTTTTCTCCCTCCACTTCTTCTCGCGCGGTCCCCTCCGAGAGAGCTTGAATCCGCAATTACCACCCCGGTCCACTTCTTTTTTTTTTCGTGATGAGAGCCGCTCCGAGCACCCGAGACGTATTTGAAGGTTTTCCTTTTTTTCCTAGGATTTTCTTCACAATTTCCTGCGAAATTTTCTCTAATTCGTGAATCTCTTATACCCCCTTTTCGAGCAGTATTTCGACCAAAACTCCTCCGCTCCCTTGATGTCTCCCCCCTCTCATGATTTCCCTCCCCCCGCATTAATGGAACCACATATTTTCAACCTTAGATGCCGGCTTTCGGTCGCGGGGGCTCTTTTCCACAGCGAGACCCCCCTCTTTCCTTGTTCTTGCACTTTTTTCGCCCGAAATATGGTACGGTCACGTTAGGGAATCCACTTGCGAACTATCGTGTCTTTTTTCATGTCCTTTTTCCCCCCGTCAGTCCGTTTGAAAGTAACCCTTCTCGTGCCGGCCTCACTTGCTGATCGGTCGGACGACGTGGCTAACGTTAATTACCCCTTCATTCTGATGACCTCTTTTTATTTAATGGACCTTTCTGTCAAGTACCGAGCCCCTCCTCACCAAGAGCCTCCGGCATTTTTTCTTTCCAGACCAAATTTTTTTTCCCCTACATTAGAGTATTCGCCTCCCTGATGTCACCCCTCATCGTTCTTTCCTATTCGCTTCGACCTCATTAGATTCTCTGCAAAACCTATTTAGGGTTGTACCGTCTCACTATTTATGGTAACGACGTCAGTGACCTTCCCAATCCCTCCCCCTCTTTGATCCCCCCCCCCAGATTGGCCGCGACTCGCTTTCCCAGGGAGATCTAAATAGGCGTTTTTTTTCAGACGGAGAGGACTTTTTTTTCGTTTAAATCCCTTGGTTCATCTCTCTTTTTCGGCCGTTTCTTCGCTCACAAGGCTCCGTGTTTTTTTCTCCATCGGTTCATGCGGTCTTTTTTGCACGGATCTCTCCATTGAGTCTTCCCCCCCTCTGCCTTTTTTCGAATTCGGTTTTGCCCCCCGAATCACCCCTTTTCCTATCTTAATAAGTATGCGCGCTGCATATCCTTTTCTTTCTGCCCTCCAATCCCCCTAATCATACTTTGTTGTTGTGCGTTTTTCGTGGACGACAGCTTTTGCGCCTCTCTTAAGGACTTTCCCCCCCCTCGCGCTTCGGCTTTGGATGTCGTCTTTTTCCCCCCTTTGAATAGATGAATCCAAAACTATTGGAAGAGATTCAGGAGCAATGTTGGTTTATACTTTCTACCTTTCCGGTCTTCGACTACGCCATGGACTCCTTTTCTCATCATCGAAGGTATAAATTTTTTCTGGTCACTTAACAAGGCCCCCCCCCCTCCCAGGTTCATTTTTTCTTTCCCCTCGTGTCCCACCTTCTCCCACTTGTGGATTTCCTAGCGAGATGTTTTTCCTTGGTCCCCTCTTTGACCGTCTTTTCCTACCTTTCTTGCAATTATTCCATGTGGCCCAACGATATTGCGCCCTCTTTTAGACCCGGTACACCCCCTCTAAGTCGTCCTTCCTCGGTTGGCCCCCTTCTTCGAAGGATGACTTCCGGGGCTTTTCTTACAGCGTCCTTTTTCCTTATAGTTGGCTGGACCCCGAAGACGGCGCCATGGGGCGTGGTCTACAATCTTGAAAATTCCTTTTCTTCCGTCACAATCTTCCGCTGTTATGTTGACTTACAAACCGTCATCTTTTGCCCCTTCTCGTCCATTCCCCCTCTGGTCCTCCGTTACATTCTTTCCCCATGGAGATCAGTCAGGATTGGTTTTTTTGAATCAGTGTTTCCTCCCCCAATAGTTTTCCGGGGTTCCATGACGAACCAGAGTTTTATTACTTGCATGGGAATCCTCCCCCCATTCTTGTTTGGGCATCCCATAGCGGATAGCCGAATCCGCCGAACTCCCGGTAATCTACCCTTTCTCGGATCTTCCATATGCGCTCCCCCCTGAGGTATTATATCTTTCCCTCGAGATAGAAGTTTTCGGTGTTTTTTTCTACGGTTTTGTCTTTTTTTCCCCCTTCTGTCAAGATCTCTCTTTCGCCTTTCTCAACTAAGTTCTCACCCAGGGTTCAAGTGTTCCATCGGGCCTTCGACCACTTCTACGTCCCCTGGTTGGATAGGTCCTCTCCGCTCGCCGCACTCTGCTTAATAGACTTTAATTCCGGGACATACCCCCCTACCGATTTTTTCTCCTTTAGTCCGCCTTTTCTTCGACTGGATTTTTCTCAACGAGAAAAAGAGTTTAGTTGACTCCTTCCCCCTTAAGGCGTGACACTTTTTCGTGCGCGAACCTTCTTTTCCT
>Ga0179593_1619117_pt1 | contig 13531 bp, 14 predicted proteins | sample CZODoug2_1_08_16_FD_185931 | JGI IMG/M metagenome (GOLD analysis project Ga0179593, IMG submission 185931) | Vadose zone soil fungal communities from Angelo Coast Range Reserve, California, USA - CZODoug2_1_08_16fungal (PacBio error correction) | ecosystem: Environmental > Terrestrial > Soil >... | reverse complement strand
CGGCGCGGTGTCCGCATCTGCATGAAGAGGCCCCTTCCGGTAGCCAATGTTTTTTTGTCGTGGGAGCTTCTTGGAGGACACAGCCCAGAGATCCCCATGTCCCTGTTAAAGAGATCCAATCCTTCTATGCAGAGCTGTGACCTTCATGACCTAAGAGCTTTTTCTTTTCTTCTCGGAGCCAGTCCGACCAGGCGTCGCTTCCCCTCCCTTTCCCCGGACTCTTTTGATTCCCCCCCCAATTTCCGATCAATTCGTCCTCCTATCCCACCGCCTCACATTGCCTCAGCATGTTCACAACCACAGACTTAGCCCGCGTCCCACCTTTTAACCTGTCTGCTTGCCATCGCCACACCATTTCCCGATGTGGCACATTTCTCCGGCCTCCCATCCCCGCATTTGTCCCTTAATGTTCAGGCTTCGCCCCCGCTTCTCGAGTTAGACCAAGGCCGTAACCTCCCTTTCTTTTTCTTTGCATTCGCCCGCTGAAGACGACCATCTGAGCGTAGACTCTCTAATGCGCGTAGAATTTAGACAGACCTAGTTGTTTTTGACCTTTGTGGGTCCCTGAGTTGAGGTTTCTAAGGCATAGAAGGCCTTTCTTCTCGACCTTCCACGATAGAAACTGACTTGACCCCCATTGTATGAACCTTGTACACGATCTCTGGTGACCGACCTCAAGTCCCCCCTATGCACCGACGCCGGGCTTGATTTGCATAAACGCCGAAGTCCTTTTTTGAACAGTTTTCGAGATTCCCAAGATCGCTATCACTTTTCTCCAATGTTGTGTATGGACCCCACAGTTCCGGCTGTCCGTATGCGCCGTTTCCTGGAGGAATTGTTCCCCCTAATCTCGAGCCCTTCCCGAGCCCCCCAGAGGCTGCAGGAAGTTTTCATTGGTTTTCCTCTTTTTACCGAGCTCCCACCGCCCTTTTTTTTCTCCGTGAATCCCGAAGCCGACCCCTCTATTTCCACGGATTTCAGGCCGCCCGTTTCAACGACCTTTGCGCCTGTATTTCCGTCATCGCATTGCGCCCAGTGTCAGAAGGCGATGGCCTTGCGGCTCGACGCCGCGTGGCATTGGTTTGAAAGCCACCTTTTTTCGTCGACCCGCGCGATGTCGCTGATGCCGGCCCGTACTTTCGCCCTCCCTCTACCGAAAATGTCAAACGTCAGTTTAGGTTTTCCCGTTTTTCCCTAACGGGGGTGTCGGGCGCGTTTTCCAGCCGTCCATAATGTCCAGTGAAGAAGTTTTTACATTAGGACCCCGCTCCTTCGACGGGCCGACTTTTTCTTAGATTCGAACGGAGCGTTTCCTTTTTTTGAGAACCGGGACCATCCTACCCTGACTTTGAAGGTTGTTTCTTCTACCACCACTGATGTATGTCACCTTGACAAGGGAGTTTCTTTGTCTTATCTTTTACCTCGTGAACCAGCCGATGCCGTCCCGTCACCTAGTCTGGTAAGATTTTCCGCGCAGCGGAAGTTTTTTCCAGGCTCTCTAATCGTGACGCCGCGCTCGGGCCCGCTTTGTATCGAAACCTCCTCCCCTCCGATCGCCGCGATCTGTCTTAAGTAGTTCTTTTCACCCCTCCCGCTACGACGAAGCATAACGGTTCCCCCTTCCCAATGTTGGCCGCAACATCAAGCTTAATGCTTTACCGGGCGCTCGGCCGGGGGACTTTTATTCCGCGCAATTTTACGAAGTCCCCGTCTCCCGCCTATCTTTCTCTCTTTCCTTCCCTACTAGTGAATACCGCACGGTTTCCCTCTAACCGGCTCGGCTGTCCATTTCCGTATCTGACCGCCATGGAAGATCTTGTTTGAGTTCCCCTGGTTTCGCTACGTTCTTCTGGTTAGAGAGTCCTTTACGTCCCGACCGACACCAGGCAGCAGTTGATCTTTCGGTCAGACGAATAATTATTTCTTTTCTTCCCTCTTAACAAGATGGCGAGATGGGCCCCCTTTTTTTGGACTCATTCCCGCCGGGCTCAATTCGGTGAGTTTTCTCCCCCCTTAAAACGTTTGTTGCGTTCGCTTCAACGCACTGACTATCTTTGAATTTCTGATCGTTTTGGCCCCTTCTTCCTTGTGCCTTTCTCTTGCAAAACTGATTGACCCTTGTATCATTTTCTCACGGTGATCAAACTCCTTTTTCGGCGATAGGTTTCACCCCGGTCTTCCCTTTGCGGCGGTGTCAGTCTTCAGGCTGTTCGGGCTGGATTAGGTACGAGGTTCCGGTTTTTCACCACCCAACCTAATGCTCCGTTTTTCCCCTTTCCCCACCGGAGTTCGCGGCGTGCGTTTTCTCTCTGGCTCTCTTCTCCCCCTCGACAAAAGGCGTTTTCCCTTAGTTTATTTAAAAGCCCATTCTTTTCCTTTTTCCCCTTAATTAACCTGCTGGCCTCGCCGTCGGGTCTGCGTATTAGCTGATGACCTTTCATTTAGTTTAGGGCGATTTTGCTTACCCTCATCGCATTCTTCAATATCCGGAGGTCGGCGGTTGAGATGAGGAAGTAGTGCCGTCTCTTACTTACTGAGATCATCAGTCTTTCGCGCCGTGGGCTCCTCGTTCAGGATCGCAAGTTTACTTGTGCGCGTTTTTTTTCAGCGGATTCGACCCCCACCCAACCCCCTTTCTCCCTTTTGATTCCGATAGTAGTAATTTAAGTTCTCATCCGCTGTTCAAGTCCAAATCCGATTTTCTCCCAGATTCCCTGCGACTCGGCTCAGTGATTCTTCACTTCTTTTGTCTTTGCTAGAACGATATTTTTCCATGGGCGTATCCTGGGCTAGGCATTTCCCTTATCCGACGAGATGGCTTTAGAAAGGCAAATCCCTTTTCTCCGTGCATGCGCCATACGATCTGACGGTTCGTTTCATTTCCCGAAGATGAATGTCTCAGTATCTTTCTCTCAGCGCGAGCTCCCCCACTCGCATTGTTCGTGAACTGAGATATTCCAATTATACTATTTTTTTTGCTTTTATCTGCGCCGTTTCCCAGCCTTTTACAGCGGCAGTGATGGCGGCTTGCGAGCTGGGCACGACGGTTTTTTGATGGAACTCCTTACAGTTCGTGATTTGCCTCGATGGTTTTGGTAAAGTTTGTGTCCACTTCGGGTTGTAAGCCTCGAAGGGCCGTTTCATCCCGCGGGCTACTGCCTTTCCGGCCCGCTCCGCTGCTTGACTCTCCCGTCATCTTTTTTCTCTTTTTTCGTCCTATCAACCAAGGTTTCTGAATAAGAGTCCCCTTTAAATGTTCCTCGGGGGATTGCCTTTCTCCTCTCTCATGCAAAATGCTCCCTTTTTTGTCATTCATACGGACGGACCTCTTCTCCTTTTTTTCGGTCCCTCCTCTTCCTCCTCCTGAGTTGTTGATTTCGGCCGGACCGTTTCTTGCATGAAGACACTTTTCCCCTCTTGTCGAAATGGTTGAGGTTAGTCACCCCTTTGCAGCCGGTGATAGTTTCAATTACCCAGTTTCCCCGGCGACCTTCCCTTGAGCTTCCACTTGAATAATGATCGCCCTCTCTGTTTTGTGACTCCCCTACTTTTTCCTCTATCCTATCTTGAGAAGCCGACCCCTGGTTCCCGGCCTTCCTGAGTCCGGCAAGCCTTCCTCTTGAGCGAGGCTTACAAACCCCGCAACCTGCATCCTTTGCCCCCACGGCCTTTCCTTCTTTGCTTTGCCATCGCCAACACCTGATTTCCCTCTTATTTCGTCCCCTGCTCTTTCCCTAGAAGAGTTCGAGAGGCCCTCGTGCGCCTATCACATCTGCTGCTTCGAGAAGATCTCCAACTTACCCTTTTGGCTGTGCCCCCTCTTCTTTCGTTATTCCGGCCCGCTTTCCTTTCGTCCGGAAAAGATGACAGTCGCGTTTCCCTGACATAAGACAGTATCTCTTTTTTCCTGTGCACGATGAGCTGATGTGTGTTTTCTCGTTAGGACCCGACAACGTGCCCTTTTCCCTTTTAGCGCCCCTGACTTGACCTGATTTTCTTGGTTGTCAGTCGCTGGTGTCAGAAGCCCCTAGACCTTTGATTGGAAAAAGAGACTGGCTTTATTTTTGGAAATAACGCAGACGTTATTCTTTCGAAAAGGTTCGAGTTTTTCTTCGTCTACCTGATCACGCCGAGAAATTGATGGTTGTCAAAGCATCCTGTGATTCTCTTTTTTTTCCTCCTCTTCCTTCCAGTTTCCCTCACGGGCGACACGGCGTTTTTCCCATGTACGAGATGATCAGCGGCAAATATTCTTGTGTTTCTGTGCCCGAAGTAGTAAGTCCCATTTAAGAGAGCTCGTATGTCCGGCCCTCTTTTTATCCGGCAGTCCCTCCTCCCAGCGCCAGTATACATTGTTGTAGAGGTTCATCGAATCAGCGCCCACCCTCAGTTTTTCCTGATGCTAGCAGCGTGAGTAGGCTCCGTTCTGCCTGTTTTTTTTCTGACTCCACCTCACGCGGGTTGGCGGACGGGCACCGCCGTGTTCTTCTATCGTTGAACTTCGCCCGAGGCGTCCCCTCCCAGTGCCGGAACAGGTCTGTTAAGTCTCGAAGTCGGCATGTGTAATGTGTAGTCGTTGGAGAAAGTGTTTTCCCCTCACAATGCGCGACGCACTTCAGTCGCCAAGCTTCCGCCGCATTTACCTTCCATTTCCCCTTTCTTTCATATCAGCGCCGGCACCGGCGATGTTCTCAAAGGGCACACCCCCCTTCCTTGCTCAAGGCCTTTCAGCAGGTGTGACCCGAAAGAAGCCCCTAGTCACCACTCTTTTAGATCGCCGGCCCCCTTGGCCAGTCCTCGGCGTTGTATCGATCCTCTGTTGTTCCACCAGCCTATAGTCTTCCTTGAGCCTTCTTTGAAGGAGTTCCGCAGAGAAGGGATGAGTACATCTGATTCTTTTCTTTTTTCACCTACAGTTGACGTGTGTGCTCGAAACGCCGTGAAAAGAGCAAGAGAGACGCTCTTCGGTTGTGACAGTTCCCCCACTCTGAGCACGCCCTGACCTCCTTTTTTGAACTTTTCTTGACCGTCCAGTTTAGGACGCGGTCCTTTGGCAGGTTTACGTTAGTCCGCAGGCTCGACCCCTTTCTCTCCGTAGATCTCTCCTCTAACAGTTGTGGTGGTTTTTGATTTTCTTTTGCTGCGAGCCCGGCGCGCTGACTACGTCCCCCTGGCCGAGCCCCCCTGGAGCTTTTTGCCTTTTTATCGGCTATCAGCACAACATTGAGTTTCTTGAGTTTTTCTGGTGCGTAGAGTGTTCCAGGCTGACGTTCAAACGACGACAGCTTCTTTTGTCGGGCTTGCGGGTTCGATCAAGCCTGCCTTTTTTTTGGAGGCGTTACCTTTCTTTGTTCCCACCTTCGGCTGGCTGAACAATCTTTTAAGTTCGCGTTTCCGGCAGGCATCGGCTGGTTATTTCACTTCCGCCCTTAACGCCTTGCTGACTTGGCCTGAGGCTTTGTCGGACGATATTTTTTCAAAGTCTAGCGCGCCTGGACCCCCTTCCGCTTTTTTTGCTGGCTGTCCGGTATACATCGCGCGTTATTCTTACCAAGCGCCCTTCAGGTTCTTTGCAGTCCCTTTCTTGCTGATGCGTTTCCCCCCAGACCTAGTGGAACCCACCTTCTACACCCGTTACTTGCCGCCGCGTCGTTTTTCCACGTTGTTCGAAGGAATGTGGCGTTTTTTCTCTTTCAGTTTTCCTCTTCTCTGCGGTGCCTGGCATTAAGCCATCTCCGGTGACCAACCCCACTTACCGCGTCCCGTTATAGCATCATCCACGCGCTTGTTTGGCGGACTTCCCTCTCCTTACCCCGCTTTCTTTTTTTCGCGGGCTAATTGTTGAGAGGCTAGGGTTCCCCCCTGCTTGATTTCGCTCTTCGGCCTGCCTATTCCACACAGTCCGCAGCACTTACATCTTTTCACTTTCTTCTCGCGTGGCTCGCCGTCGCTGATTTTCCCTTTCCTTGAGGCGGGTCTTGCGATTTCGACCGTCCCACAACACATTCCTGATTTGCGATCTCCCCCCCCTTCGGCCGTTTTTGTTCAGTAACCAGACCCTCCCTGCGTCTTAATTTTGTGCGCTCGGTGCCATCACTGACGCACAAGACGATCGTTATGCTTCTTTTTTCTCCCTCCAGTCGGCGTAGCGGGTACGACATCAGAAGGTAGTAACGATCATTCCGAAATTGTCCCATCATTGATCATATCCGCTTTACTTCACTGCACTGAGAGCCAGCCCATCTGACTGTTTCGTCCCTGGCCTTTTGGAGATCATATTTCTCTTTAAGCACTCAGCTCCGAGCGAAACAGGGTGAAAGGAGCGTCATTCCCCTGCCACTTTCCCCGCATGTGATCTCCGCGAAAGGGCCTCGTCCCCCTTTTACTGCGGTCTGAGTCGGGTCTTCGTCAGACTGAAGGCGTGGTGTCGATGGAAAGCCCTCCGGGTGGACTCCGCGGCTCCTCTTTTTTCGTTGACGGGAAGGTCTGGTTTCCTTATTCTTTTTCTTTGGCACCGAGTGGAACTCGATCTGGCTGCAGCGACCGCCTTCCCTGTTTTTCCCCGAATCTCCGGGTGAGTCTAGTTTCTCCTTTCCGGGAATAGAGATTCAGAGTTCTTCTTCTCCTTTTCCTCCTCTGGGGGGATTGGATGGCCGTCCCGGCATTCCAATTTTCGACAATTCGTAAACTCCCCCTTTTGAAGATCCGAGAGGCCTTTCCCATGATCGGGCTCGTCGAGAAGATTCCCTCCTTCCACTCCGCCTTTCTTTTTTAGCAGAGTTTTTTGGACCGGCACCGTGTTCTCGCCAGAGACATTGGTCAGTTACCGTAATACGTTGCATTTTTTGTCAGGGGGCCCCCACTTTGCCTCTTGCCAAGGCCTTGATCCCAAACTCCAGGAGCCCAGGCCTATCACTGACTTCCTCTTCCCCTATGCCGAGTCTGTGTGTGTCTTCACAGTTCTTGCGCTTAGAAAGCCTACCAGCGAGCGGGCGGTACCCGTCCCCCTCTTCTTTCTCCTCTTGACGGTCCCACTGCCCGCTGTTGAGTAACCTTCATCCTTTACTTTGCCCTCCTACCCACTCGGGCCGCGTCCCAATTTTCACTTCTTCACGCAACAACTATGTTTCCCCGCGGCGACACCAGCGCTGTTTTCCCTCGGTTCCGATTCCTTCGTCTTGTCCTCTCCCACTGTTCTTGTGCTCCTCGTGCGTTAACCCTCAGGGACGTTTCTGATTCGATCTGATGTGTCATTTTTTTTATCTGAGCTTGACGCTTCCCCCCTTGTCTCGGCATTTTAGACTACCCTTTTCCCTTTTCCCCGTCTGCGCCCGATGGGTGTGTGGCTGCTCGGACTAAAGACCTGTCTCTTTTCCCCCTTCCCCCGTACCAGGCGCCTCCCCTACACAGCTGGTATCTCGATTTCTCGGTGGCCTGACGACCGCCTGAAAACTGTTTTATGCCCCGCAGGATTTCTCTTTTCAAACTCCTCTTATTCGGTTACTTCCCATCTTATAGCCTTTTGCCTATGCCCCCCGATCTCTCTTCACGCCGGCTCTTTAACGGGATTGTGATGGGGTTTTTGAACAGCCTTTCTCCCCTTTCCTCAGCCTCCCTTTTCCACTTTTTCGAGCACTCCGTTCGTCGGACTGATCCATTTCCTCTATTCCCCGAATTTTATTTGGTCCCGGATCTGGAGCTGAAGAAACCTGAAGCCGATGTCTTCCCTCAGAATCCCCAGTACGCTTCCCGTCCTGAGCGGCAGGCCTCACCCTTCTTGACTCCTTCGCCATTTCATCTTCTCGAGCTCCCGCTCTGTTCCAAGGCATCTGACCCGTCGGCCTTTCCCTTACTCATTTTTGGTGATCCGACAGCACGGCTGTTTTTCCCTCCCTCCTTTTCGTTCTCTGTGGCTGAATGACCGACTCCCACGGCACGAACTCCCCATTCCCCCTCCGTGAACCCTTTTCCTGCGTTGCTCGATTTTGGCATTGTAACGTTTTGTTTTTAGATGGCGGAAATCCCAGCCGAATCTCCTTATGCCCCGCCATTCGAATGAACCACCGCCGATTTTCCTGATCCTTCGCCTTGTCCCCTTTGCTCTCCTTAATGACGGTAGCCACCGGGACATCGCGCGTAAAAGGCCTGCTCCTTTGTCCGAATACCAGGAGACGGCTTTTCACTTCCCTCAATTTCCAGGTTAGCGGGCAACGACCGTTCACGTTGACCCTTCCCCTTTCCGTGAATTCCTCCCAGGTAGGGAAGGATGTTCCTTCCGCCTCCCCGGCGTTCGCGACCGACGGTAAGATTCCTTTCCCCCTTCCTTCTCAGTGCTTTTAATACTCCCCCCAGCACGCCTGAAGAGCACGAGCCTCCAGAGATGTCGTCGTGATTCGAATTCAATCCTCCCGCCCCCCTCCCAGTTCGGAACCCCCCCCTGGCTTTATGCTTCCACCGTTTCTTCTTTTTCGCTCGTCGGGGAGGAAGTTTCGTTAGTCCTTTCCGTCCTTTGATAGTCCCCCTCTAGCACCCTCAGTTATCTCCCTCCTCCCATAGCCTCCTCTTTCGAAGTTCCGCGAGTAGAGACCGCTGCTTCCTAAGTGCCCACACCTCCCTTTGCAGCTATTCGGGTATTCTTTCTACGCCCCCCCCTCTTTCTTTCTCGGATTTCTCGTTTCTTTTTTTTTTTTGTTTTTTTTTTTTTTTTTTTTTCTCCAGTTTCCTTCCCCTCCGCCATCATGGCTTTGGTTTTCTCTTCACTACGAATAACTGTGCAGAGTGAGACTCTCTGGAGTCCTCCTCTTTATGAGCCTTGCTCCACCTCTTGAAATCCCCTTTTTCCCCTCGGTTCCTTTTTTGTGTATCTTCTGTTCTTTTTCAACGCGTTGGGCTGTTCGCCTTTTCCCCCTAATTTCTGCACTTTGAGGCGTTTTACTGTCTTTTGAAAACATCGCAATTCTAGTCGGGCAAAATGCAGCTCTTACCGTGCCCCCAGCATCATTTTTGATTTTAAGATTCACCTGTAGGCCTTTCCCCCGGTCTTGGATGCACGGCCCTTTTTGCTGATTCTTTTTCATTCTGCTAACCGGTTTCGGCCCCTTTCGCCGAGCTCAAATTACCTGCGAAGAAGTCGAGCTATCTTCTCTACTTTTTTTCGCTCCTTTGTTTTTCATCACCGAGAGTTCTCTCCCCTGGAGTCATCTACTCATCCACAACGAACGTTTTTTCTTCACCCTCACCTGCTCAGATTTCTCCGAATTACCCTGATGATGGCCCATCCCGTTCGGGCGCGTTTGTCTGATGCGATTCTACTCCAGCCCAATGTCCTTGGAGATGGATTAGACTGCCTCTCTCGGCATATCGGCTCGGATTCGGGATCCTTCCTTTGCTTTTCTCTCTTCTGACAACTAACCAAGTAGATGTACATTTCCTGACTCGCGTACTTCACTCGATCGGATCGCGTTTGTATCGACCTTTACGCGGCTCCGGTCAGAGTGACGCTAGGTTTTCCCGACCGCCATCACAAATATTCCCCAGGTGGTGTCGTGACGCTCAGTGTCGGCATGGTCTTTCTTCCCTCTCCCTCCCCCAGAACATTCTTGTTCTAAGTCCCCGGAGTTTTTAATCACCCTACTCTTGCTCGTCTTCCCCGCTATTTCCCTTTTCTCAAGATCTTAAAGTCAGCGGAGCTAGGGGGTTCTACGTCACCTCCCCTAGAATTTCTCGAACAGGACCTTTTTATCTTCCCCTTCAGCGCCCAGCTACGATCGTGAGTTTGAACTCCTTTTCTCAATTGAGCTGCGTCGACGCAGGTTGTAGGGTGCCACAGATCTCCTTTTCCCGCCCACGTTTTAGTTTGCCCCTTCTCGTGCTTTAAATACTGCCCCCTCTAGCCTGACCCCTCACTGAGGCGTTTTTTCCGATTTCCCCTTTCCGTCCTCTTGGCTGGTCCTGCTTCCATCTATTTAACTTTCCCCCGAGGTGGTTGTTGGCGAAAATTCAATTTAGGTTTACTCTGATGTTTCCATGTCGTCTGCAATTTAGATGCGTGTTGTTAAGCCCTCGAATCGCTTCTTTGCAACCTTTGTCGAAATCGGGCGGTGGGGTTGCCGGCCCGCAGCGGTTATATCTCCCGTCCTGCCGTCTTTTCCTCTGAGGGAGTAATTTCTCCGTATTTGTCATCTCCTTCGCCGGAATGGGCCTCGCGGGTCCTTTGAATGTTCAGGTGACAGGATCTGCATTTCTTGAACCCCCTTCCCACCATTTCCCATGATACGTCCGTTTTGACTCCTCTCGTGCTACACGGGCTTCGTATATCCCCCCTCCGTTTGTTGTTTCTGAGCGTTTCCGGCCTCCCCTGTCTTCGACTTTCTGAAGCTCCAAGTCCCCTCCCTTAAATGGTGTAGGGTGCCGGGTAGAAATTTTTCGCCGTATCCTGGCACCCCCTTGAGCACCCCCAGTGCCAGGAGCTCCCGTCCAAAGAAGATTCTTTATGTCTCGTTTTCTTTTCTTTCCCGAGAGATGCCTCGCGTTCAGTGCTGGTTAGCAGTCCAGGATCTTCCCTTAGAGAATTCCCAAGGCAAAGAGCGATCAGTCCCCGCCGCTCGCGTGTTCGAGGCCAGCCCCTGACTAAAGCATGGACAACCCCCGTCTCCCGCTTCCCCGACGCTGTCATGATGCCATCTCCCCACACATGTCCCGGTTTTTGAAGCCATGCCCCCCGCCGAGTCTAGCGGAGGCTTCAGCGGACCACTCTCACGTTCCTCTTGCGTACGGTCCTTGCAGTTCACAACTGTCCTTAGCAGTTTTTTGTTTTTCCCTTCCCCCCCTTGAAATCAGCGCACCCTCTTCTTCTTCCCTTCCAGCGCCTATTGATCGGTTCACTACGACCTTCCCGATTCTCTAGTTGTCGCTCATTCCGGGACGTTTTTTCTTCGTCCCGCCTCTCCTGTTCAGCCCCTTATTTAGCGCGCTGATGACGATGGTTTTTTTTTCTTGCTACACCCTTCTCGACGAGTCCCCTTCTACTTTATGCACTAGCCGGAATCCTTCCCGCCGCGTCTTTGTTATATTACAGGGGATCGAGACAGCCCGACGACGATCTGGCCCCTTTAACGTGTTGATGGATTGCTACCCTCTTGCATCTTCTCCACTGGCCCCCTTCAGACTACTTCTAGCAAGTCGCGATCACCCCTTATCCTTTCCCTACCGGACTTCTCTTTCCTTTTTATCTTACTCGTGCGTCCTTTTCCCAGATCAGTCTCTCTTCCCCCCGATCCTTCCCGCGATATGGCCCGGAGCCGCGCCTTTTAGTTCAGCCCCCCCTACACATTCCGACTGTATACGTAATTAGCTTTTCGAACAACCTCCGGCGACTTCTGATGTCCGCAGCGTGACCTACGTGTCGACTTTCTGGTGAAATCCATCCCCTTCTTTTTGTTCGAGACGACCCGGTCGTTATCCTTCACTACGACTAGCGCCGCGAAAGCGACGTCAACCCCCATTTCCTCCTTCTCTTGGTCGCAGCTTGCCTCGCAGTCTTCTCGGCTTACGGTTACTGGGCGTTTGCTCCGGGACTGAGTAACCGCCGCTCTCTCCGTCTTTTCAGAAACCGCCGTCTCGCGCCTTTTTGCGCCCCCTTGGACTCTCTGTAGAGCAGGGTTGAGCTTTTCAAAAAACAGCCCCCCTTCTCACTTTTTTTTTGTCCTGCAGTGTGCCCGCTCCTACGGTTGCCCACGATTTTTTCGTCAGGCCCCCCCCAGTCCCTTTCCGGCAAGCGTTTTTCTTTACACTCTGTGCCGTACACTCCCAGTCACGAATTGAGCAAGGCTTGGGCTCTACCCTACGGCGGATAGGTCGAGACCTCTTTCCCTAAGTCCCTCGGGCACTCTTCTTGATGCTTGTCGTGATGAAAACCCGCCCTACTCTCCCTCTCTAAGAATGTCGGTCTACGTCAATAGACGAAGAGGAAAGCAGAGACTTCTTTCACACTCTGGTCTCTCCATTACCTAAAGTGCCAGGTCTTAGTCTCAGTTATTCCTCTTCCCCCCCTGACGACTGCTCAGAACGCGATCGAGAATTCCCCTCTCCGTTGTTTGTTGAGTTCGTTTGAGAAGTTTCTTTTCGACCGGCGGCTCGGAATACCCTAGCGCCCGCCATGGTCAGCTCTTGACGTGGCCTATTCCCCCGACTTTTTTTTTTCTTGAAAGTTTCTTTTCGTCGGGAGTGACTTCTGTTTTATGCCGTTTTCGAAAGCGTAGACCCTTTTCCTCTTCAGGCGGAGTCGCAACGAAATGTCGTAGAGTAGATCCCTCCCCGTTTGTTAAGATTTCCTCTATCCTTGTACCCTTAGGCTTCCCCTCATTTCGCGGGCCTGCCACTTTCCTTACTCTCGTTGGTTTCTCCCCCCAGAGGAGCTGTGTCGCTCAACGCCTTTGTTTCACTTTCTTCTTGGCACATCGGCGTTTTGCCAGCCTTATTGGGCACAACTTTTGGACTTCTTTCTCGGCTGTTCCTTTCTCCTCTTCGCGTTGCTTCGAGCTCTAACCTTTCCCTAGAAGAGGAGGCTTTCTTCAGGTTTTCCGGCGCCTACTGAGTTAACGAGGTTTTTGTTTTCCGAATACACTTTACCCCCCGTTTCTTTTTCGTAAATGCTAACCGTTTTCTTATCCCGCCGTTTTTTTCTTTCTCCGGTTTTTTTCGTACTTTGAATTTCATCGCCGGAGGTTCGCCACACACGTGGCTACCTTTCCCCCGGGATATCTTTGGCCATCTTCGGCGATTTTTTTTTTTGCGTCTGAATTCTACTCGCCAACACCACCCCTCCCCTGGCGCCACCCCACAGCCCTCGCCGCGCCCTTTCTTCCCCGCGACGTGTCGGTTTTTCCTCTGTGGCCCCCAGCTGATAGGTTCTGCGTTCCCCAATCCCCAGCCCCCACCCCCCCCCACCCCACACCCACCGCAACCAACCTTTCCATGCCGCTCCTCCTACCCACTCGGATAGCAGTTCTCCTCAGTCCTTTTTGACACCCATGCGGCGCATTCGAGTCTTGTTAGAGGACCCAACCGTCGTCACTCTTTGGCGCCCTCTTCGCTCTCCATTTCCCCATCTCCCATGATGGCGTAACATACCCATGCCTTCCCCCCAGGTACCAGGAATAGTTTTCATTGGGCGTGTCGTCAACTCCCGTATTTACTTCGCGACCGATCGTTCCTCCCCTTCGGCTCTTTTTCCTTACGGCAACCTGCCCTTCGCGGACGCAGCTCCATCACTTTCCATAAGTTCATTCATGCCGAGTCTCTCCTCCTTCTCTTGTCCGTTGGCCTTTCGGTCCAATGCCTCTTTTCTGGATCACATTCAGGTCGGTGGCCTCATTTTCCCTCTCTCCCACTTCCACTCGTCGAGCGAGGAGTCAACTTCCAGCGACACTTCTCTCTTTATCTCGCTCCCTGCCCGTTTTCCATTCACGGGGTATCTTCACTAACTGTGACTAGAGCTCCCCCCCTTCATGCCTCTTGCCCTTTGCTTTTT
>Ga0179593_1533206_pt1 | contig 13531 bp, 23 predicted proteins | sample CZODoug2_1_08_16_FD_185931 | JGI IMG/M metagenome (GOLD analysis project Ga0179593, IMG submission 185931) | Vadose zone soil fungal communities from Angelo Coast Range Reserve, California, USA - CZODoug2_1_08_16fungal (PacBio error correction) | ecosystem: Environmental > Terrestrial > Soil >... | reverse complement strand
AAGCCAATTCTGCCCTTTGGGTGAGTATCCGCCGATGTGGCTTTACTCTTTTTCTCCTCTTACCTCTTTTTTTTTTTTTTTTCCTTTTTCTTTTTTGCGCTTTAAAGTTGAGCACTTTCGAACATAAGGGCTCTTCTCTCTCTCTTTTTCCTTTTTTTTTTTTTCCCCCTTTTTCCTCCCTCCTTTTCCCGACTTATGGAGTCTGAGTCGTCAGTAAGACCGAGGGACAGTGTAATCCCCCCCCCCTCCTCCCCCCCTTTTTCTTTTCCCCTTCTTGTTTTCTGAGTCTCTTCTTCCTCTTTGGCGACGCTTGTCTGCGGTAGATGCCGCGAAAAAACGATATCCTGCGCCCAGACAAATTGATCCCTCTTTTTTCCCCCCCTTTTTTTCTGTTTTTTCCTTTTTTACGGGTCCCTTGGCTGTCCACGGTGGATATCCAGGACCATTCGATGACAATTACTAAGCGAACAGGCTCGGGCGCCCCCCCCCCCCCCCCCCCCCCTTCCTTTTTTTCTTCTTTCGCCCCCTTTTTCTCGGACTTTCTTTCTCCTTTCCCTCTTTCTGCATCACTTCAAGCGCTTGACGTTGTTGTTCGATATGAAGTACGAAAAAATGGCGGTCACTCGAACATCACAATCGCTGTGAGCCGCACCGCATTTCCCTCCTTTTTTTCTCCCCCCCCTTTTTTTTATTCCCCCTTGTTTCGGATCGATCAGCGAGATTGGAGAAATGCGACTTGAGCGCTTCCACGCTTCCTCCTTTTTTTTTTTTTTCCCCTTTAGCTACCCCATCTCCCCTTTCCTTGCGAGGCCGCGAGTAATTGTCAGCAGGCGATGGACGCATGATGGCGTCTGTCGGCAATGGCGCAGCCTCTTCTTCCTTTTTCTTTTTCTTTTCCTCTTTTCTGTCTGACCGGACGACGGGTGACAACGTGACGAAAGGGGCAGCGAGATACTTGGCACCAAATGGGTTTTCATTTTTGTCCTCCTTTCTTCCTTCTTTCCTTTCTCCTTTTCCCCAGGGTATTTTTTTCCCCTCTTGTTTTTTCTGGAATGAGCCGTCGAGCGAGCTCGCCATACGGCGGGATGATAGAGAAGATGCGGAGGACGCATACCGCAGCGTGGCGTGCACACGATAAACCCTCCCTTCCCTCTCTCCTCTTTCTCCTCTTTCCCCCTTTTCCCTTTCCAATATCTCTCCTCCTCTTTCCACTAGCCGCCATGGACCGTAGATGAGTGGAAAGAAATGTCAAACGTTATAGGCTCTTTTCCCGTACCCCCTCCCCCCTTTCTTTTTTTCCTTTCTCCTCTTTTTTTCCCGGAAGCCCCCCTCCTATTTTTTGGCTGACGTCGTGATCGCGCGTGCCGCCCCGAACGAGTCGATGTGTGCCGTAGTGCAGCGGAGGGTCACAGTTGTTTCTCTCTTTCCTTTTTTTTTTTCCTTCCCCCTTTTCTTTTGCTTCATTCTTCCCTTCTTTCCTCTCCTTTTTCGATCCCAAGGACCGTCAGGTCGAAAGAGAGGGATGGAAGGGAGAGGACCTTTTCCCCCCCCTCCCTTTTTTTCCTTTTTTTCTTCTCATTTTCGGACGTTCTCTCTCTCTTCCCCAAGCAGACCGAGTCAGAGACCAAGCGGATTGCGGTAAATGTTCATTGAAGTTCGGCAACATGGTTAGCATCGAATGTTCCTTCCTTTTTTTCCCCCTCCTCCTCTTTTTTTTCTTTCTTTTCCTTTTTCCTCGTCTTCTTTCCCTCTCTCTTGGTTGACGGACGCTGTTAGAACGAGAGAGCAGCTCGTGGAAGACGGACCCGCGAAGTCATTGGGTCGTTTCTCTCTTTTTTTTTCCTCCCCCTCTTTTTTTTTTTTTCTTTCTGCTTCCCCCCCCCCTCTTTGACTTCGCGACTCGATGTCGTGAACAAAGGACTAGAGGGTCCGGCGTTCCAACGAGCCGCCTCTTTCCTTGCTTTTCCCTTTTCCTTCCTCTTTTCTTTTAGCTTTCTCCTCTTCCCCTCACGACGGCAAAACGGCCACGGCGGACGGACAGTAGTACATAGCCGCACGACGCACGAACATTCTCCTCTTCTTTTCTCCTTTTCTTTTTTTTTTTCTCCTCTTCTTCTGGGCATTTCTCGATCTCGAGCACGCACATAGGCCATAGCGCGCCGTGATAGCCTCAGCTCGCCCCCCCCCTTTTGTGGGTTCTTCCCCCCCTAAGCCAACTGGGTCGGGAAAAAGGTCGCTCTCCACGGCAATCACTCTCGTGCGACCTGACGGTTCTTTTTTTCTCCCCTTTCCTCTTTCTCCCTCCGAACCCCCCCCTCTTTCTTCTCTTTGAACCGCACGAGCTGGGCAAGATCGCAAACTGGTGACGACCGCGCACTACGCGCAGCACATCGACGCGTTCCGTTTCTTCTCTCCTCTTTTCCTCCTTTCTTTCTTTCTCCTTTTATTTAGGTCTTTTTTCTTCCCTTGAAAAAAGGAACCAAGTTCAGCAGAATATACACGAGGGTTTTTTTTTACGAGGAAAAAGCGCCTCTTCCCCTTTCCTTTTTTTTTTCTCCCTCCCTTTTCTTTTTTCCGGCTCCCTTTCTCCCCTCCCTCCGACCGTACTACGAACTAGATAGGAAATAAAGAGGTATGCGTCGCCCTGCGGGTTTATCGTGTTCTCCCTGCTCTTCTTTTCCTTTTCTTTTTCTTCTTTTTTCCAGAACCCCCCTTTTTGTGCGGAAGCCTGCGGACACTGAGGAGTAGGTTCATGAGTACTCAGCTCGTAGCGATCCTTCCTCCCCTTCCCCCCCTTTTTCCCTCTCCTTTTTTTTTTGGATTTCTCGTCGGGCAGCGAGGGAAGAAACTCTTTTCCCCTCCCCTCTTTTTTCCCCCTCTTTCCCCTCTCTTTTTTTCGCCATTGTCCCCCTCCCCTCTCCCTTCGGCCATCGCCGGGGACAATTTAACGAGAGGCCTATGAGAGAAGGCTGCGGAGCTGAAGGTCCCTACCTTTCCCCCCCTTTCCTTCCCCCTTTTCCTTCTCCCATTTCCTCCTTTCTCCCAAGGGCGCGGATCGATAGAAACAGCACAGTGTTCGCGCAGGCGCTCTTGCGGCTGGAGACCATCGCGATTTTTCCCTTCCCCCTTTTTTTTTCTCCCTTTTTTTGGTAAGAAGGATCGAACAACAAACGTCAGCGCTTGAAGTGATGGGTCCCTTCTTTTCCTTCTTCCTTCCCTTTTTCCTCTTTTCCTTTTTTTCCTTCCTTTTTTCAAGCTCCCTTTCGGGTGAGAGCAACGGACACGAGATGTGCTCTTTCTTCCTTTCCTCTTTTTCTTTCTAGCCCCCTTTTCCCCCCTCCCGGCGTTTTTTTTTCTTTTTCTTTTTTTTTCCCCTTTTTTACTCCTTGGTTTTTGACCGCAACCTACGGATCAATTTGTTGGCGCAGGATATCGGGTTTTTCTTCTCTCCGCCTCCTCTCCCTTACGGCGACCATCGCTCATGACATCATCATCGCGAATTTAGCCCTCCCTTTCTTTTTTTTTTCCCCCTTTCTTTGGTCTCCCTTCTTCCTTTCCGTCCATTCGAGATCGGCAGCCGGGGCTGGTCGCCGATGGTTCTGTGAGAATTCTGTCAAACCCTTCTTTCTTCTCCTCCCTTCTTTTTTCTTTCCCCCCTCCTCCCCCTTCCCCCTTCCGAACTTTTTCCCGTGACCAACCCAACCCAGAGCTTCATATGATGACAAACTCTTAAGTCCACATCGGCGGATACTCACCCACAAGTTCCTTCCTTTTTCCCTTTTTTTTTTCTACCCCCCCATCAATTTTTCCCCCTTGCCCCCCGTTTCAGGGATGGATCTCCCGAAATCCAGAAGAGTAAGTGTACTGGACGATGACGACCTCTTCCCCCCCTCTCTCTTCTCTTTCTTTGCGTCCTTCTCTTCCCCCCTAAACCCCCCGAGAGTGCGAGGTAGAAGATAAGGGATCAGTTGGGTCGCCCTGAGGGGACGGTGCCGCTTCCTTCTTCTCCTTTCCTCTTTTCTCCCACTTTCCCTTTTCCTTTTCCAGTCGTTCCTCTTTTTGCCGTGGAGGAAAGGGCAGACAAGCACGGTATAACTCCCAACAGGCCACGACCGCGTCAATAGTAGCAGCGGGTCCCTTCCCTTCCCTCCCCTCTCCCCCCTTTTCCTTCCTTTCTCCCTTTTTCCTGCTGTTTTTTTTATGAAGTGATTGCCGAGGGAAATCCAAAACCCCGCGAGTCATTGGCCTACTGATGTCCGCGATGTGTACGGAGTTTGCGCACCGTCTTTTTTCTTCTTCCCTTCCCTCTCCTTTTCTCTTTTCCTCCTTCTTAGGACCCTCCCCCCTTTTTTTTTCTTGTTCCTCGGCAATCACTTATAAAGAGGAAAAAGTAAGGATCGCGGTCAAGACCGTCCAGCATTTTTTTCCCTTTTTTCCCCCTTTTCTCCCCCTTTTTTTTTTCTCCTCTTTTTCTTTTTTGAGGTATCCTTTAGTTTTCCTTTTTTCCTGCCACGCGCCAGACGCGATGAGATAGGGCGAGGACAGAGAAGAGAGAGAGTGCAAAGTTAGGGACAGTCTCTTTTTCTTTCTCTTCCCTTTCCCATTCTTTTCTACCCCTTCTTCGGTGAACTTTCTCCCTCACCCTTCCCTTGCCTCATCTAACCGCGTTAATCGTCTCGGTATAGTAGTAATAGTAAGTAAAATAGTAGGGAGGCGGGGAGAATCGATCCAATGAAATTTTCCCTTTTTTTTCTTTTTTTTTCCATTTCCTTCTTCTTAATCCTTTTTTTTTCTCGTATGTGGAAGTAGAGTGTTCTTTTTTTGGTAAGAAAGATGAACTCTGGGTTGGGTTGGTAGTGATTTTCTTTTTTTTTTTTTTCCCCCCCTTTTTACTTCTCCCTTCGCTTCTCTCCCCCCTGCCTGTTGACAGGATTTCCTCAGCAGAAAAAAAATCGGCGACAGCCCCCATTTTCCCCTTTTCTTCTTTTTTTTTTTTTTTCTTCCCCTTTCTCTTTCTCAAGGCCCCTCTTTCCCCCCCCTCCCCCCTCGCCAGTGAGGTCTAAATTCGCGATGATGATGTCAATGAGAGGATGTCGCCGTTCCGGGCTCGGCGGAGCGTTTTTTCCTTTCTTCTCCTTTCTTTCCACACCCTTCCTTTCCCCCCCTCTCTAGTACGAGGACGCGACGCGTGAGGAGAAGAAAGGCAAGACGACACGGGCACCCCTTTTCTTCCTTTTTTTTTTTCCCCCCCCTTTCGGGAGTTTCTCCCTCTCCGCCGCGTTTGCCAACAGTAGAGAAGAAAAGGTACGTATGAGACGGTGCGGCTGTTGCGCTATCTCTTTCGCTTCCCCTTCTTTCTTCTTTCTTTTTTTTTTTCTTTCCCTCACTTCCTCCCCTTCTCTTTTTCTCCGCAGCATTGGCAGTCAATGGTTCGCGAAAATAGAGAGGGAGACAGCACCAGCAAGGAGAGCCTGGCGCGGACTTCTTCCCCTTCCTCTCTCTCTTTTTTTTTTTTCTTTCCTTTTACTTTCCGTTCTTTTCCCCCCCTTCCCCTATCTTCATCGCAGAGGCGGGAGAGTTAAATTGTAACGCGGCATGGCGCATTGATGGCGTCTGGTCGCCACTTTCTCCCTCTTTCTTTTTTTTTCCCTTTTCCTTTTGTGACCTTTCCCTTTCCTACCGACGGGTGACAACGTCGCCGCCGGGACGCGAGATACTTGGCACCAAATGGGTTCCTTTTTCTCCTTTCCTTCTTTTTTTTCCTTCCCCTCCCTTCTTCGCCCCCCTTTCTTTTTTGTCATGGAATGAGCAGTCGCGGCGCGATAGAACTAAGGAGGGCATGATAGCGCCAGATGGCCGGGAGCCGCCCCCTTTTCCTTTTTCTGTTTTCTCTTTCCTTTCTCCCCTCTTTTCCTTCTCTGGGCGGCGAGAGTGGCGCCGGAATCAGACGCCAGAGACAAGAGATAATCGCAAGAAGAAAGAGTCACGCTCCTCCCTCCCTCTTCTCTTTCTTTTTTCCCCCTCTTTTCTTCCTTTTTTTCTGCTGACTTGGTCTTTTTCATTAAAAGAAGTACTAATACGATTATGCTTAAGATGATGCGGCGCGGCGGCATTTCCCCCCTTTCTCCTTTTTTTTCCCCCCTTACTCTCTTTCTGCTCGTTTTTCTTTCGTTTCACACGTTGGCGACTTGCAAAGAGAGGGAGGTGAAAAGCGGAAGATATGCATCGGGTGTTTTCGCCTTTTCACCCTTTCTTCTTTTCTTTTTCCCCCCTCCCTCAGGTCTCACCTTCTCTTTTTCCTTTCTGAGCCGACTCGGTTGGAAACGAACAGGGGTGGTATTTCGGATGCCGAAGCCCCACGAACTACTCCCCCTCTTTCTTCTTTTTTCCCCCCTGCTTTCCCTTTTCGAGTTCTCCCCCTCCTTGCGGAAAGTCAATTGAAGTCGGCAAAAATGGGTCTAGCCTCGAGATGTTCGGCGTGGCCTTCCTCTCTCTTCTTTTTTTTCTTTTCTCTTTTTTTTGACTCTTTTCTCTCGCGCTTCGGTCGAGAACGTGGTGAAGGAACAGATGTGAACGCGCGCGCGCTCGTTGTCCCTCCTTCCCTCCCTTTTTCCCTTCTTTTTCTTCTTTTTCCTTCCCCTTTTCTCATCCTTTTTTTTCTATCGCGATGCCGAATATCAAATCTCGGAATGAGAGAATAGATGCTCGTAGACCAAGGATCTTTCTTTTTCCCCTCTTTCCTTCCCTCCCTCCTCTTTTTTTTTAGACATCCCTCCCCTTTTCTCCCTCCCCTCCTTTCCCCCGGGCAAAAAGGGCAACGGCGGACGAAAGTAGTGCTATCGCAGAAACGGGCCGAACCCTTCTCTTCCCTTTTTTCTTCCTTATTCTTTCTTTCCTCGAAAACCTCCTTTCCCTCCTTCTTGATGATCGCCAAGTCGTGCAGTAGGTAGTTGGGGATAGGCAATACGAAAGACCAACTTTTTTTTTTCCCCCCTTTTCTTTCCTTCTTGGGATCGACCCTTCTTCTTTTCAAGAAGCGCTCGTGACCACTTCAAGGAAGAATGAAGTCATAGGTCCAGCGCGAAACACCCCTTTCTCTCCCTCCTTTTTTTTTTCTTCCTGTCCTATCCCCAGCACATCGACGAGTTTCCGGGGCGGCACGAGCGAGCAAGACGTCAGCCAGAAAATTCGGCTTTCTTCCCTCTCCCTTTCCCTCTTTTCTTTTTCCTTCCTCCTCCCCCCCCTTTTTTCTGGACCCCTCTCTCCCCCTTTTGACATTGCGTAACACTCGCGTAAGGTACATGGCGGATTCGTGATCTTCTTCTTGCGAGATCTATTTTCCCTCTTTTTTCTTTTTCCCACTCTTCTTCTTCCCCCCTCCCTTTGGCGTCGCTGCGGGTTTATCGTGTGACACGCACGAGCGTGGGCGTAGTGCGTGCTCCGGCATCTGAGCGATTCTCTCCCTTTTTTTTTTTCCCCTTTTCCCTTCCCAGCTTTTTTTTCCTTTCGTGTCCCCTTGAGTAGTGTTTCCATGAGTACTCAGCTTCGTAGACAGAATCTGAAGTCCACTGCCCCCCCCCCTTCTTTTTTTTTTTTTTTCCCTTCTCTCTTTCCGGTTTTTCCTTTGTACCCGTCGGTCGGGCAGCGAGAGAAAGAACTGATTGCCACGGATTTTTTTTTTTTTTTTTTTTTTCTTCTACCTTTTTTCATTCCTTTCCCTCCTCCTGTGCAATTTACGCCCGGCCTCTGGCTGAAGGCTAGGAGATGAGGTCCCGAAGGGCACCCCGTTTTTTTTTTTTTTTTCTTCTTTTTTTTCTCCACCTATTCGCCATTTCCCCTTTCGATCGATCCGAAACAGAAAGTCGAGAAAGGAGACTCCTTTGGGCTGGAGCCCATCGCTCTTTTTTTTCCCCCCTTCTCCCCTTTTTCTTTTCCCTTTTCTCCTTCGAAACCCCCCCCTTTTCCCTCTCTTGAAGTGATGGCCGATCTCATTGACGGATTATGGCGATCGCCGAGCCCGATCATTCCCTTCTTTTTTTTCTTTTTTTTTTTTTTTTCCCCCCCTCTGTGCTTTCCTTCCTTGTCAGCCGAAATGGTCCGTGATATAAACCGTGAACGCCCCGGTTGTTTTTTCCCTTTTCTTTTTTCTTTTTTTTCTTTTTCCTTCCTCCCCGGATACCCCCCCCTTTTTCTCTGAAGGAGTATAGGGGGTTGCGAGGCAGCTACCGCAGTGGCCCTCCTCTTTCCCCTCTTTTCTTCTCTCTTTTTTTCCTCATTTTCTTTTCCCGGCCTCGCAGGTGATAGAAAAAAGCGTCTATTGTTGGGCTAAACGTTTTCCCTCCTTTCCTTCTTTTTTTTTTTTTTTTTTTTCCCCTATTTTTTTTTTCCTAAGGTTTTTTTTTTTTTCCCCCTTTTGCTCATAGACCTGATAGGCGAAGTGATAAAAGGGTAAAAAAGGACGCTCTAGCCTCGCTCACCTTTCTCCCTCTTTCTTCCTTTTTTATCCTCCCTTTCCATTTTCCAACCCCCCTTCTTCATGGGCGGCTCCGCTTATTTTAGGAGGATAATTGAATGACCAAAATACACCCAGAAAACTCCACACCTTTCCTCCCTTTTCCTTTTCTCTTTTTTTTTTCTCTCTTACCCCCTTTTTGAGAATATATTTTTCTCTTTTCGACCCGAGGTCACGAAAACCCCGAGGAGTTACGAGGTGACGATAAGGATAAGTTGGGTCGCCCTGAAGGTGACGGTTCTCTTTTCTTCTCGATTCTCCTTTCCCCCCCCGCTCTCGCTGCTCGGGAATAGGAATAGATGAAGTCGAGCGGCGATGGCGGAAAGGGGGCATCCCCCTTTTCCCTCCTCTCCTTCCCCCTTTTTGATTCCCTTTTTTCATTATTCCCTCCGGTGAAGCCGTGACACGAAAGATGGAAGGTATGGGAAGAGAGACGGAATGGGGTAGAGGGAGAGTGATTGACGAGGAAATCCAAACCCCCTCTCTTCCTTCTCTTTCCCTCTTTTCCCCTCCCCTTTTTTTTTTTTATTTTTATCTTCTTCTTCTCCCCTCCGTTTCGCGAACTCGCGTACACTCGCGGACCAGTAGAGGCAATGACTAAGAGGGTGTGGATTTATCGGGCAATCACTTCTACCCGCCTCCCCCCCCCCTTCCCCCTTTTTTTTCCCCCCATTTTCTTCTTTTCGGGATCCTCCTTTTCTCCTCTTTTCCCCTCGGATACGATGGACGCAGGCGGGCCTGTGGGAGTTAGACAGGGTGTCGCCCTTTCGACCCACGCGCCAGCGCTCTCCTTTTCCCTCTTCTCTCCCCTTTTTTTCTTTTTTTCCCCCTTTTTCCCTCGGCCCCCTTTTCCCCTCGTTCTGGACACAACTTATCTTCGTCGACTCGAACTACTCGGGGGTTTCGGTGAACCTCGTCGACCGCGAGCACAGGCGGTTCCCCCCTTTTTTTTCCTCCTTTCTTTTTTTTTTCTCCTCCCTCTTCCCCCTTTTTTTTCGAAAGTTTTTTTTTCTTTTTTTCTTTGGGTCATTGCAAGGATCTCATAAAAATAAAGCGAGCACGCCCATTCCTGCCCTTTGTTTTTCTTCTCCTCTTTTTTTCCTTTTTTTTTTTTTTTCTTTCCCCTCTCTTTTTTTTTTTTTTTCCTGTTCGCGAGGCGAGAGCGCATTGGAATTTGAGAAACTTCGCGATCAGGGCGATGAGCTCATCTCTTTTTCCCTTCTTCCTTTTTTTTTTTCTTTTTCCCCTCTTTCTTCTCTTTTGATTACCCTCCCTCTCCTGCCCGAGGAAAGTTGGAGAAAAAAATAGGACGCGTTTTGTCGATTCCCTTCCCCCCTCTTCTTCCCCTTTCCTTCCCCTTTCTCCTTTTTTACCCCAGGATCGGGAGAGAGAGTAGTATGCGGTAGCTTCCTCTCCCCCCTCCTTCCTTTTTTTCTTTCCAACCCCTAGTCTCCCTCTTTCGTGAGGACGCGAAGGTGAGGGAAGAAGGAACGACCGACAAGGGCACATTTTTTTCTCCTTTTCCTTCCCTTTCCTTTCTTCCCCCCTCTCCATTATGACCCCCTCGTTTCCTCTCCTGTCCGTGAGAGAGGTGAGGGAGGGTGCGATATATAGGGCTCGGCGATAGTCAGTGACTCTCCTTCCCTTCCCTTTCTCTTCCCTTCCTCCCTTTCCCGCTGTTGATCTTTCTCCCTTTTTTTTTCCTTTTACATGGTTCGCGCAAATCCGATGGGATACAGAAGAAAAGGAGCGCCTGGCGCGACTGGCGGTTTCGGATCCTCTTTTCCTTTCTTTTTTTCCCCTTTTCTCCTTTTTTTCGCTAAGGCCCTCTTTTCATGTCTTCCCTGCGCGTTAAATTTGTCCCGGGCGATGGCCGAATATTGATGGAGTAGTCGGCAATGGGCGCACGAGTATTTTCTCCCCTTCCCCTTTTTTCCTTTTTTTTTCCCTACCTTTTTCCTCGCCAGGTTTCCTCTTTCCCCCCAATGGGTTCATGCGCTCCGACTAAATTGGTGGAGAAAGTGGACTTCAGATCGACCACGAAGCTGAGTCTTTTTTTTTCTCCTTTCCTTCCCTTCCACACCCCTTTTTTTTCTTCTTTTATCCGTCGCGGCGCGCTCGCCATACGGCGGGATGATAGCGAAGATGCCGGGAGGAAGCCAATACGCGCGTGGCGTGCCCCTTTTTTTCCCCTTTTCTTTTTCTTTTTTTTTTCTCTTTTCTTTTCTTTTGTTGTCTCTCTCTTTTTTTCGCTCCCCTCTCCCCCCCCCCCGATACTCGCAAGAAGGAAAGAGTCACAGAGCCGCCATGGACGTACGCGCTTTTCTCCTTTCCCCCCCTTTTCTTTTTTTCCCCTTTTCTCATTCCCTTTCTCCCTCCTCTCCTTCTGGCTAAAGCTGATGCGGCGAGGAGGAAGTGATTCAATAGCAAAGCAATGTTATGGCCTGCGTCGTGATTTTCCCTTTTCTCCCCTTCTTTTTTCTCCTTTTCCCCCCCTCTCTCTTTTTTTTTTCTGATCTTCTCTTTTTTTTTTTCCCCTTTACCTATGACTCAGATCGGCCTGAGTGGCAAGAGAGATTAATTGAGGAAATCGCGCTTGGGCGATCCCAAGGTGGGCCCCCCCCTCCCCTTTTTTTCTTCTTTTTCCCCCCCTTGTTTCGAAATCCCCCCCTTCCCTCCCCTAGTGAGGCGTCACGGCGCGCTAGCGATGGAGTGATAGAGATCGAGGATTCCCACGTGTTTTTCTTTTCTTTTTCTTTTCTCTCCCTTTCTCTTTTTTTTGGCGACTCCTTTCTCCCCTTTCTCCTCCCCCCTTTTTGCCGTTTTGCCGTCAGTGGGACAGTCTGAAGAGCTGGAGGTGCGAAGACGAGCGGTTTTCCTTTTTTTTTTCTCCCCCTCTTTTTCGGACCTCCCTTTCCTTTGGGTCGACGGCATCGAGTCGCGAGTACAGATTGAGATTAGCATCTCTCTCTTTACTCCTCCTCGTTTTTTTTCTCTCTCTCCTCCTCTTTTCTCCCTTCTCTCCCCCTTTACTTTTTCCCCCCCCTCGCGCGCGGCGTGATAAAGAGTGAAGTAAAAACGCTTCATCGACCGAGCGTCTCCCCTCTTCTTCTCCTCTCCCTCTTCCCCCTTCCCCCCCTTTCCCAGTCTTTTTCTCGCCACGCCGAAACATCTCGAGGATTGTTAGGGGACCCGGTCTTTCCTCCCTTTTTTCTTTCTTTCCTTTTTCCCTCTTCTCTCTTCACCTCTTGATCGACTCTAGCTAGTGAAGGAGGTAGGGGGGATTCGGCATACGAAAGACAGACTTGTTTGGTCACGTCTTTTTTTTTTTTTTTTTTTTCGCCCCCTTTTCGAATCCTCTTTTTTTCCTTTCATTCCGATCTGAGTCATAGGTCCAGCGAGAAAAAAAACAAGATGCTAGATGACGATTTGAAACCTCCTCTTTTTCCCCCCTCTTCTTCTTTCTCTTTTCCAGAGTCCCCCCTTCCTTTCTCCAGGAACCTTGCTTTGGATATTGATCACTGCCGAAGAACGAAGAAGCAGATGAGCCAGAATTTCCTCTCTTTTTATTCCTCTCATTCTTCTTTTTTTTTTTTTCCCTTTTTGAATTTTCCCCCCCTTTTTCCATTCAGCGTACGGTCCATGGCGGATAGGGAATATTTATTATTGAGAGTTATCTATGGATCGGGCGAGATTCCGGCGCCCCTTTCCCTCTCCCCCCCTCTTTTTCTCTTTTCTTCTTCCCCGCCACGTTTTCTTTCCCCCCTTATCTGCGCGATAATCCGCCGTATGGGCGGAGAGAGAAGCGACGGATCATTCATAGAAACCCACTTTTTTTTCTACTCCTTTTCCCTCTCCTCCCTCCCCCTTCTTTAGTAGGGCCTTCTCCCCCCCCTTTTTGTGCCAAGGATCTCGCGGCACTGAGGAGGAAGTTGTCACACGTAGGTACGGGCAGCGCTCCCTCCTCTTCAGGTCCTTCTCCCTTTTGTTCTCCGCGGAATAGGTCTGTGCTGCGCCCATTGCCGACAGGAAGCCATCAATGCGGCCATCGCACTTTCCCCCCTTTCCCCTTCCCTTTCTTTTTCCCCTTCCCCTTTTCTTCTTCCCTTTTTTCCCCCCATCGCCTCTGGAAAGCGTGAAGAGATAAAAGAGAATGGAGAAAATGCGAGCGCTTTCCCCCCCCCCTCCTACCCCCTCCTTTTCCTTTTCTCCTTTTTCTTCATTCTTTTTAAAAACCCTTCTTTTTTCTCCGGGACCGGACATGGTGGAGGTAGGAATGATGAACACACCCTTTCCCCCTCTCTTTTTTTCCCCCCTCTTTTCTCTTAGAGCCCTGCACCGCTCATAAGGAACTTGAGTCGAGATATGTTGGCAAGAAAGCTGCGCGCTTTTTCTCCCCTTTTTCCCTCTTTTTTCCTTTTTTCTTTTACAGAAGTTTTTTCCTTTTTCCGTCGGGCCGGAGTAAAGAAAGAGTAGAGGTCCTCGACTCCTCTTCTTCCCTCTTTTTTTCCTTTTTTTTTCTTTCTAACTTTTCTTCCCTTCTCTCGCCGAGCCGGACGGCGAAATCGATATGAAATCATCATCGCGAATTTCTCCCCTCCCTTTTCTTTTTTCTTCCCCCTTCCCTTTTTTTTCTAACAAGTTAAAGCGGTCTACTGAGACTCAGACGTCCATAAGAGTCCTCCCTCCTTTTTTTTCCTTCCCTCCCCCCTTTTCCTGTCCCCCCCTTTTCCGTGTCAAAGTCCAAGGCGATCGCGCATCGCTAACTGCTCTTTTTCCCCCCCCCCCCCCTAGGCTCCCCCCCCCCCTTCATTTCACATCGGCGGATACTCACCCAAAGGGAAGGGAGATGGGGTGGCTCCGGCTTTTCTTTCTTTTTCTCCTCCCCCTTTTGCCAGTTTTTTTCCTCTTTCCCCTCCACTCCGACAGAGTGGTACTGCGATGACGACGATGACGAGAGATGAAAATGCGGGGTGAGTCCTTTTCTTATCCCTTTCTCCGTCTTCCTTTTTTTTTCTT
>Ga0179593_1460111_pt1 | contig 13531 bp, 24 predicted proteins | sample CZODoug2_1_08_16_FD_185931 | JGI IMG/M metagenome (GOLD analysis project Ga0179593, IMG submission 185931) | Vadose zone soil fungal communities from Angelo Coast Range Reserve, California, USA - CZODoug2_1_08_16fungal (PacBio error correction) | ecosystem: Environmental > Terrestrial > Soil >... | reverse complement strand
AACTTCCCTTCAACTGTGCGCTTTTTTTTTTTTGTTGCAGCGTTTCCCCCAGCAAGATCCAGGCCCTTTATTTGCCCCCCCAAGTTCTATTCTTTTTTCACCCCCCTCAAATCTTTCTATGAGGACCTCGCCCCCCCTTTTTCTTTTAAATGTCTCCTAAGGCTCGAAATCAATATTTCTCTTTTTTTTTCCGTTTTTTAGTTTTCTCTGTTTGCGTGGCCGCCTTCCCCCCCCCAGGGCGCCCAACCCCACATTATCATACACTATTTCCTTCTTAATATGGCCCCTTTTCCGCTCACCACTGGGCCCTAGCCCCTCCCGACCCCCCCACTCGCCTTGGTCGTTTTTCCCACCGATCTCCAAAAACATCTACTCTTTTTTCAATTTCCTTTTTTTTTTTCTTTTTCCCGGCCTTCTCGGCCAAAAACATCAATGATTTTAGAGACCTGGTTCGTCCGCTCTTCGTATTTAGTTCAAAGGACACTGGCCCCCCCCCCCTCCCTTCTTTTCTCCTTTTTTCTACCCAGTCTTCAACAAAACCAAACCCCAACCCTTTTTAATTTTACGTCCCTGCGCCAACGTTTCCTCGTTCTTCTTCTTTTTTCCTACACGGTTCCAACTCGCCTCCCCCCCCACCCATTTTCACCCCAGGGGTGTGTATCGTTGATTGCTTCCTAGTATATTCCCCCCCCCCCCCACCCATTTTTACCCTCACCCCTCAGTCGGATCAGTGTATGTTTTCTTTTTTTTAATCTTGAATTTGAATTCCTGTCCTTTTTTTATTTACCCTTCCCCCCCCCCCCCATTCTTTCCCCCCAACCCACCTTTCCTGTGAAAAGTGGAATGGGATTGTATCAAAACAAATTTTTTTATGTTCCATTCCCCCCCAAAAGTTGTATCTGCGGTTCAAACCCCTCTTGACACTTCGTTCCCCCCGTGAAGTTCAACAGTCAATGTTTTTTTTTTGATGGTCTCAACAAAACCGTAGGTCTTGGTCGTTTCTCGCTCCTCCCCCCCCCCCCCCCCCCGTCCCCCCCAACTTCTCTTATTCATGTCTTTACGAATTTTCCCTCGTCCATTCTCTGTTTTCCCGGTTATTCCGTTCCTTTCCCTTGCTCCCGTCTTCCTCCACTCAACAGTTCTCGCCCTCGTAGCAAGATCCCTTGCAACTCTTTTTTCCCCCCTTCTTCCCCCCCCCCCTTCTGATAGGTAAAGCACCCTCAATCGGATGGTTTTTTGTAAGTATATTTTTGTTGCTTTTTCTCTCCATGATTTTTTTTTGTACACGGTGGGTTTTTAGTGCCCATTTAACACAATCCCTTTTTCCGGTTTAACCCCCTTCTTCTACCCTTTTGCTTTGTCCAGCTCATGTATGTGGGTCCTTTTTCCCCCCCACGGGCTTTCTGAATTTTCCTGGGAGATCCGGTTTGTCATGGAGGAAATTTGGTCGATCCTCGTTTAGCACCCCTTCCTTCTTCCGCAGCTCTCCCCCTTTCCCCGGAGAATTTTTTCGTCTTTTCGGCGGTTTTCCCCCCACACTTGACCAAAGGGCTGGTCTTTTTTCATTTTTCTGAATGTTATTTTTGCCTTTGGGGCTCCCTTTCCCCCCTCCTGAAACTTTTGAACAAGTTGGCCTATTTTTCCCCTCCCTTTTTTGTTTCGTGTTGAGGTCACGTTTTTGTCCGGCTTCCGATGACCCTTTTTTTGTTGTTCTTTCCCTTCGTGGAACCATTTCTTGATTCGGTTTTTTCGTCACATTTATTGACCATCTTTGCCAAGTGAACTTTTCTCTTCCCCTCGTCTTTTTTCTCTCTCTTATGGGAGAACTCTTGGGTCGACCACTTCCGTCAACGGCGTGGCCTTTTTTTCTCGCTCATTTTGTCCTTGCTTCGGTAAACAGGTCTTTGATCCTCGGGTGGCCCTGATCCCTTTTTGAGGTCACCCTCTCTTTTTTTTCCCCCCCCTTCTTCCTAATCGGCCGTGCAGGAGTCGCATAACAAACCCATAACCTTTTTTTTCATTTTGGTCTTTTTTCCCTGTCTTTTTTTTTTTTCCCCCCCCCCCCCCTCTTATTTTTCACCATCCTTCCTAGCAGTCCCCCCTTTGAACAATCCCACTCTTCGCCCCCCCTGGTGATTTTTTTTCTTTTTTCTCCTTTTTTTCCCCCCTTTTTGGTTGCCCCGAGCATGTCCTGATTTTTTTTTTTCTCTTACAACGGTCCAATCGGGTACAGCCTCCTTTTGTCTTTTTTCCTTCTTTCTGACCAGACTCAACTTGGTATTAGTTTTTTCCCGCGTCTTAAGACAACCCACATTCATTCTTTTCCCCCTCCCAACTCCTTGATGAACCTTGAACCTGGTTTCAAACTGATCTCGCGCCATCGCCCCCAATTTCCATTGGTCCCCCCCCCCCTTTTTCCCTTTTTGAATTTTCAACCTATGGGGGGATCCCCCCACAAAGGAACTGAACCAACTGTCGGGCGGTTTTGTGTTTTTTTGCGGAGTGTTCCCCTCTGACTTTCCTATGAACTTGTTCCGCGGTTTTTGGGGCAATTTTGGGACTTTTCCACCCCTCTTTTACCCTCTTTTTTTTTTTAACCCCACTTTTGATATTCCATCCTGATTTTTGCGTTTTTTGGTTCAGGCACTTTCGAGGAACCTTATTCCCTTCGGTTCGCAACTCCCCTCTTCTTCTGTTCCATCCCTTTTTCCCCCCCTTTTTATGGCTGGTGCGGCGTGACGAACTGCTGATCAGAGCGCACTGTGTGGCAACAAGGCGCCAGGTCTCTTTTTTCCCATTTCCAGAATTTTTCTTTTTCCCTTTAGGTGTTACAAGTTATTTTACGTCCCTTGTTTCTTAAAAGGTCGACTCACACCCCCCATTTGAGCAACTGTTACATTTTCTCCTGGCCCCTTCTTCCTCCTCGTTCTCAACCTCCCCGTCAGGTTCCCCTTGTTTTCCCCCCCCCGTTACTACTTTTTTTTATGATATTTTGGGCCTGTGATTTCTGTCAAGTCCCTCCTCTTTTTCCCCTGTCCGTCCCCCCTTTCTTCTCGGTCCCTGCCTCTCGAGGAACACCCCCCCCTGTGAACCCCGGATTTTTAGTTGTTACTCTAAGCAAATTTCCAGCTGTTTCTTCCGTTCTTCCACCCCCCCTCCCCCCCCCAAGCAACCAACCGTGCTTTTTTTTTTCCTTGGTCCAACAAAACCCCCGTTTTTACGCTCCCCCGTTTCTCGTGGAGATGTGTCCTCCAACACATGGCGTGATTCTGTATTCTTTTGTCCCACCTTTTTCCCCCTCCCTTCCCATTTCCGACTCCTTTTTTTTGTTTGCGGTTGCTCTATCGCGGTCTCCAAAGCTTCCCTAAACCTTTTTTGACTCCCTAGACCCAATACAGCCTTTTTTTTTTTTGTTTTTGGGCGGTCTTTTTAGAATTCTTCCCCTCACCTGGCGATCTATTATCCCCCCCTCTTTCCCCCCCTGGTATCTTCGAGCCATAAGTTTTTTCCGCCTTCCGCAGCTTCCGTGCACCCAGCTGTCCGGACGTTTCTTCTGTTTTTCTCTCACTTCCCCCCCCCCCCTTCGGGGGTCTCAGCGAGAGCCGCTTTCTCACCCTGGACCGTTTTCCCCCAGTGCCTGCTTTTCCCCTAGTTCCCAGAACGTCATTGGGTCTCCCTCCCCCTCCCTTTTTTTTTTTTTCCCTTCTTTCTCCCCGTGTCTGTCGTTCAAAAACCAGACGAGTCCCCTCCCTTTCTTTTTAATTGTCGGGTTTTTTTCCGCTTTTGAAAACGCTGCCGGTGCGTTTTACCCCTCTTTTCTTCTTTTCCTCCCCCCCTTCCTTTCACTGTTTTCTGGTCTGGCAATCAACACGGACTTGTAAACCGCTTTCTAGTTTCATGTTTTCCTTTACCATCCCCCTTTTTTCACTCCCAGAGGTACCTTTTTTTCCCTTCCCCCTTTCCTTCCCCTTCCTTGCTCATGGTATGTTGGGCGGCTTTCACCGCTGTCGAGTTTTCCAATCGTCGTGCTCTAGGTTGTTGTGTTCACGTGGACGTTCAACCCGTGTCCCTCCCCCCTCTTCTTTCTACCTCCCTTTTTTTTTCCCCCCCCCTCCCAATGGCTTTTTCGCATGGGCTCCAACACTACGCCCACGGCTTTTGAAATTTTTTTCCTTGCCCTCTGATCTCTTTTTTTTTTCCGCCCCTCAACTTTGGAATGCGTTTTTGACGAAATCTTTTGCTTTGAATTTTATTTTTTCTTTTTTTTTTCCCCTACCCCCTCCCCAGAATCTTTCACATGGTCATTCGAGTGATACTAAGTTCCTTGTCCCCCTTTGGCCTTTCCCCTCCCCTCCCCCCTATCGGATTAGTCGTCCTTGACTTCCCCCCCCCCCCCCCCACCGCCTCTTTGTTTCTTCTGTTTCCTCCGGTTTTTCCTTCCTTATTGGTTTTCTTGCTTTTGGTGTCTGTGCAGCTGCTTCTTTTTCTCGCTCCTTCTCCGTCACTACTTGAATTTTAATTGGTCCCTTTTTCGCTTAACAAAGATTTTTCCAATGCACTGTTCTTTCTGGTCGTTTGTTTGATGTCCCTCTTCCACCTCCCCCCTCCTATTCTTGTGACCTAAAGATTTTGCCCTTTCCCCTAAATTTCCCGTTTTTGCTCCCGGGGTCTCCCCCCAAGGGCACCAGAGCCCCTTTTTCCCCCCCCTCACTTATCTCCCTTTTTCAAATTTGACCAGCTTTTATAGAGACCCGCTATTGGTTCATAATCTAGATTTCCACCATTTTCCCCTTTTTGTTTCCCCCTCCATTTTAGCGCTCCGATTTTCTGTTTTTTTACCCCCCCATGGTTCAACGTCCTTGAGGCCCCTTTACTGTACGTTTTTCGATGTCCAACTACCCCTCCTGTTAAATCTTTTCCGTCTGAAATCCAGCTTCCTATTTGACCCCTCCTCTGCACCAAAAGGACCTTTTTTCTTGGGACCCGAGGTCTTGTTGACGTTACTCCCTTCTCCAAAATTTCTGCCTAACCCTTCCTCTCTTTTCTGATTAGTCCTTTTGCCCGTGCCGGCTTTCGTCAACCCCTCCGTAACTTTGTCACCCCGAGGGTATTCTTTTCCCCAACTGCGTTTGCGTTTTTTTTTTCCGTCCGCCACGTCCCCCCTCCTTCTGCCTCTCATCTCCCAAACTCTTTTAGTTGTAACTTTCGCTTGAAGTTTCCAGTACTCCTTTCCCCCCTCATTTTTTTTTCGTTCGTGTTGTCTTTTTTGAACCTCACTACGGGCCTCTTTTGAATTTCTCTTTCCCCTTTCTCAGCCGCGGGTGAAGGAGAGACCATCCCCGACAAACAGACCCCCTTTTTTTTGTTCTTTCGCCCGACCTGCGCAGAGTCCCCCCCCTTTTCCCTTTTCCCCTCCCTCCCCCTCGATTGGAACCACACAATTTCTTTAGATGGGTTTGTTTCCATAGTTGAGGGTTTAATGCTTTGGGACAATGGGCAATACCCCCCGTTTCCCCCCCCGTCCTCCACCTCTAGTTTTTTCCCACCATAAAACTCATTCGGCCCCTCCGCGATTCACCCATCCCTAGTAATGCTGTTTTGCTATACCAACCCCCCGGTCCTTTTTCTTCTTTCCACCCCCTTTGCGCCGCTTCTTTTTCTGTTCCTACAGGCAAATTGGATGATTATTCCGGCGTTCCCTGTCACCTTGGGCCCCGATTCGTTTCTCTTTTCTGAATTTCCCCTTCCCATGCAATAATTTCTTTCTTGTTAGGTGGTTGTTTTCTCTTCCGTCCCCCTTTTACCTCCCGACGGTTTTAGGACTCCAAAACCCCCTTATGACTGGGTTTTGGTGCCCCTTCTTTTACTTCTATTCTATTTTTTCACTGCCGCCCTCCCCCCCTTGGTTTTTCTTTTCCAAACCGGTGTGCTTATTTGTGATCCCCCCCCCCAAATCATTTTTTTCTTTTCCCCCTCATTGTCCCCGGCTTGTTTTTGACGGTCCGGAATTTCATTTTACTCCAGAAGGTCCCCACTGCCCCTTATTCATAACACCTCGAAATTTCTTCTTCCCTTTCCCCTTGACCCTTTGGCACTATCGATCCCCCCCGTCCCCCCCCCCCCCCAGGTGTTTTGTGACAACCACCGTTTGTATTTCATTGTAAGGGCCGTTCTGTCAACAGCCCCACTGAGCCTTTTTTCATCAAGTTTTTTTATTTTAGTCCCCCCCATGAAACCGCTGGCGGGTTTTCCTTTTCCCCCAGTCCTTTGCATTTCCACCTTTTTTCCCCTTATCCGTCTTTTTTGTTGTGGGTTTGACCCCCTTGTCCCCTCCGGTTTTTTCAAAATTCTACCTTGATGAGTTTTGCTTGGTATTTTTTTCTCCCACCTTTACCCTCTCTGTTCCTGTTTGCACCTAGTTTACAAGTCCCTTTTTGCGCTTTTTTCTTCGTCTTGCGGGCTTTTTCCCCCTTGGTGCCTCTTCAGAAGACACTTTCTGACCTCTAACCCTTTCCCTTCCCCATGTTTTGTTCCTGTCTAGTCACGCAACCCCTGCTTTCCGTACTCTCCCCCCCTCCATGAATTTCCTTGTTCGATCGATCAGTCCCCCTTTTGACCATTTTGTTGCTTCAGTTCGGTCTCATTCCTTGAAACCTTTCCTTTCTGTTTTGGTTTCCCAAAAGTAATTCATGGATGTCAATTCTAGTGTTTTTTCACATTTGAACTTTCTGGCTTGGCCAGGCGTTTCACTGAATCCTTGTCACTTCCTTTTCCTTTTTTTCAGATTTACCTACCGATAGGATCCGGATTTTCTTACTCCCTTTTGGGTGTTTTGATTCCCCAGGATCCTTTGAGTTACTCCCCTTCTTTTCCCTTTTTTTCTGCACCCTTCCAAGTGTCAAAAATTAGTTTTCTTTCCGCTTGTGCAGGGCTTCCTTCCAGTTCCTTGGGGATTCCCCCCTTCTCTTTCCTTTTTTCCCAGACATCCCTGTCTTTTTTTGTTTTTTAGTAATGAACTCTTCCCATTTTTCCCCGGTTTCGTTCTTAATTGATCCCTACCACCTTCTCTATCTCGATTGTTATTAGTCTCCTTTTGATCTTCGTTAAGCCCATTCAACCCCCCAGTCCTGCTTATCTACCCTTTTTTACCCCCCTTTTCCCTCTTCCTCCCCCCCCCCCCCCTTTTGATTCACCCTCCCCGCAAGCAATTTTTCATCAACCTCCTCAGATGCGGCCCCAGCCCCCCACCCCCCCAAAGTTCTCCTTTTTTAAACTTTGATCGCATCTTCTGGCCCCCCCCTTCCCCTCTTTTTTGGTATTAGTTCAAACCCCCAAGTAGTTTGAGCTTCCGTTGTAGTTCCCCTTCCCCTCCGGAAAAAACCGTCCCCGTCTTTCCTTCCTGTTTTCGACAAAAAATTCCACCCCAAAATTTCCCTTAGTTGAAACATTTCGCACACTGATGATGTATTCGGTTCAAAACTGTTCCCCCCCACCGCGACTAACAACTTGTTCAACCCCGGGGTTGTTTGTATCTCATTCCCTTCCAGTTATACTTTTCTTCGTCATTTTTAAGCCCCCCTCCGACAACTCTTCCGCAGTTTTTCTTTTATGATTCTCCCAATCGATACTAGAAGCTGTTCCTTCCCCATGATCAACACCCCCCCCCCTCTCCACACCACTTTCCAGTGGTGGTTGATCCACCACGATCCTTTTCTGTTCTATCCGTCCCCCAACCGACCTCCCCCCCCCAACCCCCCTGTTTTTCCCCCAAAAATTTTTTTCCTTCTGGTCCAACCCTCTCCCTTTCTCTTTCACGAAGTTCACAAACCAGTTATACTTTTTTTTTTTTGAGGTCTTACCTACCCCAATTAGGTAGGATTGGGGTATCCACCCCTTTTCCCCCACCCCCCCTTCCGGACCCCTCTATTTCATGCTGATTTCTCTCATTTTTTAATATGCACCTCAGGTTAAAGGACCTTTCGAAGTCCCCCTCCCCTTTTGCCGCGGAATCTATCCAAACTTTTCCTCTCTCTTATAAATTCCCAACGGGATCTTGTGTTCCCTCCTTCCCCAACCCCCAATTTCCCTGTTTTTTCAGCCAACATCCCTATTAACGATGGATGGTGTCTTAGTTCTATTTTTTCTTGTTGTCCTGGGGCTCATTGGAAGCTTACAACTTTTTTTTTTTCTTTGACCCTTCCTTCCCAATTACCTTCCCAAGTGAATTAACCCTTTTTTTAACCCAAGTATTTTTCTTCTTTTTTTTTTCCTTTTTTGTGTTCCCTGTCCAGGTTACGGCGAGGTCTGGACCTGCGTGTTTCCTGTTTTCCTGTACCTTTGGGTTTTCTTCTCTGCGGGCACCCTTGTTTTTGTCAGGTGGCCGGCAAGTTTTTGTGGTCCCGAGCTGTTTGCTTAGTAGTTCCCTTTTTCTCCACAGACACCGTTCTGGTGGTGCATTTTTTCATTTTCCTTCTTTTCTGTTGTCTCTTTTCCACCATCAACTTGAAACCCTACAGGGCTTTTTTCTTGTTGTCAGCCACTGCGTTTTCCTTTTGTGTGTCTTTTCCTCCTCCCAGCTAAAGGTTTGGGCTCGGGTGGTTTTTCCCCCCCCAACTTTGATTATCTGTACTCTCCCTTTTCCCCCCAGTTTCACCCCTGAAACATACCAGGAACCCTCCTCTCAGTTTTTTTCTCCCGTGTAATTTGTCTTCCTTTTTTTCGGTCTGCGACCAAGCCCTTCACACGGCCCCTGATGGTTTTTTCCTCCTTTGCGTTGCGTCTCGTTCCACCCCACAGCGTCGTGCAGGACTTTCTGTGACACGGAGGGTTTTTCTTTTTTCGTCAAGTAGTTCCCTCGGGACCGATTTTCCCTCCCCCCCCAGCCTTCCTTCCCCTTTCATACGGGCGGTCCCGTTTTTTTTTTGGTTGTGTCACCCGAGAGTTAGCCCCCCCCCCCCCCCTTCTGCCTGGGGGTTTTTTCCTTCTCCTCCCCCGTCCACCCCAAACGGGCCCTGGGCTGGTTCCGCCCCCCGCTTCTCTTGGTTTTTGACATTTCCTTTGGCTTTTCCCTTTTCGTGTGGTTGGCCCCCTTAGAACGTTTCCAATGGCGATGGGTAGCCTCCTCTTTTTTTCCCCAATGGGACAACTCCCGGAGAGGGTCGTTTTTATTCTTTCCCCGCCCTTCCTCCGACTTTTAGTAGATTCTCCGCCCCTCCCCCCCAACCCCGTGTCTTTCTTCCCCCCCTACCGGAGCCCGACAAAAAATCTAAATTCCCTGATATTGCCTCCCCTTCCCTGTTCCACCCTTCATCGTTGCAAAACCCCCAGTCTTCTTGTCTTTAACCGAAGGGTCTTCCCCAGCAAAGCAACCAACGTTCCGTCTACTTTTTTTTTTGTTGGCCGGTTCAGGGTCTCCCCCTCCTCTATGAATGGGCTCTTTTTGCGTTGCAACGTCCCCAACCTTAAGCCCCCCTTTTTCCCTATCCCCTTTTTCCCATGATTATGGTTTGTCCTTGGAGCCTCCTCTGTCCCCCAGCTTTTTCGGCTTTTCAAAACAGATTTCATTCCGTGCAAGTCACAGTCACTTCTTTTGGTTCCCGACCTCTTTTTTCTTAGGCGCACCTTTCCCCCCCCCCACCATTAGCGCATGGGAGTTGGGACCCCAGGATCCCCCTCATTTTCCCCTTTGAGTTCGTTTACCGCGGAGTCCTTTTTTTGTCCTTCGTTGAAATCCCCCCCCCCAACCTTCGGAGCAGACTATTTTTCTTTCTGCCTGTCTTCCCCTAAGATGTGCGCAAATCCCATGCCTTCCTTCCCTACCCTGTACCTTGGAACCTTTCCTCCTGGTTATGATCAGTTCGTTCCTGTTCCAGGCCATAGGTTTCTAACCCCCTGTCCCGTTTTTTTTTATTTTTCTTCTTTTTTGTTCCTGCTACCAACTGGCCTTTTCGTTGGCGATTCCCCCCATTCCCCCGTTTTGTGGCGTTCGTTTTTCGACTCCCCGATGAACGACCCACAAAACGGTGTCTTTTTCCTGCGGTTGTCGAGTTTTTCCCTGACCCCCTTTTTTCCCTGGGTAGCAACTCTGGTCTGGGAGTGTGCCCCCCCCCCTTCTTGCTTCTGAGGTCACCTATTATTCCTCCCCCCCCCTTTCCTTTCCGACTTCCTTTTTCTTTTTTTTTTTTTTTCTTGCTTTATCGCGTCTTATCCACCAAGACATGTTCCTTTCGACAACCTCCCCCTCTCTTCCCCCTCGTCTTTCCAACTTTACTTCCTTTTTGTGTATTTTTTTTTCCTTTGCTTCTGGGACTCCCTGCGTGTATCTCTCCCCTTTTTTCTCCCCTTCCCTTTTTTTTTTTTGGGCTGAATTGGTTCTTCCCCGCTTCAGTGCAGGCCCCCCCCCCCTTTCTTCATCCTCTTAACTTCCCCTTCTTCATTTTTTGTTTTGATCGAAACCTTGCCCTTCGTGGGGATAACTCGCAGATGGAGCGCCTCGTTCAACTGTCTTCCCTTGGTCCGGGCTTGTGGATCAGGTTTCGAATCCCCTCCTTTTGAGAAGCCCTCCCTCCCTTTTTTTTTTTTTCAGTTTCTCCTTTTTCTGTACCCCCCCCACTCCTGCTCCTGAATCCGTTTTTCGTTTTGTTTTTTGGCTCTCTTTCCTTTTGTTTTTTTCCTTTTCGTCCCTACTGCTTATAGCCTTAACGCTTTCTGCGTCCCCTTCAAACTCCCATGTCTTCCGACCGATATTTGTCCCCCCTCCTGAATCCCTCTGAATCCCGTAGGACCCCTTTGTTCCGTACCTAAATGTCCGGAAGGCATATTTGCCGCACGTAGTTTCCCCCAGGTCCTGTTCCCCCCTTTTCTTTTTTCCCGGTTTGAATTCCCCTCCCCCCCACTCTTTTTTTACTCACTTCCTGGCACTTCCATTACTGAACTTCAAGACCAATGCGTTAAAAAATGACCCACGGATCCTTCATTTTTCCCCTTTCTCTCGATGAGTCCCTTCTTGTCTGGGTCACTAACATTTTTTAATTGTTTGTCTGCACGATAATTTGTGAATTTACGGCCCGAGGGTTTCTCCAAGACGAACCTTTCCTTAATCTAATTCCCTTTTGTCTGTCACGGGGCTTTTGTGAAGCACACTCCGTTTTTTTTCCATTTTTCTCGTCCCCCTTTTTCAGTGACTCAGGACAACAACCCCCAAGATTTTTCCTTTCTTTACTTTCCCCCAAAATAGTGTTTCTTTTTTGACCCCCCACTCAGATCCCCTTTTTTTTCGGCTGAATTTGGTCTATGTGCATTTTTCTATTTGTTCGAGTTTTCGCGATTCTTTGCCTTACGCCTCTTAAGTGCAAGTGCGTCTTGTTTCCGATCCCCGACCGTGTCACTGTCTCTTCATTCCTTTCTTTTTTTTTTCCCAGGCTGGATTAAAGAACCCTCCTTTTCCTTTTCTTACCGCTTTTTGCCCCCCCCGCTTCAGGCCTCCCCTCTTCAATTCGTTCTTCTCCGGGGAAGTCACCCGGAACCCACTACTCTACCCACAGAAAATTTCCCCCTCGGACCCCCTGTCCCTTTTCACAGCAGTGGTCTTTCTTAGGCCGCCACCCCTTTTGTGATAATATCCCTAAACCCTAACAGGGGGGACTTCCCAATCTTACTGAGGAGAAGGAGGTTTTGATTTCTGGACATGCACGGCCGTAAGGTCCCCCCCCCTACTTTTGACGCTTTCTTTCATCCACTCGTTCCCTCTTCGTTTTTGCACTCATTCCGATCTCCCCACTTCTCTAGCCAAAAAAACGCGAAGAGTGGCCGCACATTCCCTCCCCCCATATATTTTTTGAATCCCACCCCCCCCCTTTCCGCTTCGTCCTTCTTTGGTTTTTCTGTTCCGTGAACACTTTTTGCATGTCTTCCCCTTTTTGATAACCCCCTTCCCCCTTTTGGTCAACCCTTCGGGAAGCCAGACCTCGGTAGTTCGGCCTTCTGTTACCCCCGTCCCCACGTCCTTTGTTCTTAACCCCTCTCCCGTGCGGCACAGGCCTTTCGTGTTTCAACTTTCTTTTTTTTTTTTTTCCCCATCGGTTTTCTAAATCGTGAAATTGCCCCGACCGTCTTGTTGTCCTGTTTTTTTTTCCCCTTTACCTCCCCGGCGCCCTTTCTCCCCCTTTTTTCGCGTCATTCCCTTCCCTAATGTGTGTTCCCCCCCCCGATTGCTGTCCCAACGATTCCCGTTCAAACAGACACTTCCCTGCGCCTGCCCTGTGCCCCGCCCCTCTGTGGAATGCTTCCAGACCTTTCCTTTTTTTTTTCGCACCCACTTTCGCCCAGAGTTTCCTTCCTTTCTTGGGTGTCCTTTTTTTATTTGGAAATGTGCCCCTCACCCCCCCGTTGCCCCGCTCCAATTTGCTTATCACTCCCCCACCCCTGGAAAATACCCTGGTTGAGAAACATCCTCTTTAATTGCTGTTTCCCCTTATACCCCAAAGGAATTTTTTTTGTCGCTTCCACCCCCTCTTTTGCTTTCTAATGAGAATTGGGACTTTGGATATTCCCCTGAGCAAGCCTATTTCCTTATGGAAGCCCCGTGTTTTAACCACACTTCCTTTTTCGAGCTCCTTTTATTGAATAAGATTTCGAGTCTTTTTTGATTTGTTGGAGACTTCCCCCCCCCCCCTTGGACCCCTTCCCCCGACCCCCTACGGTTTCAGGTTCCGAAATCAACCCCCCTTTTTGACTTGTTGTCCACCCAAATTCTCTATTCTAATTTTTTTTCCTTTCTCTTCCACTTTTTTTTTTTCTGTTTCCACCGTTTGTTCTTTTTCCCTTTTTCAAAGGATCCTTAAACTTTGCAAACCCACTTTCCTCCCACCCGCCCAGTTTTTGCCATGGTATTGTTTCAGAGAAGACCCTTCCTTTCTCTTCCTAAGGTTTTCCCTCACTTGTTTGATCTCATGGTTTTTTCCTTCTTCGCCCGGTCTTGCCCCGGTTGATAACTCCCTCCACCAACCAAAAAACCCACCACCAAACCCCAAAAAACCACCCGTTTTGTTTGACCACGTTTGTAGGTTTTTTCCTTGTTTTCCCACTCATTTCTCCCTTCACTACCCGTTTGACTTTTTTCGTCTTTTTCCCCCCGTCTGACGCTGCTGTTGTGTTCCTTTAAGTTGTTTCAATGCAACTCCGGTTTTTTTTACCCAGTTTCTTTTTCACGTCCCCCCCACCAACTTTAGTCTTGAGTTTGCATTTGCGGATCCCTCCAGTTTTACCACTAGTTTTCTGTTGTTTTCACCATGGTGGCCCTTAAGCCTTTGTGCAGGGTCTTTGCTTTTTTTTCAATTGGTCCTCCAATACTTCCCCCCCCCTTCTTTCTTCAATGTTTCCTTTGATACATGTTTCACCCCTTGGTGTCCTTTTGCACTCCGACCCCTTATTACCCCTTCAAATTCGCGCTTCATTTGAAATTTTCCCGATCGATTCTCATTGATACATTCCTGTCCCCAGTATTCTAACCTTCCTTCTTGTGACCCGTTCA
>Ga0179593_1335617_pt1 | contig 13531 bp, 16 predicted proteins | sample CZODoug2_1_08_16_FD_185931 | JGI IMG/M metagenome (GOLD analysis project Ga0179593, IMG submission 185931) | Vadose zone soil fungal communities from Angelo Coast Range Reserve, California, USA - CZODoug2_1_08_16fungal (PacBio error correction) | ecosystem: Environmental > Terrestrial > Soil >... | reverse complement strand
GATGACGTTTTCTCACCATGTCTTTTTTCTACTTCGCCCCCCCCTTTTCCTCAGCCGTCGTGAGAAATGTCATACCTTCGAGTGTCCCCTCTTCTTACCCCTCTCGCGTTGACATTCGCCCTGTCTATTCCTGCTCCCTTTTTACGTGTCGGATCTTTCACTCCAGGCCCTCCCTCATTTTCCGCTCTGAGTTAAGTAAACAAAGTGAGTCAATCTTCCTGAAATTCCGCTTCTCCTGGTTGGGTTCCTCTCTCGTCTTCTGCATCGGTCCTTTCTTCTGCGTCCCATGATGCCCGATCCCATCCTAGCCCAATCTCGGTTTCCTTTGAGAAGGTCCGGACACGTTTTCTTCATCCCCCCTCGACACTCTCCTCCTCTCGTTAAGTCCTATTGATATCCATTTCTTTAGTCAGGCGTATCCCTGATTTTTGAATCTACTCGACAGCTTCCAGCGAAATTTCCTCTCCTTCTTTGACTCAACCTCCCTCCTCTGGTCAGAAGTATAGTAGTCCGATTCCTACCGACTCACTCTCTTTAGTCTCCTTTTTCCCCTACAGAATTTATGAGTCTGCGCTACCTCTCGGGCGCCTAGAGTACACTCCTCTTTTGTGGTTCCTTCCCCAGGACCCCCCCTTGGTTGGGAAGCCCTTTAGGGGAGGTTCTGGCGGATCTCGTTGTTTTTGACAACTCTCCCTTTAGTCGTTACGCCAACTAGTCCCTTTTCAATAGCTACGTTCTTTCCTCCCCCCCCTGAAATGCCCCCTGTAAACCCTATGTTAAGACATTCTATTTCCTTTTGTACTCTTCCTTCTCTTTTCGAACATTGATTTGTCTTGCTTCCCCTCCCTCCCCCTTTTATTGTGCTAATTGCCTGGTGATATTCTCCACTTTCATGGCTCCCCTTCCCCCCCCCCTATTCTTTTTGACAAGAGTCCTTCTTGATTCGTAACCTCTTTCTTAAGCTTCCAAAAGAACACCACGATATTTGGGCATACCCCCCCCCTCCATCTCCCCCCCATTTTTCTTCCTCCTTTTCCCCCCTGCGAGGAGACATCTTTCTGAGCAAGAAAGTAACCGTTTCGCAAATGCTTTCCTGGTTCTACTCCGAGTTCCTTCTTTCGTTTTTATCTAGGATGAACTGACCCCTCCCTGTAATCTTCGGTTTTCCCCTCTCCTTCTCCAGATTTCATAAGGTTCTTTGTTCCCCTTTCCTTCCCACTGGTATTTAACTCTTTTCTTTTCTGGGTTAACCGGAGGGCCGACTTTATTGTTCCTATCCTTCCCTCTTTGGAGGTCCCCTGACGCTCTCGAGCTCCTCTTTTTTTCCTGTTTTTTCTATTCCCCGTGGTTTCTGGTCCCACCCATCATCTTCCTTCAACTTTCTTTTTCCTTTTCCGTTTTTACAGTAAGTGGTGGCTCATTGGACCGAATCCTTTCATAAGTTTCATCCTTTCCTCTGATTTTATAGGCCAATTAAGTGCAAAGATATTTTTTTTCTTTTTTCGTTTCCCGCTCCTCGGAATATTCATATTTATGCTTGCCTCCTCATTCAGCGAAGAGCCCTATGGCTTTTTTTTTATTTAGGGCTGGTCCCCCGGGTAGTCCTAATAGTTCCCCCGTCTTCCTGATGAGTTTTTCTTGGTTCATTTCTTTTTTTTCCTGTTGGAAGTCTTTCTTTTTTTTTTTTTTCTTCGGCGCACCTCCTTGCCGGATTCAGCCTGTAAAGTTGAGCATCCCCCACCCCTCTTTTTTGCCATCGCTGCGTATTCAAATTCCCCCGTTTTTTTTTTTCATGCTGTTTTCGGTTTCCCTGTCCCTTTTCTTCTTGACCCTGAGAGAGTTATTCGTCTTTTTTCTGTCATCTTGTTGCCTTTTCTTTGCCGCAATTTTTTTTTGCACAGTTCCGCTACACTTTCGCCCCTGTACTTCCCCCTGTTTCTTGTCGTGACCCTCCTCCTTCTTTCCTTTGCCCCAGTGTTACGATGGACTTAACAAGAACAGCTTGGATTCTTACTAATGGTAATCCCAAACCCTCGAGGAAGGACGTCAGTTGGTTTCCTCCCTCCTTCACCCTCTGCGCGTTTGCTTCTTTTCTTCCGAACCCCTTCTCCTGTCGAGGTATGAAAAACGCCCCTGTTCTCACCTTCTCCTTCATATTTTCTCCTCCATACGTGTCTCTTAGGGTTTCGTGTGTTACATCGCCCCTATTCTTTTTACGTTCTGATGTACCCTCCTCCCCCCTCCCATACCGTTATTTTATGGACCCCAAACTGAACGTTCCCCTCGTCTTTGTCTCTATTCCCCCCCCCCTAGTACCTCTTTCAATTACCTGTTAGTCAACCCTCCACGCATCTCCATAGCCCCCTTCTTCCCCTTCATATTTTCTCCCTCCTTCGGACATTGTAGTTTGGGTCCCCCGTCTCCGGTACTCTTTTGAACCCCCATCCTCCCCCCCCATGGAATCCCCCACTACTTGCAATCCCTGTCTCCCTTATATCTCTAGTTTTTCATTCTTTTTCCCCCGTTTTTCAGAATTCCCGACGCCTGGTGTACCTCCTCCGCTCTTCCATAGTAGCCCCCAGCGCCGTACCGCTGCATCCCTTCGCTTTCCCCCCTTCCCCGTTAAGCTCCTCCTCTGCCCTACCAAAACCATTCAACTTACCGACCCCCACCAAAAGCCATGCCTTCCCCCTCTCTTTCGCCTCGGTCCTTCCCATCCCCGAAATTCGGCCCAAGCACACCAGCTTCTTTTCGGTTGTCCTCTTATAAGACCCTGCGGTTCCCTGCTCTTTTTCCCCTTTCCCCTCCCCCTCTCGACGAGTCCCCCCTTCCAACAAAGATATGTTTCTGCTTTTTTTGCTTCCCTTACGGATGAAAATGTGCTTCCTTCTGTTCCCTTTCCCCCTACCTTTTCTTCCCCGCCCTACGGGATACAGAGTTCCCCCCTTCTGAGAGTGTAGACCTTTGTTTTCACCCCCCTTCCTCACCCCTCCCCCCTGAACATTTTGGCACTCCCTTAAATCCTACCCAACCGTTCATCCCTCCTCCCCGATGCGCGCGCTCTACCTATCTTGGTCACATACTCAGCATCCTCGGAGAGCTCCCCCAAGAAAAGTTTTTCCGTTAACCCCTTGCTCCCCCAGCTCAGCGTCTCCTGTGTCCTTCATTAACCCCCATTCATCTATTCAACCAAACTCCCCGCTTCTCCGCTCTCCAAACTACGCGTGAATGCTCTAACTCCTGCTCAGGTCGCCGCTTCCTTGCAACTCTTCTTTCCCACTGACCGGTATAAGGTGAGTTTACCCTTGCTTTCTCGGCCCTGGATGGGTGTTGCTTCTCCCCTTCTTAGATTCTTTTTCTTTCCCCCCCCTCGCTTTTATTTTTAGTCGGACTAGCTTGACTTGCCTTCCCCCTAACTTTCCCTGTGCCAAAGAGACAATTGTTTTCGCCCCCCTGTACGACTCCCCCCTCCCTTTCCATTCTCCTCAACCATCCCGATTATCTCGAAAAATAGTTGGATTTTTTCGGAACTGCCTCCCACCGACCTTTAGCCGTACCAAATAGTGTAACTCAGGGTTTCTTTTTATCTTGTCATTTTAAAGCGTCGGAGATTCCGCCTTTCCTCTTTTTTGATGCCATCCCCTCCTCTCTTTGAGTTCGGCTGCTTGACGTTCCTCACCAGCTCGTTTCCTCCTTCTTCTTGGGCGCCCTCCCATCCCTCCGAGGCACGGATCATTCTCAGTCCTCCAACACCAAGCGACTGCCCCCTTCTGACCCAACTGTCGAATTTTCAGGTACCCTCTCCTGATTTCAATTATCCCCCAGTAAGGCGCTCACTTCACCGCCCTTTCTTATTTCTTCCCCAACGAATAACTCTCAGGGAGGAAAGGACTATCCTTCCTCTACAAGTCGACTCTTTTTTACCCTCTCGCTTGATAGCAATATTCTGCCTAAGAGTATTACAAGTATCCCCCCCCTTGGCCGTCTCAAACACCGACCCTTCCTTAAAGGCTAGTTCCCTTTTCCTCCCGCACGGCGCATTCAATCCCTGACCCGTCTATTGTGCTCTTATTATTTCTAATTTCTTTTCCCTTCGCCTTTCTCGTCTCGCGCCTCAACCCCCTCACCCTCCCTGCGAGACAAACCTCCTCCGCCCGTACTTGCCTTTCTCTTCATCGTGTGCACACCCTCCCCCGAGCTTTGCTCACCCTTTTATGTTGCCACAGAAGCGTCCGGAACCAGTCCCTCGCCCAAACCGAGACGTAATCCCCCCCTAAGCGATGTTTGTGTTACACCCCCTTCTACTCTCCCGTTCCCTCCCCTCTTTTCAGCGATTCTAAATTTATAAGGAATCATCTACAATGATGGCTGCCTTCCTCCCTGACGTTCTCTTGACAAATTCTTCCACATAGCTTATTCTCTAATGACCCCCTCTTCTTCTTTACATAGAAGTAGCTAACGAAAAAGGCACCACGCGCGGGACTCCTTTTGATCTCTTTCCTATTTACATAATATTTGTTTTTTTTTCTGAGTAGCTTTCATCCTTCCCCTCCGTCAGGGTTAGTTCGGCATAGGAGCGCCGGCTCTGTTCTTCCTCACGTCGTTTCAGATCTCTCTAAGCCCCTGCGAATCCTTTTTTTCCTCCTCCTTCCAGGGTCCGGCCTTCCCCTTTTCCCCTCTTGAAAACTGCATCCCTCCTGCTGCTTGCAACTCTTTCTTTCCCCGCGTCTCTCTCTTTTAAAACATTTTCTCTGCGACTTTTTTTCGACCGTGCCTTCTTTACCACATGACATAGTTAAGCTCGCGTCGGTTTTTCCCTTCCTACAAAGTTGCGGCACCTCCCTCTTGAGAAGTCCCCCTTTTTCTTTGGAGGCTAGCGGACGACTTTCTCCCCTTTACATTCTTCAAGCAACGCCCATACCCAAGCTCGTTTGAAGGGATGGCACTTCCGAATCCAGAGCGAGGAATAAAACTCTAACCCCCTTTCTATCTACTTGATGGCGGTTCTTGCATCTTCCCTCTTTCCTTGCTTCGTTTTCTCTCTCGCCTGATGGCAGATGTCCGGCTCTTTTATCCCCTACTAAGCAGCCCGTTTTTCTCTTCTTTCCGCCCTATAAGTAGCCTCCCTTCTTTACGCTATGTTGATCTTTCCCACAAGTTGGAGTCACTTCCAAAGATTCGCTTGCCCCCTTTCTCCTCCTCTCGCTCGGTAAATGAAAGGGACTTGTGTTTCCTTTTCCTTCCCATGGGTGGTGTTCTCTGGCCTTGGCGTTCTTGCGCCCGACTCTTTCAAGTTGAGAGTCTCGTCAACAGCACCCCGGTTCGACTGCACTAGTATGTTTACTTTTTCCCCTGCCCCACTCTGCCTTTTCTTTTTCTAAACCCCCGAAGCCCCTGTTTTCTCCTATTTTTCCTTCTTCATTGCTGGTTTTTCTGATTCTCCACCCCGCCTTCCTGGGGGTGGCTTTCTCTCCTTTTTTAGTTGCAAGATTAAGGTCTGTTTTCCAGTCATTGACCTCAAACAAATTCTTTTTTGGGCCTCTCTCTTTCCTTTCTCTGCGCGTTTTCCACCAACTTTTGCAAACAATCCCCACTCTTTCCCTCCCTCATCCCTTATTTCGACTTTTCACCTCACCCTGAAAGTATTTTCCCCCCCCTCCTCTTTTCAATTTAACTAAAAGTAGCACCCCTGATTTGTTGCCTCTGGGTTCCCCTTTTAGGAGGTCGCCTTGATTCTTCCTTTTTTTTCTGCCCACCCTGAATTCCTTGTCCTTTTTCTAGGGCGGGCTCGCTTAGGCGCCGTGTTCTTTCGTTGTTTTTCCCTTCATTTCCAATGTGAACCCTTTCGCAGTTGTTCCCGCACTGTTCCGTCTTGGGTTTCACGTAGCATGGCCTGCTGAGTGTCTTTTTCCACCCTGAATGCTTTGCGCTCATCGTGGTTTCCTAGATTTGATGATTTTTTCCCATCTGCTGCTTACGTGCCCCCCCTTCCTCTCCTCACCTTATAGTAAGTAACTCGCCTTTTGTGGTTTGTTCCTTATTGGAAGCCTTCCTTTATACCATTCTGTCGACAACCTAGGTACACCAATCTTTTTCTTTTCTCGTTGAGATTCGGCCGCCTATTTTCTCTAGACCGCCAATCCTTTTCCGCCTCTCCCCGTTCTTTTTTTTTGTTGTGATTCGATACTTATTAATACCCCATACTCTCGTCCGGTTAGAATGGAGTTTATTTCTTTTTCATTTCATTCTTTTTTGCTGGACCTTCACCTCTTTTTGCTCGACCAGGACCGAGCTTCCTCAGCGTTCCTTCCTCTTATACCCCCTGGCATATGCTTCCCCAACAGGAATGTAGTTCCCAAAAGGTCGTTCTCGAGTGTGACCTGAGTGACCTGTCTCACAGTCTATCTCTTTCTTCCCTCTTTCCTTTTGCTCGTGCCTTTAACTTTGCCTTTCTCCAATGCGTTCCTCCTCCATTCCCTTTAGTCACATGTAACTCCATTGTCCGCTGTCCGCGCGAACCTTTCCCTTCCGTGATCTCGATTCGTCTTGTCAGGCACAGAGATTGGTTCATTGACCATCTTCCTCCTGGTATTTCCCTGCTAACACTGGTGGGTTCTCCAACTCATTTTTCCAACCCCGTTGTTTATGTTTTTTTTCTGTTCCCTTCTACGTGACCCTCTCATTGATAAAACCCGTCCCATCCGCAACCAGATCTCTTGACCTCTGTTGTTGTTGAGATATCTTTTTTTTCTGTGTCAGCTTAGTTGTTTACAGCTCCCTTATGTCTTTCATAACATGACATTTGGATGTTAATGCGTGCTGACACCCCCCCTGAAAACGCTCATAGAGGTTAGAACCAGTATCAAGATTGTATCCCCCAAAGTCTTTTTCTTTTCTCCATTCCTCCTATAGAACCCGGAGGTCCGATAATAGCCTTCCCCTTGTAAATTACGGTTGCGACCCCTTTCCCCCGTTTTAACGATGCACCTCGGGCAAACTTTCCCCCACTTTTGACTTCAGAGTCATAACCTCTTCTTCTCCAAAATCATTGGGTCCTTCTCTAAGACACCGCACCCCCTGGTGTTCCACAGCCTTGCCGCTATTCAACATCGTTGCCCCCACCCTCTCCCCAAGTTATGCTTCCCTCCGTTCCCTCGTCCTCATAGGTTCAGCCCCAAAGCCTTACCTTGAAGCACATCCAAGAAGGGAACTTTAGTACAGTGGTCTTCCTTCTCAGTTAAGTTCCTCCCCTTTTTTTCCCCCCACCAGTCGACATTTTTCTAGTACGGAAAACTCTTGTTCCGGAAATAGGCGGTGCACCTCGATTTTCCAACGGACTCGATCGCCCGTCAAACCAAAACCCCGCCTTTTTTCTCTTTCAATACCGTTTTGCGAGATTCCCTTTTCCCCTTAAAAGAAAATACAGGACGATGATCCCCCCCACCCCCTTCCCCCTCCATTTTAGCCTAGGATCTGAAGGTTGACACTCTCCCCGCATTGGCCAAGAAATACTTCCAAAAAAGGACAAGTCCCCGCCGCACTCATTGATTTTTTTGCTAGAAAAAGCTTGCGTGTCATCCCGCATAGCCAGGAGTTCTCCCGTTCCCCCCACTTCCTCGGCCCCCTTCTTGTTTAGGAAAAAATGAGACCCAGCCTCAGCGTCCAGTCCCGTTGTGACATGCCTGAAGCAATCCTTCCGATCGACACATCCCCTACCCCCCTCCTAGGCATCGCCACATAAGGCCTTAGTATCTCGGAATCATTTGCCCTCCTCTCTCTTGACTCTACACTCCTTTTCTACGCTGACTTTCTTTCCCCCCTATGCTGGCATCTTTTCAAATAGGAAGGATGCGATTTCGTCTTTTTGCACCACCGAGCGCGGTTGGTTTTCCCGTCTGCGACCTCAGCTACTGAACGTCCCCCCCATCCCCTCTTTTTCTTGTGAACCAATGAGCCCTCTTTTTATGGTTAACCGTGGGGGAAACCAACCCACCTTGCATCTTGTCCCTCCCCAAGAAATTGATGATCTCGAAGCAGACAATTTTCCTTTGGTTCCAATTGCATACCCCCCCCTATGCCGCGTGGAAGCAGTCCCCTTCGGTGCAGCAAGGTCTTTCACTCATTGATGTGCCAGAGTTTGCGCAATACCCCAATCATTTTCGAGTTCTTTTTTTTTATAGTTTTTTGACGATCATCTACTTTTTTCCCCTCCTTTAGTAGAACTTTCCACAGGATCTGGTCTTCCCTCTGGCCACCCCCCCCCCCTCCGGTTCCCTGAAAAAATGCCCCTTTCTTGAATGTCACCAGGTTATCTATCGCCTGGATGTAAGCACCATCCTTGCCGGATCTTTCCCATTTAGAGAAGCGCGTCTTCTCGGAAGCAATCAGTATCAAGAGCTATCTATCAAAGCCGTCCCTAGACTACTTTTCCTTCCATTGCTGTATCTCCATAGTCGCCCCTCCGAAACAGAGGATATTCCCACTTCGTTGCCAAATCCCCCCCGGTCTTCCCCGGCTTTCTTCTTCCCGCTTTTTTGAAGCTTTTTGACTCGGACGCCTTCCATCGTCTTCCTTTTTTTATATAGAGCAACGTTCAGCATTCTGACTTTTTCCTGTCATCGTACGCCGACGTGTCGCAGGGACGCATAGCGTCTGGTACAAAGCTCCGCGTTTTTTTGAAGCCGGTCTCTGCCTTCACCAGCTTGTTGTCGTTCTGCTATCCGTCCAGATAACTATGGAGGTTTTTGGGGTCTGCCCGCTTCCCGAAGGCGACGAGTCTCGAAATTTCGAACCCCCTTAAGAGCCCTTGTCCCCCCAACTTCTCGAATCGGTCCCAGAGTTGAAGCCGCAGCTGATTCACTTTTAAGTTTCGTACCCACTTCTTCCATATTTTCGCTAATAAGTATTCTTCCCACGTTTCTTATCCGGAATCTGAATCTGACCACACCCCCGAATTGGTGAAAGCCTCTCCGTCCTCCTGAATTTTTTACACGGAACTAGGGCCTTTTTAATCTCTCTTTTGATCCCTCCCCCTTTTTTTACGAGTAAAGGTCCTTCACGCGCGTAATTTCCTGAGGCAGTGAGCCCCTCCGGCTGATTTCATCGAGTTTCCCGCTTGGCTATTTTTAGCATGTGTACTCTTTCCATGTGTCCGTACGTCCGCATGTTTTCCTCAGTGCCCTCCAATGCTTTTTTGAAATGACTCCCTTCTCTGTCCCCAACGTTAAACTCGGAGGATCTTTCCGTTTTTGAACCCCATTCAGATTTCCCTTGATTATTCTGGCTTTTCAGCTTAGTTTTGGCTGAAGTGTTGGACTGGATCTTTCAGGACCACCCCCCCCATGTCACACCTTTATGTTTACCTCCTACTTAACAAGCTCCCTGCAATCTTGCCCCTTCCCCCCAACCGAGAAGGAGGTTTGTTAATCGAGCGAGCCAGTATTGATCGGTCGGCCTGTTTCCTCTTTGACGCAAGGCGCCCCTCTCCCCCCCCACTCTCTGAAGGGCTATCTTCGCTGAACCGCCAGGAAGAACACTCCATTTCCCTACGATTAGTGATTACCCGATATTGTCAGACCAGGTTGCATTAAAATCTCTGTTCGGATTAGCGAATTCTACGCGCGATTGCCCTGGGTCAAGTCCTCTTTCGCCGGTTTCTTCCACGCTATCGACGGTACAGGCTCTCGTGCGATATCCCCCCCCCCCTAGCCGCCGGAGTTTACTCCTCTTGAGCCAATACCTGGTGCTCTCCCACCCCGATCGCCTCCTCCCTAAATCGCTCTTGAACTGCATCGGGACAGGTGTTGTCATTCCGGACCTTCGAGGTTCCCGTGCTTCCTGTCATTGGTCCCGGGTGGCTCGCGCCCGTTCTCCCAACGGCGCGGAAAAAGATAGCGTCCATACTACTACGCCGCAAGACCTTAGCTTGAATGTTATCCTCCCAAAACTGCTTATCTCTTTACCTCAAGCCAGTTTAATGCTCATCGCTTGCATCTATTGGACCTTCGAACTCACTGTTTTGTATTGAGACCTTTCTTGTTAGTCACGATTGAAAGGTCCTTGGCTTAAACGTCTTGGCGACTCAAAGTGCCCCCGATCGATGGATCAGTTCCCTCTTGACCCCAAGAAAACCCCACTCCATCTTCTTCCACCCTTTGCCGTCCCCCTTCACCCTCATCCATAATTGTCAAGCCCCATCCCCAGTCGCCATCTTTTCAAAGTGATCCGTCCAGTACCCTTCGCCTGATTGTAAAAGTATCGAATTTCTGAAGGTGTTCTTTACCCCCCGGTACTGGTTAGTTGTTTCACTGACTATGCCTGGCCCTCTTTTTGCGATTCTAGATTTTGTCTCGCGCGTTCCCTGATTTGGGGGTATGAGGTCCACAGTTTTCCACCTTTTCGCATGGGGTTCCTCCCCTTGGCCGGGATCTTTTTTCCCTCCTTCTCCTTGCTATGTTGTACATTCTTGCAGATTTTCGCGTTCTTTTTTCTTGCGGCGTTCCTGGTTTTGCTGAGTTTGCCCAGTTCGCGTGTATGCGTTTTACCGGCAGCTGACTCCCCCTTTGACATGGTGCTTTTTCGCATCATCGGCATTGTTTTGGACTGGCCGCAGAAGGACTTTTCCCCCCGCGCGGCCGGTCAATTTTTCATATCTTTTGGTGATTTTTCTTGGACGCCTTTTCACTTACCCTCGCGTAACCGACTAGGGTTTCCGAGACCGTCCTACTCGACCCCGATGGCCTTTTGGTTGAGTTTTTCTTTCTTTTTTTTCAGATCCACCCCTAGGGTCGGTTACGTCCTTTTTCCTCTTTGTGGATGTTTCCTCAGTTCATGCTATGTCCTAGGATCCACCCTACTGACTTTTTCCTTTACTTAGCGCCTACTAGGGTGCATTCGCGGCGTCCCTTTCAACACGGTCAGAGTTTGAACTTCTTTTCCTGTGTTGGTTTTTTTTTTATCCTGTAAACACGTTCGGCCCTTCTCTCCCCTGCCGGCACTGTGTTGAGTGCCCTCCTTGACCCCTCCCATTGGCTTCTGCACCTGACGGGTCCCCTTCCTTGACCCAAAGTTTAGATCGCTCGAAAATTTTTTTCCGTTTTTGGCTTAGATCGGCTTTAATGTCTCGGGACTAACAATCCACTTTTTGGGAATTGACAATCTACTAGGGTCAGATTCGTCGTCCTTTTGTTGCATCCCGCCCTTCCCTCCGGGATGGCAGGCTTTCTTTTTTACATTTCCTTTAAAGTAACTATAAGGTAGAGGACCACGAAATCCCGAAACGCAACTGCTCTTCTTTTTATATTCCCACAAGTTGGTGGTTTGCTTTTCGTTTTCCTTTTTCGGGTTACGTTTATCGCTTCGTTTTTTAATCCCTCCTGATATTTTTCTTTCCCTTTTCGAAGCCTGCCCCAATTGTGGTTAATGCGTTGAATGACCCCCCTGAACTCTCCTCTGCGAACCAATTTTCTTCCCCCTTCCCAAAAGTCTTTCTTTAGTCCCGTCACTTCCACTTTTCTCCTAGCCACGGAGGCCCCATACTTTGCGCTAATAGTCTTACACCTTTGTCCCATTACAGGGGCGAATTCACTGGCTTCCGATTGGCATTCTCCCATGTAGGCCTCGCCCTACCCCCAGCACCTTAGTTTTTCAATAACTCATATCTAAGACGTGGGTTCTTACTCAGGGGCACACCCCTCCCCCACAGTAAAACTTCACCTCCCCTTTTTTAAACTTACTTTCCGAGAGGTTCCCCCTGTCTTGCTATCCCCGGAAAAGTACGGAGCCGAAGATTCTTCCCCCTGCCAAAGTCATGCACTTTGCACTCCATCTGACGTAACTTCCGTGCGTCATGTGCTTCTTTCTCTCCCCTATTAGCCAACGACCCCAGCCATGTTCGCGCGTACTGTTCGCTCATAGTCCTGGGAACGCGTTTTCCACTTGCGAGCACTGAGACCCAAGCACCAGATCTGTTCTTTTTGCCGAGTCCTCCATCTGAAAATGGTCCCCTCTGCTGCCAATCCCACGTAACATAACGGACGACTTTGCTAGTTAAACTGTTGATTTTATCTTTGAGTTTTGACACATCCCTTCTTTTTGGCCCAAATAATGCCCTACTACAACAGGAAGTTTCCTCACTCAGAGCGAGCCCCTAGCGTCCCTCCCAGCCACTTTGCCGAACTGATGAGCGTTCTCCTTCTTTCGGCCTTGAGAACAATTCCCCATCTAGTCGTTTCCAGCCTGGGACATTTCTTCAAAGTATAACTCCTCCGCTACAACACTTTCCCGCGAGCCCCTCGACAACCCTCTCCCTGCATAGCTTTCTACCGAATCAGATAGCCGCTCCTGCCCACTGGATACGGCTTATTCGGAAATCCTCCGAAGTTTTCCTGATCGAACAGATTCGTCTCCCCATCGGTGCTTATTCGAAATAGACTGATCCTCGTTGGGGATTTCTTGTTTTTTTTCAGTCTTGCAGCAACTTGAATCTAGTCTTTGGACCAATTAGGACATGGGATTCCGGCCTTCCACTCATCTTTTTCTACCCCACTCATCCGAAGAACCTCCAATGAAGTGTGTTCTAAATTGCCATACCCACAACGTGGAGCGTTCCCCCTCGGATCAGCCCTTGCATAGGGTAAGCTCTCTCTGCCTGGTCAGCTTTTTTGGGAATAGAGCTATTTCGATCCGCCGTTGGCTTCGTCTAGTTTCATAAGTTTTTTCCTTTTTCCGGGCGCAGCCAGCCTCCCTGAGCCCCCCTTTATCTGAACCAGTAACAAAACCCTCCCGAAGAGGTGAATGACCACCTGTCCCGATGCCCCCCGCGCTATTTTCCCCAGCGCCCCTCTCTTATGAGCCGCGCAATTTCTACGGTTTTTTCCCAATCCCCCCTAATGGCGGCCTCGTCTTGAGATCGGCCTTTTTTCCCCCCCCTTTTCGTCGCTCTGTCTCCAAAGCAGTCATTCCTTTTGTCTTTCTGCGTATCTCCCATCTTTCGCGCCTCCTTAACAGCGGCGGACCCCTGTTTCCAAGTTTTTTTCCCTCAGCTTTCTGAGTTGCTTTTGACCTATTCTTCCTCGGTCATCAATTTTCAGTCCCCCCCACGCCCTTTGGTGGGGTGTTTTGGCTGTAGTATTTTCTGCTTTCCATGTTTTTCTCGGGCCGAACTCCTCCCCGCAGGACTGAAGGAGCGTAATACGCGCGCTACCCCTCCTCCCCCCGTTTCGCGCCTTCCATTTTATGGTTTCTTCCCGTACCCCCGCAGACTTAACCTTTAGGTGCTTTGGCTGCCAGAAATTAATATAAAGCGTTAACCGTCCGAGAACTGACGCGTGGTTTTAAAACGGATCTCTCCTAACCAATATTTCAGCAGCAATTTTTTTTTTCTTTGGGTCGTCCCCCTTTCCATCTTGCCGTTTTGACCTGATTAGCGGAAAACCGGCGTCGCCGTTCTCGATTCAGATCCGTTCATCCCTATGAGTTCGCACTTACTCCCGATTGCCGAACCTTCACCCCCCCGCGAGGTAGAAGGCTG
>Ga0179593_1683667_pt1 | contig 13532 bp, 11 predicted proteins | sample CZODoug2_1_08_16_FD_185931 | JGI IMG/M metagenome (GOLD analysis project Ga0179593, IMG submission 185931) | Vadose zone soil fungal communities from Angelo Coast Range Reserve, California, USA - CZODoug2_1_08_16fungal (PacBio error correction) | ecosystem: Environmental > Terrestrial > Soil >... | reverse complement strand
TCTTTCGCAGACATGCGGTCCTGATTTTTGCCCGGAATCCAACTGACTCCATACTCACTTCTTTTTTCCGAAGTCTTTGAGAGCCTCCTGAGCCCACTCACTTTATCTCGTTGCTTTCGATCTCTCCGAAACAAAGCCATCGTCTCGACCAGCCCTTTGATTTTCGCGCGACTCTGGGCATGAGATCTGGGGATCGGAGGAGCATCGCACTTTTCCTCTATTTTGTTCCTCCTTCGTTCTAGACGAGGGAAGGGCAGGACATGTGAGTCTTTTTATGGTTCCCTTCTCCCTCCGACAGCTCCGTTCAGTCTCCTTCTATGTCATTCTTCTTCTACCCCGCGCATCCTTTTGCTATTTCTCCTTCGCCTTTTTGGCCGAGTTTCTGGATGTTTTCCCCTATTTCGCGATTCCTCAGTCTCTTTCCTCCCATAGGAGTGTTCGATCGTCGTTTTCATCTTGACTTCTGTTCCTCTGATTCTCCCGCATGGAGCTGGAACATGAAGGTAAGGAGCTTGGTTACCAGTCGACTCTTTTTTTAGGGAATTTTGCGGCACGCCTATTCAGTTTTTTTTTTCTTTTTGCCTTTCCGTCAGCCGTGTGATACGGTGCGAGATCGGGGGAATCCTCGTTCCCTTTTCAACTTTTCCTCATAACCAATAACAAGAAACCCCCGGGCGCTCTTCTCTGATTCTTTTTATTTTCTTTTCCCGTTGGAACTAGCTCTTGAAAGGAGGATGGCGTTCCTCCTATTTCCTCCTGCTTCTTCTCCGCTAACCGCAGAGACTTGCCTGCGAGATCATTTTGACCGATTCTTTTACTTTTGAGGCGGGGCACGAGAAGGAATCGCAAGGGGGTGATGAGGAAGGGGCAAGCACTAGCCTGCTACGAGGGACGTTTTTTTTTTCTTAAAAAGAGGAGCTCCCGAGATTATCGGTAAGCTGCTCTTTCGCTCCTCTTCTCCTTCGGGGGATAGAGCTTGTTTATGAGTCTTTAAGGATTTTTCGCCGAGCTTTTCGTCGCCGGTCTTAGTCGCGAGCTCGGGAACTCTTGGCGGTTCCTTCCCAGACCTTCCCTTGAAGCGCGTCGCCTTCTTCTTTATCTTCTCTTCGTCCGTGATGCGGTCATTCCGATATGTACACGGGATCGAGAGGATTTCTCGCCCCCGCCTTGGTTTCCTTCTCTCCTTTCAAACCCCCGTCGCTTGCGTCGTCGCGTTCCTTGTCTTTTCAAACAGTTCTGCTGTTCTCCGGAGATGAAGTCCTCCTTCTTTCTTACCTTTTCTTCCCTCCTTCCTTCCTTGGAGCTGTGGAGGAGCTGATTTTTTATCATTTCGTGTCTTTCTTGGTTTTCCGTAATCTTTTTTGCTCGAGGATTGCGAACCATACCGCAGGCACTGAAGAGCCCCCTTTTAGCCTCCCCGCTTCCCTCCCCCTTTCTCCTCGGAAAAAGAGGCGGGCTCTCCCGCCTGCAGCACTCACTTCTTTAAGCCTCCCGCGCGCGACGGGCACGACGAAGCGCTTGTGGGACAGGTGACTTGTCCCCTTTCTCTCCTCGTGGGTCTCTTCCCCTTCTGATACTCTAGGTGTAGGCATCCTTCTTGACGCCCCTCTCTGTCCCGCGCGTTCCTCACCGCTCTGTAAAGGTGAAGGTCTTGAGTGCCCTGTCCTCATTCCCTCCTCTTTTCGACTAGCCTACCCGGCGTCATCTTTTCGCACCCTCCCCCCCCCCCCCCTTCACCCCTTGATCGCCTAATATGAGTGAAAGCCCCTGTGTTCCCTTTCGAGCGGTTCTCCCCTCCTGGGGGCGCAGCTCTTCCTGGGTTCTTCTCGCCGTCCTCAGTAGTACTTTTAGCCTGGGGTGAGCGCCTGCTGAAAGAAGGGAGACCTTCACTTTGTTCCTTTCGCCGCCGCCTTCCTTCCTTTCTCCCTAAGAGTCCAGTGGTTGTCCGCGCTTCTTCCTCTTCCTTTTTTTTTCGCGCTCCTCCGCTTAAGAGCGAGTTCCGCTCGTTGAGGACGTCTAGCCCCTCACTCTTCTCTGCTTTTCGCTCTTCTTTTTCTTTTAGTTTTTCTTCCCTAGTATGGAGGGCATCTCTCTCTCTGTGCTTTTTTTCCGTGCCTCCCCCCGATACGCCGAACGGAGAACAGATGTGTTTCCGGTCTGCCGGCGCCCCGAGGGAGATGCAAGCATGTACTTCTCCTAACCCCCCCGCTCCGGAACGTCTGTCCAGCTAATGCGAGAATAGAGGGCGTTCCTTCGCTCCTATCTTTCCTAGATAGAACGACGGAGTTTGCGTCTTTCTCGAATTCCCTTTTCTCTGCACCTTCTTAAGACTCTCCCCCCCCCGAGGCTCTTTGATCCATGGCGTTCGAACAGGAGATACTTGGCGGTTATTCTCTTGCCAGTCCTTTTCTATATCCGCGACCACCTTTTCCCGCTTGCCGTCCTCTTTTTGTAGCCCTGTCCCTTCCTCCCCTCGGCGATCGCCGCGCTTTTTCACCCGATCTTTCCTCTCCCCATGGACCCCCCTACCGAGATTCTCGTTTTGCCGTCTTTTCCGGTTTCCTCGCAGGTCGGGGGGCAAGATTCGATTTCCTTTGGTTAGAACCCCGCTCCATGCTTCGCGATCTTTCTCTTATTTTCTCTTTCCCGTCGTTTGTGGCCGTCACCTGTGAGTCTTCAGGAAGAGCACCCGTGTTTCCGTCCGGTCTTTTTTTCCCTTAGATTTTTCTAATACTTCGGTGTTTTCTGGCTCTGGGAACGCTTCTCATTCCCTCCGCTTCCTAGGAGTTTTCTCGCGCGGCTTCGCGCGCCCGTAGACGAGATCATGCCCCTCTCTTCCTTCCCCCATCTCGTTCTCCAATTAATATTTGGAATGTGAGCCGCCTTACAGTTTCTTTTTCATGCCATCGGCACTCCTTCGTACTCGGTCCTTCGTACCAAGAGTTAATTTTTTATGAGCGGCACCTTCCTGCTCTTGGACCTTTTTCCGCGCGAGAAACGCTTGCCAGATTTTCGAGGTTAGGCCTTTCTCTCTCCCTCTTTCTTTTCCCGGTTCTTTTCCTTTCACGACCATTTTTTCGGAGGCCTCAGCTGCTCTTTATCCTTTCGCCCGATGTTCCCAGAATGATGCTCTGGCGACACGTGGCTCTCCTCCCTTTCTAGAGACCGGTGTCGGCATCCGACCTGCTTTTCGATCTCCGCGCTTCCCTCCTCCCTCACAGGGCCTTACTTCCACCCGTTTTGGTTTTTCCTTTCAAGAGCTCTCTCGCGGCTCTTTTTCCTCGGCTCGTTTTTATCTCCTCCGTCTCCTTTCCGCGCGGCGCTCGTTCTCCGTTCGCGGCGGGCGAATTGGGCATCCGTGTTCCTGAAGAATTTGATCTTTCCCCCTCTGACTGCCGGCGATGTTTTTTTTTTGTTTTTTTTTCTCCTCGAGCTCTGGCGCCGCTCCCCTCCTGAGGTCCCTCGCGCCTCCGCCTTCTTCTAGTCGCCTCGGCAGGCTCTGTCTCCCGGCCGTACGACGCCTTCTGTGTCCGCCAGTCCTACCCAGCTGGGTGCGCAGTCCTTTCTCCCCCCCCCTTCCGCGCTTTAGCGGAGGCTGATCTTCGATAGGACGCGTCCGTTTCTTTACCGCTGCCTCGATTAGTAGCGCACCCGGCAGGCGGCTCTTTCCCCTCTTCTCTCTGCACGCGTGCGGCGCTCGAGCTTTTCTTTTACGCGCCTTACGCTCCTGCAGTCGCCCCTCGCGCTATTGTACGCCTCCTTTTTGTTTTTTTTCAGAGGGCGTTCTTTTTGCCTCGCTTCGCCGCTTTCCCGCTCCCGATACATCGTTTTTCCCTTCTCGCTTTTTTCGCCTTTTCTTTTACCCCGACTCGCGTGCATTTCTCCCTTGAGCTCTCGCTTAGGCCTTTAGAATGCTTTCCCTTCCTGATCTCTTTGATTAACGATCCAGAGGCTTTTTAGTCGGAGTTTCGCTTTCGTAAGTTAGAAAGCGTCGTTACTCCTCTGTGATCCTCACTTTTTCGCGTTTACAGCGATCTGGCCCCCCCCTCCTGTCCGAGAGTTCCCCCCTTTGGGTCGACCTTTTTTACGCTCTCCGCCACTAGAAGGTCGAAAGTGGTTCTCGTCCCCTTTTCCCTTTTTCTTCGTACGTCTTGGAGTAAAAGTCGCCTTCTCTTTTTTTTTTTTCCCACGCTTCTCAGCGCTAGCGCATCTTTTTGAAGAGAGGATTCCTTACTCGAGGTTCTCCTTCGCTCTCGATGATTCGGCGGCCTGGGGTCTTTTCCTTTCCGCTTTTCGCGCGGAGCAAAGTCGAGCGTGCTTTTGCCTTAATGTAGAACTTCTAGTTTTTCTTCTGTCCTCTCCTCCTGTTCTTCCCGGACTGTGCTTTTAGCCCTCTCCGAGACTGCCATTTGCTGGTGTCTCCCCCCCTCTCCCCGGAGCGACGAGTCGCTCGGACTTGCAGTTCCTTTGAAGCCCTGCGTCGCAGCTGTTTTTTTTTAAAGTTTGGAAGAACCGCTTTTTCTGCTGCATTTTTTATAGAGCTCTCCAGGACCGCGGCTCGTGGTAGTGAGAACGGGTGATTTTTGGCACCACTCCCTTCGAAGCTTTAAAAGATTTCCAGATCTTTTTTCTTCCCGTTTCTTTCTCTCGGGATTCGCTTTGATGGCGTGCCTCGGGAAGTCTACTTTCGAGTTTCACACCGACTTGTTTGAGTCTGTGGCAGCGCTGCCTCCTCTCATTTTTTCAGCTGTGACTCCCTTCCCATTGCCTTGCCTCGTCTCGTCCCAGCAGAGGCGAGAGACCCCTCGCCTTAGTTTAATTCACTTGTTTTGCTCCCCTGCCGGAAGAGCTTTTCTTCCTCCCCCCGTCGGCAAAAACGCAGCCTTCTCTTCTCCGCCCCTCAGAATTCGAGCTCCATGGGTGAGCAAACCCCCAGATTAGGATCTTCGTTTTTTTTTTCCTTTATCCATGCCCCCGTCGCCGCGCCCGGTAAGATTTCTATCTTTTGTCCTTTTCTGAAGTTGTGAAGCCTTGTTTTTTCTTGATTTCCAGCCAAGAGTATCTAGATTGGGGGCACGAAGAGAGATATACGATGTCCCCTTTCCTCTCCTTTTCTACGGGATGTTTAGCGTTGCCTCTCCGCTTTCTGCCTCTCTTAGAGCACTGCCACACGCGGTACCCTTCCGGACCCCCCTCTCCGCCCTGCTTCCTCTAGATGTTAGTTTTACCTGCTTTTTCCTTTTCTCTTTTTTTGTCTTTTCTTCGTTCTTTCGCTATTCTGAAGTCGAGTGGAGGACGATTCCCCTCGGCTTTGCTTGCGTTCATCTAACTTCGTTGGCCTCCGTGTTTCTCCCCTAGAGCGAGAAGGAGTTTTAACTTCCCTGTTCCTCTGCCTTAGTCTCCTTTTAGTGGCCCATCGGACTTTTCCCTGGACATCGTCTTCATAGTGCTTCGTCCTTCAAGCGTGGAAGGTTAGGAGATTAGTTTGTCTCCCATATTCCTTGTTTTCCCCCCCAGCGAGGAGCTCTCTCCCTTCCATCCCCCTGACTGCCCCCCATCTCAGAGCTCTCCGAGCGCGACTATGATGCATAGACGTTAATATACGCGTTTTGAACTCATTCTTTTATTTCTTTTTGGGCTTTTTCTGCTTCGATTCGATCATGAGATTCGTAGATCGCGGCAAGACGGGGAAAGGCGGCTTCCGGCGAACCTTCCTTCCCCCTTCATTTTTCCCTTAGAGTACTACTGCTTTTGTTTTTCTCCCCTTCTTTTTTCCTTTTCCCTTCCTCTGCGCTCCTTTTCTCCGGCTCGAAAGAAAGCTCCCTTCTTTTTCCCCCTTCCTTTCGCTTCCTTTTTTCTTTTTTTCATTTGAGACTGGATCGCGTTGATCTGAGTTTTCCCTTGTGGTCTCAACGGGTCCATCGGTCCCGACCATTAACCTTGTCTTGTTTCTGGAGCGGATTCCCTCTCGTCTTCCTGCTTCTTTCCCGTTTTTTTTTCTTTAAGGGATTCTTCTGAGCCCCCATCCGGTTGATATCCTTTCCGGTCAAAATGGAGCTTCCTGTGCGTACGGCGTGCCGGTTTCCCACGCCCATGCTTCTTGTTCTTCTCCGGGTACTCGCCCTCGCTCCCGCCTTCTTCTTCTTTGCGAGAAAAGGCGCCTGTGCCAGGTTCTTCCCTTGTGAGCGCTCCCGTGAATGTGAGGTTCGCACTCTCTCTTTCCCTTTTGTGGAGATTCTCAGGCAACTCATTAGCTCTTCCAGACGCTCCCGCTAAGGCCACTTCGCCTTCCCTCCGCCATTTTTTTTTCCTTTCGAGACGCGTAAAAGGCCTAAGAAGTTCCTGAAGATTTCCCTCTTGCAACTCGGCACTCGCGACGACGGCCGGACGAAGAGAAAGGTTTCATTTTTGCCCCTTCTCGTGATCCTGCGTCCCGAACGTGGTGATCTCCGACGTCTTCATCACGGCGGCCCTTTCGATGTTTTTTTCTTCACGATTCTTTCCTTTGCCGAGTTACTCTACCTCAAGGAAGAAGGGCCCGACCTGCTAGAGAACGAAGACTTTTTGACGCTTCTCTGCAGATTTTCCCCTAATCCCTTTCCGCTCCAGACTTTCAGATCGCAGTGCCCCTTCTTCTTTCTGCTGCGGATCGGGATTCAGCTGGACGATAAGCTCGGGTGAAGGGGGCGGAGCATGCCCTCCTCGAAGTAGTTAGATCGCTTAGCTCCTCTTTTTTCCCTCCCCCATGGAACTTACAGATTAGCTTTTGCGTTCTTTTCCACGGCGGCGCTTTTCTTGACTGTTTTGGCGGCGTTCCTCCTTTTCCAAGCCTGCGCGTTCTTTCCCGACTCAGCATCGCTTCAAGAGGAGAGTTAAGCTGTCTTTTTTTGGAACTTCTTCCCTTAGTCGTCCCCCTTTTTTTTTCAGTCGGAGGGCAGGTCCGTTTAATTTTTGACGATTCTCCCCTCCTCCCTTTTCCAGTGCCCTTTCGCCTGGCCACTAGTATCGCTTTATACACGTTTTGCTTTTTTTTCTCTTTGATGTAGGGAGATTTGTGGCCCGTCGCGTTCGCCCTTGCCAAGCTTCCGACCGGATCCAGCTCCTGCGATCCTTATAACGAAGAAGTCCATTTTTCATCGCCCTTTCTCTTAAATGCGCTCGCGACGAGGGGCGGATCTCATCTTTTTCTTTGCCGCGCTCGGACATCCAGCCGAGGCATCGTCACCGCGAGAGAAATGTTCACTAACAGTCTCGGTATTCTTTGCTCTAAAGGTCGTTGTCATCTTCTCTGCCTTCTTTGATCCTTTTCCCCCTCCAGGAGACCCTTACAGGTTAACTGCACCCTAGGATTCTTCCGGAGTTGAAACCAGTTGCCTTCTTTTCCATTTTTTGTTCTCCGTCCGATCCCCTAGCTCAGGGCTCGAGAGGAGAAATACTTCGCCCTGGATTTTTTTCGACTCCGCATTGTGGGCTTTTTCTCTCCCCTCGCTCCGTACGCGATTCGTGGGTCGCAAACAGAGAATCTTCTGCTTCGCGCTTTTACGATTCCTCTTTTCGGGAGTAGGGTACTTTCCTTTGATGCTTCCCGCTTTTTTTTGAACTCATCCAATACGGCTCTTTCTTTCTTCTCCGGCCGATGCTGGAAGAGAGAGCGTGCCCTTTTTTTACCTCGTTTCCTCCTTCCGAGGGATAAGCGGGCTTTCTTTCAGCGATTTTTGCCTCTTCGGTCGCCTTCTCGAAAGTGTTCTCAGATAGACCCATTTTTTCCGGAGTTCAATTTTTTTCCCGAGTACCGCTCTTTCGGCATCTTTTCCCTTCTTTTTTTCCCACTCTTCTGGGCCCCTTCTGGCCCCGGATCGAAAGTGGACCCACGACGCCGTCCTGTCGTCCGTCCGCATTGAAAGCCTTATTAGTGGTCTGCTCTATTTCGCGTTTTTTTTTTCGCCCCTTCCTCGTGACGGACCTCAAGTGGTACGGGAATTTTACGTCCGTTTGCGATATTCGGTCTCCCGATGCTTTTCGTCCTTCTCTCGGAACTCCCCAGGCCGGTTTAGAGAAAGAGATAGATCTCCCTATTACTCCCTCTTCTCTATCGTTCTTTTCCCCCTACTTCGAGCGCTTTTTTATCTTTTTTTCCTCAGCGAAGCGTCCGTCTCCGAGCTGCCTTCCTATCGAATAGATCGATAGAAAGATGATCTCTCCCTCTTTCTCACTGCTCAGCCATTCTTCTCCCTCACGGTAAGAGCTACTTTTCCTTTCAGCCGTTTTTTTCCCCCCCCCCCCCCCCCCCCCCCCCCCCCCCCCCCCCCCCCCCCCCCCCCCCCCCCCCCCACAAACACGCCCCCTTTTTTCTGCCCCCTTTTTACTGCAATTTGCTGTCTTTAGCCCCTCTCTGCGAAAGAGGATTTCCTTCTATCCGAGTTTTTTTTTTCCCAGCCCTCGAAGTAGCGGTTAGTTGCAGGCGGCGCCCTCTTTGGTTCCGCGCTTTCCACAGACCCTTTCTCTTCCCGGACGCGCGGGCGAGACGAAAGAGAGCTCCCCTCCCTCCTTTTGCGAGTCCTTTTTTACCCTCGACGATTTTAAGGGTCGTTTTCATTTTTTGCTTGACGCGATTCTCCTCTTCGAGGATGACGCCGAACGCGTATCTTTAATTCCTTCGGTCCGGTCCGTTCCTGAGCGATGGTCTTTGCGGGCTTTTCCCTCTGAGCTCTCGCCGTCCGTTTCCCCTCTCTGCAGTCGACCTCTATCTCTTTTACTCCTCCTTTGTGTGAGAGATCCGCTTTTTGTCGGAGCCCTAGCCCAGTCCTTCGCTCCTTCTCCGCGGCCCGACCTATAAATAGAGCCTTTGACTTCTCCTTCCGTCCGTGTTCTAGATTCCAGGCTTCTTCCCCGCTCCTCCTCATTTCTCGATCCCTCCCCTGACGTGCCTCCGCCCGCGTAGAGGGGAAGAAATCCCGCCTCTCACCTTGGCTTTCGTTGTTTCGGTTCGGCCTCCCTTCTCGTATCCTCTCTGGTTCTTTTTCCCCTTCTCTGAAGCGATGGCGCCGCTTTGCCGCTCTCTCTGAGGTCTTTTTTTCGCTGCGACCCCTGGCGCCTCCCCTTCGATTCCTCGACCTTCTTTTGCTCAAAGGAGGTCCCTTTCCCCCCCTCTTGAAGCTACGGAGCCTTTCTTCCGTCTACTTTTTTTTTTTCGATTCCCCCCCCTCTCCCGGCCTTGCGAGCGCATCGACGAATCTCAGGATGAAAGTGAGCCTGTGCTCTTTTTTTTTTGAGGAGTTCTCATCGCCGGCGCTTTTTTTCTCGTAATCTTTTTTTCTTTGGAGCACGTAGAGCCGCGATGGTCTTGAGAGACTCGCATTTTGGTTCCCTCCCTCGACTTTAGCGTTAGCGTTAATGAGTTGGAATCCTCTCCTCTTATTTCCTGTGCCTTGTAGGCGCGAAATGTTTGACTCTCTAAGCAGCTGTTTACATTCAGGCGCGCCCCCTGGACTCGCGCGAGGTACGTCAGCTTTTTACTTCTTCGCCTCCTCAACTGGCTCGTTCGGATTTTTCTTCCCCTACTCCCTTCGAATCTCTTCCCGGTTGCTCGCCGGAGGATTCCGACCGGCCGGCTTTTTGTGGATTCCGGATTGCCTCGCGTGCCCCAACGTTCGTTTTTCCAGGCCCCGTGGACGACGTGATCATATACTTCTGGCAGGCAGTTCTTTTCTCCTCGTTGATGGCGTGCCCCTCGCGCGGCAATTCGATTTTTTCTTTCCCTTGCCCGAGGCGTCCTGCCGCCTCGCCGGACGCTTCTTCTGTCCTTCCTCCTCGCGCGCGCGAAGTTTTCCTCTTTCGGGCCTCTCGCTTTCCCAGCAGCGGACGGAGATCCGCCGTATCGTCTGGTTTTCCTCCAAATTTTTGCTTCTAGCGTTTTCCCGAGCCCCGACCACTGACTTCCCCAAGACGCACTCGACACGGTCCTCGCCTTCCCCTTTTGAGAAGAATGCCATCGTCTCACTGGGTGACTCCCCCCCCCTCAGCTCTTGCGTTGCGATACTTTTCGCAGCGGCTCTATCACAGTTTTCTTTCCGCGTTTGTTGTTACTTTTCTTTTTTTCCGCCGTGTGGGGTCTTCTATTATTTGACCTATTGTCTTTAGATTTATTCGATAGCGATGTGCTCCCTTTGTTCTTGTTTTTGCTTCGTCACCCTTAAGCGGTGGTGAGTCGCTTGAGCCCTTTTACCATGTAGGCCCCTTTTCCCCCTTTTCCTTCTTCGCTGCAGCCTTTTCTCTCTTCGCGTTTTCCTACGATTCCATAGGCATGTATAGAGATTAGCTTTTTTTGTCTCGCCTTGCTCGGAAGTCTTTTGCCTGAGTTCTGCTCGATGCCTCCTCTTGGAGTTCCATCCTCTCGCGGCAGGAGTGAACATGAAGCGTAAGGTTTCTTTCTTCTGGACTGCTTGAGAAGACGACTCTTTCCATCTGCTTTTCCTCCCGATCCCTGGTCCTTTCGCCGGAGCTTACAGCAGTAGTGTGCCTCTTGTCCCTTCTCAGTTGCTTTCCTTCCCTAACAAAGTCGGATTCCCCTCAATCAATGGTGTCTCCCACTTCATCCACCGATCGCGCGAGGTTAGGATTAGACGTACTCGAACGACTTTCGCTTTGACTTTCTTTTTTCCTCGCGGAGTAGGCGATTCAGCTAGTCTCTTCCGATCTTTACCTCTTTTTTCTTCTTTCACGCTTTCGGCGCGCCTGCGAAGTGCTGTCCTGAACGTGAGTCGTCTTCTTGAATGAGAGATTCACTTTTCTTCCTAGATGGGGATAGGACTCCCTCCCCCGCGCAGCTTCCTTTTTAGCCCCCCTTTTCTCGATCTACCTATCCTTTGCCGATCTTCGGCTGCGGGAAGAGTGTATCTTTTCCTTTTGGGTTCTACTCTAGTCTGCGCGTCTCTCGGGTCTTTTTAGTAGGTTCTCCTGCGCGTCGACCGTGCCTAGGTACGTCCCCTTTCCCTCTCTCTTTCTTGAGTTTTTTTTTACTCGCAGGCGGGTCTCCTTTGCCGTCCTCCTCACCACAGTGGTAGCCCTTCGTTAGCGTCTTTCTTCCGGTCACCTTTCCACTTGCGATTCGGTTCTTTGTCGTCTTGCCGTTTTGTGATCTTTTTTTAAGCTTTTCGCCGGCGGCTAGCTCCTTCTTCTTTTCAGGTCTTCTCTTTCTTTTCTTGTGAGGAGCTCCTTTGTCCTGCTGGATGGTCTACTAGAGATCGTTTACTCACTGGTTTTTTTCTTTATTCCTCCCCTGAAATGTCGCGATCCCAGGTCTCCCCCCAGGCGCCATTTTCTTCGCGCATCTCCGGGCGGTGCATCAGCCTTTTCCCCAAGAAGAGGGGGAGAGCAACGAGCCCCTGTCCCTTTTTCCGATTTCTTTTTTCCTCCCCTTCCCTGTGGGAACGTCACCCCTCTACTTACCTAACTGCGTGGGCCTTTCCTATCGATCCGTGGTGCAGATCGCGGAAGGAATAACGGACTTTGCTCGCCTCTTGTCTACTCTTTCCTCCTTTTCTCTAAGTGTCGGTCCATTGCCCTTTTTTCCCGCATTTCTTTTCAATCTCTTTTCTCCAGGCCTTCCCCTCTCAGATCCTCCATCGTCGCACCCCATAATCTCCAAAGCTCCCGAGCAAGCCGCTCTCGATCTCAGAGGATTCGTCGCTCGTTCGACTTCTTCGACGAGAAGTTAGTCTAGGTGTTTTTTCTTTTGGTTTTTGGGTTGGGGGGGGGGTTTTTTTTTTTGGGGTTTTGTTTTTTTTTTGGGGGTTTGTGTGTTTTTTTTTTTTTTTTTTTTGTTGTGTGTTTTGGTTTTTTTTTTTTTTTCTTTTTTTTTTTTGGTTTTTGGGTTTTGGGTGGGGCTTTTTTACTAGTAACCCCTCCCTATTTTGTGTCTCTCTGCCGCATAAGTTTGGGCCTTTTTTGTTTCGGTTTTCCCCTCCCCCCCCCCCCCCCCCCCCCCCCCCCCCCCCCCGCCCCCCCCCCCCCCCCCCCCCAAAACCCCCCCCCCCCCCCTCCCTGGCGGTTCTCCTTAATTCTTACGAGAACGTGAGTTCGCGATGACTTCGTTTGTCTGTCCTACTTCTCCTCTCCTTGTCGGCGAGGCACGTCGCCATAAGAAAATAGTCTCTCGGAGGAGCTCTCTCTTGATCAATTTTTCCCCCCCCCTTACTGAGGGCATTTCCTTTTTGTGGCTTTTCCTTTCCGATTTCATCCTCTCGACACCGGAGCACCCGATGCTTGTACTTTCGACTTCTTTGAGGGCGATTACTCCGTTGGTCTTTTTATCCTTCGACCTGATTTGCCAATCTCCGGACCGCAGGGTTCCCCTTTTTCTTCTCGCGCTCGATTCCCCGCCCGGAAGTTTCTGAGTAAGCCGTCGCCCTTTTTCTGCTTCTTCTTTCGCTTCCCCCTCTCCATCGCTTTTCCCCCCTCTCGAGGGGACTAAAAGAAGAGTTACTCGTTTTTTCAGACTCTCCATTGCTTCTAAAACTTTTCTCCTTTTTGTTAGCGCGGGGCCTTCCAGTACCTTTTTGTCTTCCTCCCGTCCCGCTTTTTTCTCTCGCTTGGCCCAGCCCGGAGACGCCCCTCCCACTTCCCCTTCCCCCCCCCCTGTCTTCGCGTTTTTCGTGTCCCCCCTTCTCACTTTCCTCCTCCGTCCCCCGAGTCATGAAAAAGGCGTCTTTGAGACCTCCCTAGGCTTTCGGGCATCTTTTTGATCCATTGTCTCTTCTTCGCCCTCCGCGATTTTGGGCTAACCCAGTCTAGAAATGATTTCGCCTTAGGCCTTCTGTTTTTTGAGTAGTTTGCCCACTTTTTCGCACTTTTTTCGCGATCCCCTTCTCCTAATACTTTCTTTCTGTTCTTCCGTTCTCTGATGGGAACAGATATTCCTTCCCTTCCATGGGTCATTTTCCGCGATTTTCGCCGCTGCCGGAAGCCGACGTCGATTCCTGGCCTCCAAAGCCACCTAGATGAGAAAATTCTGCCTGCCCTAGATCACTGCGAGCCTATCGTCCCTCCCATAGGATTTAATTCCCCCGGTCCCTCTTCCCCACTTTTCTTTTCTGACATTCGCGCACTTGTGGAACCGAGCAGCGGGAATTTTTGCGCGCGAGCAACTTTGAAGTCCTTTTATCCATAGTAGCGACCCCCCTCTAGCGTTGGGATCTTGTCCTCGCGTTTTCCTCATCTTCCTCTCGCTTCCCTTAGATAGTTAGCGCTCCGAGCCCTCCTTTTCCTTTCGAGCCCTCTCACTATTCCTTTTCCTCTTAGTGCGCGAATCTCTTTCAGCATCCCAGCCGTTCCTTTCGGACCCCGAAGCCTCGCGAGCCCTTTTTCTCTAGTACGTTCTCTGTCGATTTAAGCCTTTTACGATGCGGACCTGGAGATCTCCGCAGCGCCGCCCCCCCAAGCAATCTATTCTCACGAGTATCACGCATCTAGTAGATGTACGGTTCCTCTCTTATTGCGCCCCCTGCGGGCAGAATTGGATATTGTCGATCAAG